>Ga0307513_10003524_pt1 | contig 21170 bp, 28 predicted proteins | sample 15_EM_MG_FD_202174 | JGI IMG/M metagenome (GOLD analysis project Ga0307513, IMG submission 202174) | Populus trichocarpa ectomycorrhiza microbial communities from riparian zone in the Pacific Northwest, United States - 15_EM | ecosystem: Host-associated > Plants > Roots > Unclassified | place...
GAAGGAAATCACCAAAATGGGTGAGATCTCAGCCAAAACATATTCCATGTGGAATGGGCAGATTCCATGTGGAACAACATGGATTCCACATAGATTCCACATGGATTCCATGTGGAATAAGGGGGCAGGGTAAAGACCTCGATATTGCTCTCATTCTGCCACCACCACCACCACCCTCACCACCACCTCACCACCACAACTCGCCCGCAACCACCCGCAATAGCCCAGACATGAGCCCCTCCCCTCTATTGAGGGATGTGGGCTCAACCATCAACACCCCGGGATGCACAAACCGGACGACATCCGCACCCGCCCCTCCCCTTTCCAAAGGGATGTGGGCGGGCACATACTTGCTCGACGGTGGAATTGGAGGGAGAGAAACACAAGGGGGGACCCAACAAGTGGGAGGCCCATCCAGTGCGTCACAAAAACGAGCTATGACACTTGTCGTAGCTCGTATTTCTCTCATCATTTCCTCCCCCAACGCCCAACCCACCCCTAACATATCAAACCCCACACAGCATCCACCACCCACATCGTCGCTGACACGACAACCTGACAACCTGCAGACGCAGCGCTAGTGAACGAACGATGATGACAACATCGACAACCAGGGTGATAGTGGGAATGACAGGGGAGGCGAACCCAACGACAACGACAACACATTGCGGGGAGGCGAACCCAGCGACAGCGAGTGCCCGGCCACGGCTGTGAGTCGAACCCAGGAGGCAAGTTAAACCCAGGAAGAGAGTCGAACCCAAGAGGAGAGTTGATGAGGAAGGTCGATGAGGAGAAGGAGGGTCATGGAGGAGGAGGAAGACAGTCGGCAGGGGAAGGAGGGTCGAGGAGGAGGAGGAGAAGGGTTGACGAAGCGCAAGAGAGTCGATGAGGAGGAACGAGGGTGACGCCACGATGGGAGGACCAGCACAGCGATTACTATGAAGGGACAGAAACAACCAGGAGGAGCAGGAGGGTGAAAGAATGAAGAGAGGGGGGCAAAACGACAACGAGGAGCAGGAGGGAGAAAACAATGCAGAGAAGGGGGGAAATGACAATGAGGGGAAACGGCGATGAGGGGAAATGACGCGAAGGAGAGGCCAGATGAGGAAGAGGAGGAAGGATGAGATAAGGAGCAGGAGCAGGGGGAGGGGCGAGAGGAGGAGGAGGAGGAGGAGGAGGAGGAGGAGGGGCTAGATGAGGAAGACAAGCGGGGGGGAAGAAGACATGGAGAAAAGGAGAAACGATGAACAGGAGGAGGGATGACATGATGAAGATGAAGGGGGGAAACGGTGCGACACACCAACACACCAACAACACCCATCGCACAGAACAGTGTGAGGGGTACCCCGTGCCAATGACAATCGAGCAGAGCCGGCTGTGGCTCTGCTCATTTCCTTTTCTTTTTAAAAATTTTTTCCTATGTACCTATGCACAACTCCAAGGGAGGGCTAGCCCCTCCCTTGGAAATATATATCTATGATAATATATATATTTTTCTATGGAAAGCCGAGCCCAGCGAGCCCAGCACCAAAACCGAGCCCCAGCCAGGAGTGCTTGTCTAATTTGGAAGGCATCATCCAAACCCGCCCTATGCCATGATCCATCTACCCATTCTTACCTGCTTAGACATTGAGAAAACACTAGACTGCATGTAAATATACTGTACTTACTACAATACACATTTTTTTCTATGAAAAACTGAGCCCAACGAGCCCAGGAGCAAAACCGAGCCCAAGCAAAGCCTGCTGGCACCGCTTGCATAATTGGGAAGAAATTGATTAACTTGGCCACCGTATATATGCTCTGCAGCCTCCTCCCACTCCCCCTCGGGCACCAAAACATCCCAGATGGGTTTATCATACCCTGCTACCCCCAAAATATACAATTTCCTGCCCCCAACACACCCAACAATGAGCGCACCCACCTGCCTGCCACTTCTGCCATTGTTGTCATTTGTTTACTGGTGCCCCCTACCCCTACCCAACAGCCTCACCCTACCACACACCCCCGCCCTCCCATCCGGCACCCTTGGCATATCCAATACCATACCCGCTCACCCAGGAGACCCTATTTGTCATCCTAATGAGCCCCGGCTCCCCGGCAAATACCCTTTTCACTGTTTTTTTGGCTGGTGGGGTTTGTTCCATATACATTGATCATGTATGGTGGGCCAAACACCAGTTTGAAGGCTTGAGGCTAGCAGTTACAGGTGTTAGAAGGGGCTTGTGCCTCTGGGTCCACTGCTTCAGCCTCTTTCAGAATGAAAAATCCACCACTAAGAAGATGTCGCATCCGGTTCCCTTGCGCAAAAGCTCTTCCGATATCCCGAGATGGTGCCTGGCGGTTGCTGTGGACACTTTTTGCACGAATGAAAGCATTGAATGATTCAAATGCTTCAGTCACAAAGAGGATGGCAGGGCCAAAATGGCAAATATGAGAAGGAAGATGAAGTAAAATGTGAAACTTTGGTTTATTGAACCATTGGCTGGTCCAGCAGGCTGTTTGAAGAAGGAAACCTTCAATTTTAGCTTCTAGAATACGCTGTCAAACCAAAAATATTGAGCTGAGATCTAAGAATTTCACAACAGAGGAATTACTCACAATGTGTTCGTTGATATCCTCAATTGTGGGCTGCCAGATGAGAGGGACAAGCTTTGAAAGAGCAACCCATGCATTGTAGCATTCTGAGGGAACCAAATTAACAAAAGGCGCAACCTGAGAAATTGCACGAAAGTCACGCCCGGTGAGGGAGCCAGCATATTGAACCAGTGTTTTTCCATTTAATGGTGAGAGATTGAGGCCGGAAATATTGAAACTAGAGAGGTGCTGAATGAGGATATCTTTTTTGTCGTCTTTGTTTTTGAGTTGATTTTGAATGAGGTCGCACCAGAAATATTTGATAAAGCCAAGGAGAACAACATGCAGTATTTCCACTGGAGTGTCTTGGTGCGGATCAAGACCTGCAAGATACACATTAATTAATAAAAGCCATGAAAAGGGTTCAAAGAGTGAATATGCCTTTTATGCGCCATACAGTGCTGGTGATATTAGGCAGCAGGGATTGTATAGCAGAATCAAGCGCAGCCTGCTTTGCTTGTGTACCTTGCTTTCCCTTGTACAATGCAAAAAGTTTATCAAGGAAATGTTCTTGTACCGTATCTTTAACACCTGATTCGGTGCACATTTTCTTGAGAACTGTTTTGGCGCCAACCTCCTTTGCATGATTGAAGAAGGCACTGAGTTTTGTCATTGTTTCGGAGCGAGTGCGAGGCTGACCTGGCTATAGTAAAAAAAAAAGGTAAGATCAGAAAAAGCAAACCAGGACTTGATAAAATTTAAAATGAACCTTCAGAAAAGCCGTAATTCTGGTGACCATCGAGCTCATAGTTTCAACTAACTTCCCCCGCCTCTTCTTGGGCTGAGCCACTGGATTCTCAGACGGAGTAGCTTGATCTATCGTGTCTGAGATCTCACTTGCAGCGTCGCTACCAGCATCGCTCGTTTCTGGGCTTGGGTTGGCCATGGTTTCATTTGGCTGGTCAACAGGATGAAGCGGATCATCTGCGGCATCAGAACCTTTAACCATGCACGTTCGACAGAAGTATTTTCCACAAAGACCAATATGGCATGCAAACTCGCTTTGCATTGGATTATCTCCCAGCAAAGCAAGTACGGAAGGAAATACAAGGATTGGTTCTTTGTGAACACAATCCCAGACCCATACTCCCTCATGTTGAGCAGTTCTGAGAGTGATAAGTACGAGCTGAGCCATATGAAGAGTAGGGCAACATACTCAAGTTGGTCAACAACACCATCGAGCATCTCCAGAGGGGGTGCCAAGTTTGAGGTGCATAGAAAATGGATATTGAATTCTTTGGAGGTTTCATGGCCTGGTAAACCAGCGAGGGTGAACAAGAAGCTATTGTGTTCATTCCACTTCTTCGAGACATTGCCAGATGTATCATCACAGTACACCCAAAGTGGGAGAGCTGCCACTGTTACGATCTCCTTATCTCATCCTAGCGCATTGTTATCTTATCATCATACGGACACTTTTTCATTTCAACGCAGCCTTAACACAGCTGCGCACTTCCTCTATCACTCCCTTTTGTCATCGCGCTTAGCGCCTTCCATGTCTATTTATAGTACGGGCTATGCTTTCCTTTTGACTCTTTCTTGGACTCTTACAGCGATTCATTGTACTAACGACTCATCCTCTTCGACTCGATACTAGTACGAGTATCGACTCACACTCTGACTCTCAACCTAGTCATAGTAGATGGTCTGTGCACTAACTAACAGTATAAATACATAGACACTTTCATTTGTACTCCTTAGCTAGTTCTCGTTATTCAACGATTCTTCTAGTCCACACACGAACTTCCCTGAGGATCTCACCTCAACTTCTCAGATAGGCTGATTAGATTATCATGTGCAAACACATATCTTCGAAGCCTTAACAGAAGAACTAGCTACCCCTGTCTGAGATAGCCTCTGACCCTGTCACGCTATCCACTGCACAACGAGCGAACCGATTGGACGACCGACGACACAAAGGAAGCCCCTTTGAACTGATATTTGATTTTACCAGGAGAACGATTACTGTGAGCAGGAAGACCCCAGCTCCTCGACCGACAACGATATAAGCGTAGTCCGCTTTCTGTCAACGAACCGAACCAAAGGACCAGGAAGCCCCTGCTCCTCGACGATACAAAGACAAGACGTCTTTCCGAGTACCCGACAGTGACTCAGACGACGAACGACGACCGTTCAGTTATTGGAACAACAGACCGACGACATTTACTCAGTATTCACGAGTAGGACGAAACCCGAACCCACCGACGAACCCATTCTCGAGACCACCGTCGAGACCAGGAACAACATCAGGATCAGCATCCTTCCACAGTTTCGAAGGACCAGCATTTGAAGACGACGAACCTACTCTCACACAAGAGGTAGACCCAGAACCAGAACTCCAGTACCCCGAATTCGAACTCGGACCCGAACCGATTACAGACATGGTTGGACCAGGACCAACAGGAGGACCATCAACACAGAACCCACAGAATCCGTCAATGGACATTGACCACGAAGGAAAAAGTTACCTCAAGAAACCCGAACCGTTTAATGGAAATCGACGAGAAGTCGACAATTTCATTTACGCATGCGACCTCTTCTTTGAAGGAAGTTCTGACAAAGACTTCCCTACCGACAAACAGAAGATCATTTTTATCCTCTCGTATATGAGCGAAGGAGAAGCTCTATGATGGAGGAAGAACTACATCGAAACCGTCGTCAAACAAGCGGATGGATCTTATACCTGGCCGACCAAGGCAGTATTCCTCGCCGCTTTCAAGGCCGCCTTTCTCAACGAAGATGAGAAAGAAGAATCCATCAGGAAACTCGATCACATTACCCAAGGAAACCGAACAGCCGAAGAATATGTTAACGAATTTCGACTCACAGTCAGCAAGGCTGGACTGCCGACCGACAACAACATGATCGTCCGAACCTTCCGAAAAGGGCTCAATCGAGCGCTTGCGACCAGGATCTTATATTCCGACAAGAAACCCGACGCTCTTAACGACACCACTACCAAGAAAGGATGGTATAGCATTGCCATCGAATTCGACAGAATCCACAGAGACAACGTACAAGCTCTCAACGATCGACCAGACAGACCAATGGGACGACAACCGAATCCCTCGATCAACAAATTTTGACAGGCCTATGGACGAGGCTATGCAGCTGGACCAGCTTACAACCGAGGAAATTATCAGCAACCACGATACGATCCAAACGCTATGGATATCGACACTATCACGACCGCCATCAATGCGATGAGCTACGAAGAATGAGGAGAGTACCTAAAGAAAGGACTCTGCTTCAAATGTGGACAACCAGGACATCTCGCACGAGATCATCCCAAACAAGACAACAGATCAAAGAACCCTCCCAACAACTATCGAAACGACAATCGCAATAGTTTCACTCCGCGATCGAACAACCCGTTCAAACGAAACGACACGAATGCTCCGAAGAAACCCGGACCACACGAGATCAACAAATATATCCGTGCGCTTAATGCAGAAGAACGCGACACACTTTGGGATATCGCAGAAGAAGATGACGACAAGAAGGGACCGAATGAGAAGGATTTTGTCTGAGGAGAGCTGGGTCGACAACAGTCTCTCCGACTCTAAATATTTCTCGAGCTTACTCTACAGTACATGGTCATGTTGATAATAAATTGCTTGAAGTTCCTACAAGCATTATCCATGACCATGGAAATGAGAAGTCAGAAATACCAAAAGTTGAAACAAACGCCCTGATAGACTCAGGCGCAGAAGGCGAATTCATCGATCAGAATTACGCACAAAAACTCGGGATCAAACAAACGGCATTGGAAGAACCGATCAAAGTTCTTAACGTGGACGGAACACGGAACAAACGAGGAACGATCACTCATTACGCAGAACTCGATCTACAAATCGGCGAACGGATCAAACGACAACGGCTTTACATCACCAGATTAGGGAAACAGAAGATTATTCTAGGTTTCACCTGGTTACACCAGATGAATCCGGATATCAATTGGCAAACCGGCGAAATTAGATGGCGACCTATTGAGGCAAACGAGGACTGTGCGATTCTACCAGTTAACACGCCTGAACAAGGTAGTGAGGAATGGGTAGAATTCCGCGGTAACGAGACCCTCCACCCATCTATTGAAGAAGTCGAAGACGAAGAAGAATGGAAAAACTCCTCTTCGAACGAATCAGACCTTGACGACTTCAATGAAATCATCATTCGCTACATTGGAACAGACGAATCACTAATGGACCTCTGGAACGGACCCTGGCCTGATGAGGAAGACTTCCTCTCAGAAATCTCGATTAACGCCACGCTTTCACCTTCTCAAGAATTTGCGATCAAACAAGATGAAGGGAAAGAGAAACAAACCATTGAAGAAATTGTACCACCGGAATACCACGAATACCTGGACGTCTTTCAAGAAGAAGTTGTATGCTTCCCAAAGAAACGAACTTGGGATCACGCTATCGACATGAAGAACGGATTTGAACCGAAAGCCTTCAGATCTTACAACTTGACACCCGAAGAACAACAACAACAGGCCGAATTCATTCGAGAAAACCTAAAGAAAGGATACATCCGACCGTCGAAATCACCCATGGCTTCACCTTTCTTCTTTGTTTCGAAGAAAGATGGAAGACTCAGACCAACTCAAGATTATCGATATCTTAATCAATGGACGATTAAGAACGCACACCCCCTCCCTTTAATCTCTGACATCATGGACAAAATCAAAGCCTCTGGAGCCAAGTATTTCACCAAGTTCGATATTCGATGGGGCTACAACAACGTCCGGATTAAAGAAGGAGATGAATGGAAAGCCGCATTCAAAACCAATATGGGATTATTCGAACCAACGGTCATGTTCTTTGGATTATGCAATTCCCCGGCAACATTCCAGGCGATGATGAACGACATCCTGAAAGATGAACTTGCCGAAGGAGGAGTCATTGTTTATATGGACGACATCCTGATCTTCGCGAAAACCAAAGACAAGTTGGAAGAATTGACCAAGAGAGTACTCCAACGACTTCGAGAAAACGACCTCTACCTGAAACCCGGCAAATGCGAATTTTGCAAAACCCGAATCGAATATCTTGGCCTTATCATTGAAGAAGGCAAGATGATGATGGACCCCGGCAAACTCAATGGAATCCGAGACTGGCCAGTACCGAAAACAGTCAAACAAGTCTGCTCATGGCTTGGATTTGGAAACTTTTATCGACGATTCATCAAAGGATTTTCACACTTGGCACAACCACTCAATCAACTCCTCAAGAAAGACCGACCTTTTATATGGGATCAAGCCGCACAAGAAGCTTTCGACGAAATGAAGAAACGATTCACGGAAGAACCCGTCCTCATGATGCCAGATCAAACAAGACCTTTCCAAATCGAATGTGACGCATCGAAATGGGCATCAGGAGCAGTCCTCACACAACTCGACGTAAACGGAGCACGACACCCATGCGCATTCATCTCTCGAACCTTTTCCCCGACGGAACGGAATTACGAAATCTACGACCGAGAGCTTCTTTCCTTGATCCGAGCCCTTCAAGAATGGCGTCACTACATCCAAGGATCAAACCATGAGACGATCGTCTATTCGGATCACAAGAACCTCACCTATTTCCGGAACGCACAAAAGTTGAATCGCAGACAAGCGCGATGGTCACTTTTGTTATCAGAATTCGATATAAAATTGATCCATATGCCTGGAGAGAAGATGATCCTATCCGACACCTTATCCCGACGACCTGACTTTATCCCCGACAAAGACACTGACAATGAAGACATGGTTTTATTACCAGATAAATTATTCGCACAGATACCCGCTCCGACACCACAACAAGCGCCATTATTCCAACGACAACCGATATCGATAAACTTGATCGATCTTGATTTGCAACGAAAGATCGCCAACTCAAACAATCTTGACACGGAAGCAATAGATGCGATCAATCTATTACTCGAGAAAGGACCCACAAATTTACGACAAGACCTTGAAGATTGGACAACAGAAGAGTTCGAAGGAAAGAATGTTCTATTCTTCCAAAGGAAGAACTACATCCCCAAAGACCAAGAACTTCGACGACAAATCACATCCAAATATCACGACATCATCTCTGCCGGACACCCTGGAGAAATCGAAACTCTTAATGCCATTAAAGAGTATTACTGGTGGCCAGGAATGCGAACCTTCATCAAGAATTATGTCAAAGGATGCGGAATTTGTCAACAATTCAAGATAAATCGAAATCCTTCCAACCCGTCGTATAACCCGATCCCTGGACCCACAACCACTCAACCATTCGCCAATTGCTCCATGGATTTGATCACAGATTTACCACCAATCACTCTTCCAAATGGAACTGTTGTAGACGCGGTCTTGTCCGTGGTGGACCACGGCCTTACGAAGGGGGTAGTCCTAACCCCTTGTGCGAAAACCCTCACCGAAGAAGGAGCCGCCGAAATTCTACTCAATCATGTCTACAAACGCTTCGGACTCCCTGACACCATTATCTCTGATCGAGACCCCCGATTCACTGCCAAATCCTTCCAAGAACTCCTCAAACTCCTTGGAGTCAAATCGAAATTGACTACAGCCTACCACCCTCAAAGCGATGGAACTACGGAATGCTTCAATCAAGAAATCGAAGCTTACATCGGAATTTACTGCTCATCGAATCCCGAAATCTGGCACAAATCTGTCGGAACTATGGAATTCACTCACAACAATCGCCGACACTCCAATCGACAATGAACAGCATTCGAGTTAATGCTAGGATCATCGCCCGTGGCTATTCCAACATCCTTCGAGAACACCAAATTCCCTTCTGTCGAAGACAAACTCCAACAACTCCAAAAAGACCGAGAAGAAGCACTAGCAGCACACGAACTCGCCCGAAAAAGGATGGCTGAACGACGGAAGAACAAATTCACCAGATTCAAATTAGGACAACAAGTGTGGCTGGACACTCGGAATGTCAAAACCCGTTATCACAGCAAAATGGCCCCAAAATGAGAAGGACCCTTCAAGATCTCAGAAGTCCTCGGACCATTGACATACCGACTACAACTCCCTGCTACTTGGAGAATTCACAACGTTTTCCATGCAGTGCTCCTCATGCCTTACACCGAAACCGAAGTTCACAGACCCAATTACCTCCGACCACCCCCTGATATTGAAAACAATGAAGAACGATGGGAGATCGAAGCCATCCGAAATCATCGACGACGAGGCCGAAACAGCTATCAATATGAAGTCCTATGGAAAGGATACCCAATCACCGAGACAACGTGGGAACCAGCCACGTGTTTCAAAAATGGGGGAGAAGAAATTCTTCGAGAATATCGACATCGCCACCATCTCGACACAAATGAACAACGAAATCTACACCTTCACACTCGTCAACCCAGAAGGAAGGGAAACCCTGTTAACGACGACGGAATACAATTGGAAAAAGATGTGGCACGAGTCCGCATACCCTCACCCCGATCTTACACCGCCAACGGAAGAAGAACAAGCCGTCATCTTCTCAGAACCATATTCGCCAACACCGCCATCCCTCTATCGCAGAATCAAACGAAAACTATCGGCAATGTTTTGAGAGCGAGATACACTGCCTCAACCCGTTCGTTTAAAAACTCGACCTACGCCAACAAACGATACCCCAACACTCCAAACAGTTTACCTGGATCATCCAGATAAATGACCTACGGATACACTACCACCAGAACCTACCACAGCTATTACAAACCCACCTACGCCGACATCGTTCGTAACGAACCTCTCAAATCCCGTGATCCCCTTGCCTTTCCAGCCTTTCGACGAACTCACGCTTGCCTTAATTGGCGATTCTGCAATTCCGGTCATTCCCATTCTATCCCGAACAATTATTGCCCCTTTCACTACTTCTAAAAACGGCTTGACTTCATGTCCCAATCATCGGATCCCGCCATGCTCGCACCTTCCAGATTCCCTATTATAGACAATTCCCCTATCGACAACCCGCAACAGATCTCTGTCGACCTCTCCCCAACTCTCGATGTCTCATCACCATTCGAAATTACTTTACGGATATCAGCAACCTCTACGCCCCTCCCTTCATCACCCGTCTATGAATTGGACGCCAACAGTTTGTGGGAGTTAGCAGATAAAGACGAAGGAGCAGATGAAATTATCGACCTTATCGGTGACAATGACCTCGTACAACGAACTTGGTTACATTTCCAACATTGTCGACACACTGCTTGGAGATTGGAGAAGGAAGCACGACAACAAAAGGAGATCACGGACACTCTATTCGAACACCTTCGAATGGACGGAATTAACGAGATACTCCGTCCAATGATCCGACAACCCCGATCTTTGTCGACGACATACTTCACCGCCCCATCATCGACACCTCCTCTATCTCTGACATGCCCTAACAACCCCATGCCACCAACAGACGATTCCGTGTCTTTGGCAACCCCTTCGTCACCATTGACATCTTTTGAAGAAGGAATGAACGTTCAACGGCCCATCGTCATTGTCAGTGATTCTTCCTCCGAGTCTCCTACTCCATCACCACCGTCATCGTCATCGTCATCGTCATCGTCATTGAAGAAAAGAGCTGGATCGCCACTTCCACGACAACGACGAGGTCTTTGACATGTTCGACCAATGGTTGCGGGACCCTCAAGATCTTAACTCGAATCTGGAATCTTCGGTCTAGAACGGGGGTAATGTTACGATCTCCTTATCTCATCCTATCGCGTTGTTATCTTATCATCATACGGACACTTTTTCATTTCAACGCAGCCTTAACACAGCTGCGCACTTCCTCTATCACTTCCTTTTGTCATCGCGCTTAGCGCCTTCCATGTCTATTTATAGTACGGGCTATGCTTTCCTTTTGACTCTTTCTTGGACTCTTACAGCGATTCATTGTACTAACGACTCATCCTCTTCGACTCGATACTAGTACGAGTATCGACTCACACTCTGACTCTCAACCTAGTCATAGTAGATGGTCTGTGCACTAACTAACAGTATAAATACATAGACACTTTCATTTGTACTCCTTAGCTAGTTCTCGTTATTCAACGATTCTTCTAGTCCACACACGAACTTCCCTGAGGATCTCACCTCAACTTCTCAGATAGGCTGATTAGATTATCGTGTGCAAACACATATCTTCGAAGCCTTAACAGCCACACGCTTTCCCTGTGCTTTGGCATGCCAACGATTGCCGAGAACAGGGTTAGTATGAATCCAGCGAGATGGGATGTCTGGTGAGGTGTTCTTTCGCACTTCTAAGAAGATATCAGCTGAAAGTAAGTTTTTGTTGAGAAAATTCATACCAAGGATACGCGAAGGATGGGGGACACCATATAGTTGATGATCATGAGCAAGGGTTGGAAAATCCTTCAGAAACTCGCGTTGCGCAACTTCAATTTCAATGTCTTCGTGGACTTGCCACCCATCGCCGTCATCAGAGGAAATTGGACGAAGTGGCCATGCTTTGCAGTAGAAATCTCCCTCACGTGTGAACCAACGTGTTGGGATACAGCAAGAACCATTAACAAGCATGGTGGGCTCATATATGTAGTAGTCGTCCTCACCAATTCGAATCATCGGGGTCAGCTCATCAGGCGGCATCTCCTTTAACCACCGCTGTGCTTGTTGAGCTTCGGAAAGCATCGCACCTGAGTCTTCTGGATAGATGTGAATGTTTGGGCATACTTGTGGATTTGCCATTTCCTATAGATGAATTCAGTGTGAATAAGACATAACTCGCTCATATGATATGTATATACCTGTGCAAGAATCTGGGACAAGTTGTTGATGTGGTATATATGCCCTAGGATGCCGGTGCATGGAATTGTGTCAATACCACACATATTTTGAAGCATCGAATTTAGCTTTTTCATTTGTCTGACCGATGGTAACTCGCGAACTTGATTGGCGCCAAAAAGCCATAAAATTCCTTGAAGTTGTGTCTCAGAATAAACCAAACGAGGTAGGTGCATAAAAATGTCAAGGGTACATGCCTAAAAAAGATTTGGTGGTGAGATTTTTGACAGTTTGTCAATCAGGTTACAAGCAGTACTCACAATCCGATCTTGCCATGGGTACCACTCCTTATGAGTCTTTGGGTCTGTGATATGATCGCGAGACCTTTTGCTTGGAGTGGGCGAAGTCGATCTGAGATTTTCATCACCTTCCAGAGTTTTAACATTAATATATTTTGTGAGAAGAGCATTAAGCAAGGCTTACCCGAACTGAAAATACTGCTATCCACACTTAGACGCTCAACCATTTCATCCTCGCTTAAATCTCCATCCAGGAATTGAAGGGAGGTTTCTGCCACGTACGCAAGGGCCTCCTGGATAGGTGAGAGTGGAACTTGAGGATCTTCATGAGCTGCATATAGGCCCCAATTTATGCCAGTGACAGGTGATGGCAAGTGAGCATTGTTCCCAAAATCAGTGCCTAAAGGAAGGGAGGGATAGTCTGGAGGATACAGAGGTTGTGTAGATGGGTTAGAAGTGGCAGAAGCCAGCAACACGTGGAAGGCATCGTCAATGATGACCTCATCAAGCAATACTTTACCATGCCCCCTTATTCCACATGAAATCCATGTGGAATGAATTTATTCCATGTGGAATCCAAGGAATCTACATGGAATATGTTTCACCACATAAATCATGTACTTACTGATGTGGATTCCACATGGATTCCATGTGGAATGTACCTAATATTCTCAAGTCAGATTCAAAAATTTAATTTCATTTGATCAGTTAATTACTTCCTAAACACTCTTCAAGTCACAATTTATGTAGAAAAAACAAATCATATTGAGTTCTAATAATACATATAATATAATAAGGAATAATAATAAAGGGGACAACAAGGGGTGATGAGAGAGAGAACAGGGCAGCGTGTGGGATACGTGCAGCCCCGTTCATACAGTGGGGCTGTGTAGGGGGGGAGCCCCCTCCTCGTCTCCCTGCCCATCCTCCTCCCCATCTCCTCGCATGCCTCTTGTAATCCCTGGGTACCTCCTCCTATGCCTCCCCGCTCGCTTCTTCCTTCGCCTCGGTGGTTGTTGACAGTGCTCGTGTGCCAATGTCGCACGGGCACTTATTTTTCGAAGGTGCGCGGCGGTGTCGAAGGTGGGCGGCACTGGCATTGTCGATTAGGCGCGGCGTTCGGGTTGGTTGTTGTTGGTTTTGGGGTTTTGACGGGGTTTGGGATGTCGAAGGTGGTTGGGGTGCGGATTTGGGGGTGTTTGGGTGGTTTGTCGTTGGTTCTGGGCTTTTGATGGCTTTTGCGGGGTGGAGGGTGGCGGTTTGACAGTTTCGGCGGCGTCTGCATGCTGACGTGGCACGGCTGTGGGTGGAGACGGAGGAGGGGGGTCATTTCCGTCGATTTCATGGCTATCGGACTTGGATGGGGCGGTGACGTGGCAAGAGAACGGGTGGTGGGTGGTGGTCAGGCGATGGGAAACGGCACAGGGAGCGGGTGGGGCTTACCTAGCCGCGTTTGGGGTTGAAGCGATGGTGATGTGGCACCGTAAATGGGCTACAGGGGGGGGTAATGGGGTTAGCAGGGTTGCAAAGATCCTGGGGGCTGGTTGTTACTCACCTGGTGTCCCTAGGCTGCATCCTGCTGGCATTCACGCTCACAATCGTCGGCGTCGATGTTCAATAACCTAAAACGGCTGTTTTTGTTAGCAGACATGAGCAGGAGGGGGGTGGGAACTTACCTAGGGGCCATTAACGGCATTGGACGGCAGCATGCGCAGTGGTGGGGTTGAAATGGCAGGTGGAACGTGACGGGATGTGGTGGGGGATGTAGTGGGAGGAAGGAAGGCGGTGACGTGGCAGTGTTGGAACCGAGGATTCCGAATTTTGGGATGTCACGGGCCGTGTGACCAGGAAATGGTCACATAATCGATTAAATATCAACCGATAACAACGCTAGCATGGTGCAGTGGGCTCAAGTGCGTGCTTATGCATGTGCTCGGTCCTGGGTTCAATCCGCGTATGGTCCATTTTTTTTCTAGTACCAATAATATAATTAAATCATTACAACTATTGTTCTGTATTGATTTGTACTATTATTTCTATTATTCTAATATTGGTTGTTGGGGATTCCACCTGGAATCCATCTTTCCACATGGAATCCACATGGAAATGGGATGGAATTCATGTGGAAATTCCATATGGAATGGTGGAATCCACATGGAATCCACCCCATTCCATGTGGAATATAGGTGGAAGAAAATCACCAAAATGGGTGAGATCTCAGCCAAAACATATTCCATGTGGAACAACATGGATTCCACATAGATTCCACATGGATTCCATGTGGAATAAGGGGGCATGGTAAAGACCTCTCATCGAGTGTGGCAGGAAGGTAGCCTGGAGTTTGTTCAGATGTTGATAGACAGCAGTAATTTTGGAGAGCCTCTCGATGCTTGTTGGTTTTTTCATGTTCTTTGCAGTGGTACGAAGTGTGTTCACGATTGTTGAGGCAAACCTCACAAATGTAGACAGATGTTCCATTTGGTTTGACATGGCAGGTCCAGTCTAAAGAAGTTCTATTTTTAGCACCTTGGACATGAGAAGTGATGTGATTGATGAGAACTCACACTCAGGATTGGGCTCGAATGGCATGATTCCAGTAGCGCAAAGAGTCCAGAGAAATATGAGGTGGTTGCAAATGGGCGTTGTATTCAGCGCAAAATTTATCGATTTAAAACTATTTCAAAGCCCGGTTCAACCTTGGTGCAAACTCGATCATTTTGCATTTGGCTTGATCGGGAAATACGGGTTGCACATAATCCATATTTGGATCACCTGCAATTTGCCCCTTTTTCATTTTACTCAACTGAGGGGTTGGGTGTGTATAATTCCCCTTTTTTGTCCTTTATTATGCATTCTCCACCTTGCATTTCCACATATCCCTGTGCCTCGTCAATATGAGGGATGGATAATAGACAATTTGGGGCATCAGGCATGTGTAGCACATCACAAAGTTGATGGCAGATTGTTTTTCCATTTACGGAAAATTTGACTAATACGGTTCCACATCCATGTGCCGTGACAGGGTCTCCAAGACCCTTAATGGTAGAATCTTTGAGGGGAATATAATTGATGAAAGCATCGCAGATCGCACAGATGTGTGAAGTGGTTGCTGAATCCAAGATCCAGTCATACTGTGAGATCTGGTGGGAATTGTTGTGCGCCATATAAGATACATTACTTAGAGTATCCTTGTGAGCTTGATGTGTGCATCCTGCCCAATTTGGTCCTTTCTGGCCCTTTGGTCCCTGTCCTTCTCGGCCTCCTCCTTTTGCCCAGCAATCCTTTGCCATGTGCCCTTTCTTGTGACAGTTATAACACTCTGTGTCTGAGCTGTTACTTTTGCTAGCACCTTTAAAATTTCCTTTGCCAGTTTCTCTGGCCTGTAGTGTATAACCTCCAGTTTCCCCTGTCCTTCCCTTCCTTCACCTATCCTCTTCTATTAGAATAGCAACTAACTCATGGGATTTGAGATCTGGCTTGTTGCCTGATGATCCCAAATAAGATGATGTATAATTATCCCATGATTCTGGAAGTGATGTGATAAGGATCATGATGAAATCTTCATCCAAAACGAGGTTGTTCATGATGTGCAATTCCTCCTGGAGTTTCCAGAGATTTGATATGTGTTCAACCATGTCAAATCCCTCTTCTGCTGTTGCCTTGTACGACGCACACCTAGTGGCCAAGACTCCAAGTCAGCCCTTTGATTCCTTAACCATACATAATTGTTCCCACATTTGGGCAGCAGTGATCGCGCCACTGATGTGAATCATCTCGGCATTTCTGATTGAGAGTTCAATCCAGGTGTGTGCCTTCCTATCTCCTTCTTCCCATTTCTTCTTTGCTTCTGTTTCTGCTGGAGTTTCCAGTTTGGTGGGATCTGCTGATTCTGGAGCCTTTGTGTCCTTCGCAATATATTTCTGCAGTCCAAGGTCTCAGAATACCGCAAGCATTCCGCAAGCATTTGGCGCTTCCACAGCATCCAATTATTGGCCTTCAGTAACTCATAATGGTATCCACCTCTGGTGTTATATTCGTCTGACATCTCCAGTAAGCAATTAGGTAAACATTTGATAGGTAAAGTAGCGTGTCAAGATAGTAAGTAATTCTTTTTAGTTATGGCCAGGGCCCATAACCTATTGTAAATAGTGCAGTAAATTAGAATAATATGATTAAATTTTAGGTGCCCTTTCACCATCCTTATATACTAGAATACAAGATGTCTCAAACTATCTACGATGTACTACATAAATCTGGAAAGATTACTAATTATATTACTAAGTCTGTATGGAATGTCCAAGCACCTTCGAGCGTGCATGCAAGTATTCCAACAGATTGTGTTGCATATTGTCAAATAAAAGTCTGCCATTTTCCATAGTATGCAACAAGGTGCTCCTCAAGCTAAGTTTGATTTTAGAATTAATTACAGCTAATTAATTATCAATAGACCCGGTTCACAAATGCAGCTCTTAGGGCTTTTATTTAGCCATGGAGTAATGGAAGATGGTTTGCCGAGCCTGGAGCTGTGACTCACCACTGCCAAATTTTATTCAGACCTTCCCATTGGTTCAACAAGGTTTTTTTGCATCAATGTGAACATTTGTACCTGAGTGCTACATTTGAACTGGGTCTATTGATAATTAATTAGCTGTAATTAAATTTTAAATAAAGTCATTAATACATGTATAACTGACTTATATATATAATATGGCTCACATGTTGCTATTTCCACACTGCACAGTGGGGAGGGTAAGAGTACAAATAGATGGACAGTGAAGATGTAAAGATGCAAGAAAAACTAGAAAAGCGAAGGCGTGGGAACATCTTTCTTGATAAAGAAGCGGTCACAGCCACTTGCTACAGCACTGCCACTTGCTACAGCATAGCCACTTGCTATAGCACAGCCACTTGCTACAGCCACAGCCCACAAACACCCTAACCCAGCCCCAAAACGAGTATAAGAACGTTCATTATACTTGGATTTCTGACAGCACAATTGTCCCCCTTCCCCTAAGGCGACTACTCTACTCCTCGTTCAAGGCAATACAGTCCCACCAAATACCTTTCTATCCATGAAGATACGGTTGCCCGACTTCAAGCTCACGTATCACGCTCCCAGGCCATTCCCGGACAACTGGCGATTTTTCTCGCTCATTGTTTATGTGATTGCTGCTATTTTTTTCATACTGTTGGTGATCTTGAATAGTGAGTGCAATTATATCATTTCTCTATATGAACCGTAATTAATTTCAGCTGTTGTAGGTGCTCTCGTTGGGTATGAAACTCTACCTATTCAGTCCAGCTTCTTCGAAACTACAAGGGTCAACCGCTTCAAGTTTCGTTCAGGAGGATCGAACTGTGTGGGCGTGTTCATGGGTCCAGGAGAATCCTTCAATTTCGGTAACACAATTTTTCAGTGGCGCTTGGTATCAACCAACAGTACTTTCCTGTCCAAGTTCATATACTCAGGATCACCTCTTCAATGCTTCATCCTTTATCAGCATCTGGTTTTACAGGAAAGCTCGGCAGACCTCAGTACTGTCATCCAGTGCCATGTTGGCATCAAGAGCAGCACCCAAATAACTGCTGAGATGTCAATATCCCGGTCGGTATTCAGCCAAGTTGTTGATAAGCGAAAAGTGAGCTATTATGATCCGAAAGCAAATGCGATAGAGGAGAAGTTAGTACCCTTTTACGTTGAACGTAGATAAACCATTGAATTCTTCTCAGGTTGCAGTATGCATGGCTTGATCTTATATCTTGCTGGAGGGAGGCACTTAATGGCCCTATCCCTTATCCTATCATGGTATCCGCGGATATACTGCCCAGCGTAAACTGCGCCCATGCCAGTGGGGAAGCCAGTCAGTGTGCCATGGAAGTTCCTCAAGTCATAGATATCCATCCTACCTTTCTTGTATTCAATGGTTCTGGTCGTTCCAGTGATACCACGTTCCCCGACAACTCGACCATACATCTTGCGATATCCAATTTCGCTCAATTTGCCTTCGCCGCAATTCGGATTGATTTGGGGCAGGTTTACCCAAATAATCCGTTGCTCAATTTATCGGTGATAAATGAAACTCTTCACAGCAAATTAGGTTCGGTTGATTCACTCCTTTATGCCAATCTGACACAACCCGGCAAACTGGGTTACGGGTATTCCCCAGCAACGATTGTCAAGTTTTACCCATGCACTGAACAATTTCCAAAGCCGATTGGCTCAGCCATCATCTCCGTGCTGGTCGCAACTTTGAGCATGTTCACTACCGGATGGGGAATATTCATGTTCATCAGCAGCAGTTTCGCGGAACGTGTTCGAGGAAGGAAGGAAGCGGCTGAACAAGAGCTCATGATACCGAAAGGGGAAGTAGCTACAGAAACATAGGCGGTGTAAGACATATTTGGGCCAAATACTTCATTCGCGCATTTCCTAGTCCGCATGTATTGTAGCGTTTCGTGTGGAAAAAATTAGGAGATCAAGCAAAGCGTATGAATACATCATCGTACTGGCAAGGGCAGGTAGGGTAAGAGGGTAGGGTACAGAAAAACTCGCAAAAATCGCTTAGTCCCAAGCCTCTCGTGGGTCAATCATCTCGTGAAAAAAAGAAAACGTTTTAGGCAGCACCATCACCAACTCCAGGGCAATCACGGGAGATATGGCCCTCAGAGCCACAGGTGTAGCACGCGCGCTTCTGGGGTTGGGGGCAGTCCTTGTTAATATGGCCCTGTTATAACGAAAAAAAAGAAGAAAGGAGAAAATAAGCAAACCAAAATGAGAAATCGAAAGTTCAGAAAAAACGTACGACGCCAGAGCAGTTGTAGCACTTCGATCCTTGGACGCAATCGCGGGATAAATGACCTACACCACCGCAAGTATAGCTATATACGAACGAAAAACACCCATCAGCCACCGCTCTTTGAAACCAACCTCTCATAATAATAATAAAAACCCACCAGGTCTTTTGAGATCCACCACCACCACCGAACGAGCTATAGCTTCCTCCTCCTCCTCCTCCTCCTCCAGAGGTAGCTTCAGGGCACGCACGAGCAATATGGTCAACCTTGCCACACTTGTAGCACTCGGTTCCAGAACCACCTCCACCGCCGTAGCCCCCACCTCCACTCGTAGAGTTGCCTGCTTCAGTGCAATCTCTGGACTATATAATATCCAAACACAGTTAGTTGACGTCATAAACTATAAATGACAGCAAGGTGACACGACGTACGATGTGGCCTTCCTTTGGCCGCACTTGTAGCACGACTTGGCCTTGGCGGGGCACTGCAGTCACGGGAAACGTGGCCTTCAGCGCCGCCTGTCGGTAAATTATCAGGGATCTTGCAGAACGAAAAGAAGCAGGAAAGGAACTAACAGTCGCACTTTCTGACAACAAAGACGCCGCGCGGAAAACGCAAATGAAGAGAAATGGAGTGAGTATGTGGTGGTTAGGAAGCAAGAGCGATTTTTAAAACGCCCTGCACCAAAAACAGTGCAGGCAGGTGACACACGAAAAAGCTGTGGGGTGGTTGGTGCTGTGGCGAGAGGTGCGGAAAGGATGTTGAAATAGCGCATGTCGGGTTGCTCTATTCCAAGTTGCGAAAGGTCGCTAAAGACGGCCCATAGGTCGGATCTGGTATGAAGTGTTGATCAAAATTGAGCGCAAAAGACGGATTTGCGACATACCGGTCGGGTAATCGCTCTCCAATGGGCAGCAAAGGGCCCATTCGTTCAAGTAATAGGAGCGATAGTCGACCTGAATGTGTCGAGGTGGGGGTTTCGTTTTCGCCGGAGCGCAAATCCACTGTCCAGGTTGGCTCAAGTTCAGCTTCGAACCAACCATAGTAGCGAGGTATTGCTACACCCTGTAGATTCTCCATTTCTTCATACATCGATGCTTCGGTTGCTAGATCCTCGATGTGAGCCTGATCTGCGACCTTAATGACTAGGCTTGGCAAATAAGGTAAACCAGGCTCAAGGACTTCCACAGGCTTGTTCGAGGGGTCCAAGAGAAGACTAGGGTAGGTGGAGAATACAGTCCCGCAACGGCCCTCTCCTATGAGGTCTTCTACAGAGAGGCTCAATTGCAGATCGCCAGGAGGGGGCAAGGTTGAGGGTAGACTGGGTGGAGGACCGTCAGGCAAAACTGAACGTTTTAAAGTTCGAAAGCCTTTCACGACATCTGGAATACGTCGGTGAAAATTTACGTTGACGTGTTCGTTGTTTTCATCTCTAACGAGTTGGTTGGCGACCAGGCTACTAATGGCGTTCGGGGGCTGGAAAAAAATTCATTTCAAAAACGATTCTCAGATATATGTGACATACCAGAGGAATGGCTAGCATCTCGACCAGTGGAGAGAAGACATCAGGCGATGGCTCCGAGTGTGGTTTACTGGTGACAAGTTGACAGATGCATAAGTCCCAGATTCTCTTCGGCTCAGTCAAGATAGTGGACTGGATACGAGTGGTGATAATAATACCATAACGTTCGGGGGTAGCA
>Ga0307513_10003525_pt1 | contig 21166 bp, 25 predicted proteins | sample 15_EM_MG_FD_202174 | JGI IMG/M metagenome (GOLD analysis project Ga0307513, IMG submission 202174) | Populus trichocarpa ectomycorrhiza microbial communities from riparian zone in the Pacific Northwest, United States - 15_EM | ecosystem: Host-associated > Plants > Roots > Unclassified | place...
GCGCCGCCGAGGATCTCGCTCTCCGCGGCCACCAGCGACTGGCGAAGCTCCGTGAGCGTCTGGCCGCCCAGGAAGGCGCCGACGAAGAGGCCGTCGGGCTTCAGCGCCTGGCGGATCTGGATCAGGGCCCCCACGACGTCGTTGGTCCAGTGGAGGCCGAGCGTCGAGACAATCAGGTCGAGGCTGGCGGGCGCAAACGGCAGCTGCTCCTCGTCCAGCGCCACCCGCGGGCCAGGTCGGCCCGTCAGCATGGCGGGCGACAGGTCCGCCTCGACCAGCAGGCCCACGCGTTCGGCGGCGCCGCTGGCGGCCAGCGCCTCGCGGAACGCGCCGGTGCGGGCCGAGAGGTCGACGGCCAGTGGGAAGTCCCGCATGATCGGCTCCAGGCGCTCGGCGATGTCCTCGGCGGCGCGCCGGTGCAGGAAGTCGGCGGACGCGTAGCCCCTGGCGGCGCGGTCCAGGCGCTTCCTGTGCAGGGTTCGGTCGAAGAGTCGGGGCGGAGCGGACATTGAGCGCGGAAGATGGCGTCTTCCTTGACCGATTGAAACCGGGGCCGCGCGCGAAGGCGCTGTGGCGCGGCGCGCTGGACCTGATCTTCCCGCCGCAGGCGCTGGACGGCGCAGCCTCGATGTCGGGCGGCCTCAGCGCGGCGAGCTGGAGCCGCATCCACTTCCTCGACGGCCCGGTCTGCGATGGTTGCGGGACGCCGTTCGAATACGATCCCGGCGCGCGGTGCGCGGCCTGCCTGGCCAAGCCGCGGGCGTTCGATGCGGCCCGCGCGGCCTGCCTCTACGACGAGGTCTCGCGCGATCCGATCCTGAAGCTGAAGCACGCCGACCGGCTGGACCTCGCGCCGCTGTTCGCCCGCTGGATCTCCCGCGCCGCCCGCCAGCTGATCGAGGAGAGCGACGCCATCGCCCCCGTGCCGCTGCACCCGGGCCGCCTGCTCGCGCGGCGCTACAACCAGGCCGCCGAGATCGCCCGGCCTCTCGCCCGGCTTTGCAGCAAGCCTTATCTGCCCGACGCCCTGGTCCGCCGTCGGGCCACCGAGACGCAAGGCGGCAAGTCGGGCTCGGGCCGCCGGCGCAACGTGGCCGGCGCCTTCGAAGTCCCGCCCGGCCGTGCGGCCCAGGTCGCCGGCAGGCGCATCCTGCTGATCGACGACGTCATGACCACCGGGGCGACGGCTGAAGGTTGTGCACGGGCGTTGAAATCAGCCGGCGCCGTGCGCGTGGATGTCGCAGTCGTCGCGCGGGTTAAAGAAATGTCCGGACTCACCATATGAAGCTGCTACCGCAGGTTCATACTCAGAGCGCAATGACCCAGGTCACCATCTACACCAAGCCCTATTGCCCCTACTGCATCCGCGCCTTGACGCTGCTGGAACAGAAGGGCGTCGCCTTCACCGAGGTCGAGGCGGCCTTCGACGCCGAAAAGCGCGCCGAGATGGTGCAGAAGGCCGGTGGTCGCGCCACCTTCCCGCAGATCTTCGTGGGCGACCGCCATATCGGCGGCTGCGACGAGATGATGGCGCTGGAACGCGAGGGAAAGCTCGACTCCTTGCTCCAGGCGGCCTGAGCTGATTCACCCTTTCGGCGCCGGGCGCCTTATAGGCTGACGACATGAAGGTCGCCCTGATCCAGACCCGCACGCCGGCCACCCATGCCGCGGCGCTGGCGCATGTCCTGCCGCTGGTCCGTGAGGCCGCGGCGGGCGGGGCGGGCTTCATCGCGACGCCCGAAGGGACCAACATCCTGCAGAAGGACCGAGCCCAGCTCTTTCCCCAACTGCGGAGCCTGGACGACGACATCGTGGTCGCGGGGCTGCGGCAGGCGGCGAAGGACGCGGGGGCCTGGGTGCTGATCGGCTCGGCGCTGGTGCTGCGCGAGGACGGCAGGGCGGCCAACCGCTCGGTCCTGGTCTCGCCGGATGGCGCGCTCGCGGCGACCTACGACAAGCTGCACATGTTCGACGTCGATCTGCCGACCGGCGAAAGCGCGCGGGAGTCGGCGACCTATGAGCCCGGCGAACTGGCGGTGACGGCGCGGGCGGGCGACCTGAAGCTCGGCATGACCGTCTGCTACGACCTGCGCTTCCCGGCGCTCTACCGGGCGCTCGCGCTCGCGGGCGCGGAGGTCATGACCATTCCGTCGGCCTTCACCCGGCCGACCGGCGCCGCCCATTGGGAGGTGCTGATGCGGGCCCGCGCCATCGAGACCGGCGCCTTCGTGCTGGCGCCGGCGCAGGGCGGCCGCCACGAGGACGGACGCGGCACCTATGGCCATTCGATCGCAGTCGCGCCCTGGGGCGAGGTTCTGGGCCAGCTGGACCACGACGAGCCGGGCGTGCTGTTCGCCGACCTCGACCTTGAGGCTCCCGCCAAGGCGCGCGCGGCCATCCCGGCGCTGCGGAACGCGCGGCCGTTCACCAGCCCCTCGGTGCTCGCATGATCCGTTACGCCCTGGCCTGCGACAGCGAGCATGAGTTCGAAGGCTGGTTCGGCGCGTCCGCCGATTTCGACGACCAGCAGGCGCGCGGCCTGATCGAATGCCCGGTCTGCGCCTCGAAGGCGGTGCGCAAGCAGATCATGGCGCCGGCCGTGGCCGGCACGAGGAAGAAGGGCAGCGACGCCGTTCCGGCCCAGAACCGGGCTATGATGATGGAGGCCATGGGCGCCATCCGCCGTCACGTGGAAGCCAATTTCGACGATGTCGGCGACACCTTCGCCAAGGAGGCCCGTGCGATCCACGAGGGCCGGTCCGAGGAGCGGGGCATCTATGGCCAGGCGACGTCAAAGGAAGTCCGTGAGCTGGTCGAGGATGGCGTCCCCGTGGCGCCCCTGCCGCCCGAACCGCCAAAGAAAACCGAGCTGAACTAGCCGGTTGCGGAGGCGCAACCCGCGGCCGACTCAGCGATTGATCCGAGCCTGCAGGCCGGGCACTCTCTCGTCAGGGTTGCGTGGGGGGTCGTGATGCGTTCCGGATTTTTGGCGGCGATCGTGGCCGCTCTTTGGGCGCACGCGGCCTGCGCGGCGCCGCTGGAAGTCTACGGCAAGCTCCCGACCATCGAGACCCTGGCGCTGTCTCCGGACGGCGAGACCATCGCGCTGATCGCCACCGACGGCGAGGCCCGCCGGATCATCGTCAGACACCTCGCCGATCGCAAGGCCGTGGTGGTCGCCGACGTCGGGAACGCCAAGCTGCGGGCCCTGCAATGGGCCGGCAACGACCATGTCATTCTCACCAATTCGGTGACGGGGATCCCGCGCGACGTCCTGGCCAAGCGGGCGGAGTGGGCGATGGCGTTCGACCTCGACCTACGCACACGCAAGCTTCGGCCGCTGCTGAAGGACGCCGAGGGCTCCATGAATACGATCCGGGATACGCCGGAGGTCCGGATGCTGAACGGACAGCCGGTCGTCTTCCTGCAGGGCATCCATTTCGTGAACGACATGGGGGTCCTGTCGCTCTTCAAGGTCGATATGGACAAGGCGTCCAGCAAGCTGGTGGAGACCGGCACGTACGAGACCCGCGACTGGCTGGTCGGCATGGACGGGCAGGCGATCGCCCAGGCGCGGTACAACGATAAGGTCGGCGCCTGGAGCCTGCTGCTCAAGCCGAGCGCCGGCCGCTGGCGCGAAATCCAGCGGCTTGCCGCGCCCACTGAGCGGCCCGGCCTGCGGGGACTGGGCCGCGACGGAAAATCGGTTCTTGTGGAAGTCGAAACCCCGAACGGCTCCGGTTGGAAGGAGCTGACGCCGGCGACGGGCGCCTGGACGGAACTGCCGTCCGACCTCGGCGGCCAGCAGGCGATCCATGACCCGGACACCGGCGCGCTGATCGGCCAGCACAGCTTGGTGGGGAACGAGGACCGCTACGTCTTCTTCGATCCCAAGGACGCCAAGGCCTGGGCGATGGTGCAGAGGGCCTTTGCCGGGGATCGGGTGCAACTCGCGGACTGGTCGCGCGACCGCCAGAAGATCGTCGTGCGCGTCGACTCGAAGTCCACTGGGCCTGCCTATTCGCTGGTCGATCTCAAGGCCGGCACGGCCGACTGGCTGGGCGATGAATATACGGGGCTGACCGCGGCCGACGTCTCTCCGGTCGAGCCCGTGAGCTACAAGGCCGCCGATGGTCTCCCGCTCACCGGCTATCTGACCCTGCCGAAGGGGCGCGATCCGAAGAACCTGCCCCTGGTGGTCTTCCCCCACGGCGGGCCGGCCGCGCGCGACGCACCCGGGTTCGACTGGTGGGCCCAGGCGATGGCCGCCCGCGGCTATGCGGTGCTGCAGGTCAACTATCGCGGCTCCGACGGCTTCGGCTGGAAGTTCCTGTCGGACGGCTTCGGCGAATGGGGCCGCAAGATGCAGACCGATCTCTCGGACGGCGTGCGCTACCTGGCGGCGCGGGGGACCATCGACCCCAAGCGGGTGTGCATCGTGGGAGCCAGCTACGGAGGCTACGCCGCGTTGGCCGGAGCGGCGCTGGACCACGGCGTCTATCGCTGCGCCGCGTCCTTCGGCGGGATCTCGGACTTGCGCAGGATGATCGTCTATTCGCGCGGCATGCAGGGGCTGGCGGCGCAGCGCTACTGGACGCGATTCATGGGCGCCGATGACCTCAAGGATCCGGTCCTGGCGCAATATTCGCCGCTTACCCACGTGGCGGAGGTGGATATTCCGGTGCTCCTGATCCACGGCCGCGACGACACGGTCGTCCCTCTCGAACAGAGCCAGTCGATGGCCGACGCCCTGCGGAGGGCCGGCAAACCCGCCGAGCTGATCGTGCAGAAGGGAGCCGATCACTGGCTTTCCCGCGGCGACACGCGGCTCGCCATGTTACAGGCCATCACAACCTTCCTGGAGAAGCACAACCCGCCGAATTAGGCGCGGCCATCCGCCTCGACCTGGCGGCGCGAAACTTGGGCCGGTCGGGGTTGTGTGACCTATCGGCAACACTACATCGGGAGGGCCGGGCCGTGCTTGATGAGGCGACCCCGCCAATCTGCCTATCCAAGGGGACCTGATGAACATCGACGTCTATTCCGACCGCGCCAAACAGGCGATCCAGTCGGCGCAGAGCCTGGCGCTCGCCCGCGGCCACCAGCAGCTCGCGCCCGAGCACCTGCTGAAGGTGCTGCTTGAAGAAAAGGACGGCCTTTCCCGCGCCCTGATCCAGAGCGCCGGCGGCCGGCCCGACGAGGCCGACAAGGCCATCGACACCGCCCTGGGCAAGACGCCCAAGGTCGAGGGCGGCTCCGGCCAGCTCTATATGAAGCCCGAGACGGCGCGCGTGTTCGCCGCCGCCGAGCTGGGCGCCAAGGAGGCCGGCGACGCCTTCGTCACCACCGAGCGCCTGCTGATCGCCATCTCCAAGGACGGCGGCGACGCGGCGAAAATCCTGAAGGACGCCGGCGCCTCCACCAAGGCGCTGGAAGAGGCTGCGACCGCGCTGCGCAAGGGCAAGACGGCGGACAGCGCCTCGGCCGAGGAGGGCTACGACGCCCTGAAGCGCTACGCCCGCGACCTCACCCAGGCGGCCAGGGACGGCAAGCTCGATCCGGTCATCGGCCGCGACGAGGAGATTCGCCGCACCATCCAGGTGCTGAGCCGCCGCACCAAGAACAACCCCGTCCTGATCGGCGAGCCCGGCGTCGGCAAGACCGCCATCGTCGAGGGCCTGGCGCTGCGCATCGTCAACGGCGACGTGCCCGAGAGCCTGAGGGACAAGCAGCTCATGGCGCTGGACATGGGCTCGCTGATCGCCGGCGCGAAGTACCGCGGCGAGTTCGAGGAACGGCTGAAGGCGGTGCTCAATGAGGTCACCGCCGCCGAGGGCTCCATCGTGCTCTTCATCGACGAGATGCACACCCTGGTCGGCGCCGGGAAGACCGAGGGCGCGATGGACGCGTCGAACCTGCTGAAGCCGGCGCTGGCCCGCGGCGAGCTGCACTGCGTGGGCGCGACCACGCTCGACGAGTACCGCAAGCACGTCGAGAAGGACGCCGCCCTGGCGCGGCGCTTCCAGCCGGTGTTCGTCAACGAGCCCACGGTCGAGGACACCATCTCGATCCTGCGGGGCTTGAAGGAAAAGTACGAGGTGCACCACGGCGTGCGCATCTCCGACGCCGCCATCGTGGCCGCCGCCACCCTCTCCAACCGCTACATCGCCGACCGTTTCCTGCCCGACAAGGCCATCGACCTGATGGACGAGGCCGGCAGCCGGGTGCGCATGGCGGTGGATTCTAAGCCCGAGGAGCTGGACGAGATCGACCGGCGCATCGTGCAGCTGAAGATCGAGCGCGAGGCCCTGACCAAGGAGACCGACGCGGCCTCCAAGGCGCGGCTCGAGAAGCTGGAGGACGAGCTCGACGAGCTGGAAGGCCAGTCCGCCGAGATGACCGCCCGCTGGCGGTCCGAGAAGGAGAAGGTGACCTCCGCCGCCCAGATGCGCGAGGCCATTGACCGCCTGCGCGCCGAGCTGGTCGCCGCCCAGCGCCGCGGCGACCTGCAGCGCGCCTCGGAGATCGCCTATGGCGAGATCCCGCCGCTGGAGAAGCGCCTGGCCGAAGAGGAGGGCAAGGCCGAGAAGGACGCCATCTCGCCGGAAGTCGTCGACGCCGAGCAGATCGCCGCGGTGGTCTCCCGCTGGACCGGCGTGCCCGTCGAAAAGATGCTCGAGGGTGAGCGCGAGAAGCTGCTCTCCATGGAGGATGCGCTGCGCAAGCGCGTGGTTGGCCAGGAGGAGGCCCTGCTGGCCGTCTCCGACGCTGTCCGTCGGGCCCGCGCCGGCCTGCAGGATCCCAACCGCCCGATCGGCTCGTTCCTGTTCCTGGGCCCCACGGGCGTGGGCAAGACCGAACTCACCAAGGCGCTGGCCGAGTTCATGTTCGCCGACGAGCACGCCATCACCCGCCTCGACATGAGCGAATATATGGAGAAGCACTCGGTGAGCCGCATGATCGGCGCGCCTCCAGGCTACGTCGGCTACGACGAGGGCGGGGCGCTGACCGAGGCCGTGCGGCGCAGGCCCTATCAGGTGCTGCTGTTCGACGAGGTCGAGAAGGCCCACCCCGACGTCTTCAACGTGCTGCTGCAGGTGCTGGACGACGGCCGCCTGACCGACGGCCAGGGCCGCACGGTCGACTTCCGCAACACGCTGATCATCATGACCTCGAACATGGGCTCGGATGCGCTTGCCTCGCTCGACGAGGACGACGACGTGGAGACGGCGCGGCCCGCGGTCATGGCCTCGGTGCGCAGCCACTTCCGCCCGGAATTCCTCAACCGGATCGACGAGATCATCCTCTTCAAGCGCCTGGGCCGCTCGGCGATGGACGACATCGTCCGCATCCAGCTGCAGCGGGTCGAGAAGCTGCTGGCCGATCGGCGGATGTCAATCGTGCTGGATGCAGCGGCGACCCACTGGCTGGCCGAGCGCGGCTACGATCCGGTCTATGGCGCCCGCCCGCTGAAGCGGGTGATCCAGAAGGAGCTGGTCGACCCCATCGCCAAGAAGCTGCTCGCCGGCGAGCTGGAGGACGCCGCGGTCATCGACGTCACCGCCGACGCCGACGGCCTGGTGATCGGCCGCGCCAAGATCCACTAAGACGGAGAGCGCCCGCCCCGTCCGCGGGCGTTTTTCGTTTCAGAGCGGGCAGCGCTGCTTCGCGCCCGCGCGGACCCAGATCATGTCGGTCTTGGGATTGTAGCCGGAGAAGCTCGCCAGGCAGTCGGCGATCCGCCGGCTGCTGGAGGAGTAGCCGACGTCGAGTTGCGCGCCTGTGTGGGCGGCCTGCACGCCATAGTCGGTGGCGGAATAGGCGGCGAGCTGCAGCCGCGCCCCTTCCTTGGGTGCGGCCTGTACGGCGCCGGCCGCGAGCACGGCGGCGGCGATCAGGCTGGTGCTGAGGATTACGCGCATCGGGAACTCCCCGGGGCCAAGGCGGCCCTTCGACAGAGAGAACTCGCGAGCCCCCAGGAAGGTTCAGTCGACGGCCGCCCGCGCAATAAAACGGCGCCTGGCGCGGAAGCGGCGCATTTGCGGGCGCCCGATAAAGTTGTGTTTGTTGCGGCGCCACAAAACCGTGCCGTGTTCGCGCGATCATGGAATCCTCAGCCTGCATCGGCCTTCGGGTTCGTCGCCCCAGGCTGGGCAAGGCGCGGTGGCGCTTGTGGCCACCCCGAGGTCTCGATGGAGTGTTGTATGCAACAAACAGATTTTGGCGGACCTGGTCGATCCTTTGCCGGACGGGTCGCATTGGCGGCGGCGTCCTGGCTGGCGGTCACGGCCGGATCGGCTGGAGGCGCCCAGGCGGCGACCTATCTCTCCAACGTGCCCGACACCGCCCTGGGCGTGTTGGCGTCCGGCGTGCGGCTTGCCTCGGGCGCCCCGAGCGCGCCCGCCGGCTACGACACCACCGGTCCGGGGGCTATGATCGACGGATTGCTGATCGAGGCGCTGAGCGCCGGCGGCAATATCTACGCCAATGCAACGGCCCTGCTCGCCTTCGATGCGACGGGCGCTTTCCTGCAAAGAGGCAGCCTGTTCAGCGCCACGCCGATTCCCAAGCCGTCGTCCCGCTGGACGCCCTGAGGACGGGCGGCCGGCCTTTGCCCTAGAGGTCGAAGGTCGTGACCCGGCCGCCCCGGGTGACGACCCGGCGCATGAAGGCCATGCTGGCGCCGGCGCCGCCCGGCGCGGGCTTGGCGATGGTCACCAGGTACCAGGCGCCGTCGGGCAGGCCGGTGAAGCTGAAATGATCGGCGGCGTCGCAGGTGGTGCGCTTGATGAACGGCCCAGAGTCGCCTGGAGGCGCCTGGGGCGTGCGCGCGCGGACCTCATCGGCCGGCAGGGCTGAGCGCACGTCGGACTTGTAGAGCACGCTCATCCGCCGCCGTGACCAGGGCGTCTCGGGGGTCAGCACCACGGTCGCGCCGTTGCAGCTGTAGGAAACGGCGCCCAGCCTGAAATTCAGCCGGCCCATCAACGCATTGCGTCCCGGGACCTGCGCCCAGGCGAAGTCCTTGGCCCGGAAGGCCGCATCGCCCGAAGGCGGCGGCGAGCCGTGCGGCGGCGGCGGACCCAAGGTCGGCGCACAGGCGGAAACCAGGCCCATGAGGGCGGCGGCGGCAATGAGACGGGCGCTTACAACCATGCAACCAGCATATATGCCAATGCGGCCAAATCGCGCCAGAGCCGGGCGCTAATCATCGCCTTTCGGACGTCCGCGCATGGCCTTCACGCCGGAGCGCTTGGTCTTGCCCTCCAGGCGACGGAGCTTGGAGGCCAGCGTCGGGCGGGTCTTCTTGCGCGGCTTTGGCCTGTGCGTGGCCAATTCGATCAGGTTGACGAGCCGGGCGCGCGCGTCCTGGCGGTTCATCTCCTGGCTGCGGTGGGACTGGGCGAAGATCACGATCACGCCCTCCTGGTTCATCCGGCTGCCGGCGATCCGCTCCAGGCGATGCTTCACGTCTTCGGGCAGGGACGGCGAGTTCCGCGCATCGAACCTGAGCTCCACCGCCGAGCTCGAGGTGTTGACGTGCTGGCCGCCCGGGCCCGAGGCGCGCACGAATTTCTCGGAGATCTCGTCGTCTTCGATGGAGAGGGTGTCGGTGACGGGGATCATGGGACCGGCTTTGCCAAGCTTCTCTACCGCGCCTATGTTTGGCGCAACGGCGAATTCGTCGACTCCCTGGCGATGGCGAAGCTGCGCCCGTGACGCGGCTTCCCTTGACCTTTGAGCAAAAAACCGCTGGAAAGCGCCCGCTTTGCTGCCCCAGCGTTGTGCGCGGGGGCGGCCTCTTACCTGTTCAGGAGAACAATCATGCGCGTCTACTATGACCGCGACGCCGACCTTTCCCGCATCCTGGACAAGAAGATCGCCATCGTAGGCTATGGCTCCCAGGGCCGGGCGCACGCGCTGAACCTCAAGGACTCGGGCGTCAAGAACGTCGCCGTGGCCCTGAAGCCGGGCTCGGCCACCGCCAAGAAGGTGGAGGCCGACGGCCTGAAGGTCATGTCCGTGGCCGACGCCGCCAAATGGGCCGACGCGCTCATGGTGCTGGCCCCCGACGAACTGCAGCGCGACATCTACAAGACCGACATCGCGCCCAATATCCGCGACGGCGCGGCGCTGCTCTTCGCCCATGGCCTCAACGTCCACTTCAACCTGATCGAGCCGGCCCCCGGCATCGACGTCCTGATGATCGCGCCCAAGGGCCCCGGCCATACGGTGCGCGGCGAGTATCAGAAGGGCGGCGGCGTGCCCTGCCTGATCGCCATCCACCAGAACCCCACCGGCAATGCGCTGGACTTCGGCCTGGCCTACGCCTCGGCCATCGGCGGCGGGCGCTCGGGGATCATCGAGACCAATTTCCGCGAGGAATGCGAGACCGACCTGTTCGGTGAGCAGGCCGTGCTCTGCGGCGGCCTCGTCGAGCTGATCCGCGCGGGCTTCGAGACCCTGGTCGAAGCGGGCTACGCGCCGGAGATGGCCTATTTCGAATGCCTGCACGAGGTGAAGCTGATCGTCGACCTGATCTACGAGGGCGGCATCGCCAACATGAACTACTCGATCTCCAATACCGCGGAGTACGGGGAATATGTGACCGGCCCGCGCATCGTCACCGCCGAGACCAAGGCCGAGATGAAGCGCGTGCTGGAGGACATCCAGTCCGGCCGCTTCGTGCGCGACTTCATGAACGAGAACGCCGCCGGCCAGCCGAGCTTCAAGGCTACCCGCCGCCGCGGTTCCGAGCATCAGATCGAGGAAGTGGGCCAGCGGCTTCGCGCCATGATGCCCTGGATCACCAAGAACAAGCTGGTGGACACCGCCCGCAACTGACCGCCTAGCGAGTCACCCCCGCGAAAGCGGGGGTCCAGACGACGAAACAGCCCGGGTGCAGACCCGGGCTGTTTTCATTGTCGGAAGTCAGGCCACGCGCGATTTTCGGAGGTCTCTTACTTCCGCACCAACCCGGCCAGCGCATCGTTGATCCGGGTCTGCCACCCTGGCCCGGTGGCTCTGAAATGCTCCACCACATCGGGATCGAGCCGCACGGCGACGCGGATTTTCCGGGCGGCCTTGGCGGGGCGACCGCGCGTGCGCTTGAACGCCGCCAGGACCTCGGGCGGTAGGATCTCTTCCGGCGGCCGGGCGCGGGCGAACATCTCCGCCGTCCATTCCGGGTTGTCGTCGTCGTCGAAAGGAGCGTCATCGGGGGGCAGAGGCGGATGCTTAAATGACATGGCGTCGATACTCCTTGGCGTGGGCGCGGCGCAGGCTGATCGCTCTGATCCGGCCTTCACGCATGGCGAAAGTCAGGCAATAGGTCCGGCCGTAGAGCACGCCAAAGGCGTTGAACCGGTCCTCGTGATAGGCGCGGCGCTCGTCACGAACGACCATATGGATTTCGAAGTCGATCGCGGCCGCCAGGGAGACCCGTGCTTGGCGATGTTGGCCTCATCCTTGGCGGGATCGAACTCTATGTCCACGGCTTTATTGTGGCCACAATAAAAGAATCGTCAATGTCCCTGTTCTGTTCATTGTCTGACGCAACGGAAATGGCGGCGCGTCTCTCCGCTCCCCGCGGCGAGAGGAGCGTGCTAGGCTTGCGGCTGTATTGCTGGGTTGTGGTCTGCCACGAGCCCCTTCGGCCGCGACAGGCCCTCCCAGATCTCTGGTTCGGGAGACAAATGCATGGCGCAGCCAAATCACGTTGAGAACCCCTTCGAATTCGTCATCGAGAAGCTGGGCTGGGCGGTCTCCGACCTCGGCCGGGCGGTGTTGCCGAACCCGACGCGCCACGTCGGCGAGGCGGTTCCGGTGGTCCGGAAGATCACGACCGCCGACCTCTGGGATGCGCTGAAGAAGGGCATGGCCGATGTCGGCGCCCTGCGCGACGATATCCTGTTCATCGGCCTGATCTATCCGCTGGCGGGCCTGGTTTTCGCCAGCCTGGCGGCCAGCTACGACCTGCTGCCGCTGGTGTTTCCGCTGGCCTCGGGGTTCGCCCTGATCGGCCCGGTCGCCGCCATTGGCCTCTATGAACTCAGCCGCCGGCGCGAGCAGGGGGACCACGTGACCTGGCTGGACGCGTTTGGCGTGTTCCGCGCGCCGGCCCTGATGTCGATCGTGGGCCTGGGGGCGATCCTCCTGGGCCTGTTCTTCGTCTGGCTGGGCGTCGCCTACGAGATCTACCTTCTGAACCTGGGCGGGCCGGCGCCGCAGAACATCGCCGCCTTCGAACGCAGCGTGTTCCAGACCGGCGGCGGCTGGGCGATGATCGCCGAAGGCTTCGGCGCCGGCTTCCTGTTCGCGGTGCTGGCGTTTGCGATCAGCGTGGTGTCGTTCCCGCTGCTGCTCGACCGCGACGTCAGCATGTGGACGGCGATCGCCACCTCGCTCCGCGCCGTCAAGGCCAACTTCGGGGTGATGGTGCTGTGGGGCGCGATCGTCGCTGGCCTCCTGGCGCTGGGCTCGCTGCCGGCGCTGGTCGGACTGATCTTCGTGGTCCCGGTGCTCGGGCACGCCACCTGGCACCTCTATCGCAAGATGATCGCCTAACGCCCGACGGCCTCGCCCGCCGCCAGGACCTGGCCGATCTGGGCGTCCCAGGTGTGGTTCGCGAGGGTTAGCGTCTTGGCCGAACGGGCGTAATCCCAGCAGCGTTGCGGGTCGGCCACGAGCGCCTCAAGCTGCGCCATGCCGCCGGCTAGGTCCTGCCAGCGGAAGAGCTCGATGTTCGCACCGGGCTCGAACACCTGGGCATAGTAGCGGCTGAAGTCGGAGAAGGTCGCCGCCCCCGCCAGCGCGGCGGAGAACGGCCGCTCGTGCGAGCCTGCGCCGAAGTTGCCGTTGGTGTTCAGCACAAGCCTGGACCGGGCCATCAGTTCGGCCATTCGGGTCATCTCCACCAGGCCTTCGTAGACGACACTGCGGAAGCGATGGAGCTGGTTCTCCCAGCCCAGGCCGCAGATGTGCAAGCGGAGGCCGGTCGCCGCGACCGCCAGCAGGAACTGGAACCGGCGGGCCTTGCGCACCTCGATGTCGATGAGGGCCGCGGCCTCGCGCGGACCGGCCATGGCGGGATCGGCGGGGTCGAGGCCGCGCGACGCCAGTACGGTGTCCAGCGCCTCCAGCGGCGGCATCCACTCTACCGCCAGCGCCAGGTCCAGGGCGTCCTGGAAGAGCTGTCGCGCTGGTCCCTCGACGCCCGCGAAGGGTTCGCCCGGCTGCTGGAAGCTCCCCGACCACAGGACCTCGATCGGCCGCCGTTCCAGGAACTGGGTCAGGCTCGCATCGTCCGGTGCGGGCGCCCCTACGGCGGGGTGCGGGAAGAATCCGATGTGGTCGAAGCGATCGGCGCCATAGATCGACTTCACACCTTCCACCTGGGTGGGATCGACCAGCAGGACCGCGGTGGACCGTGGCGTGGCCCGCAGCCGCGCCACCTGGCTCAGGATGTAGTCGGTGTGCCAGACCACGTGCGGCGCGGCGTAGAGGTTGCTGAGGGTGCGGCCGAGGCTGTCGCGGAATTCGCCGGCGATGTTGATCGTGAAGATCAGGTCGACCCGGGCCGCGGGCGCGTGGGCCAGGATGCGGGGGCCGGCGTCGGCCACGTCGCCGACGTCCAGCACCTCCACCGCGTGACCCTGCCGACCAAAGGCCGCCGCCGCTTCGTCGGCGAAGAGGCGAGTGCCGCCATACTGCGACTGGCCCTTGATCGTCAGGATGCGCATGCGCTGGCTAGTCGTCTCCACGCTTGGTCTTCATCCAGGACCGGGCGGCCTTGTGACGAGAGATCCAGACCTTCTTGGCGGCGATGGCGGCGCGGGGGTCCTCCTTGCGCACCTCGTGGGCCATTTCGCCCTGCAGCTTCTGGAAGCTGCGCCAGCGGTCGGGGTCCAGCGCGCCGTCGGCCAGCGCCGTCTGCACCGCACAGCCCGGCTCCTTCCCGTGGGCGCAGTCGCGGAACTTGCAGCCGTCCGCCAGCCGCTCGACCTCCGCGGTGATCTCGGCGAAGGCCGCCGCGACCCCCGCCTCGGCGTCCCACAGCGCCAGCTCGCGCATCCCCGGCGTGTCGAGGATCAGGGCGCCCGAGGGCAGGAGGATCAGCTCGCGGTGGGTGGTGGTGTGGCGGCCATGGGCGTCGTCCTCGCGGATCTCCTTGGTGGCCATCTTCTCGACGCCGGCGAGCGCATTGACGAGCGTGGACTTGCCCACCCCCGACGAGCCCAGCAGCACCGCCGTCTTGCCGGGCGCGAGCAGGGCGGAGAGTTCCGCCAGGCCCTGTCCGGTGCGCACCGAGACCGCCAGCACCGGGACGCCCGCCGCGATCTCCTGCACCGAGGCCACCAGCGCCTCGACGTCGTCGCAGGCGTCGGCCTTGGTCAGCAGGAACACGGGCGCGGCCCCGCTCTCGTAGGCCGTGGCCAGGTATCGCTCCAGCCGGCGCAGGTTGAGGTCGGCGTTCAGCGAGGCGGCCAACAGCGCCATGTCGACGTTGGCGGCGACCACCTGCATGTCCTTGGCGGTGCCGGCCGCCATGCGGGTGAAGGCGGTGGCGCGCGGCAGGATGGCGGCGATCACCGCGGCGTCGCCCTTCATCTCCACCGCGACCCAGTCGCCGGTGACGGGATAGCCGCCCTCGCGCGCCTCATGGGCGAAGCGGCCGGAGATGCGGCCCTCCATCTCGCCGGCGTCGGTCGCCAGCCGATAGAGGTTGCGCTGCTGGACGATCACGCGGGCCGGGACCAGGCCCTGGGCCGCATGGGATTGGAATTGATGCCGGAGCTGGTCGCTCCAGCCATAGTTGCTGAGCAATGTCAGGGTTTCCTTGAGGGTTCGAAGCCAGTCAGGCGTCGCTCGCGGAATCCCGTCTTTTCGAGAGGATCGGCTGTCTTAGGCAGCACGCACGGCGACGCGGCGAAGGGCTGTGGCAATGGGCGTCGACATCACATCCTCCTCGTTTCCGGTTCGCGTTGTTGCGTGCCGGGAGCTTGGCGAGAAGCGCCCTTCAGGTCAAGAAGGGCCGGGCATTGAGGGAGCTGGGACGTGGCCGAGACGATCGACGTCGTCATGAACGACAAGACCCATCGCTTCGAGGTGAAGCTTGGCGATGAGACGGCCTTCGCCGAATACAGCCTGCTGCACGACGCCATCGTCCTGCCGCACACGGTGGTGCCCGACGCCTTTGCGGGCAAGGGCGTCGCCAGCGCGCTCGCCAAGGCGGCGCTCGGCTACGCCCGCGACCACGGCCTGAAGGTGAAGCCCACCTGCAGCTTCATGGCCGGCTACATCACCAAGCACCCCGAATACCACGACCTCGTGCACCCCGATTTCCGGGAGAAACTGGGGATCTAGCCCCAGCCGATCGCCGCCTCGCCGCGCAGGATGGCCTCGACATGGGGCGTGTGCTTGCCGCCCTCGCGGTCGTGCAGGACCAGCGGCGGCAACAGCTTCAGCGGCGCCTTGCCGGTCTTGATGGCGCGGACCAGCACCCGCTTGGCCGGCTGGTCGGCGAAGGGGGCGATCGGCAGCACCTGGATGGAGCCGGCCTTGGGGACCAGCAGGGAAAGGATGTCGCCCAGCCGGTCGGCGCGGTGGATGAGGGTGATCGTCCCGCCCTCGCGCACGGCCTTGGAGAGGAAGCCGATCCAGGCCTCCAGCCCGTCGTCGGCCATCCAGGCGCCGCGGCGTTCGGCGGCGGGACCGCGCAGGGCGTCGGGGTCGTCGAAGAACGGCGGATTGGTCATGGCGGCGTCGAACGGCTCCAGGTCCAGGCTGGAGAAGCGCACCGCCACGTCGCCCTCCATAACCTCGACGCGGCCTTCGAGGCTGTTCAGCGCGATGTTCTCGCGCGCCAGGGCCAGGGCGCCGGCGTCCCGCTCGATGCCGGTGAAGCGCGCGCCCGTCCGGCGCATGGCGGCAGCCAGGAGCGCCCCGCCGGCCCCGCAGCCCGCCTCGACCACCCGCGCGCCGTCGCCGGCGTCGCAGGCCGCCGCCAGCAGGGCCGCGTCCAGCCCCGCCCGATAGCCGCGCACCGGCTGGCGCAGTACGACACGGCCGTCCAGCACGCGGTCTTCGGTGGTGTCGTCCATGCGGGAAGCCTTAAATGTAACGCACCGCGTGCGCGGGCGTCGCTTGACCGTGCCCTATCGCGTCACCATTGTCCCTCGCAACGGCGGCCGCCTCCCGATTGCCGCCCCAAGTCAGGAGTTCGAGGTCCGCTTTGGACGTCGCCACACGCCCCGCCCCGGCCGTGAAGCCGCCGTCGCTCGACGCTCTGCTGGAGCTCGCCCGGCCGGACATGGCCGCCGTCGACGCCCTGATCCGCAAGCATATGGATAGCCCCGTGCCGGTGATCCCGGCGCTGGCCGACCACCTGATCGCCGGTTCCGCCAAGCGCCTTCGCCCGCTCCTGACCGTGGCGGCCGCGCGGCTGGCCGGCGCGCGCGACGATGCCTGCCTGAAGCTCGCCGCCGCTGTCGAGTTCATCCACACCGCCACCCTGCTGCACGACGACGTGGTGGACTCCTCCCAGCTGCGCCGCGGCCGGGTGGCCGCCCACCTGATCTGGGGCGCGCCGTCGTCGGTGCTGGTCGGCGACTTCCTGTTCGCCCGCGCCTTCGAGCTGATGGTGGGGGCCGGCTCGATGCCGGCGTTGGAGATCCTGGCCCGCGCATCCCGCGTGATCGCCGAGGGCGAGGTGCTGCAGCTCACCCGCGCCCACGACCTCGACCTCTCCCAGGACGTCTATCTGGAGATCATCAAGGCCAAGACCGCCGAGCTGTTCGCCGCTGCCGCCGAGGCCGGCGCGGTCTCGGCCGGCGCCTCGCCCGAGCGCTGCCGGGCCTTGCGCAAGTTCGGCCAGGACCTGGGGCTGGCGTTCCAGCTGGTGGACGACGCGCTCGACTATTCCGGCGACAGCGAGACCCTGGGCAAGAACCCCGGCGACGATTTCCGGGAAGGCAAGGCGACCCTGCCGCTGCTGCTGGCCATGGTCCGCACCGGCGCGGCCGAGCGCGAGTTCTGGATCCGCACCATCGACCGCCGCGACCAGACCGACGCCGACTTCGAGCGCGCCCGCGAGCTGATGGTCCAGACCGGCGCGTTGGACGCGACCCTGGACCTCGCCGCCACCTACGCCGCCAGCGCCAAGGCGGCGCTCGCCGATTTCCCGTCCAACAGCTGGCGCCCGGCTCTCGAAGACCTGGCCGACTTCGCGGTCGCCCGCCAAGCTTAGAAGCCGGTCAGCAACCGTTCCAGACCGCGGCGAATCTCGTCTTCGTGTTCGCTTGCCGATCCCCGTGAGGATTTCAACAGCCCCCGATCCACGCTGGCGATCTCGGAAAGCGCGATCACGAACGCCTCGCCACGAAACGCCAGGGGAATATCCAGAACGGTCAGTGCGCGGGCCGCGTCGCGCACGACGGGTGCGATGACCACTGAGTCCAACTCATCAAGATGATGGGACTGGAGAACGATGAAGTACGGCGCATGACCGCGGGATTTTGTGGATGGATTGTCCACCAGATCGAACTGGCGCACCTACCACTTCCGGAATTCGTCGCTGATGAGCCCGCGTTCCCGAATGCGCCGATTGTAGTCCTTGATCGCCTCGGCGTTTTCCTCGGCCCACTTCGCTGCACGCGCATCGGCGGCCACGGTGTCGGCTTTTCGCAATGCGGCCCGCAACGCTTCCTCGGCGACTTCGGTCGTCCGCACGCCGGCGGCTTTCGCCTGGTCGAGGAGCTCCGGGTCGATCCTGAGTTCGCCTTTGCCCATGCGTGAATCGTAGCGCGAACCCGCGCCGGAATCAAAGGCCTCACACCCTGGCAGCGCGTGACCAACGTTCCTGGTAACGACAGCTAGCCTGGGCCGATCATGTTCTCCGGCCGGACCACGGCGTCGAACTCCTCATTGGTCACGTAGCCGCCGCCGACGGCTTCTTCGCGGAGCGTGGTGCCGTTCTTGTGGGCGGTCTTGGCGATCTTGGCGGCGTTGTCGTAGCCGATGGAGGGCGCCAGTGCGGTGACCAGCATCAGCGAGCGCTCGAGGTTGAGCTTGATGTTGTCCTCGCGGGCCTCCGTGCCCACCACCATGTTGTCGGTGAAGGAGATGGCCGCGTCGCTCATCAGGCGGCAGGACTGCAGGAAGTTGTAGGCCATCACCGGGTTGAAGACATTGAGCTCGAAGTGGCCCTGCGAGCCTGCGAAGGCGATCGCCGTCTGATTGCCCATGATGTGGGCGCAGACCATGGTCAGGGCCTCGGCCTGGGTGGGGTTGACCTTGCCGGGCATGATCGAGGAGCCGGGCTCGTTTTCCGGCAGCGCCAGTTCTCCCAGGCCCGCGCGGGGGCCGGACCCCAGGAAGCGCAGGTCGTTGGCGATCTTGAAGAGTGCGCCGGCGGCGGCGGTGATCGCCCCGTGGCTGAACACCATGGCGTCGTGGGCCGCGAGGGCCTCGAACTTGTTGGGGGCGGTGATGAAGGGCAGGCGGGTGATCGCCGCGATCCGCTCGGCAACCTTTTCCGCAAAGCCGATGGGGGCGTTCAGGCCGGTGCCCACAGCCGTGCCGCCCTGGGCCAGCTCGTAGAGGCCGTAGAGGGTGTCCTTCAGGCGGCGCACCGACATGGCGATCTGGTGCGAATAGCCGCCGAACTCCTGGCCCAGCGTCAGCGGGGTAGCGTCCTGGGTGTGGGTGCGGCCGATCTTGATGATGTGGGCGAACTGCTTGGACTTGGCGGTGAGCGCGGCGTGCAGGTGCTCCAGCGCCGGCATCACGCTGCGGGCCACCTCCTCGGCGCAGGCGATGTGCATGGCCGTCGGGTAGGTGTCGTTGGACGACTGGCTCATGTTGACATGGTCGTTGGGGTGCACGGGCGTCTTGGAGCCCATGACCCCGCCCAGCATCTCGATGGCGCGGTTCGAGATCACCTCGTTGGCGTTCATGTTGGACTGGGTGCCGGAGCCGGTCTGCCAGACCACCAGGGGGAAATGGTCGTCGAGCTTGCCGTCGATCACCTCCTGGGCGGCGGCGACGATGGCCTCGGCGATCTGGGGGTCGAGCCGGCCCAGCGCCGCGTTGGCCTCGGCAGCGGCGCGCTTGACCACGCCCAGGGCCCTGATCACCGGGATGGGCTGTTTCTCCCAGCCGATCTTGAAGTTCTGCAGGGACCGCTGGGTCTGGGCGCCCCAATACCTGTCGGCAGCTACTTCGATTGGTCCGAAGGTGTCGGTCTCGGTGCGGGTCGCGGTCATCCGGCGCTCCATGGAAGGCAATGTCGGGGTCTAGCTTCCGCGGTCGCGCCCTGCAACGGGCGTGGCGCCCGTCCGGGCCTCACGGTATAGCTGGAGCGCGCCATCCGGAGCCTGGGCCATGATCGTCGCCACCACCAATGACCTTCCCGGATACCGGATCACCAGCGTCATCGGCGTGGTCCGTGGGATCACCGTCCGCTCACGTAGCGTGGTCGGCAACCTCGGCGGGGCGATCCAGTCGATCTTCGGCGGCAACCTGTCGATCTATACCGACCTCGCCGAGCACGCGCGGCGCGAGGCCTACGACCTGCTGGTCGACCACGCCCGCCAGGCCGGCGCCGACGCGGTGATCGCCATGCGCTACGACGCCAACGAGATCATGGAGGGCATCACCGAGGTGCTTGCCTATGGCACGGCCGTCAAAGCCGAGAAGCTTTAGCCCTTGCAAGCCGGTGCGACAGACGACGGCTGGATCCAGCACGGCAAAGTCCGCGTCCGCGAGGCCGACGGGGTCATGGAGGTGGTGGTCGAGGGCCTGACCACCCAGGCGAAGTACTACAAGCCGTTGATCTACGAGTTCTTCCGCAAGGCCTGGCGGGGTTCGCGGCCGGGCTCCGGGTCGCTCGCGAGCCGCGATTCTTTGCATTCCTTGTCGCCCCCCTGGGGCGACGGGGGCGAGTTCGCCGTCGAGATCCGCATGGAATTTGTCGGCGACCCGCCCTGGCTCGACCTCGACAACCTGGCCAAGGCCATCCTCGACGCCATCAAGGGCTACGCCTTCCACGACGACGCCCAGGTGGCGCGCCTGCTGGTCGAGCGCGTGGCCGGGGAACGCGAGCGGATCGTCGTCAATGTGCGCCGGCTGCCCGATCCGCCGGCGACGGGCGGCGCCTGAAAGAAAACGGCCGCGCCCCTGGTGGGACGCGGCCGGATTTTCTTGACGCTGGTCCCGCGGTGGGCGCGGGGCTCAGCGGTACTGCTGGAGACGCGTGGTGCGAAGACCCGCCAGGCCGTGACGGTCGATCGACCGCTGCCAGGCCAGGAACTCCTCCGACGTGAGCCGATAACGCTCGAGGGCATCCTCAAGGGAGAGCAGGCCGCCGCGGACCGCCGCGACGACTTCCGCCTTGCGACGGATCACCCACCGGCCGGTCTCGGCCGGGGGCAGATCGTTCAGCGTCAACGGCGCACCCGTGGGGCCGATGACATAGGCCTCGCCGCGGCTGTTCGTGCGCGTCTGCTGTTGCTGCAACATGGCTTTACGCCTTTCCCACCATAACTGTTGATGAGGGATATAGCCCAGGGCTCCTAACAGCGGCTGAATCTGGATAGTAAACAAACACCTAATCAGCCTTTCCGTTGTGTACTAGAACGATACAGTCTAGGTATCGTCAGTAGTTAATCGCCATTAAGCTTCGTTACTACCGAATGATGTTGATAAGTTCACTCAGCATGTTGTCGGCGGTCGTGATGATCTTCGAGGAAGCCGAATAGGCTTTCTGCGTGGAGATCAGGCCGGTGAACTCGGCCGAGAGGTCGACGGTCGAGGATTCCAGGCTGGAGGGCGAGACGTGCCCCGCGCCGCCGAGGCCGGCTTCCTTGAGCACCATCTGGCCCGCCGGGATCGAGCTCGTGTAGGCGTTGCCGCTGATCGCCTTGAGGCCGTCGGAGTTCGGGAAGGTGGCGATGGCGATCTTGGCGATGTTGCGGGTCTGGCTGTTGTCGAAGATCGCCGAGACGATGCCGTCCTCGCCGACGCTGACACCGACCACGTTGCCGACGCCCGCGCCGTTGGAGGTCACCGAGTTCACCGTCGAGGTGGCCGCGTACTGGGTGAGCTTGGAAAGGTCGTAGGCGACCGTCGAGGCGCTGATGCCCTGGGCGAGCGACCAGCTCGGCGC
>Ga0307513_10003526_pt1 | contig 21165 bp, 19 predicted proteins | sample 15_EM_MG_FD_202174 | JGI IMG/M metagenome (GOLD analysis project Ga0307513, IMG submission 202174) | Populus trichocarpa ectomycorrhiza microbial communities from riparian zone in the Pacific Northwest, United States - 15_EM | ecosystem: Host-associated > Plants > Roots > Unclassified | place...
GTTTCTTCTATGGTCTCGGGGGGTTTGATTTTTCCTATGACGAGGTGAAGCGGGCGGGATGACGTTTGCTTATAGGTTTTTTATCTCCATAGCTAGCGCTGCATGAGTCTTTTGTACCTTTAAACACAATAACGATTTGATTAAAAAAAAAAAAACGACCAAGGAGTAGGATCTTCACGCAACCATCTAAGTAATACAACACTTGGATACTGGAGCACGGGCCAGGCCCTTTGACAGTGACCTTCCCGTGGTGCAAGATATGCAAACCTATTACTCTACTTCTTACGCAAACCTCTACCGCTCGAACGCGTGCACCTAGTCCTCTAGCGATTGGACTTTGTACCTTCCAGTCTTATAGCGATAAGACTTCCTCCGAAACGAGACTATGAAGATAGTCAACGATCACGATATGCACTATGATTAGTCGTTCCCCATTTAACGAAAAACACCTATGGGAATGTGTTTGTTACACATGATTACACAAAAAAAGAAAGAAAAAAACGACCAATGGATAGGATCTTCACGCAACCATCTAAGTACTTTTCTATACTCACGATATTGCAATACGATTACTCTTTACTCTCTTTACAACAATCTCTTCTCCACTACGGGAGCCTACGCTCTAAGAACCCGGAGACTATTGTGATAGTCTCGACGGGCTGCTAGAACATAGGACTATTGTGATAGTTCTATCAAAGGACGACAATCCACACATCTTACTATCTGACGAGTTAGTATCCTACGACGGATCACTCAAGACAAGCAAGCCAGTTCCGGACTATCTGAAGAGATAGTATCTCCGTACACTCTATTATAAGAATAGGACTACTTAAGTTAGGACACGACTATCGTTGCCTGTTGCATAACGACCTAACGATAGGATTGTTACAGTACCTAACTCTCGTATTGCCCCAGTAAAATCACAGCACGGCCAAGTCTTCGGGTACAAATTCCTATATCAGGTATCAAGCTGCAATTTGGACGCGCGGTGTATGCTGACGCCAGCGGACATGAAAGCGAGTGATGAACTGTGAATATCCTTAGTTCTTAAGGAAGCTGGGCCGACCATTTCGATCTTCCAAGTTCACAACCCAATCATGCCCTTAGCTACCTACCAATAGAGGCTTCCTAATACCACCTGCACCTCAACGTCATACACTGCAATTCTCTTCTATCACTATTCACCTGCATACTATGTCACAACAACAGCGGCAGCTTATAGCGAACAGAGCGCGTTCATCAAGGCAGGAAAGGCAAAGGCAAAGGGAGGTCCTTCGCGGACGTTTCCGGGAATCTGGGTCCAGAGATGGATTAACTATAATAACATCACCCAGTGTTGAGTCTGTTATGGCTGGGTCCGCTGTAGGTAGGAGGAGAGATGCCTTGCAGGAGCCAGCTTCTTCCCAACTCCAGGTACTAGACCCTGTCCTGTACAACCGGCAGCAGGTCTTAGAGTCAGCGGATGAGACTCTAGACTCTAATGATGTGGAATATGAGGGTAATAATGGCGAGAGTGAGGAGAGTGAGGAGAGTGAGGAGAACGAGTTAGGCCCGCATGGGGACGATATGGATCATCCATCGGCCTGGGGAGCGCAAAGACCAATTGGGCGTGAGTTTCCTAGCTCGCAGCGCTCGATACTGACAATCACCCCTGGGAATACCTAGAATTCTAGCAGGAGGATTAGTTACCCCTGACGGAGAATATCTGCTCAAGTACGAGTTAGCCAAAATGGTTGTACATCTGCCATTCCCTCCGGTTCGCCCACAGACTTCAATCCACTTGCGATGCCGGTGATAACCCCACGTCACCAAGATCCAACCGTGCGGGAATTGGATAGCGGAGGACAGCAAGCCAGCAGTAGGCGAAATATGGCAACTGGGCTTGAGCGTACTATTCTAGCCAGATCCCGTGACATGATGTGGGAATGGACAATCTTCGTCAATCCGTTTCCGGACCCAATTACCCTGAGCGAAGATGTCCGCACATGTTGGAGCGATGCCCGGACCAAATTAGGCTTTCCTGACTTTGCTGATACTACCCCGCCCTCAAATGACCAGGTAAGTTACCCTTAATCGATAACCGACATCTTATCCTAGACTAAATGCAGTCGCCGCTGGTAACTGATTTGCAGATCCGGGCAAAGCACAGCGGATGCAGATCTCAGTATCTGCCTACAGCAAAGAAGGCGATAACAGAACTCTATAAGCTCAATATTGAGGATCCTACAGCCTGTGCACGAAGAGTGGAATACCTACTGGCGGAGGATAGGTTCATTTGCCTGCCGGGCAGCTATGAGGTATCTGTTGGACATTTGTCGGGTTTGTTTCTAATCGGGATAAGACTAAATTGATCTAATCCGGCGGACAGCCAATTTCTCTTAGATTCCTATCACCCCAGATTCCGGGTGTGATATTTGCTCAATATTACTCTGGCCTGAAAAGGAAAGGCATGACAGATGAGGGTTTCCTGGATAAGATCGATGTCCCGTTTATCTGGCTGACAGCCGCCATATTATGTCATTCACTGTGATATTGGCGGACTGGCATCTGTATCGATAATGTGGCTTTCACAAGGGCCACTTCCGGGGGTAAGAAAAGCAATGTGTACTGGCAGGTTTCGAAAGTGTCCTGAACCCCCGACGGCCCAGGCATCCAGACACTTTTGAAAATAGCCAGTACTCAAGTTGGGTGAAAGGTTAGGTAACGGATAGATAGCCCTGCTGGAACGTCAGACGCGATCCTGGGGGAAAACGGGAAGAGCTTGGCAACGTCGAATAATCCAGCGGATAAGGATGACATTGGAGGCCAGAATCGCGAAGGAGCGTAGAAAGCGGGTTGAGAGGACGGGCTGATATGACAATTATGAGGACGCATTGAGGCGGGAGTTTGGTAGTAATACGGAGCTGGATGGATTGGAGGCTGCTGGCGGCCTCGTGGATACAAGATGAGTACATGGTCGGCAGGAGCCGCGGCGAGAACATGGGCCCAATCCGGGAGTACTGGTTCGTGCAGCGCAGTTCCAAGATCCTGGGAAGGCGGAATCGCATGTTGAAGAAACCGATCGAGAGGATAGGGAGATTGGTTTTATCACCACTCGCTGATCATGTATATATATGTAATTAAATTAAATTAAATTACGGGTGCTAAAAGGGTCAGGAATAGTTAAATAATAGTAGTGTGCAAGTCGGTGGGCAGGAAAGGCATGAGAATGAATTGCGCGAATGGTTATAAGCCGTGCAAGTATGAGTAAGGCATCTAGCGGGCAATTGTAGGTTCGGAAGGGATGGGAATGTGTCGGGCAGATGGTTATAAACTGTGCAGGCTTGGGTAAGTCGTCTAGCCGGCAGCTGTAGGTTGACAGGCACGGGAATGAGTCTGGGGGGCTGTTAGAAGCCGGGGAAGACGGTGGGAGCCCGCGAGGGGACTGTAAGAGGCCGGGAAAGACTGTGGGAGCCCACCAGCAGACTGTAAGAGGCCGGGCAAGATGGTGGAAGCCCGCGAGCGGACTGTAAGAGGCCGGGGAGGCGGCGAGAGGCATGGAGTAGACGAGATAGGATGTGGAGAGCTGAGGCGAGAGCCGCACGAAAGGGCAAGAGAGGGGGGACATCTGCCGGATATGGGAGGAGACGGGCTGGAATCAGAGGGTGGAGAAGGAAGGGCTGAACTTGTTGGGAGGGATGAGGGCGGAGGAAGTAATGACGGGAAAACGTCCTCCGAATACGCGAGAGGACTGAGGGAATCCAGGAGTGTGGGAGAAGCGGCGGTGATGTTGGTAGGGTTCCGGATGAGAAATGGATTCAGGGAGTGGTTAGTGATGTGGTTAAAGGAGAGAGGGTATCATGGAAAGAAAGCTGGCGGGCAGGGGTATCGGTGGGGGAGGCCGGGGGGGGAGATGTCGTGGCCGCAAGACGTCCGCAAAAGGGCAGCATGGGAACGGGTGCATTGGGAGCGAAGGGATGAAGAGGCTGGGCGCTGGGGGTAGAGTATCAGGGGGGTGGCTGCGCCAGGGGGGGTCAAATGCATCTGGACGCAAAAATGGTCACGTCCTATGTGTTTGGACTCGCAAGTTAGCGTCCGGACACATTGGACGCGCAAGTCAGCGTCCGGACACATTGGACGCGCAAGTCAGCGTCCGGACACATTGGGCGCGGCCCTTTCACTTCCGGACGGAATGAGCCCGGGCGGACGCACCCAGAACAAGAGTTTACATTATAAGCGCCTGGAATATCCGGCGCACAAGGTAAGCGGGGAGAGACAGGACGCAAGGTATTTTTTTTGCTGATGTGATGTAATGAGTTTGGCACATGACTCATAGTATGAGTCATGTTACTCACACTGGTGACCTGTTTTTGGGCACATCATTGGTTTTATGAGTTTTGATTGGTTAACGGATATTGTGCAGATGACTCAGGACAGTCAGCTGATAGATTTCACACTATAACTCGCTATGAGTTATAGAGATTGTGTGATGTAAGGTCATGAGTCACCAGGGCAAGGGTTGGGCAAGATTCCTATTTAAGAACTTGATTGCGATCAAGAGAATAGAATCTTCACACAACCATCTAAGTACTTTTCTATACTAGAAGTTGTAATATGAATACTCTTTCTCTCTTTATATACACTCTTTTTCTACAAGAACCTACAAGCCAAACCCGGAAACTATTGTGATTGTCTCAGTGTAAGGATAACAATATAGAACTATTGGGATAGTTCCATATGCACAACCATTTACCCTTCTTACTATTTGACAAGAGAGTATCTTTCATTAAAAGCAAGCATGTCTCATACTATCTAAAGAGATAGTACTTCCCATTCTATTGGTCCAAAAATGTAAGACTTACCTTCCCATGAGACAACTGTCATTGCCTGTTGCATACATGCTAAACAATAGGATTCTTACAGGAATCTGACATTCCTTCAAGTAAAACTTCTTGAAATCCGCTATCTCCCTAAACCATCCATCTTCCTACCATGTCTAGAATTGCACAATCTTCCAATGCCTTCAATCAACACCCCTGGTCAACCTGATCCAAAACTCTCGTTGGATCAGCTTGTATCAGTCATGCCCGAGTCACTCCTCCCCCTTATTTTCAATCCAACCACAGACTCCAGTTGCAAGTATACACCCACTGGCATGCATACATTCACTCAGAGCCCTAGTTAGGCCCCTAACCTAATGATTCAAGATGATGCACCAACTGGGAATATAGGGATACCCTACAGAGCCCACCTCTTGGTACTATACCCAAGGCCATTCTGAAGATATCAATATTAGCAATCGCCCTTTCCAGCTATCGTACCATCCATCTTGTTTCTATCTTCTACCCTTAGCTCAAGATGTCATGTTGTACAGTCGCCATTCCATGTGAGTGGAGAAAATACAAGATTACCATATAGCAGAAATGTGTGCTTGTTATGCAGAATCATTACAGATTAGCCATGAGCAAAGGCAAAGATTTCAGGAGCAATACATGACTATTACCAATCTAAAAGCGAGATCCCAACTCCCATTTTGATATTATTCCTAACTGGTATATAGACCAAGGTTGCGAATGAAAAGACAAAGAGGAGGAGATTACTAGTACAAGAAGTGTTTAATATCAGGTGTGGAATAGGTAAATGATATATTTATGACTAGGAGTGATTAGTTATATTTTGCTGATATTGAGACACAGAAACCATCGCCCATGTCTGGAAACAAAAAGGGACACCCCTGGCCAACTGTGCACCTGGAATATTGGGGGCATTAAATGCTCTAGCAAGCACACTCGTCTTTAAGCAAAACCTCACCAAGGAAGTCACACGTTCCAAGCTGAGAGACATCAATGTTTGTTGTTGCATTGAAGCTGTTTATCACCAGCTCTTCAAGTACAAATATGGACACACGGGTCACATTACCATAGATGGCAGGCAGCACAACCACTGAACTTGATTCACTTAACTTGAATACTATTATGAAAATTCAGTCTGTTATGAGTTTGGGGCCAAAGATCATCTGGGAGGAGATCAGAGTTAACAGCCAGCCTTGAGCTGGTGAGACTGTTTCTGCCTACTTGCTTACAGCTGATGGATTTGGGGTTAGTGTAACACCAGTAGGGGAGATTCGCAAGAAAATATGATCAACATTATCCTGGCAAGAGCAGAAAAAGATCCTTATTAGATGCAAACTTCAACTCAGTGGTATGGTGAAGATGTTACAACTAATCAGGTCCTTACAAATTTCATTTATAATTATAGCTGTCATGGATTGGTTTATGACTTTGCAGCTATTTAGGCTTTTTTATTCATTGAAAGAAACTATTACAAAGTCCCCTGGCGTACAAAACTTGCTGACCGGAAGGCCCCATACTTGAGCCGACATTTTAACATGCCTTGCTGGATAACATGTATATCTATCAGCCCTACAAGAGACAATATGGCCTGGTTTTTCTCTGTGAAATAAGCAAAGACAGAGCAATGGACTTGGACGCCTTAGATGGGAGGGGATCCCGGTGAAGATTCCCGAAATTATGTCAGAAATGTGGTAAGTTAGTACCCATCATGCCAAGAGTCCCATCCCACACTATCAGCTAATACCTCATTATCTGGCAATCCCTTTGTATGTTTTCAAGCACCACGCTAAGTGCCCGGCCTGTAGAGCTTGCAGTGGAATTGATCTGTGGTGAAGTAACTAAAGAGAGCAAAGTTAGGAATAATTGCTATAAGTATAATGTAAGTATTATATGATCAATATGAAGGGTCGTACTAGTATGATGGGTAATTGGATAGCCTGAGAGGCACAATATTTTCAAACCTGCTCCCGTGTTGATATACACTTTCTTGCTTTTTCAAGCTCTGTCTTCGTACTTTGTTTTTCTATAAGGCATGGTTGAATGACTTTGAACTGAAACATAATATAATACAAACAGATTTTTTATCATGGCAAAGGTCTTCCATACTATAGTGCCGGGCATCTAAAACTGACACTCCTGTTCACTTTTTGTGGATTTGAACAGGGTTGTTTCTTCAATAAAAGCGAATTCCTTGGCATTCCTTGGCATCCCAGACATGGAATATCACTCATATTGCCTATCTAGGTAATTTCTTGGCTGTTCACTTTTTTCCCCTCTCATACAAAAATCATCACTACTGTTCATCTACTGTCTGCTCTCACCTTGCTCTTAATTAATAAAACAAATCCATAGCTCTATTCTCACCCTTTTTCTCCTCATTTCTATGCTCTTATTTTCTTTATTACATCAATCCTGTGTTATTGTCGTTCAAGTCTTGTTCTCTTCCTTTGTCGTTGCCTTGACGGTCGGTTTCATGCGTTCAGCACCATACCCATTTTCATGTTTTATCCCTCCTGTACCACCCATCCCTCCCATAACACTTTTTTTGTTAGATAATCAAGGTGATTGGATAGCTGGGAAAATAAATTAAGAGGAATTTTTTTTCCAAACAAGATTAGTGAATAACAACTCTCTCTTGTACTTACCTATTGTAAGGAACGCATTCATGTGGGTGAGGTTATGCACTGTTAAATACTCGCCAATTGTGCTTGGGCCCCAGCTGATGAACCTCCACATCCTTGTTGTCCATGCTGCACCTACCCAGGAATAGGGTCACAATTGCACAACCTGCCATCAATCACATTCCTACGATACACTACTTTCTTAGCTTGAATTTCACTATGTACTTTGATTTTGGGATGTCCGACTACTATGGTAGCTTGTTTCTCTGCTGATAACTTTATGTATATTAGTCTGACTAATTATATAACCATTGAGAGTTACAAGATTAACCCAGTATTTAACCATGTAACAAATGTTAAATTACAACTTGCTTATCTAATTGCCTTATGATATTCTAACAAAATGGTGGTATGGGAGAGATACGTGGTATGGGAGAGATAAAACATGAAAATGGGTGATACAGGAGACTTTTACCATTTTTATTATTAGCAATGAAAGAATAGGGTTGAAAATTTAGAAGATAGGGCTACAGTTTTTTGATGTATTACACTTGGCGTTACTACAGGCAAAATTGTCATACTTTTTGTAGGAAAACTAGTAGAGAGTCTAGTCTTCTGAAACCATATCAAGGTTTCTTCTCACTTCCTCAAATACTAAATCCATCTTATTCAAGTTGGCGATGAGAACCACTAAGAAAAATGACAGACGGGTTTGGGCTGGCGGATGTCTATAGTACTATACTAGATTGGATCAAGGGTTGCATGGATAACTTTGTCCTCGTCGCCCTTTGCCTGAGGAGAGTGAGGGTATAGGGCTATGTGTGTGTGACAGAGTTTTCCCAGTAAATCTCACCAAACTGTTGCCTCTAGCTGAATAAATCAAGAATCTTATGAACCATGACAGGATTTCCAGACTTTTATTCTCTAATTTTTCAGCTAACAAATGAGTGTATAATATAGGTAAGGTATCGTGCAAATAGTCTCAAACCAGGTCCTCTGAACAGGCTGAACACGATTCTGAACTCGTCAATCAAAATAAGGAATGCTTCTAAAAAGAAATCACTGAGCTGAAAATAATCAAAAGGAAAAGAGGCCAGCGCCTTCTTTTTCTGGATTGAAGGGTGTAAGAAAAAGTATTTCAAGATTAAAAAGTGAGAGCTTTGGTGAGAGCTGAACAATTGACAGAATATACATAGAACCATGACAAAAAATACTGTAGAGTTTGAATGACTAAGATACTATAGTACTTAATAATATTAAAATTATAAGTGTAATACACAACTATAGCTTTTAACTATTGTGAATTTAAATCAAGTTATTACGAAAATGCCATAAGTCAACAATAAACACAAGTACATGCAAGCGATGGTATTAGAAGAGGGTCAGTTGAAGAAGCCCTGTGATAATTCAGAATCCAAGAATCCGGCAAATGACTATGGACATGAAACAAGCTCCTCCCATCAACTCACAGCCCCAGATACGCCGCCTGAAGATGATCCAGCAGGATCTGATCTCATATATCTCTCATTGAATAACTATTCAAATACAGATTCTAGCAGTCCCAGTGCAATAAAACATCTATTCAGAAGTGCCCTATCGCGACTGACACAGATGGCAAAGAAGCAAGAGAAACAAAGAGATAGGCAGTAGAAACAGGGTCAAGCTGAGAAAGAGAAGAATTAGGAGAATATACAGGCACTTGTAGAGAAGAAATAGCCAATAATGACGAGGGAGATTGGGGCAACCATTCTAAAAGCAGGTAAAGTTTTTCACAATCTAATAGGTTGAGGTGAGTTTTACATTAATATACTAATAAATGATGGCCTACTAGAAGTTGCTGATATACGGAAAGTGCTAAGACACAAGAAGAGAATTTCTAAAAGCACCCAAGATATTGAAATATACTGGCACTGGCAGGTTTTGCATTTTATGAACTGGCAATTAAAGTATCCTGATCTTCAACAGAAGACTGCATCACTGAATACAGCTATTGGTTGGGGTAAAGGTAAGCATATAGCGGGGAGTATGATTTGCTATGAAAAGAGTTAGATCAAAACTCAATCCATAACCTTATGTCAAACAGGCAGGAATGGGAAGTCTCAAAGCATGCTTAATGATGAGGGTACACTCATTGCGGTACGTGACTCAGAGTACTAGGAAGCAGCGGGCAAAAGTAAGTTTTTCCATAAGGCTAGAGTTTGGTTCAGAAATTGAAAACTAATATAAATATTAATCCATTACTCGTCAATTTATAAAGTATCCGAATATAGAGAACAGGCCAAGCTGCCAAGCCCTCATAAAAGTTTGTAAATATGTATGAGGGCTTGGCAGCTTGGCGTGTTCTCTATATCCGGATACTTTATAAATTGACGACTAGATATCGCTGGGGCAAGACTTGCCAAGGCAGTAATAGAATATTGAACAAGACATACCAGCAGGCAAGATAGAGAAGCTCAAGTCAACTGTGTTTATTATGCCTTGATTTACAAGTATACAAAGGAATGGATGAGTCTAACGCCTTCCGCAGCAGTTGGATAGTTAAAGAAGTTAGGCTTTGAATAGAAGGAGGTGGGAAAGCGAGTTTATGTTAATGGGCAGGAAAAGCCTGATTATGTTTTCTATCGTCAGCAATCCTTTCTTCCTTGCTGGAAAGAGCTCAAAAAGCAAATGTCCAAGTGGTTGAATACTGAACAATTAGACAATACATCTTTACCACCTGGCGAGCATCCTCTAATGCATTGTGCATATAATCAATATATATTTTATTCAAATGATAGAATTCATTACTGTTGGGTTTATAAAGATAAACACCATATTCACAAGAAGTGAGGCGGACAAGGACTAATTGAATCAGGTATTATCCTTCCCTGCAATAGACTAGAAATATGATCCTCGATTACATTACTTATAGCTTTACAAAGTCATGAAATAGAGCCTATACAGGGTCCTAAAATTAACCCTTAACAAGCTACAGAATACATGAAAGTTGGTAAAGGAGCTTGGTGGAACAGTGAAAATATAATTGACCATATCCTTAATATTGCAATACCAATTTTTGAGGCAACATTTCCCAATACGGAGGTACTTTTCTTCTTTGATCAAGCAACTTTACCCACTGCAGATGTACTGAATGCACTTTGAGCATCCTATATGAATATGGATCCTGGTGGTAAACAATTTCACATTAGCGATAGATGGTACTATGAGCTGAGAGGAGCAACCTTATATACGCAGAAGAGGTGCTTTGATAAGAATGATTTTTTTGTACGAGAAGGATGGAGAGGTAAGCCAAAAGAAGGCAGGCGAGTTCTGCAGGAATGAGGTTTATGGCCTATAGGTAGATTGAGGCATGATGGTAAGAGCAAGAAGACTAAAAAGAACTGAGCACATTCAAGCAATTCTTGCTGTACTTGACAGCTACTCTCTTTGCAGCCAGCAAAAGTCCCAGCTGCAGGAACAGATTGAAAAGTGGGGTCATCAATCTTTGTTTTTTCCCAAGTTCTGTGGTGAACTGCATTGGATAGAATACAGGTGGAGGGGAGCAAAGAGCTATACAAGGAAAAATTGCCAATATAATTGGCCTTCACTTGTTAAGACAGTTCCAAAGGCTTTGGATGAGATACCTTCACTTTACTTCTGAAATACTGGTGGAAAAACACCTATATTCTTGATAGCTACTATGCAAGCTTACAGTATAGGACAACTCAATTTACCCATATTGTATATGAAAGTCATCATCGTGTTTTACTAGCTCAAGGCTCTTGTTAGCCAGTCTTTAACTATTTCTTACTCATATTATTTTATTCTATCAAGTATATAATTCAATTTCTATCTGATTTATACTCTGGTTATAAATGTTATCAGAGCATGTATTATTTCACCTTACTCATCATGTCTTGGCAATTGTTGGCTCAATTCAGATCAGTTACAATGGAATTTCTCTTTCACCAGAGGACCCACCTTTAGGCACTTTGCACTGTAACAAATAATGTACAGTATCACAGATCCCGATCACTACCAACCAACAGCTACCCGGGTTGACTGAGCTCAAGCACAACATTGGCTGCACACTCAAGCTGGCCAAAAAACCTATCAATCTGCCTCAGGGTAAATCTTATTTGCAATGTGCTTCTCAGCCTGACCCCATTGTAGTGCCCTAGGATGAAGATATACTCGTCATAAATGGTATTCAATCATGCTAATATATAAACCTTCGCAGTAACCCATGTGAATTCGACATTATTGGGGATGTTTAAAGGATGAGAATAGCTGGGAAGGGTGAGTGCATAGTTCTGAAGAAGCCAATATTGTTAAATTGACTCCAGTGTTGTGTCCTGATGCCTAGCAATGTTAGAGGCTGAGCAAATAAATCAAGAACTGCAAATAACTTACTCATGATAGTATTTGATCCTGCTCCACTGGCAATCCCTCTATCTCCGGTATTGACACCTCTGTTATTAGCTTTTCTACAAGCACCTCCAGATTTCGGCTCACTACTCTTAAACCAGTCACCATGCTTACTATCCTCTCCTCCATCCTCAGAAACCAGACATCAAAACCCCCCATCTATCTTCCCTCTATCTTACCTAGAATCAGGCATTTCCAGCATCTGAGACAAGTCTATCAGTCCTTCCCCATCTTCGCTACCTCCATCATTACCCCCATGATGATCATGGCCCTCATCATTGCAGTCCTCATCATTGCCATCCTCATCATTGCTGTCCTCATCATTGCCGCCCTCATCATTGCCGTCCTTATCATTGCCATCCTCATCATTGCCCTTCTCATCGTTGCCATCCTTATCATTATTATCATTATTGTCACCACTATGACCATGGCTGTGGTCACAGTTCTCCTCACTGCCATCTTTAACATTACACTTCACGTAGCCCTGGGGGGTGCCCATGATAGTCCTTTTAGGCTCCTCAGGCTCCAGGCACTCCCTGAAGCATATGTTATATATTCCTTGCTAGTCCAAGCTCAAGTTCCTAGCAAGCAAAGCTTGGTACCTTTGTTGGAGCTGGTAGTTTAAGTGTTGGAAAATAGGTTCTCTGGTATTTCTGGGGTGTTTGACTTGCTGGTACCTAACTATTAGGGCTTTCTTACTAGCTTGGTAATCACAATCCTCAAAGGGGCAAGAAAGAACAGGGAAGTCCACATGGTAGAGATGCTACTTAGTTTGAGCTGTTAATTATTGTATGCTTGTGGCTAATTGGTATAGGAAACATACTTCAGACACGGAATAGTAGTTCTTTTGGTCTTGCATGACTTCATCATATCTTTATCATAGCTCATGAAATAATAAGAGTGAAAGAAACAGTTGACGTCATCCTGGGCAAGGGGGAGAGGGGCTGGCAGGTTATTGTCTTCTGATGAGTACTTCCTTCTCTTTTTTGGCCCTTATAGTTCTTCCCATTCTTGTTTGCATGCCTTTTGCAGAGTTCTGATTCCTGCTTTATTGAAAAGTAGAGGGCCAACTTCATCTAGGCAATCCTTGGGTAGTGGAGAGAGAAAGAATGAGGGAGCGGGGATGGCTTTAATTGGAAGTTTTGTGGGGAGTATATACCCTTCCTTGGAGGGATATTCATTGCTAATTTGGTTTCCTTTTACTAGTGTTGTACACTAGGGAGGCTGCACAATATGTCAAACTACATATGTGAAGCGTACTATCAAGGATCACTCTCCTAGAGTTCCTGATGCCTCTATACTTACTATTATCCCCGTGTTACTAACTCTTGACAGATTATCAGGGATTGGTTGTGCCAGATGAAGGAGCCATAGTTAAGAAATATTCTCTGTGAACAGGAAATATTTCACCCATGCCAACTGCACTCCTCCCACCAATTCCACAATTTTGTACCTAGGATAACAATCAGAAATCCCGATTAACAATATCAATATTAGTTATCTAGATTACATAGTACAATAGAATTGATCATTCCTAAGTAGTCTCACTATCTTCCCTTCCTCCCAATACCCTTTATGCTAGTCTGTTTAAGATTTTCCAACTCCCTCCTTATAACGATTATGGTAAACACTACAAGCTAAAATAGTAGGTTGCATTGTACTAACCAGTTGTTTTATGATAATATTCAGATGCCTTTGCATCAAGACACATACAAATCCATGCCAAGGCATCTGAATCCTTATTGAAATCTGCTACTACTAGTAGTACACTGAGTCAGAGGTGTCAAGATCTTTCTTACATTTGTTACACTAGTGCATAGTACTACAATTATCCTAGGGATGAGCGATAGAGGGAATTTTAGTTACAGGTGACAGTATATTACTAACTTATGAGATCTGATATGTTAGGGCCCGCTAGTTGCTATTAAGGTTTATTCCGACGACAAGTTCCTTTCCCCATTCAAAGAATTTTAATGTGGGTGATAATGTTTTCAGGTATGGGTTTTATGATTTCACTTCAAAAAGGAAGGTGTTTCAAACACAGATATCATAGTTCTTGAACTGCCTTGACTGTTTCCCACGAGGCAAGTTATATAATAATATTATTATACAATATTTGTGAGTAAATGAGGTTTTGTCATATAGTAGGTATTATCATCTTGCGGTGATCCCCAATCCTCACAGTAAAATACGTGTATAGTGCAAAGTAACACAAACCAGGTTCTCAAACCAGCCCACATGCAATCTTGAACTAGTCAATCAAAAGTAGAGATATTTTCAAATAAAACTACTGAGACGAAGACATTTGCAAAAAGAAGAGGCCTGTGGTTTTTTTAAAAAAATTAAGCAATACATGCAAAAGTAGTTCAAGTTTAAAAGGCGAAAACTTTGGTGGGAGTGAAACTAGTGATCAAATCTACCCAGTTGCAGACTGAAATATACTGTGAAGTAGAAATGACTAAGAGATGGTGATAATTGAAAAACAGAAAGACCATGAGCACAAGACTTAAGGACTTTATCACAACACATAAAGAAGATAATTGTAATGATTTCTGCCTCAACTGCGATACTGTTTGGTGTCTGGAGGTGTACACTTTACTCAGGGTGTCTTAGCAATCATCAGCTCAACTCGGATCGGTTGCCACGGGATTCCCGTTTCATCGGAGGACCCGTCTTTAGACACTTTCCACCCTATGATGCGCGAGCATCAGGACAGTGCATGGTGTTCCCGTGCTCCACTACTCAACCCCAATCCGAACGGGAGTGGCTTGATGTTTCCTGGCCCTTCCACCGTTCCTGCTAGCTATGACAAATCCCATGCCGTAGCAACGAACATGACCTAAACCTCTACCGCTCTAGCTAACTAACCTATCATTTATGCTATGCATCATAAAAAAAAAAATAACACAACAGCTAGTGACAAAACTCATTGTCCTCTAAACCTCACAATACCTATGAAACTTATTCCAATATATGTTTACATACTCTCCGGAGTGGCTAACTCTCGTCTTCTGCCATATCAGAGAAGGCATTTTGGCGAAAGCAGGGGTATTACTGCCAGACATTTCGCTAAGTTCTACGCTGTAAGCGTGAACTCCACATTTTCCCACGACTGCTGCTATGGTGGACTTCTCGGCGCGCACAGTTTCTCGAATCTTCTTTTCTGGATTAGGGAATCTACGCAAAACAGGATCTTTTAGGTTGCGCGAAAGTCATTTGATAACTGCAATAACGGCATATTCACCAAAACCCCCTTGAAAGCACAGACACCAAGGGTCTATCATATTTATTTCTGTAAGTATTCAAGTCTACACCACGGACCCATCCTTTTGATTAATGGGGTTGTAGCGCATTTGGTAGAGGAAAAAGGTTGCGGCATCGACCAAAATCGCAGCATGGGTGATACATCTCTCGCATGGGCTGCTAGGAATGGGCACGAGACAGTTGTGAAAACATTGCTCGGCCGGGCCGACATCAACCCCGATAAGCTTGGTGAAGACGGCCAAACACCACTGTTTCAGGCTGCCCGCAATGAGCATGAGGGAATTGCGAAAATGCTACTCGGACGAGACGACGTCAACCCCGACGGGTTAGAAAACTGGGGTCAAACACCACTCGGTCGTGCTGCTGAATATGGGCACGTGGGGGTGGAAACATTACTCAGACGAGACGATGTCAATCCTGACTAGCTGGATGAGGGCGGCAGAACCCCACTTTGGTGGGCTACCTGCAACGGGCACGAGGAAGTGGTGAAGATCCTACTTGCACGGGACGACGTCAGCCCCAACGAACGAGATGAGTACGGCCAAACACCACTCTGGCGGGCTGCTCGATGTGGGTATGAGGGAGTGGCCGAAATACTACTTGGACGGGACGACATCAACCCCAACAGACCAGATGGGTGCGGCCGAACACCACTCGGGCGGGCTGTCTTCTATGGACACGGGGGAGTGGTTAAAATACTACTCGGACGGGATGACGTCGAACCCGGCTTCCCAGATGAGGACGACCAAACACCACTCCATCATGCTGCTTCGTGTGGGTGCGAGGAAATGGTGGAAATGTTTCTCGGACGGGACGATATCGACCCCGACTGTCAAGATAACCGCGGCCAAACACCACTCTTATTGGCCGCCAGCAATGGGCACGAGAGAGTGGTGAAATTACTACTCAAACGGTCCGACGTCAACTCCGATAGACCAACTAACGATGGCCAAACACCACTCTTGGCGGCTGGTCTGCTTCGCCACGCGGGAGTGGTAGCTCTCCTGCAGCCTCCAACATCTCCCACCCACGGTCAGGCCTAGGCCGCAGAGAGCATCGTCCTCCTTACTACCTCCGAACACCATACCGGTAATCCACATGCCGCCCCCGCCAGGGCCGCGTCAGCTCCATGAATGCGCTTGTAGTTGCCATGCCCTCCCCCTCTCACCTCCCCCAACTTCACTCTACAGCCTAAAATACTACCTTGTGGGAATTGCTCTTACCTTTCCTTCCCGCGTAACCCTGCCACTGAAGCATAGCTTAAGTCCTTTTCCTGGTGGGAGGAAATCATCCATAATGGGAGTGCAGATATCCATCACATCCCGTCCCACCTTCTATCTGGGGTTTTTTTTATGGAGTCAAGTTAGGATTTGTGAGATCCTGTTTGAAATCTAGAGTTTAGCGTTAGCGGTGGGTTATTTCCACTGTATTGAGATAAATTAGTGTGGTTTGAAATTTCCATCATCCCATTTAATTCTCACGTTTTTTTCTTTTGGTTGGTCATTTATTTTTTCTACAACATGCGGTTTCCCCCCGCCTCTCATCATTGAAGTGCAGACGCGGCGCTTGTTTAGGTGTAGTGGGAAAAATATGCTGTGCAACTATATCTGACACTTCTCCAAAGAGGTATAAAAGCTAGTTGTTAACTAAGCTATGATGGGGATTGGTCTCCATTATAGCCATGGCTTAATAAAATGCCTGTCTATCTACAGTAGTATGTCCTCTATCGGTGCGCCTAAGGTCAGGTTGGAAGACTCTCTTCACTATTTAGTCTTATTCATTAGAAGTAATTAATCTAGTAAGAAATCTCTTGATTCACCCCAATTCTACAAGCGCCGTGTAAATTCCAGAGGCTTTCTGGGTAGCCGAATCCTTCTGCATGGTTTCGGACCTGTTTGATGTGCGATTTCCGAGAGCAGTATTGTACCCATCATACACTGGTATACCTTCTCCAATATGCCCGCACTCAAGTTGGTCTCCCGAGCGCGTTACCAGGGCTGGTTTTCTGAACAGGGCTCAACAACTGGTGTCGTAATCTCTGTATCTTTTAGTCAAAACCGCGGTGCTACCTAATGTTAAGTTAGGTGCATATTATTATCAGGATATTCCATCCACCCCGAATCGCCTTTTACCTACTGCAATTTTTTTTTCCCTCTCCTTCCCACGGATTTCTGCCTATCCTTAGGTTGGGCATCACGAACCTATATGGTCTCCTAGGCCGGATGGAAAATATTTACCATAACCTGGGACAGCAGTGCTCGGATAACCCGGCCCATGACAGTATTCCAAATAATTCATAAAGTACCGTGAGTTACAGCTGTGAGGCAAGATACCGGAAAACGATGCCACGAGCCGAAGAATCGGGTGCCGGGTAATAGTGTCTTTCACCGGAAGTGTTCGTTTTACAGCAAGTGCTGATAAATCGAGTTTCCTCACAAGAACTGGATTTTAGATTGTAGACCTACAGAGGTTCGATGATGGTTAGGTAAAAGACAAATATGAGGTTCTAGTATGATATGATAGCGTATGAGGGGAACTTCGCTCAGGGGGGCACCACTGCGGAGCGAGGCTTGGTCTGGGAAGGTCTTATCCACATTTCCGGAGGCTAATGGCGTATTTAAAAGCTTAAATTGGGCTTTATTTTCCACTTCTATGAGTTGAGCAGCGCTCATCCCCCTCCTCACATGTTTCCGCTCAAAGATGTTTTTTTGTGATGGCCTAAGCCAATAGCTCCTAGCGGGTTTGCTAAGTTACCATACTGTATCTTATTCAGTCGTATGGTGCTATGGCCATTAGAAATGTAACACTAAGTTTGGCCGAGTGACGGTTGGTGACGTCGTAATATAAAGCTAGAGGAATATGCATGATAATTGGGTTACCTACTTGGGGATGATAATCGCGCTCAATTACAGCAGATTCTGTTTAGATTCACGCAGAGTTAAAGTTTTTCCTTACGAACAGTAGAATAAAGATTTATCTTATTAGAAACACAATAAGAAAACACAAAACATCCTAGTTTGCAACACACTGATTCAAAAACTGGAATTTGCGGAAAAACATGCGACAAAAGTTCCCTGGCCAACCGAGTCCTAATTTTATATCTCTGTTTTACTTTAACACCTTTAGGATTGCCTGATGTGAGGGGAGGTCTCATAAATTGCGAGGGGCCCATGAGTCCTGAGAATTTTGCGTGACATGAATGAAGAGCTGAATCGACTGGCGAAGGCGGGGGGGCGTATTAAGGCCTAGCTATGAGACCTTGCATAAGGCCCCAGCCCATAGGGCATATCCGAGGAGCGGGATGTGAGGAGAGGTGTGATAAGATATTATAGAGTAGGAGGTTTTGTAATTCCCGGTATGATTCCCCACGTATGGAACACTTTCGCTAACCAGGGTCACGAGACGTCACTCAGTACTGTGAATTACTTCATGGAGAAATGCGCGACCGTTTGGATAGAGAAGTGGTAGTAGTTAACGACCAGGATTGCTGATTGGAAAACGATATCCTCCTAAATAGCAAGAAGATGTAGTTCGGCTGTGTAGTGAGGTGGCTCAGTCCTGCCATCACCACCGGGATCCCTCAATTCCCACAACATGGAATCGAGAAAACAAATACCTTCAAGAAACCACTTGGGAAGAACAAAAGAATAATAAAAGAGAACACCGATCAGTCCTAACTAGCACCTGGCTCGAAAAGACGTAGAGGACTGAGGGAAGCATTTGAGAGCAGAAAGAAAGCGCATCGGAACACTTCACAAACCGCGGAGCTCAGCAACACAAAGTGAGAATAAATGCTCGGAACCAGCAACCGACAGCGGGGCCGGTAATAGCAGTCCAACCACAGGAATAAAAACTGTAAAAACTTTTTCTGCTGAGTGTTGTTTACACCTTTACTCCCAGGAACCGCTATATCATTATGTTTTTAGTATCTTCAGATGGTGGAAACCGTGACATGCTGCTCGGCATGCTCTCATGATACTTCCTTTGCTGTTCGGAGAGCTTCCGGGAACGCGCTTGTTTGTGGCCTCGGGTGTGTGTTTGGACTTATGGGAAAGCATTTCGAATGTAGGAATGCACAAGAGTTTTTGGAACAGTGCAGCCAGAGGGAAGAGCGGAGAAAAAAGAGGAGACGCTGTAAGGCCAGCGTGAAAGAGTGGGAGAGCCCGGAGGCTATGGGCTGTGGGAGTTAGTTTTCCTTAGTTAGCCCGGGAGTATGCGCGAGGAGAAGGGGAGAGTTACATGGAATAGCATGGGCATGTCTGGTGGCTCATGGGGGGATAGGGTATCTTGTAACCTAGTTGATATATACTCCTGCCTTTGCCGTTAGTTAGTGAGAGAGTTGTAGTTGGGTAAAATGAACTTCCCCGCTGCTGATGGCACCGTTGCCTTCCTTCACCGTCGATCCATGTCTAAAATCTGTAATTTTTTGTGCGGTTGAGTTTGTAGCTCGCGGTTGCTGCTTCCGCACATTTAATCGCCCCGCAAGTGCGGTACCGTGAAAGCTCAGTAAATCCACCATCGCCGGTCGGGCCCATAGCCCCCGGAATTTAAGATGAAACACTCCGAGAGGGAATCTAATTTTCCAGGCGGGGTATAGCCTACTCAAGTTGAGCCCGCTGGATCTCATTAACTGGTATTCGCAATTTTGCTAACCTGGTTAGTTGAGCCCATTCCGTTTTAGTACAAGTGATTGCCGGATGGTGGATTTACTAACCTTTTACGGTAGGCAAACAAGGATTTGCCTGGCCTCGTCTCGTTGTTGCTGCCAGCGCTTGGAGCTGCTCTCGAAAACCTATTTTACTGGTAACCCTTTTACTCGTAGCGAGGCGCCTTCTTTTTTCATGTCGCCTACTTTGTAAGCTCTCCTTTAATTAAGCTGATAAAGTCCGCTCTACCTAAACTCAGCAGGGCGCTAACGAATACTCAAAAACTCAAGGTGAAGTAGATACTGTGTACGCGCGAGTGATCCTATGCGTTCTGTCGGCCCAATAATAGGTGCGAGTAGCTCATATCAATGTGGAGAGAAAGTAATCAAGTCTCTTGCAGAAGCTAGTTCATTAAGACGGTGTGCTGAGGGCCGGATTGATGAGGCACTCTAGCGGTTCGGAGGACACTTTTCCACCCAACAGAACACCCTGTTAGCTAGCCTTGGCGCGCACGCATTCTCTGCATATAATCCACCTTTGTGTACGATAGTTTAGAGAGAAGCGACCGGGGGTGTCAACACCCAATAGACGATGCTCACTTGCCCTTTTAATTTATCCAAGATCTTCTTCGTCTGTCCCACCCCTGTTCGTTTGATTAGGCAATAGGTTACCAAGTCAACTCTTCACAAACCTTTTGTCCGGTTTAGCGGAAGGTCACGACCACACTCACACAGGTGGATACGGCTCGGTCGAACACACCATCCAACTAGGGGACGGCGAAATAATACCCCCACAACGGTATTCTGGGGATATTAAATATGATGTGGTGAAGCTGTTGTAAAATAGTGATAGTCGATAAAAACATGCCCTATCGGGAGTCGGCTCCTGGAGATAAGGTGAGCTCGCTGGTAACCTTGGCGTGGAATGATTCGCTAGTACTCCCATCTGAAACAATTAGCTTGTCCCAATCTAAGAAACCATTCCCCGCCTTTGTTACCTCGGGGAGAGGCGAAGTCCACCAGCCTCCACGACACACCCCCATACTAGCACGATACGCTACCGTATCATCACACTTATCACCGAACCTTATCCAATATGAATACACTACCTAGCGGGAATGGAGGACCAAGTCTCACTCGTGATCCCTGCCAGTATGGCATATCCAACACCCATACCGACAATAACACCAGCAATAGTATTCACGGTCACTCGAATCAGAACATCGGAAACGTGTTAAACAGCTATAATCACACCATCAACGTGGGAGCAAGTGAAGAGTCTTTAAGGATTCAAACGTGGTTGTCGCCACTCGAACCCCATGCAAGGCACGAAAATGTGAGGAACGGGCGGCTGGATGGTGTTGGGGACTGGGTTCTGGAGAAGGATGAGTTCGAA
>Ga0307513_10003527_pt1 | contig 21162 bp, 17 predicted proteins | sample 15_EM_MG_FD_202174 | JGI IMG/M metagenome (GOLD analysis project Ga0307513, IMG submission 202174) | Populus trichocarpa ectomycorrhiza microbial communities from riparian zone in the Pacific Northwest, United States - 15_EM | ecosystem: Host-associated > Plants > Roots > Unclassified | place...
ATAAACTTGCAAAAATATTACTTTACCTCGAGATTATCCAACAAACCAATCACAACTTCTCATAAATATTAAATATTCATTATCATTTATCAAAATTTAAATTTACAGAAATAACCACTCTGCAATACCATTGATATTAATTATTTCAAAACAGCACATGTAATTCGGTAATTCCATAAAGTTTTAACAATTTACAAACAAATACAATCTTACAAAATCTAAAACAAACCATAATAGGTATAGAATTATACATTCATATACTACAAGTTTGTTTGAGAAATAACAATAAAACATGTACATCTACTAACAAAATACATATACTAAAAAAAAATTTGACATTTAAATGTTAAAATTTAAAAAGATAGAATTACTTACAAAAATTGATAAAATCCATCGGTAAATCAGAATATGGATGTTGTGACCACAAAACTTCAAGAAATATAACTTGTTGTGCTAAGATGAGAGAGATTTTTGTTTGGGGAGGAGGGGGGGTTGGTTGTTTGCAGATGGGGAGAGTTGGGATTAGGAAGAAGAAGGAGAAATAGGGGAGGAGAGGGTCGGCAGAGAGGGCATATATTAACTTTTTCTAACGGTTTCACCGACGGATTTTCCGTCGGTGATTCCGTCGGCTATTCTGACGGAAAAATCGACACGTCACCGTACGGATCTGCCATTTTGAATCCCTCGGTGATTCCGTCAGCATTTTAAACGGCGAACCGGTTACGTCAGTGTACGGGGCTGTTGTTTTGAATCCGTCGGTGATTCTGTCGGTAAAAATAACCCTGCCAAAACCTCCACGTCAGCGACCTGCCTTTTTTTTTAATTCGGAATGTTGGAAAAGTTTCCATCGGTAATTTCGACCTCAAATTACTGACAGAAATAGTCCGTCGGTAAATCCGTTGCTATTGAGCGAATTTCTGATAATGTTATGAGATTATTCTAGTCTCATAACTCGAGAGTTTACCCGGGTTGACTTGGGTTATTTTATTGTTTTTTTTTAATTTCATTCTTTAATATTAGATTGATTGAGAATCATCCGAGTTGTTTTCAGACACGTCAAATAAACCGAATCATATCAAGTTGTTAAAATAGTTGTGTATAAAATATATTGAAATACAATTGGCTCTTCTAAATAGCATCTCTCATTGGAGATGCTCTAACACCTCTTTCATATTTAAACTATTTTTTTTCTTGTAAATAATGCTATTGAAATAATGTTTTTACAAAAAAAATTTATACAGACATAAATGATTGTTACTTTTGACATAAATTACCAATTATTTATCATTTATAAAATTCATACTTTAGCTCTAATCAATTAACATTTTAACATGTAAGATTTATTATGAAAAAAATTTTGTTTTAAAATTGTACGATATATTAAAAGAGATGAACATTTAACTATAGCCTTTACATCATGTAGCAAGACCCAAGACACTATGGATTGCACTATTACTCTATATTGCAATCTTCATTGTTCCTAAGACATGAAGAGGTTCAATTTAGGTATTTATGTTTCGATTCTAAGACTTTATTTTTCACATGTTTTTAGTTCTTTAAAGTTGAGAGAAAAGAGAGAAAGTAACTGAAAAATAGATAGGATAGAGAAAACTTGGGGTCGGCCATAGAAAAGGATGATCTTATCGTCAATGGATTCTCTTGGAGAGGAGATTTGATGCGATCCAAGCAACACTAAAGGATCCATTTGAGGTTTCAGTTGGTCTAATGATAAGGCTTATGGCTAAGTAGTTCAAAAAGGCTTTCAATGGACTTCTTCAAGATACATGAGCTAAGGTAGACTTCAAAAGGGTAGTAAATAATGAAAATCAAGCCTTGATTAATCTGAATCATGTTCAAGAAGGGCTTGTTGGTGGAACCAAGATTGAGTTTTTCTATCAATTTTTTTTGCTTGAGAGTAAATTAAAAAAATCATAAAGTTTAGGGTGCAAAATCAAGGAATTGTTCAAGGATATTTATTTTTTCACTTAAGTTCAGGGAAGTATTTTAAAATTTGGCCTTGATTAAATTCTAACCGCCTCTCCCGTGTACACACCCCCAGACATGCACCACCATAAAAGCAAAAAGCCACCAACATGAGATCCCTGAACCACATACATCCAGTGATGGAGCAAGCAAACGCCACCTCAGAAAACAAACACAAGCATCATTTTCATAAAACAACAACAACAATATCATCTTAGAAAGAAGCAAAAATCAGTCTCCAAAATTAAAAAAAAAACCCAACCCTAAAATCTCATATCTCAAATCAAAACTCCCTCACTCTATCAAACAAATTCCAATCAATTCAGCACAAAAAAAAAAAAAACCATAATTTCAGTAATTTTGAACTTAACCGCTAGGGGACCTTCTCTTCACATGATTTCTCTGATTATAAAGGTATTAATTTGTTTTATTAGGTTTAAATAGATAATTTATTATATTAATTTGATGTTTTTCTTTTTAATTTGTTTTATTAGTTTCCTATAATATATTAGGTGTTGAAAATGCATCAAAGCATCTGGATTTGTAGTTTAAATTTCCATCAAAATTCTTGGAATGGGAACGACGAAAGATGTTTCTATATAAAGAGATATGTCATTATAATGCAGCGATACTCCGTTTTCCGGTAGGTCAAGTTTCACTCTTTTTTTTTGTTGAATTTTGTTGTTGTACTCGTATACAATGAAAGTGTGGCACAATAAAGGAAATACTATAGTTGGGATTATAATTTCTTTACCATGAGAATGCATGTTTATGTTTTTGTAAGTTTGGGTTTTATCCATCATGTTGCTTGTATAACGTAGACTACTGACTTGCTTGTAGTTGAGAAATTGTTGCTCTTTTTCTTTTTTTGTATTCTATATCAAACATTTAGCAACTCATATTCTCAATACAGATTCACCCTTGTGCACGAAGAACATTTAGAGTTCCAGAGTTTTGGCCTTCAAAATAATGTTGCTTAATTTTATGTTTTAAAGATACGCTAAGGGTTGGTTGATGTGACTGGTTTGTTTTTTGTATTTACTTTTTTCTTTTTGTTTCTGATTGCGACAACAATATATGTTATATCCAACAATAAATGTATAACCTGGATGAAGCCCTATTTTTTTTTTATTGTTTTACATGTCTTTTATAGCTTTGATTTTTATTTTAGAGGAGCAAACACAATCTAGACCAAGTTTTATATTGGCTCATGCTGGCAAAAGTTGTGGCATTATGATAATTTGGCTCTTTTTAACATCGAAAGCTCCTCTTTATGTTTGAATTTTCATAGATTGTAAGGTCTATGATGGTGCTATCACATCAATTTTAACCTCTATTCAAGAGTCATGTAAAACATTGCGATTTCCAAAACTTATGGAAATAACATAATGAAATTCATAAAGAGGAATGATAGATATTATGATGATTTCATTAATATCATTTATGACTTTATCATCTTTCTTTCATAATTTTTATTCTACTTTACATCCATTGGTTTCATAAATTATGACCTCAAAAGAAATTTTTGCTTGCGAAGCGTATTCATTATTTGCAAGCTTCTTGGCATGGTTAGACATTTATTGGTTTCATTAGCTTCCATTTTCCTGAGTTACTCAAATGAATAAAAGTCAATCAGAATCTGGCTTATGTATGCAAGAATCAAAGTAAGTTCAAATGCATTATGTTGTATAGTGTAATGCATTCATGTGGATTATTGTTTAAAGTCAGATAATTAGATAACTTATGGTTTGTAACAACATAACCTTTGAAAATATTGAAAGCCGAAAACAATATTTGATCTTCAGGTAATCTTCACATAAAACCCTAAACCAACTCTAGATCTGTCTAACAAGATCATTGGGACTCCTAGGAAATTTTAAATACCATTTTAACTAGATCTATTTAACAAAATCAAATCCAAATAAGACTTAAAACTAGCACTCAAGACAATGTTTTTTTGATGATCATAAAGAACATGAACCCGTTTTATCCAGAAAACACAACATACATTGTCAAACCCAAAGAATACATTTTAGGCCTCTAAACCAACTCTCTTAGCCCCAATAAACCACATTATCATAAACAAACAGATTTGAATAAAAAAAACAAACAAATAACCTCAAATCATCAAGAACATGTATAAGACTTCAACTTCCAAAACTGCAGCCTTATTATTAGCCAACAAAAACATCAAAACTCAATCCAAAACTAACTCTTTAAACACTTAAGACCCAAACTAAAATCAGGAACCAAGAACATGCATTAACAACCTAGATAAAAGCCATAAAACACCTATTGTTACATTTGACAGATTCCAAAACTATTATGCTTCATCAAAACCAAACACACAAATACCTTTTAAACATCCCAACAACATTAACAACAACTTCAAAACATGATTAAGCAATCAAGACAACATTTTCATTCATCAATCCACATAAATGCTAAAACACAAAATAATGCCAAAAGGTTTCAAAAACATCATTAAACATTAAAAAGGCATGAAAGGGTAAGTCATATGGACTCCACCCTTAATTTTTCACATGGTTATACCTTCTCTAAGCTTATTGGTTATAGGCTGCTATTTCCCATCTCCTTTTCTTCTTTCCCTTTCACTTTCTACTCTTTCTAACCTTCACAATAGGGTCTATTAATAGAGTGTTTCCCTCATGATTTTCCATGTTCTCTTTTTTTTTCCTCTCAAATTTTCTAAGGGGTATATATAGGGTTTTTTCTAGGGTTTTTGATGGATTCTAACATAGAGTGATCAAAGCCCAACCCTTTGATCTTCAATGGTTTTTTAGGGCTGATGGTTTTGTCTAGGTGGTTTTCTCTTTCTTGGAGACAAAGACATGCATTTCTCACCTTCTGATCTTGGATGAAAGATTTATGGCCCTTGATAAGAACCCTCTCAGAATTTTTAAGTGTGAACACACAAAAAGGTTATGTGGTTTTGCACAAATAGGGATCTTAGTCAAGGTTAACTAAGTTGGTCATTTTTTAGGCTTTATCAAAGAAACTATAATGTAAACGTCATTGGAGACTACCTGAGCTTGGTAGAGGAGATACACACCTTTCATTTAAATCCATCCTTGCTCCATTTAGAGGTTTGTAGCTCTATATTCATTCCCTTGAAAGTGCCAACTTGATCAACCCAAAATCTAAAAATGCAGTGATGGCTGATCAAGGACAAGATGTTGGAAATTTCTATGGAATAATTGGGATGTAAATGTCCAATTTCATGGAAATGAGGTTGTAGAGGGGATGTTCTTCTTCTATTTACAAAAGCCCTCGTGCTATTTAGAGGTCTAGAACTCCATAACAAGCTCTTGAAAGGTGCCAACCTGATCATCCAAAACTGTTAAGGAAGGAGATGAATAGTGGGTGAATGATGCATTGTCTAGTTTAAACCCCTAGAAATTAGGGTTTTTAATTTAGGATCTAACAAATTTAATTTTAGTCCTTATTCTTCTAATTTCTTTTAAACACCTGTAATTGTCTCCTAAACTTTGAATTTCATGCAATTTCATCCCTACCAAACTCAATCATCATCCCCAAAGTTTAACGCCATTTTCATCTTGGTCATTAGTTTCTGATTTGTGCACTTAGACACTTAATTTACCATCAAACTTTTAATTTTCTTCAATTTGGCTCCTGGTTTGGTTAATTTCAGCCTCTAAAGTCTTGCGCCTTTTATGATTTGGTCCTTGGTTTTATGATTTGGGCAATCTTTATCTGTAAACACAAAAAAAAATAAGTAAAGCCGAAATGACTCCACCATCATTGTCAATTTCTGAATCGGCAGCGACACAGTTTTTGGCTGTCGATTTCTGAATCAGCAGCGACGCAGGTTTGCTGTTGATTTTTGAATCGGCAGTGATAAAGTTTTTTTTTGCTGTCTATTTATGAATCGGCATCGACAAAGTTTTTGGATGCCGATTTAGAAATCATCAGCGACATAGTTTGGTTGCCGATTTCTAAAACGCAGTTTTCGCAACCGATTTTTGAATCGGCAGTCATGCAGTTTTCACTGTCGATTTCTAACTCAGCTGCTGCCGATTTCTGAATCAGCAGCAGCCGAGTCTAATTAAAAGTTTAGAGAACAAACCAGATTGTCTTTAGGAGCTAAGAGGGAGGGGTAAAACCATTTTTGGACATACCAAAACAGGTACAAGAACACATCTAAACCAACCTCAAACACCCCACCTCATTTATTGGGGAGTATAAATGCAAGGAGAGAGAGAGAAGGTGACCCTTCCTTTTCCCAAAGTTGTTTGCAGCAGCTGCATGTTCAGCTACATGTTTCTTTTCTCTTCCTCCTTCCCAACAAAAACTTAAACCAAACCAGCAGAGAGTGCCCTTTGAACGTGAGAGAGAGAGAAAGAGTTGAGACCTTGAGTAAAGGCTGAACAGCTACTTAAAGGAAATGAGAAGGGGTTGTAACGGGTGGAAAATAACTGATAGGAGAAAGAGAATCGAGAGAGGAAGAAGAAAGGGGAGAACCAGGAGAAGAGAGAAGGAACACTACCAAACTATCCAGACCCACTTAGATTCGAAAGGTAAGGGTCATATAGTCTCTTTCCCCCCTTATTCTTGAGACCCAAAACAAAAAATGATGAGGGAGTCCCTAAGAAAATTAACCTAAGACCCTTATGCTAGTTGTGAAGGAAACCAAAATCAACTAAGAGGACAAGGAAACAAAGAAGAAATGAGGCCAATTTCCATAATATCAAACAAAGAAAAAATGAATAAAATGGAAATAACAAAATATGGTAGAGGGCCGACCATATTTATAGGGTTGGCCAAAATGCATTGTGTAAGAAAATGCATGTGTGTGAATTGAAAGTTACATGTTAAGATCATGTAACTTTGCTGGGATTTGATGATAGATATGTGCTGGAATTGAAAATGTATGTGTGTTCATGTTAAGATCATGTAACTCTATTAGGATTTGATGATAGATATATGATGTGTGTGTTCATACTAAAATTGTTTGTGATTCGCTGCCGAAATTAAGTTTTCTGCAACGAATTAGCATTTGCTGCCGAAAGGGAGTGTTCTGCAGCGAATTTATGATTCGCTTCTGAAATTGAGTTGTCTGCAGTGAATTAGCATTCGTTGCCAAAAATGGATTTTTTGCAACGAATTTCTGATTCGCTGCTAAAATTGTGTTGCATGCAGCGAATTAGCATTCACTGCTGAAGTTGTGTTGTCTGCAGCGAATCAACGTTCGTTGCCGAAAGTTTGTTGTCTATGGCAAAATAGCATTCGCTGCTGAAATTGTGTTGGCTGCAGCAAATTAGCATTCGCTGCCGAAATTATGTTGGCTGCAGCGAATGAGCATTCACTGCTGAAATTATGACGTCTGCAACTAATTTGTGATTCACTGTCGAAACTGAGTTGTCTGCCGCGAATCAGCATTCACTGCCAAAAATGTGTGTTCTGCAGCGAATTTGTGATTCGCTGCCACAATCAAGTTGTCTGCAGCAAATTAGCATTCACTGTCGAAATGGTGTTGTCTTCAGCGAATCAGCGTCCACTACTAAAAGTGTGTTGTCTGTAGTGAATTTGTGATTTACTGCCAAAATCGAGTTGTCTGCAGCGAATTAGAATTCGCTGCTGAAGTTGAATTGTTCTGCAGGGAATCAGTGATCACTACCGAAAGTGTATTGACTACAGCGAAATTGTGATTCGCTGCCGAAATTGAGTTGCATGCAGCGAATTAGCATTCGCTGCTGAAAGTGTTTTGGCTGTAGCGAAGTAGCATTCGCTGTCGAAATTGAAGTTCTTGCAGCGAAACAGTTTTCGTTGCCAAATTGTGAGGCCTGCAGCGAATAAGTTTCCGTTGTCAAATTGTGCAGCTTGCAGTGAACTAGTTTTCACTGCCAATTTTCTACAAAAGACTCCTAGTTAGAAATGACTTAAATGCTTGTAACAACTTCATTGTATGATGGTGTAAAATGTGGAACACTTGAATGTGGACATATGAATTCTTGAAATAAGTATGATGATGAATGTGATATGTGGATGCAAATATACTGATTTGTGGCATTGATGTCATAGGTGGTGCGGCCTGGATCGATCCATCGTTAGGACAAGGACAAACTGCAGGTGGAACATGTAGGTGGTTTCCATCTTTTTCTCATATGATGTTTATGTTTTGTAATGATTTATGTATGATGATATATTATTAAATCCTTGTTGAATGATGAAACCACAATGAAGTGTTTGATTAAATTCTTGATGATTGTTGAAACGACTATGAAATGTCGATCGGGTTCTTGTTGAATGTTGAAACAATGACGAAAATGTTAATGTTCTAAAATGACTTGTTTGAGGTGGATATATTATTGTGTTGTGATGAATATTAAACCGACTATGAGATGTTGATTGGGCTATTATGAATTTAGGTTGTTGATGAATGGTAATATGAGTATTACAAAGGATCTACTGTTGTATTTTATTGAATGGTTGTATAAGTATTATGAAAGATCTACTGTTGTATTTTATTGAATGTAATTGTTACGAATGGTTGTATGAATATTACGAAGGATCTACTGTTATATTTTATCGAATGAAATTGTCACGAATGGTTGTATGAGTATTACAAAAGATCTACCGTTGTATTATACTGAATGTTAATTTTCACAGATGGTTGTATGAGTATTACGAGGGATCTATTGTTGTATTGTGTTGAACATTAATTGTCATGAATGGTTGGATGAGTAATACGAAGGGTGTACTGTTGTGTTACTGAATGCTAAACTGTTTGTTTGTTTGTGTATTACGAAGGATCTATTATAATTTTTTATTGAATGTTAAACTATTATGGAACACCTACACAAGTATCATGAAGGGTTTGCTATTATGTTGTAGTGAATATCAAGCTGTTATGAATCGTTTGAATGAGCAATTCAAGGGATATTACCATGTTACAATGATTTCATAAACCGCCTCTAAAACATTTGATTGGTTGATGATTAGCTTCGGCTAATGGCATCCGAATGGATGACCGGGACAAATGATTGATTAACTTCGGCTAATGGCATCTGAAGGGATGACCGGGAGAAATCATTGATTAACTTCGATTAATGGCATTTAAAGGGATGACCGGGACAAATGATTGATTAGCTTCGGCTAATAGCATCCGAATGAATGACCGAGACTAATGATTGATTAGCTTCGGCTAATGGCATCCAAAGGGATGACCGGGACAAACGATTAATTAGCTTCGGCTAATGGCATCCTAAATGGGTGGCCGGGATGAATAAATGATTAGCTTCGGCTAATGGCATCCTAAACGGATGACCGAGATGAATAAATGACTAGCTTCGGCTAATAGCATCCTAAGTGAATGACTAGGATGAATAAATGATTAGCTTTGGCTAATGGCATCCTAAATGGATGACTGAGATGAATAAATGACTAGCTTTGACTAATAGCATCCTAAGTAGATGACCGGGATGAACAAATGATTAGCTACGACTAATGGCATCCAAAGTGGATGTCCAAAATGAATAAATGATTGGCTTTGGCTAATGACATCCTAAGAGGATAGTCGAATTTGAGAGTTATGAGTTAGTTTCAAGAATTGATGTGTTCATGTATACTATGTTTTGTATATACTTAGTATATGAAAGAACTACAATTGTTATGCTTTAAACAGAGAATAACGTTAGTTCGGCTAACGATATTCGAGATGAATGATCGGGTTTGAGTATTGTAATTTGCCTCGGTAATTGATGAATTATTAATGGTGGTATTTACATAAGTAAGGAGAAATGATAGAATTATACTCTTTTCGTCCATGAATGAAATGTAATGCTAATATTGCTTTATTATGTTTTTTTTTTTAAATTGCCTATAATGCTTGAAATTATCTTGTGCTATAACAGGGACATCATACCAACATGGTGTGTAGGGAAATCCGTTTCGCAGCTCACACATTTTGAAAAGAACTATATGTTCACATGTTATGGGTGATATGAGTTCTATAGGAACAGACGTGTTAATCACTCAATTAGTCGTCTGACCCCTTTTGTAAAGACTAGTAATGAAAAATTGAAATGGAACACGGATGTGAATGTGTGAACAAGTTGATATGATGTGTATGAATATACATATAAGGTATTCATCTAATGAGGATGTCGTGTTGTGAAATTACATGAGGTCATGATAACGAAAGTACTAGTTGTGTAACTTGTTGCTTGACACTTTGTATGAACTCGTGATGTTAATTATACTAGAACAAGAATGTGAATTTATGAGTATGTCAATATGATGTAATGTAAACCTATGAGTATGTAAATATAATATTATGAGCACATGTATTGAGAATCCATTTTATGGGAATGTTAATTTACGTTATCATACATAGATTGCGCGTTGTTAATGAACAAAATGCAATGATAAATCTGAAGAATGATATGGTGAAAAACATCCAGAAACTAAATGATAAAAAAAAATTCCATCAATTTTGGCTTTAAAAAAGCCGGGTCGTTACATTATCAAAATCGTTAAAAACTTTCCTAAAACAAAATACTCTTTAAGGGTAAAATCTTAAGATGAGTACCTTGTATTGTGGCCTTAGTTATCAACACCATATGGATGTGATTTTTTTGTTATGTCTTAACTTCCATTCAACCATGCAGATTTCACCACGTTTCCTCTTGATTGACAACACATCATGTAACAACACTATTTCAAAGTTGAGGTTAAATCATATGCAATGCATGCCTTTCGAAATATAGCTCCTCTTTTCTTTATAATCTCTTCATTTGATTACTGAGAGTTGTAATTTCCAAGGTTGTCACTCTTGTCGGCTCATCTTCTTAGTTTATCCGAGCAAGTCCATGCACGTTACTTTCAAATCTTGATTGTTGAGCTGCCTTTATAGCTTTATTCTTTTTGTGAGTTGAGACAAGGGATTTTTCCAGGTTTTTCCTTTTACTCTAAACCTTTAATCGAACACCTAATCGACTTTTCCTGAAATCTCTTTATTTGCTCATATCAAACTTTTTATAAAAATCAAGATACCAATTCCTTTTTTATTTCAAGCTCTTAATCGAAAACCCAAACATGTTTCTTCTTTCAAGAGTTCTTTAACTATTTTTCTTTTCTTTGTTTGTCGAAGCTATAGGAGAAACATTTGCTTGCTTTTCAGATACCCATGTATCTTTTCAAGATTTGTCACTTAGCAAAGCCCCCTTATATTTTTTGGTTCCCGAGCTTTCCTATTTTGTGGTCCTCAATCAAGATCTCATGGATTTTATGCACAAATAATCTACTTTTTTAGGTTTTCCAATCACTTTCTCATCGTTGATGGACATTCTCAAATACCTTTATTTTCACCATCTTCTAATACTTCCCTTCAAGAGATATTCATTTCTAGAGGATGTCAAAAATGGTATTTTCTTATTTCAAGCAAGATTGGTCAGGATTAATAAATTTTGATGTCATTACCATAGTGATTTGCATGAAATTGTTTTAGAATTTCATGATTCATGAAAATTTTATCGTATTTGTTTCATATAGCTTTTACACAACAAACTTTGATGGTTAAGTTATCCATTTGGGTTTTTGGGTACTTAGTCATCTCCTATGGAGTTGCTTGGTGAATCATTACTCTATACATATCATTGATTTTTCTTGAAATCATTAGCCAAAGTCAAATCTTGAAAATATTTGTTTAAGAGCAAATAATTTTTGAAAAAAGATTTTTGTTGAGGCTTTTGACATTATTTACGAAATACACAAGATGTAACGAGAATGAATAATCAAACTTTATTGATTTAAAAGAGATGCGTTTATTATGCATAGTATTTCCTTACAGAATCAAAGTTCACAGGCCTAGGAAAGTCGTCTCCATCCATTCTTGTCAACAAAAGAGCTTCCCTAGAGAATGTTTTCTTCACTACATATGGGCCTTCGTAGTTGGATGCCCATTTACTTTGATCTTTACCAGGTAGAGTTAAGATCTTTCTCAGCAATAGATCTCCTTCTTGAAATACCATGAGTCTGACTTTCTTGTCATATGATTTAGTCATTCTTTGGTGATACAACTAGCGATGACATATTGCATCTAACCTCTTTTCACTTATTAGATTTAACTATTTGAATCTTATTTTAACCCAATTAGCTTTCTCAAGTTTTGATTCCATCAGTACCCTTAGAGATGAGATTTATGCTTATAGCAGCATTATTGTTTCCATCTTATAAACCAACAAATAAAGTGTAGTTGTTATAGACATTTTTATTATGGTGCAATAGGCATGAAAAAAAGGAAGTATTTCGTGCTAGTCCTTGTATGTGACTACCATCATTCACATAATCTTTTTTATATTCTTGTTGGCAGCTTCTACAACATCGTTCATCTTTGGCATGTATGAAGATGAATTTGCATGCTTGATTTTCCATTTCGCGTAAGGCTATACTATCATTCTTCCATTAAAGTTTTGAGAATTATTAGTCATTATCCTTTCAGGTGCTTCATATTGACAGATTAAATCTCTTTCAATGAATCTCTTCATTATCCTTTCAGGTTACATGAGCATATGAACTGACTTTTACCCATTTTGTGAAGTAGTCAATGGTCACTAGGATAAACCAATACTCATTGCTAGTTTTTATATAAATGGCCATGGAAATCTTATATTGAATGGAGGAGCTGGAGGTGCATTTATCTTATCATTGTACACCTAGAATTTATGGCATTTTCTAACATATTATATGCAATCCTTTTTCATGGTCATCCAGAAATATCCTGACCTTTGTATTTGTCTAGCCGTCATATGTCCACTAACATGAGTTGCACAAATCCCCTCGTGAGCTTCTTGGAGCGCCTTTTTTGCTCTGTCCTATCCAAACATCTCAACAATGTTTCGTCAGACGACCTCTTGTATAACACTTCTGCATTAAGGTAAATAGTCTATGGCAAACCTTCGCAAGGTTTTCATATATGTATTGGATGTCCTAAAAGGATACTTCTAGTGTTGGATAAATTGTTTGATATCATAATACCACAGATTCCCATTCATTTCTCCATCAACTGAGCAATAGTGGGCCAGAGAATTCCTAACTTCAATACTTATGGGTTGCACTATGTTCCCATAATTGATTTTGGCCATAGAAGTTAAAATGGTCAAAGCATCAACAAATTGGTTTTTTTCTCTTCCCATTTCAGTGAGTTTTATCTTGTCAAATTCTTTTGCTAGTTTGGACATATATTCTTGATATGACCTCAACTTCTCATTTTTTGTTTGTCATTCTCCTTTCACTTAGCAGATTATCAGGATTGAGTATCCATAGACTTCAAATTTATTTATCTTCAACTCTAATACAACTTCTAATCCGAGGATGCAAGCTTCATACTCAGCCGTATTATTGGTGCATTCATATTGTAGCTTGATCGATACAGGGTATTGCTTTCTATTAGGGAAAACTATCACTACTTTTGCTCCATTACCTTGTATATTTACTACTCCGTCAAAATACATTGTCCACTGGTCTAGTTCTTCTTCTTTTTTTACTACTAGCAAATCTTCTTCTCGGAAATCAAAATTCAAAGGCTCATAATATTCAATTGCATTGTTCAGCAAATGATCGATGATATCATTTATTTTCACGGTTTTTCTTGTCATGTACATAATATCATACTTAACCGACAACATCTGCCATATTGCTATTCTACTTGATAAATAAAGCTTTTCAAAGATATATTTGAGAGGATCTGGTTTTGAAATTAGTCATGTAGTGTAATATAATATGTACTATCATAGTCGTTTTGTAGCCTATACAAGTGCACAACAAAGCTTCTCTACCATTGTGTGTATCTAGACTCGCAATCTGTGAACTTCTTACTCGGATAATAGATTGCTTTCTCATTTCTTCCAGACTCATCATGTTACTCGAGTACATATCCCATTGTTTTTTTTTTGTTGTCAAATATAAAATCAACAGTTTGTCAGGAGTGGGAGGCACCAGTAAAGGTGGATTTTGCAAATACTGATTGATTTTATCGAAAGTTTCTTGGCATTCCTTGTTCCATACCCTAGAATTTTTCTTTCAAATGAGTCGAAAGATTAGCTCACAAGTTGTTGTCATTTGAGATATAAACCGAGCAATGTAATTTAAACGACCTAAGAACCCTCTTACTTTTTTTTGTTATAGGAACTTGCATGGCCTGAATTGCTTTTACTTTATCTGGGTCGACTTCAATACCTTGGCTACTTACCACAAATCCTAGCAGCTTTCCAAATTTTACCCGAATGAGCAAATTATAGGGTTTAGCTTTAACTGATACTCTCTCAACCTTTCAAAAAGCTTTCTCAGATTTTGACAAGGTCTTCTTTCTTTTTGGATTTAACAATCATTTTGTCCACATACACCTTCACTTCTTTATGCATCATGTTATGGAATAGAGTTAACATTGCCCTTTTATAAGAGGCCCTAGTGTTTTTTAGTTTGAATGGCAACACCTTGTAGTAAAAGGTTCCATACGAAGTAATGAAGGTTGTCTTCTCTTTATCTTCATTGGCCATTTTGATCTAGTTGTACCCATAGAAACCATCCATAAAGAAGTATGTTGAGCTTCTCGTCGTATTGTCAACTAGAACATCAATGTGTGGCAAAGGGAAGTCGTCTTTCGAGCTTGTTTTATTTAAATCCCTGTAGTCTACATATACCCTTAGTTTGCTATCTTTCTTGCGAACTGCTACTATATTAAATATCCATTAGGGGGTACCTAACCACCTCTAAAAAACCAGCATCGCATTGGCTTTTTATCTTAGTTTCACTTTGAGCACCTTATCTGGACGAGTTCTTCCTAGTTTCTGCTTCACATGTATATTTTCTTCATTTAATGGTATCTTATGTACTAAAATGTTAGTATCTAAATCAGACATATCTGGGTAGGACTAAGCAAACATATCGACATACCCGCATAACAGAGAGATCAAGTTTTCCCTTTTGCTAGTAGTGAGTAGAGTCCCTAATTTTAATTCTATTTCATCTTGCCCTGCACCGACATTAATTGTCTTCAATTCTTCTTTTATTGGTTTCCAAGCTCGCTCTGATTGTTCTAATAGCTTAGCAAATTCTTTTACATCATCCTTTTCCCATTCATTTTTTTCCATTGTAATTGTGTACAAATCAAGATTTGGCCATTCATTCTCAGTTTAATGTGCTAATGATTTTTTGGACAATCCGCTTTCAAATTTCCTAAAAGCGAAAGGTGTTTCAGTATAAGTATGTATTTTGCAAAGAGACGAAAAAAATTATAAAATACATAATCTCATTGATAGAATAAAGGCTCAATTACAATGGAAATCATATATTGACATCTTTAGCCAAGATTGCCAACTTGGTATGAAAGTATAGACAAACACATAGATAAACAGAAAGCATAAAAAAACACATTAGAACGACATCATCATTTACTTTTTGAAGACTATGTGAGCCTTTTGGGTTACCTAATTTTGTCACCCAAAGGTATTGGTCGCCGTTTTCTCCATGGTGTAGACAGTTAGTTGCGGTAGCAACTCTTTTCTTTCCACAGCCTTTTCATTCTCACTGCAACTCATGACCTTTTTGTCATCTTGTTCTAATGTGTTGATGCCCATAACAACCAAGTCTTAGGCATGGACATCTGTCATATCTTCAGAGTGCATTGCATAAGCAACGTTGTGGAATGATACATGGATCAGGGGGATGACAATCTCTTCTTCTTCTAGTACCTTTCCTTTCAGCATGGCTAGCCTTGTTTCTCGTTTGATATCGACAACCCTTTTATGGTCTTCTCTTTCACGCTTAAAGTTGAGCCCAAATCTCTGATTAGTAGTCTTCAACCTTATTGAACTTATCCTTTCAGGATTTCTAAAGATAGGATCATATTGGAAAAGAAGTCTATGCTTTAATAAATATTTGGCTTTATTCTTGCGGCTTAAAACATCACCATTTTTCTCAATATAATGTTTTCTAGCACCCATTTTGTGTTAACAATTTCAAAAGCATGAAGATTTCCATCTTTGCTCCCTTTGACTTTTATGTAAGGAACTACCACATTCTACATCATTGCCAATGTTTCTTCAGCCTTAACTATTACCAATGTTCTATTCATAATATACTTCAAATATTGATGCAAGAATGATGTCAAGGTGTTAGTGACGTGTGTCCAAGGCCTTCCTAGTAACATTTTGTATGACGGGTGGGTGCCCATCACTTTCAAAGTTACTTAAAAAAACCCGCGGGCCAATGAACAACTCTATTTCAATGGTTATCACCACTTGCTTTAGAGAACCATTATAAACCTGAGTCGTCATGGTGCGTGGTAGCATATGTGTTAAATCAACTAGCATTTCAATCAGCATGTGTTGCAATGTTGTGGTCACACAAATTAATTACCCTAGCTTAAATAAACAAGATAGTATAGAGCAAGCAAGGGGTCGATTCCATAAAAAAGGTTTAGTTCAGATTTTTATGTTATACGATATGCAATTTGAGGGGGGGGGTTGAGGTTATTTAGGCTATAGCAAAATTAAACAATCAAACTAAATTAAATAAATCAGAAAACTATCAAGAGAACAAACCTTGGTTTCAAGTAGACGTCCACCTACGAAAATCAGAACCGATAATTGAAACGATATATAAATTTATATTCTAAACATTTGTCTTTTCTTAACATTGGTTAGTTAACAGATCCACCGTATAACTAACCCTAACTATCAAACAACCACAGTGTCTGCACTAGTAATTTAATTCAATGACAGTCTTATGAACTAGATAAGTTGATTAATCTAGACAACATAATTGTCTGCAGTCCATGTTTGATTTGATTGAATGTTTCCCCTAAGATTAACAATCTTGATCCGCCACAACTATTAATCCCAATTGCTTCACAAGTATATATACCACAACTCCGGTTTTGATAGCAAACTTAGCAATAGATTGTTTACAATAACAACTTAGAGTCCGCTCTAGCAATTAAAATAAACAATCATATGGAATAAGAATAGAAAAACAAGCATGTTCATCATATAAACTGAAAAGAAAAGGTAAAATAAATCTCATAATTCTTGAAATTCGAAGGTTTCTGTGTCTTTGCAACCAAGAAAAAGAGCTTAGCCTTGCATGTCTATTGAACAACTAATCAAAAAGAAAGAAAAATGCATGATTTCGGGTTTTTGGAGGAAAGAGTGTGTTTTTCTTCTCTTTCTGGCCACCCTCTTTTCTTTCTCTCTTTCTTTTCATATCCTAGGAAACCCTACTCCCTTTTATACAAAATAGTCCTTTCCTAAGTAGATTACATTTACGTATTTCAATAACTATTTTCCTAAAAAAGGAGAAATAGTCTTGCATAAAATCTTCAAGCTTGGACTTTTGACTTAGAGGAGCTAAATTGCCGAAATAAAGACTTGAATGTCGGTTTAGATTCTTTGAGAAGTCTTTTGGACTTGTTTCTTTATAAAACCTATCTGCTGGTAGAATTTATGTGTGATCTTAGACAAATCATATCTCTCTCATATGAGCTCCTTTTCTACTGAAATTTGGAAGGATGATAGGTTTTCGAGTCAGGAATCCAAAAAAATCATCTAATGGACTTCTCTACCTCAAGATTTCAAGTCGGAATGGATGAAGGTCAACACTGGTAAAACATGAGATTTGTCTTTGAAGGCTGCAATTTCCATGCTCTTTCTCTTTTTCTTTTTCTTGCCATATATGTATAGAAAGGTATGGATGTTAGCTTTCTAATGCCACTGGAATCACTTCATTTTGACCTCTACAACTCAAGCTCTGCACAAAATATCAATTGAAGGTCAAATCTGCCAATTATCTCTAATTTATTTCTTTTTTAATCTTTTATCCAAAAATGCCTTCAAAACATAAAACAAAGAATATCAAGACATTTTATAAATAAAACATAGGCAGAATACTAGGTAAATATGGGTAAAACTATTGAATAATATGGTTGCATCAAATACCCCCATACTTAGCTCCTACTCATCCTCAAGAAAGGAGAGATAGAATCAAATTTAAATTAAATAAATAAAATAACTATGACTAATCTCTTAATCTCTCATCAATGTCCAAGAATATATGTATTATAAACAAGAATACAATCAAGAAGGATAAATAGTATAAATTTTCATGAATTTATTTACATGCAAGCTTCAAAACTCAATTAATCGTTGAGATTTAAATGAATTCTTTGTCATGCCAAAGTGATAGGTCCTCTCATTGATATACACTCTAACACTCGTGTGTTTACGGCTTATGTGTTTAAATCTTTCAAATTCAATCAATGAATATGTTCTACCATAAGCTTGCTTTTCAATCTCATCTCTATTACTAAAATATTATAAGCAATGCATGAACTAGAGGTCTTACTTTTTTATTGTAATGGGGATAAGGTTAAGGTGAGGTAAAAGAAAGGAAAAGAAAAGGCTAAAACCAAAGGAAATAGAGCATTCTAAAAAAAATATGATTTTTGAAACAAGATATCCCATCAAAGCACACAAATTTTCTATCTTTAAGCTCCAATACTTAACTTCTTTTGATTTCAAGCTCCATCAACATAAAATTTTAAGAACACAATGGAACACTTTTCTTTTCTTTCTTTTCTCTTTTTTTTTTCTTTTTGCCAACTTTGCCCATTCTTTTCATCTAGCACCACTTTTTTTTTCTTTTTTTTTTTTATTATTTCCAACCATAATCCCATAAGATATCAACAAGTATATGCTTTACTAATCCTTGGCTAGAAGAAAAGGAAAACATATAAAAAGTTAAGGCTTACACATGGGTAAAGCAAAGAAATAGATGAACAAGCTCAAAAGGAGCTCACTAAAGATAATATGTTTTAGGTTGACTTTTTGGCTTAAGTGGTTAAAATTTCTAATGCCTCTATCATCTTCATGTACCTATGTAATGTGAATGTAATCTCAATAAGATATGAAGCAAGTTCTAGAGATACATATCATTGAAAGAATACACAATCCAAGAATATAATGTTGAAGGCTCAAAAACTTGCATTGGTACAACACTATAAAGTCATCATGGCATACTTTCAAAGTCAATCCCAAAACTAATTAAACTTCTAAAGCTTGCATGCACACTCATTCATTAAATTTATATCTTTATCTATTTCAACTAATTCTCATACATAATACTCATATTCTCATAAACCAATGGGAGTTCAAAAGACTTTTTGTCCTTTCTTTGTAAATCCTTGCATTCTTATAGGCATCTTTCCGTATCTCTTCCAACTCTTGCAATTGCAAGTTTAAAATTCTAGCAACATCATAATCCAAGTTACATTGTTTAATGGCCCAAAAGTTTTTGTGTTCAAGCTCCATTGGTAGATGACATGTTTTTCCATAAATCATCCTATAAGGTGACATTCATATAGGTGATTTGTATGCAGTCTGATAAGCCCAAAGTGCATCACCAAGTCGTAGACTCTAATCTCACCGGTTATGTTGCACTGTCTTCTCCAAAATGGACTTGATTTCTCGATTTGAAATTTCAGCTTGGCCATTCGTTTAAGGATGGTAGGTTGTGGAAGTCTGATGAGTCACATGGTATTTGCATAATAATGCTTCCATTGAACGATTGCAAAAATGAGTGCCACAATCGCTAATGATAGCTTTGGGGATTCCAAACTTGTCAAATGTGAGTCCTAACAAAATCTAAAACAACCTTTGCATCATTAGTTCGTGTGGTTTTCACCTCAATCCATTTAGACAAATAATCAACAACAAGAAGGATATAAAGATTACCAAAAGAAGAAGGAAATAGACCCATAAAATCAATACCCCAAACATAAAAAATTTCACTTACAAGAATATTCGTTAAAGGCATCTTGTTCTTATGAGTGATATTACATGTTCTTTAGCATTTCTCACATAATTTGCAAAAGTGATATCCATCCATAAAAATAGAAGGCCAATAGAGACCACTTTTAAGTACCTTGTGAGCTGATTTTTTTGCTCCAAAATGCCCACCACAAGAATAAGAATGACAAAAGGTGAGAATGGAATGGAATTCTTCTTGTGGTACATATCTTCTAACTATTTGATTAGTACAAAATTTCCACAAATAAGGAGTGTCTCAAAAATAATATTTAGCACCAGCTCGTAACTTGTCTTTTTAGGATTTAGACAAACCTGGAGGGAATTCTTTGGTGACTAAATAGTTCACCAAATTAGCATACTATGGTCTTGTATAGGAATGTAACACATACAACTGCTCGTCAGGGAATGTCTCTCTTATTGTTTCGGTTTGTATATCCTTGGTCCTCAGTCGGCTCAAGTGATCAGCCACATGGTTTTTGGCACCTTTTTTTTTTATCTTTGATCTCAAGATCAAATTCTTGTAAAAGCAAGATTCACTTAATCAATCTCGGTTTAGACTCTTTTTTCTTTAAAAGATACCTCAAAGCTGCATGGTCAGTAAAAATGACTTATGCACCAAGTAAATATGACCTGAATTTTTCTAGAGCAAACACCACTACAAAAAGTTCCTTTTCAGTTGTATGGTAATTGCATTGTGCTCCGTCCAACATGCACGAAGCATATGCGATAACATGCAAATTCTTCCCTATTTTTTGCCTAAGTTTAACCCCTACCGCGTAGTCACTAGCATCGCACATTATCTCGAAAGGTTCATCCTAATTTGGTGGTTATATGATAGAGGCAGATGCGACACACCTCTTAAGCTCATCATGAGCATCTTTACATGCTTGATCAAACATAAAATCCATTTCTTTGGCTAATAATTTGCACAAGGGTGCGTAATCTTTGATAAAGCGTTGATAGAAACCTACCTGGCCAAGAAAAGAACGAACTTCCCTCACACATGAGGGGTAAGACAATGATGAAATAACATCTATTTTAGCTTTATCAACCTCTAATCCACGCAAAGACACAATATGCCCAAAAACTATTCCTTGTTCTACCATAAAATAACACTTTTCATAGTTCAAGACAAGATTAGTTTCAATGCATCTTTTCAAGATTAAAGATAAACTTTCTAAACACTTATCAAAAGAATCATCATACACCGTGAAATCATCCATGAAAACCTCAATTATTCTTTCAACATAGTCAGAAAAAATACTCATCATGCATCTTTGAAAAGTTGCGGGTGCATTACAGAGACCAAAGGGCATTCTCCTATATGCATATG
>Ga0307513_10003528_pt1 | contig 21162 bp, 18 predicted proteins | sample 15_EM_MG_FD_202174 | JGI IMG/M metagenome (GOLD analysis project Ga0307513, IMG submission 202174) | Populus trichocarpa ectomycorrhiza microbial communities from riparian zone in the Pacific Northwest, United States - 15_EM | ecosystem: Host-associated > Plants > Roots > Unclassified | place...
GCGCGAGGGCTGCAATGCCAACGGGATCTTCATAGCGTCATCCTCAGCCGCGGTGAGCGGGAAACAGGCCTTGCGGACGCAAGGCCAGCACGCAGGCCATCAACAGGTAGATGCTCATCGAGGCGAGCGCCGGGCCGGCCGCGTCGGCGAGCGAGCGCTCGGCCAGCTGGCGCAACAGCAGCGGCAGGAAGACGCGCCCGAGCGTGTCCACCACACCCACGATCAAGGCCGCGTAGAACGCCCCCGAGACCGAGCCGATGCCACCGATCACGATAACGACCAGTGTCGTGATCAGCACCGGCTCGCCCATGCCGGATTGCACGGACAGCACGGGCCCGGCCATGGCACCGGCGACGCCGGCCAGCATGGCGCCGACGCCGAACAGCAGCGCGTTGAGCAGGCCGATGTTGACGCCGAGCGCGCTCACCAGCTGCGGGTTCTGCGCGCCGGCACGGATCAGCATGCCGACGCGCGTCTTGTGGATCAGCAGCCACGAGCCGACCGCGACGACGAGGCCGACGGCGATGATCGCAAAGCGGTACGACGGGTAGGTGAAGCCGAACAGATCCACTGTGCCACTCAGCACCTCTGGCACCTGCACGAACAGCGGCTGCGGACCCCAGATGACGCGGACCATCTCGTTGAAGAACATCACCAGTCCGAAGGTGGCGAGCACATGGTCCAGGTGGTCGCGCCGGTACAGGCGCGAGACGATGGTCACTTCCAGCACCAGGCCGATCACCAGCGCCGCGGCCATCGCGGCGCCCAGTGCCAGGGCAAAGGAGCCGCTGGCGCCGTAGGCCAGCGCCCCGGCGTAGGCGCCGACCATGTACAGCGAACCGTGCGCCAGGTTCACGAAACTCATGATCCCGAACACGAGCGTGAGCCCGGCCGCCAGCAGGAACAGCAGGACGCCGTACTGCAGGCCGTTGAGCAGCTGCGCGAGCAGCAAGGTGGCACTCATGGTGGCCGCCTCAGGGCAGCGGGCACAACGCGGCGTACGGGTCGACATGCCCCTTCAACGGCGTGCCGACGAGCCGGGTGACGACCTTGCCGCCGTCGCGGGCGGTCTCGAAGGCGTAGTAGTCCTGCACCGGCATGTGGTTCTTGCCGAAGGCGAACGGGCCACGCACCGACTTCAGTTCGCTGCCGGCCGCCTTCACCGCGGCGGCGAGCTTCTTCGGGTCGGCCCCTGCCTTCTGGAACGCAATGTCGAGCAGGTTCGCCGCGTCGTAGCCGGTGGCCGCGTACAGACTCGGCGTGCGTTTGTATTTCGCTTCGAAGGCGGCGACGAACTTGCGGTTCTCAGGGTTGTCGAGCGCCGCGTCGTACATCCCGCCACTGATCGTGCCGACGGCGGCCTCGCGCAGCGATGGCAGCGTCGTGCCGTCGACGGTAAACACCGAGTACAGCGGCAGCTTGCCGGAGAGCCCCGCCTGGCTCATCTGCTTGACGAAGTTGATGCCCATGCCGCCCGGGTAGAACACGAACAGCGCATCGGGCTTGGCCGCCTGCAACTGTGCGATCTCGGCCGAGTAGTCGGGCTGGTTGACCTGGGTGTAGACCTCTTCGATCACCTGGCCTTTGTAGAAGCGCTTGAAGCCGGCGAGCATGTCCTTGCCGGCCTGGTAGTTCGGCGCCATCAGGTAGACGCGCTTGATGCCGCGGTCCTGTGCGAACTTGCCCATCGCTTCGGCCGCGCCGTCGTTCTGCCAGGCCACCCCGAACAGGTTGGCCTTGCACTGGGCCCCGGCCAGCGGTGACGGACCGGCGTTGGTCGCGATCGCGACCACACCCGACTCGGCGAGTCGCGGCAGGCTGCCCATCAGCACGTTCGAGAACGACAGCCCGACGATCGCGTCAACCTTGTCCTTGTCGATCAGCTTGCGCACCGCCTGCTGGCCGACCTCGGGCTTGAGCTGGTCGTCTTCCTTCACGACGGTGACCGGCTGGCCGCCGAGCTTGCCGCCGCGCTGCTCGAGCGCCAGCAGGAAGCCGTCGACCTGGTCCTGGCCGACGAGTGCCTGCGGCCCGGACAGCGGGGCCATCAGGCCGATGGTGGCGGCCGAGGCCGTGGCCACGGTCATGGCCAGCGTGCTGCCGCACAGCGTGTTCAGAAGGGTGCGTTTGGACATGTTGTGTCTCCTGTCGGGATGAGCTCGCCCGCGGGACCGTCGCGAACGGCCCCGGCAGGCAGTGGTGAATGGAGGATCAGTCGAGCTGCAGGTAGACCCTGCCGCCCTCGACCTTGACCGGGTAGCTGCGCAGCGCCTCGGCGACCGGCTCGCACAGCGGCTTGCCGTCGCGCACGTCGAACTTGCCCTGGTGCAGCGGGCATTCGATCTCGTGGCCGTCCAGGAACCCGTCGCAGAGGCGGGCGTGGCCGTGGGTGCAGATGTTGTCGGTGGCATAGACCGCGTCGCCGACGGTGTAGATCGCGATGTCGCGCCCCGCCACCGCAAGGCCCTGCACGTCGTCGGTGGGCAGGTCGTCGGCCGACAGTGCGTCGACCCAGTTCGTCGTACTCATGGTCGCCTCAGATCGGATAGATGATGGAGTTGGGGATCATCTCGGAGTCGTAGATGCATTCGCGCGACGCGAACTTCAGGCCCGCAGGTGTGCGCACCACGACATCCAGATAACGGCCGACGTTGAACACCGTCGAGGCGTCCGACAGCTTGGTGCGGAAGACCGCGTAGTTGGACTCGCAGCGCCAGCGCCCTTCGGCCGCCTCTCGGACCACCGCCGCGCCGACCACGTGCCGCTGGTAGTACGGGTCGTGGAACAGCGTCTCCTTGATGCCGTAGACGCGGTCTTTCAGCATGCCCTTGCTGGTGAACGAGAGTGTCGCCAGCGGGAAACCGCGTTCGTGGTTCTCGCGCGGTTGCAGCCGGTAGACACAGTCGTCGGTGAAGAACTCTGGCCAGAGGTCCCAGTTGCCGGAGTCGACGGCGCTTGCATAGTCGGCCTGCAGCTGGGTCAGTGCGAGCCAGTCTTCGAAGTTCAGGTTCGTTGCCATCGCCTCATGCCTCCATCACATCGCGCCAGTAGCGGTACATGCCGCGGATCAGCGTCTCGGTGACCATGTGCTCGGTGTTCTCGACCTCGCGGCCACCGAGCTCGGCGAGCGTGCGGTGGAACGGCTTGCTCTCGAAGGCCTGCTGCGAGAACTCGATGACCTCGCCGTCGTCGGCCGAGACGAAACCCGCTGGGCCGAACAGGTTGGCCTGGCGCAGGCGACGCTGCGTCATTTCCTCGCTGTCGTCGTCGAAGCCGAAGTGCGTCCAGACGAAGTCGAAGCTGCCATGGCCGGTGGGCTGGATGTGCCGCGTCGAGACGCTGTTGACCTGCTGCTGCAGGATGACGCTCGGAAAAATCGTCGTCATCACCGCGGTCGGGCCGCCCCACCAGGGCTCGGGAACGATGTCGAGGAAACTCGGATCGTTGAGCTGCATGCTCTCCTTGAAGCTGGAGACCTGTGTGACCTGCGTCACCTGTTCGGACTTGCCGGTGGTGCCGCGTGTCGAGATCATCGCCGCGTGGCGGTGTTTGTCGTCCATGCGCAGCTGGCTCTTGTTGTCGGCGCGCCAGAGGCCGAAGGTGACGAACCAGGTGTGCAGCAAGCCCGGGTGGTACGGGTCCTTGATGTTCTCCTGCATCAGCTTCCAGTTGCCGGGAATGCGCTGGCGGTTGTAGCCCAGGATCTTCAGCTTGCGGCCGTTGAACAGCCTGTCGAAGTACCCCAGGATGGTGGGGCCGAGGTAGTCCTCGAGTGACTCGACGTCAGCGTCGAAGGAAGCGAAGACAACGCCGCCGCGCGTGGCGACCTTCAGCTTCGTCAGGCCGTGTTCGCTGGTCTTGAAGTCCGCCGGCATGCCGCCATGCACCTGGCCGTCCTGCTTGACACCGCGGCGGAACGGCACGCCCTGCAGGTCGCCCTTGAGCGTGTAGCTCCACTGGTGGTACGGGCAGACGAAGTCCTTGCGGTTGCCGTGGCGTTCGCGGCAGAAGCGCATGCCGCGATGGGCGCAGACGTTCTCGATCACGTTGAGCCCGCCCTCGGCGTCGCGCGACAGGATCACCGAGCGCTCGCCGACCACGGTGCGCTTGTAGTCGCCCGGGTTCGGCACCTCGGCCTCCAGGCCGACATAACACCAGTGACTCTTGTAGAAGAAGCGTTCGAGCTCCTTGCGGTAGATCTCGTCGCTGGTGTAGGTGAGGAAGGGAATGCGGTGGGTGCCGTCGCCCTCCCACACCGGTTGGTCCGGAAAGACCGTCGATGGCTCGTTCATGTCTTGTCTCCTGAATGGTCGAAACTTGCGGCTTGTGCCGTCTTCAGCCCGTCACGCGAACCTCGATCACGCCCAAGCCCTGGATCTCGCCGCGCATCACGTCGCCCGCCACCACGGCGTTCACGCCTTCCGGGGTGCCGGTCATGATGATGTCGCCCGGCTCGAGCGCTTCGTACTCGGACAGGTAGGCCACGCATTCGGACACCGACCAGATCAGCTTGGCGATGTCCGACGACTGGCGTCGCTGGCCGTTGACGGTGACCGAGATCGCCGCCGATGCCGGGTGGCCGATGTCCTGTGCACGGTGCAGCGTGCCGACCGGTGCCGACAGCGCAAACGACTTGCCGAATTCCCATGGCCGGCCCTTGTCGCGCGCTTCGAGCTGCAGGTCGCGCCGGGTCATGTCCAGGCCGACGGCATAACCGTAGACATGTTCCAGCGCCTGCGCAATCGGGATGTCGCGGCCGCCGCGGCCGATGGCCACCACCAGCTCGATCTCGTGGTGGTAGTTCTTCGTCTTCGGCGGATAGGGCACGCTCGTCGGCGACGCGGCGTCGACCACAGCCACCGCGGGCTTCATGAAGAAGAACGGCGGCTCGCGGTCCGGGTCCTTGCCCATCTCGCGGGCATGGGCGGCGTAGTTGCGACCGACGCAGAAGACACGGTTGACGGGAAAGCGTTCGTCGCGGCCGGCGATCGCCAGCGTGTGGAGCGGAGGGGCTTCGATGGCGAGTTTCATGAGAGTCCTTGAATGGAAGAGTGTCAGTCGCGCTGTTCGCGCCACAGCCCCAGCGCCTGCTGCATGGGGCGGTCGGAAAAGCTGAACAGCAGCGAGTCGCGGTCGGCACGCAGTTGCAGTGCATGCCAGGACGGCACGACGAAGACGTCGTTCTCCTGGAAGCGCCAGGTCTGCTCGCCGACACGGACTTCGCCACCGCCTTCAAGGCAGACGTGCACGGTGCCGTCGGTACAGCGGACCGGCTTCGTCTCGAAGCCGGCCGGCAGGCGCTGCGCGAACGAACCAATGGTCGGCATCGGCGAGGCGCCGGTGGCCGGGTTCACGTAGCGCAGCTTGAAACCGTGGTGCGCGTCCGCGCTGCCCTGCGATATCGCCACCAAGGAGGCCTTCGTGCGCTCGAACGGGTAGACGAACACCCGCGTCGGATCGGCGGGCTTCGGCTGGTAGTCCAGCGGCACCATGTTGGCGCCATACCGGGCCAGCGCATCCCCCTCGGGGCGCAGCGGCTGCTGGCTCGTCTGCTCGCTGCGCTCGGCAAAGCCGGCATCCAGGAACCGCACGATCGGGATGTCCAGCCCGTCGAGCCAGACCACCGGCTGGTCGCCGAGATTGCCGTGGTCGTGCCAGGTCCACGCCGGCGTGATGATGAAGTCGCCGCGGCGCATCGTGGTGCGTTCACCGTCAACCGCCGTGTACGCACCCTCGCCGTCGAGCACCAGGCGCAAGGCCGACTGGGTGTGCCGGTGCGCCGGTGCCACCTCGCCCGGCATGATGAGTTGCAGCCCGGCATAGAGCGACTGCGTGATGCACGACTGTCCTCGCAGCGCCGGGTTCTCCAGGATCAGCACCCGTCGCTCGGCCTCTTCGGCCGAGATCAGCCGGCCGGCTTCCATCACCTGCTCGCGCAGCTCGGTGTAGCGCCACAGATGCGGCGCCACCGGCGAGCGCGGCTGCGGCGGCACCAGCGCGCCGAGCACTTCCCACAGCGGGGTCATGTGGCGGGTGCCGATGCGCTCGTAGTAGTCGGCGCGCCGGCGGAGCGCGTCGGGCGGCAGTTTGGCAGCATGCACAGGGTGTCTCCTCAAGTGCCTTGGGTGTAGAACGCGTCGGCGTAGATGTGCTCGGCCGCGATGCCCCTGCGGCGCGCGACCACCGTCGCCGCCTCGACCATCGGCGGTGACCCGCACAGGTAGGCGCGCCAACCATTCAGATCGCCGTGGTCGTGCTCGATGGCGTCGGTGACCAGACCGCGACGCTGCGTTGCGGAGTCGCCACCGGACGTGACGACGACGTGCACGGTCAGGCCCGGGTGGTCGCGCTGCAGTTGCTCGAGCCAGGGCATGCCGTAGACGTCGCGCGGCGAACGCACGCCGAAGTAGAGGTGGACCGGGTTCTGCATGCCCTGCGCGACGGCGCCGCGCAGGATCGACAGGATCGGCGCCAGGCCGGTGCCCCCGGCGACGCAGAGCATCGGGCCCGCGTGCTTGCGCCGCAGGTAGGCCGAGCCCAGCGGCCCGCTGACTTTCACCGCGTCGCCGACCTTCAGGTTGTTGGCGATGTGGCCGGTGACACGCCCGTTCGGCACCAGGCGGATGTGGAACTCGAACAGACCGTCACCGGTGAGCCCGGCCATCGAGTACGGCCTGACGTGTTCGGGCGTGAACTGCAGCTGCACGTACTGGCCCGGCGAGAACTCCACCGGCTTGGCGGGGCGCAGCCGCAGCCGCTTGATGTCGTGGGTGAGGTCCTCGATCATCGCAACCGCCGCTTTCACGATGCGCGCCGGATGCACCACCACCTCGTCGGGCTCCGGGATCTCAATCGTGCAGGGCTCGGTCAGGTAGGTCTGGCAGGCGAGCACAAAACCCTGCTCGCCGTTGGTCGGCCGTTGCAGCTCTCCCGCGCCTTCCATGACCTCGCCGTCGACAACGCGACAGCGGCAGGTGCCGCAGCGCCCGGCCATGCACGAGTACGACATCGGCACCTGCGCGTCCTGCAGCGCCTTCAGCAGGTTGGCGCCGGGTTCGACCCGGATGACACGGTTGAGTGGTTGAACGAGGATGTCCATGGCGGGTTCGGTGCAGTGCCTGGATCATTCCTTCTTCGGGCCATTCCGCAAATAGCATCACTTGAATGTGATATATCACTGGCTGTGATGGAGAACTCATGGAGCTTTCGGACATCGACCTGAACCAGCTGGTGCTGTTCCAGCAATTGATGGTTGAGCGGCGGGTCTCGAAGGTGGCCGAGAACCTGGGCCTGACCCAGCCTGCCGTCAGCAACACGCTGGCCAAGCTGCGCCGTCAATTCGGCGACGACCTGTTCGTGCGCACGCCGACAGGCATGATGCCGACGCCCTTCGCAGAGCAACTGGCCGAGCCCATCGGCTACGCGCTGGGCATGATCCACAGCGGCCTGAACCAGCACAGCAGTTTCGACCCCGCCAGCGTCAAGCGTACGGTGACCATCGGCATGACCGACATCGGCGAGATCGTGTTCCTGCCCGCACTCGTCGACCGCCTGCGCCAGGTGGCCCCGGGCGTCTCGCTCAGCACCGTGCGCACCACGGCGACGAACCTGCGCGACGACATGGAGGCCGGCAAGGTGGATCTGGCCATCGGCCCGCTGCCGCAACTGAAGGCGGGCTTCTTCCAGCGCCGCCTGTTCCGGCAGCGTTATGTGTGTCTGTTCCGGAAAGGTCATGCACTCGACCGCAAGCGCCTGACGCTGGCAGACTTCAAGGCGGCAGACCACCTGATCATCGTCTCGGCCGGCACCGGGCACGGCAAGGTCGACGACCTGATCCGGCGTGCGGGCGTGGAGCGCAGCGTGCGCCTGACGGTGCCGCACTTCGTCAGCGTCGGCCACATCCTGCGGCGCACGGAGATGGTGGCCACGGTGACCGAGCGCCTGGCCGAGAGCCTGGTCGAGCCGTTCGACCTCAGCTTCCGCCCGCACCCGGTCGATCTGCCGGAGATCGCCATCAATGTGTTCTGGCATGCGAAGGTGCATCGCTCGCCTGCGCACCAGTGGTTGCGGGGTGTGGTCTTCGACCTGTTCGGCGAAGACAAGGTGCCTGCGTCGTCGTCGAAATCACGCGCGTCCATCTGAGTCCGTTCACCCGTGATGCTGCATCGCGGCATCACGCCAGGTGATATGCCACATTCGTCGGGCGCCATTGGCGACTGCGCGCCGAGGGAGGACGATCGGCACCGCAACCTGCCGGCGCGCGGCGTGCGCCGCATCGAAATGGTTGCGCCGTATCGCGGTCGAAATGAACCACTTGCCGATCTCGTCTCTTCTTCATTCGCGCTCGGATCGCATCGAGTTGGCGCGCCAACGCTTCTTCGAGGACGGACAAGCCCCGACCGGGGTTGTCAGTGAGGCTGTCTTCGAATCCTGGGCGCGATGCCTTCGGCTGCACACCAATCCGCAGGAGCGCGCCACGTTCCAGCCGGTGACGGCAAGTCGAACGCAGTTGACGCTGATGAAGAACCGCCATCTGCACCAAGCCTGGCTGGACGAGGTTCCGCGACTCGAGACGATTCTCAGCCGCACCAGCTGCTCGGCGATGCTGACCGATGCCACGGGTGTGCTCATCGGATCGTCCTGCGTCGGCCGTTCCCACGAGGCACTCATGCCGGTGGCGACCCGGCTCGGCGTCGACCTCTCCGAAGATGCCGTCGGAACCACGGCCCCCGGCGTCGCAGCACGCACGGGCAAGCCCGTCGTCGTGTTGGGCGGGGAACACTTTTTCGACAGCGTGAGGGACATGCACTGTGCGGCAGCGCCCATCCGCGACATCCGCGGCCAGCTCGCGGGAGTGCTCGACCTGTCCAGCGAATGCATTCCTTTCGCCTTTGATGCGGCCGCGGTCGCCGGCCTGTTTTCTAGCGCGATCGAGAACCGCCTGCTCGTGGCACAGTCGACCGAGCATCTGGTGATCCGGTTCCAGGTCGCTGCCGAATTGCTTGACTCCGCCATGGTCGGCATGGTCGGGATCAGCGCAGATGGTCACCTCGCCTGGGAGAACGGCGTTGCCCGCAGTCTGCTTGGCGGCTTGGCATCTGCAAACCAGCGAGCCGAGCGCGAACAGGATGGACTGCTCGGTCTGTCATGGCCGCAACTGACGGCACTGCCTGCTACCGGCGCCGCCCCATTGGCCCTGCCCAACGGACTGCTCGTTTGGGCCAGGGCCGAAATGCAGGCGCCGGACGGTCGTCGCGGACTGGTGCCGAGCGTGTGTCCCCTGGAAGGTTGGGCCACGGCACCGCCTGATGCCGATGGGCAGGACACAGGGCCGACGATACCAACCCAAGCCGGCCCGATCGCCCCGGCGGATGCGTCTCCAGCCGACGAGTCCTGGCCCGCGGTGCAAGCGAGCCTGGAACCACAGCGCCTGCGGGACTCGGACCTTGACCTCATCCAGAGAACGCTTCAGGCCTGCAGCGGCAATGTGAGCGAAGCGGCCAAGCGGCTCGGCGTGTCCCGAGGTCTCATCTACCGGCGCCTGCGCATGGCCGGCGTCGACGACAAGGTGTGCAGCGTCTGACTGCCCGGGCCGTGTTCCCAAACGGAACACGCCGCGACCGCGTTTTCCCGAGGTTCTGAACGCACCTGTCGGCCACCTACCGTTCGACTCTGCTCCGCACCGACCCAGGTCGCGGCACGCGAAGACGCCATCGACACGACGCATGGAGACACCGATGAGACAGAACAGCCCTTGGGGCCAGCCCGACCAGACGCTTCTGGATCGACTCGAACACGCCTTGATCGCAGGCAGCATCAGCCGCCGCAGCTTCATCCGCACCGCGGCCGCAGCAGGCCTCGCTGGCAACAGCCTGCATGTTCTGGCCGACGAACTGGATGCCATTCGCGCCAACCAGGCAGACCGCGCAAAGAAGCTGGAGGCCGCCTACGACTACATCGTGGTCGGCACCGGCAGCGGCGGCTCGGCGCTGGTTGGCCGTCTCGCGGCAGCGCGCCCCGGTGCGAGCATCCTTGTGGTCGAAGCTGGCGACTGGGACACGGCAACGTCGGTGCTGGACCCCGGCGTCTGGTTCACGAACCTGGGCACCGAACGTGACTGGAAGGACGTATCCCTGCCGTCGCCCGGCACGAACAACCGCGCCATCGAGGAGCACATGGGCAAGGTCGTCGGCGGCGGCAGCAGCATCAACGCGACGATCTGGGCGCGCCCGTTCAAGAACGACCTCGACCACTGGGCGGCCGAGAGCGGCGACAAGGACTGGGGCTATGAACACGGACTGGCCATCTACCGCCGCATGGAGAACTGGCAGGGCAAGCCGGATGCGCGCTACCGCGGCCAGGGCGGCCCGGTGTGGTGCCAGCATGCCGCCGATCCGCACCCTGCGGCGCCGGCGATGCTCGCCGCCTGCCGCAGCCTGGGCCTGCCGGTGCTCGACGACCTGAACGGCGCACGCGAAGAAGGTGGCGGCGGCTTCGCGCTGATGAACCAGATCATCCGAGACGGTCGCCGGCAGAGCATGGCACGCTCGTACCTCTACACAGCGCTCGCACGCAAGAACGTGACCCTGCTGGTCAACACGCATGTCGACCGCCTCACCTTCGCCGGCAACCGCGCCACGGGCGTCGAGATCGACGGCAGCGCGGCTGCGCGCCGCATCGAGGCGAAGACGGAGGTCATCCTCTGCTCCGGCGGCATCAACACGCCCAAGCTGCTGATGCTGAGCGGCATCGGCGACGAAGCCCAGTTGCGCGCTCACGGCATCAAGACCCTGGTGCACGCGCCGGAGGTGGGCCAGAACTTCCAGGACCACATCCTGCACGGTGGCTGCATCTGGGAACCCAAGGAGCACATCCCGCACCGCAACAGCGCCGCCAATGCCTCTGGCTTCGTCAAGAGCCAGGCTTCGCTTGCCACGCCCGATGTCAACCTGGTGCAGATCGAACTGCCCTACGCCAGCGACGTCGTCGGCAAGCGCTACGCGCCGCCCAACACCAGCTGGGCCTTGTGCGCCGGCCTGGTGGCGCCGAAGAGCCGCGGCGAGGTCCGTCTGAAGTCGGCCAACCCGGCCGAGCGGCCGATCGTCGACGCGCGCTTCCTCAGCCACCCGGACGACGTCAAGGCGCTGGCGTATGGCATCGAACTGGCCCGCGAGATCGGCAACTCGGCGGCCATGAGCGCCTTTGTCAAGCGCGAAGTCGCGCCGGGCAAGAAGCTGTCCGGCCAGGACATGGACAACTTCGTCCGCGACGGGGCCACGACCTACTTCCACCAGGCCGGGACCTGTCGCATGGGCAAGGACAGCAAGGCCGTGGTCGACGCCAGGCTGCGCGTCAACGGTGTCAAGAACCTGCGTATCGCCGACAGCTCGATCATGCCGCGCATCGCATCGGTGGCCACGATGGCCAGCTGTGCGCTGATCGGCGAACGCATGGCCGAAATCCTCACGCAAAGCGCCTGATCCGTGGATCAGGACGCACAGAACCCATCGCCCCTAAAAGGAACATCCATGGAAGCCCAACTCCTGATTGACAACGTGAGCCGCCCGGCCAAGGCCGGTGCCACCTTCGAACGGCGGCACCCGGTGAGCAACGCCCTCGTCACCCGTGCTGCAGCCGGCACTGTCGACGATGCCATCGCGGCCGTCGAATCCGCCAGCACAGCCTTCAAGGCCTGGCGCCACTCGGCGCCGTCGGAGCGGCGGCGGATCCTGCTCAAGGCGGCGGACGCGCTCGAAGCACGCACACCCGCCTTCATCGAAGCGATGGCCGCCGAGGTCGGCGCATCGGCGCTGTGGGCCGGCTTCAACGTGGTGCTCGCGGCCAACCTCTTCCGCGAGGCAGCATCCCTCGCAACGCAGATCCAGGGCGAGACGATCCCCACCGACAAGCCGGGTGCGCTGTCGATGACCGTCCGGCAGCCGGTCGGCGTGATCCTCAGCATCGTGCCCTGGAACGGGCCGGTGGTGCTCGCGGCCCGCGCCATCGCGTATCCCATCGTCTGCGGCAACACGGTCGTGTTTCGCGCCTCGGAAGCCAGCCCGCGCACCCACATGCTTGTCGCCGAGGCTCTGGTCGAAGCAGGCCTGCCGCCGGGCGTGCTCAACCTCATGACCAACGCACCGCAGGACGCACCCGAGGTGATCGACGCGCTGATCGCCCACAAGGCGGTGCGACGCATCAACTTCACCGGGTCCACCCGCGTTGGCCGGATCATCGCGCAGAAGGCGGCCACCCAGCTCAAGCGCTGCCTGCTGGAGCTGGGCGGCAAGTCGCCACTGGTCGTGCTCGACGACGCCAATGTCGACGAGGCCGTCAAGGCCGCGGTGTTCGGCTCCTTCCTGTACCAGGGCCAGATCTGCATGTCGACCGAACGCATCGTGGTCGACGCGTCGATCGCCGACGAGTTCGTCGCCAAGTTCGCTGCCCGCGCCAGGGAACTGCCGGCGGGTGATCCGACGAAAAACGCCGCCTGCGTCATCGGCCCGATGGTCACCAAGGAATCCGGTCCGCGACTGAATGCCCTCATCGACGATGCCCTGGCCAAGGGCGCCAAGCTCGCGGCCGGCGGCCGCGCCGACGGTGCGGTGATGCCGGCAACGATCGTCGACCACGTCAAGCCTGGCATGAAGATCTACGACGAGGAAACTTTCGGCCCGATCACGACCGTCGTGCGGGTCAACGGCGTCGATGAAGCCGTCTCGGTCGCCAACGACACGGCCTATGGCCTGTCTTCAGGGGTCTTCGGGCGCGACGTGACGCGTGCCCTGGCCGTCGCGATGCAGATCGATTGCGGCTCGGTGCACGTCAACGGCTCTACCGTGCAGAACGAGGCGCAGGCTCCGTACGGTGGCATGAAGGACAGTGGCTATGGCCGTTTCGACGGCCGTGCCGTGATCGACGAGTTCACCGAGCTGAAGTGGCTCACGCTGGAGCCCTCCGTTCAGCAATACCCGGTCTGACCGGGCCGTCGAGTTCCGTGACGGGGCCGCAGCGCGTGCCCCTGCCTGTGGCTCCCACGGCAAGCCTGGTGACCTGCGATGGCGTCGCAGGTCACCCCACCATCGGCCGACGGTCTCTTCGCTGACGACGCCCAGCGTGTGGCCCAGGCGCCGTTGCTTCGTCACCAGATTGCCGAAGTTCTCCGCATTCCGCACGAGAACATCTTCCGCGCCGTCGACATCGCCCATGACCAAGGCCAGGTGTTCGTGCACGCTCTGCGGTTCCTTGTAGACGCAGGCCTTGAAGACACCGTGTCGCGTGGGCAGTCGTGCTTCCGACTCCTTCCTCACGCCCTAGCCTCAGCCGAGATGCCGTTCGGCGGCATGAAGGAGTCGTGCTATGGGTCCGAAGGTGGCCCCGAGGAGCTGATCGCTGACCTCAACACGCGCACAGTGACCGTGATGAGCATGTCGTCGATCAGGACGGCAAGCACACGTCGTCGCCGGCGGCCCGCTCATCCTTGCGTGGCCGCTTCAGATCGAACTGGTTCATCCTGCGATGCAGCGTGGCGCGCGAGATGCCCAACAGCGCGGCAGCACCCGAGACATTCCAGGCGGTGCGCCGCAAGGCATCGGCCACGGCTTCGAGACCGGTCGCTGTGCGATGCCGCGCTTCAGCAGATGCGCCATGGCTCGACGACTCCTTGCCGACATCACCGAGCGGCGGCGGCAAGGCCTTCAGGTCGATGACCGACGAATCGCTGACCGCCACCGCGAAGCGGGCGACATGCTGGAGCTCGCGCAGATTGCCTGGCCAGGGGTGCCGCGCCAGGGCGCGGAGGGCCGCGCCGGTCAACGAGATGTCGACCATCTCTGCTTCGGCCGCGGCACGCATGAAGGCTCGCTCCACCAGTTCGTCGCGGTCGGCACGCTCGCGCAGCGCAGGCAGCACGAGCGTTGCGCCGCTGAGGCGGTAGTACAGGTCCTCACGGAACCGTCCTTCGCGAACCAGCGTCTGCAGATCGCGCAAACTCGCGGAGACGAGCGCAAAGCGCACGCACACGGGCTCGGATGCACCGACCGGCACGAACTCCCCCTCCGACAGCACCTGCAGAAGTCGCGCCTGCAAAGCGAACGGCATGTCGCCGATCTCATCGAGGAACAACGTGCCGTCGTTGGCCGCCAGCAGCCGTCCCGGCGAGCCCTGCTTCGCCGCCCCCGTGAAAGCCCCGGCGCGGTGGCCGAACAATTCGCTTTCGATCAACTCCGCCGGAATCGCGGCGCAGTTGATCGCCACGAAGCCGCCGGCCCGATGCGGCCCGGATTCGTGCAAGGCGCGGGCGAGTTGGGTCTTGCCGCTGCCGCTCTCGCCTTGCAGCAGGAGCGGTAACCCACGGGCGTGCAGGCGTTGCGCCCTGTGCAGATGACCGACCATCGCAGGATCACTGCCGACGATCTCCTCGAGCGTCGGTGCATATCGCTCATGGTGGGCACTGCCGGGACCTGCGCGCACCACGGACTTGCCGTGAACGAAGGAACGCGACGCGCTCGAGATCGCTCGACGCGGAGGGTCCGTGACGCGGACGTGGACAAGGCCTTGCGCAACTTCGATCGCTGGCGCCCGGTTGTCCAGCAGTCGCTCGACGTTCGCGATCCCAGCCACGGCACTCAGCTTGCGCCCGATCAGGTGCGTCGAGCCGTCGATCACGGTCCCGCTCGCCAACAGGCGCTGCGCCAAGGGTGTCGCATCGATGATGCGACCACCATCATCCAGTGCGAGCCTCGCTTCGGCCGCAGCGTCGCAGAAGTCGTCGTGTCGCGACAGGCGGAGCACGCGGGCCTTCGCGTGGCGGCGGTCGAAGTAGACGTTTTCGATGCGGCGTGCCGAACTCGCGACGAGCTCGCGCAGGACAGCTTGCAACGCATGGTTGGTGCTGTGCATCGAGGTGACGTTGAGCACACCAGCCAAACAGCCCTCGGCACCGAAGATCGGCGCCACGGTGCAACTCAGGTCGGTCAACTTGGTCGCGAAATGTTCGCCCATGACCACCGAGAGCGGCTTCTGCTCCCGCAGACACAGACCCACACCGGTGGTGCCCTGTCGGTCCTCGGTCCAGATCGATCCTGGCAGCACGCGCAGATTGCTGCACCGGTTCACCACCGCCGCAGCGCTGCGAAAGTGCACGACGACACCGTGCGCGTCGGTCAGCATCACGACCTCCGCATGGTCGAGCAGCCGCTGGTAGAGGCGATCAATCTCGGGGCTGGACAGCGCACTCAACTCCTCCACCGGCGCACGGCGTTCGAGCAGTTCGGAGCGCGTGAGCACGTCCGGCTCGACGATGCGGTCCGGCTCCAGACCGTGCTCCGTGACGCTGCGAACCCACGATGCGCGCAGCACGTCGTCGACATTCGCCGCCAGGGTGGCCCGGCGGCTGTCGAGTGCCTCCATCACGTTGTGCGCGTGAGCGTTCATGTCGTCCTCTCATTCCGATTGCGCGCAGCAATCTAGCGGCAAACATCGACCGAAACCTAGAGGGGGAACCCGTTCGTCAGCAGCAAGGAAACAGCTGGCAAATCGCGGCGATTTCGCTGCCGCTGACCGGGGCTCTGTCGCAACCGGGCCCTCGTGCGACACCCGGGTGTCGCAGCCGGTGGTCCGTGCGACACCACGACTCCACGCAAGTGGTTGATTCTTCTCAATCCACCACCCTGGCACAGCGTTCGCAGTCATCTCGGCAGAAGCGCCGGACACGGGTACCGGCCGACCCCCAGGAGACAGGTCGATGGCTTGCGCAGTGGCGGCAGACGAAGTTCAAGTGCCCATGCCAACGGGCTTTCGCGAGGCCATGCGAAGGTTTGCGGCGTCCGTGATGATCGTGACCAGCAGAGATACGGAGGGTCAGCCGCACGGCATGGTGGCCTCCTCGGTCATCCCGGTCTCGATGGACCCGCCGTCGATGCTGGTGGCCGTCAACCGCGATGCGGGCCTGCACCCGGTGCTGCTGCGAAGCCGCCGCTTCTGCGTCAATCTTCTGGCCGACCATCAGCGACACCTTCTGGCGCCCTTCTCCCAGACGGCGCTGCGCTCGGAGCGCTTCCGTTCCGAGGACTGGTGCAATGCCCGGTCAAGCGACACGGAGCATCTGCCATGGCTCCCCGGCGCGCCGGCCGCCATCGACTGCGCCGTCGACCTGGCCACCGACTACGGCACCCACACCTTGTTCGTCGGCCGGGTCCTGAGTGTTCATTGCACGACAGCCGTGACGAGTGCATCCACACCCTTGGTCTGGCTCGCCGGTCAACGCGCGCCACTGGCCACGTGAGAACCGGCACGGCGCGCACTGCCGCCGCGCTGCCTTCCCGATCACGGCCCGGTTCGATCAGTTCCCCCGTCCGCGCCGCCAGGCGTATCCACCCAAGAGGAGACTCATGATGAAACTAGGCCTGTTTGGCATGCCGCTGCATCCGCCCACCCGCCCGATTGCGGAGAGCTACGAGGAGGATGCCGCCAAGGTGATCCACGCCGATGAGGTCGGCTTCGACGAAGTCTGGATCGGCGAGCACATGTCGTGCACCACCGAGCCGATCGCCTCGCCGATGATGTTCATGGCCTCGTTGCTCAGCCGCACGAAGAACGTCCGCTTCGGCACCGGCGTGATCGCACTGCCGAACCACCACCCGGCCGTGGTCGCCGCCGAGGTCGCGCAGTTCGACCATCTCAGCCGCGGCCGCCTGATGCTCGGCATCGGCCCGGGCGGGCTGGCCAGCGACATGGAGCTGTTCGACGTGCTCGACGGCCCCTACCGCACCGAACGCATGATGGAGTCGATCGACACCATCCTGCAACTGTGGCGGCAGGACCCACCCTACAACATCGACGGCAAGCACTGGAAGATCAAGCTGACCGAAACCGTGATGCCAGCGCTGGGCGTGGGCTACATCCCGAAGCCGTTCCAGCTGCCGCACCCCCCGATCTCGATGACGGCCATGTCGCCGTTCTCCGACAGCTGCAAGACCGCCGGCCTGCGCGGCTGGAGCCCGATGAGCGCGAACTTCTGTCCCGAGTACGTCATTGCCAGCCACTGGAAGAAGTACAGGGAAGGCTGCGAGGAAGCCGGCCGCAAGCCGAACGGCGACCACTGGCGCGTAGCGCGCAACATCGTGCTCGCGCGCAGCGACTCCGAGGCACGCGACCGCGTGATGGACCCGTCGGGCAGCAACTACTACTACTTCGAATACCTCTGGAAGGTGCTGCTGGCGGTGAACTACACCGCCGTCATGAAGGACGACCCGAAGCAGCCTGACGACAAGGTCACGGTCGAGCAGTTGATCGACAGCATGGTGGTCTACGGATCGCCGAAGACCGTGACCGAGAAGCTGCTGGGTTTCCGCGAGCGCACCGGTCCCTTCGGCGGCCTGCTGATGGCCATGATGGACGGCTCCGGCGCGAATCGCGCCCGCGAGTTCGAGAGCATGACCCTGCTGGCCCGCGAGGTGATGCCGGCCGTGCGCAGCGCGCTCGGCCGCTAACACCGCGCCAGGCGATCCGCCCTGAAGTTCCGGGGCGGACCCGACATCGACCCGACACCTGCCCGCAATGCCTCGCACATCGCAGGGCGGGCCATTGCCGGCGCAGACCGGCGATCCAACAGGAGACGAAGCAACATGCTCACTCGCCAACTTGCGCGCCATGCGCTGCTCACCGCAGCTTGCCTGACCGGCATCGGTAGCTGGGCCGCCAGCGGCCCCGGCTACGACGATCCCGACAACTGGCCGCAGTACCACCGCAGCTACAACGCGTGGCGATTCAGCCCGCTGCAGCAGGTCAACAAGGCCAACGTGAAGAATCTGCGCGTGGCCTGGATCCACCAGCCCGGCGTGATCACGCACGGCCTTCAAGCGACGCCGATCGTCGTCGACGGCGTCATGTACACGATCGCGCCGGACAACAACGTCTTCGCGCTGAACGCAGCCACCGGGCAGGTGCTGTGGCAGTACACGGCCAAGCTGGATCCGATCGTCAAGGAGGTCTTCTATGGCTCGGCCAGCCGCGGCGTCACGGTGGGCCGGGGCAAGGTCTTCATCGGCACGCTCGACGGTCGCTTCGTCGCGCTGGACCAGAAGACAGGCAAGCAGATGTGGAGCACCCAGCTCACGAACATGAAAGCCGAATACGGCGCCCTCTTCTCCTCACCGCCTCAGTTGGCCGGCAATGTCCTGTTCGGCGGCACCACCGGGGGCGACCAGCCCGTCATCGGCAAGATCTTCGCGGTCAATGCCGATACCGGCGAACGCACCTGGACCTTCGAGATTCCGCGCGACGACCCCAAGAGCTGGCCGCGCGACAGCCGCAAGCGCGGCGGTGGGTCGGCCTGGCTGCCAGGCACCTACGACCCCGGCACCGACACCATCTACATCGGCACGAGCAACGCGTCGCCCGACTTCAACCGCGACGACCGGATGGGAGACAACCTCTACACCGCCACCGTCCTGGCGCTGGACCCCAGGACGGGCAAGATCAAGTGGCACCGGCAGGAGGTGCCCAACGACACCTGGGACTTCGACGCGGCCTATGAGGCCCTGCTGGTGCCGGACGGCCAGGGCAAGACGGTTCTCGCGCACCTGAACAAGAACGGATTCGTCTATGTGATGGACAAGGACACCGGCGCGATGCGCAACGCCTGGCAGTACACGGAGAACATGAACTGGGCCAAAGGTGTCGACCCCAAGACCGGCCTGCCGATCGATCCGGTCCATCCCGAGACCGACAAGACCAAGCTGCACTGCCCGAACCTGCTCGGCGCACGCAGCTGGAACCATGGCGCCTACAACCCGGGGACAAAGCTCTGGTACTCCAACGGGATGGAGGTCTGCAACCACGTGACCAGCGCCAGGCAGGAGCCCCTGACCGGCATCAGCCAACTGGCTCTCGGTCTCGCCGACATCAAGCTCGTCGACCCGCCCGGCAAGAAGGCCGATGGCTGGCTCGGTGCGTTCGATCCGGTCACCGGCAAGGCGACCTGGAAGGTGCGCTTCGAGATGCCGCATCTGAGCTCGGTGCTCACGACAGCCGGCGGCCTGGTGTTCAGCGGCGACATGCGCGGCATCGTGCACGCCTTCGACGCCGACAATGGCAAGGAGCTGTGGAGCTTCAACGCCGGCTCCGGTGTGCGCGGCGGCCCGATCAGCTACGCGGTGAATGGCAGGCAGTACATCGCCGTGCCCACGGGCCTGGGATCCCACGCGCCAGGGTTCCTGACGGGCGCATTCCCGCAGATCCGCGACCTGCCGGGGGGCGCTGCCCTGGTGGTCTTCACGATGGATTGACGATGCAGCGATGCTTGGGGCTGCTCCTGGCAGTCGCCTGTCAGTTGCCGGGGGCCATCGCATCTGCGGCCGAGCCGCCGTTCGCCCTCGATGACCCGCAGCGCATCGAAGCCGGACGGCGGCGTTTTGCGAGCACCTGCGCCGCCTACTGTCACGGCGCCGAGGGCAGCGGCGGCCGCGCGCCGGCCTTCAAGGGAAATGCCGGGCTGACGGCCGACGATGCGTTCAAGACCATCAACGAAGGCCGGAGGGGTTCGGACATCATGCCTCCCTGGGGGAACGCCCTCACCCCAGAGCAGATCTGGGAGCTCGTCGCATACCTGCAATTGCTGTCGCGACAGCCTGCACCATGACGAGGTCGTCCCCTTCGGTGCTGGCGCCGTCTGTCGGATCTGCGTTCGAGGGCGGCCGCCGCAACAGCGGACGGCATTGCCGCCGCTGCGGTCATCCGGTTTGCCTCGAGGCGCTTTGGGCGGTCAGCGCACCATGCCGCCGATCCGCGCCGACAGCACGCGGGCGGCCCGGCCCAACGCTTCGGTCACCTCGGGGATCGATTTGCGCTGGATCTGATCGATCCTCTCGGCGTAGGGCACCGTCAATGCTGCGATGGCGCGCCCCTGGGCATCCAGCACCGGAAAACTCACCGCGTACAAACCACGGACCTGCACGCTGGGGATCGACTCGTAGCCGGCCGTGCGGATGGAATCGAGGACATGTTCGATCTGCGGGTCGGCCTGTTCCGGCCGTCTCCGCAGCGATTCCTCGATACGCAGCTTGCGCGTATCTTCGTCCTGGAAGGCCAGCAGCACACGGCCTGACGCGGAGATCAGTACGTCGAGCTCGGCGCCGGCCCGAACGGCGAAGCCCATGCCGCTGGGGGTGTCGACCTTGAACAGCACGACCTGCTTGCCCTGGCCGTAGACGGTCAGGTGGCACGACTGGTCGAGTTCGCCAGCCAGCCTCTGCATGATGGGCGTGGCCTCGAACAGCAGCCGGTGCGTCGGCGGGTGGACGTGCGCCAGCTCGAACAACTTCGTCGTGATGCCGAAGGTGTTCTCGTCGACCAGCGTCACGTAGTTCCGGTTGACCAGGCAAGCGACCATCCGGTAGATCTCTCCGACGCTGCGGCCCAGGCGCTGCGCGATGTCCTTCTGCGACAACGGCTGCTCGCTGCGGCACAGGGTCTCGAGGATGTCCAGACCCTTTTCCAGCGCCGGAGCGGAATACGGGCGGCCCTCCGCTTCAGCAACTGTCGCGTTCTCGTTGGCGTCGTCTTTCATCCCTAGCTCCATTGCCCTGCTCGCCTGACTTGCCACTGTTCGGCGCCACGCTGTCTGCACGATTGTCCAGCACTGCCGCCAACGGCCTTCCGGGCACCGGCGACGATCACTCCTGGTCCACTTTCGCGCCCGACTGCTTCACGATGCCTGCCTACTTCACGAGTCGGCGAACGAGAGTCTTGAATTTCATGGGGCGAGAGGCCTGGTCGGTGGAAGACGGTCAGCGGGTCGCGGTGGCGTGGGCGGCACCGGACGAGAGCAGCTCGTCGATACCATCGGGCGTGTAGCCCACCTCGGCCAGCAGCGTGCGTGTGTCGGCGCCGCGTGGCTGGGCCGGCGCCCGTCGCGGCAGCGTGCTGTCGTCGACGCGGATCGAAGAGCGGATCGAAGCGGTGCGGCCTTCGGTCGGATGGTGCTCATAGTCGATCAGGCCCACCGCCTCGAGATGCGGGTCACGGGGCAGCGAATCCAGCGTGTGGCAGGGCTGCGCCGCGATGTCGGCCTCTTGCAGGATCCCGAGCCATTGCGCAGTGCTGCGGCTCGTGAGCGCGGCGCCGCGGATCTCGAACCACTCGGCCACGTGACGGGCCCGC
>Ga0307513_10003529_pt1 | contig 21162 bp, 17 predicted proteins | sample 15_EM_MG_FD_202174 | JGI IMG/M metagenome (GOLD analysis project Ga0307513, IMG submission 202174) | Populus trichocarpa ectomycorrhiza microbial communities from riparian zone in the Pacific Northwest, United States - 15_EM | ecosystem: Host-associated > Plants > Roots > Unclassified | place...
GCTCATGCGCGCGTGCGGCGGCATCTCGAACGCGCGCAGCTCGACGAGCCCCTGGCGGCCGTACGGCGTCAGCGGGTCGAACAGCTTGTCGATCGAGATCTCGGCGCGGTGGGTCGAGCCGGCGATGTCGACCAGCAGGTGGCGCAGCAGCGCGTCGACCTGCCAGGCCGGCGGCGACTCGTGGAGCCGCGGCAGCGCGAGCTCGAGCTCGTACAGCGCGTCGTGGCGGGCCTCGTCGGGCCGCGGCGCCTGCGAGGTCGGGCCGACGAACAGCCCGGTGAACATGTACGACAGCGAGGGGTGGTGCTGGACGAACGTCAGCAGGCTGGCGAGCAGCCCGGGGTCGCGCAGCCACGGCGAGCGCTCGGGGGTCGGCCCGCCGATCGTGATGTGGTTGCCGCCGCCCGAGCCGGCCGCGCGGCCATCGAGCAGGTAGCGCTCGGCGGTCAGCCCGGCGGTCAGCGCCGCCGCGAACACGGTGTGGTGCAGCGCGACCGCGGCCTGGCAGCTCGCGACCGGCGGCAGGTTGACCTCGAGCACGCCGGGATCCGGCGTCACCGCGAAGCGCAGCCGCTCGGGCGACGGCGGCGGCGCGTAGCCCTCGAGCTGGACGTCGAGCCCGGTGACCGCGCGCGCGCGATCGATCGCGGCGATCAGCGCGCAGAAGTGGTCGAACGTCGCGACCGGCGGCACGAACACCCACAGCTCGCCGGCGCGCGGCTCGATCACCAGCGCGGTGCGAATCCCGGGCAGCGGCCGGGGCGGCGCGACCGGCGCGACCGGCTTCGGCGTCACGGGCGGCGCGAGCGGTTCGGCCGTCGCTGCCGCGGCGGGCTCGACCTTGGGCTGATCGTCGTCGGGCGCGTCGCGCCGCGGATCGGGCAGGTCGAGCGCCTCGCTCCACTCCGGGGCGGGCGCGCCGGTGATGCTGGCCAGCGGCAGGCGCAACCCGACCGGGCTGTCGCCCGGCAACAGGAACAGCGGCTCGCGCCGCAGCGCCCAGCGCTCGGTGCGCCAGCCGGTCGCGGTCTTGGTGAGCGGCAGCACCCAGCCGACCACGCTGCCCACGCCGCGATCGAGGATGCGCGCGAGCCGGCGGCGCTCCTCGGGATCGTCGAGCCCGGCCGTCCTGGGATCGAGCGCGACCGGCAGCGCCGCCTCGGCGCGCGCCACGTCCCACGGATCCTCGAACGCCGGGTGGAGCTCGGCCGCCACGCCGAGCGCCGCGACCAGCGCGTCGCCAAACCGGCGCGCTGCCTCGGGCGTCGCGTCGTCCGCCGTCCGGGGCGCCGGCGCGCCGCGATCCGGCCACAGGATCGATCCGCGCCGCGCGATCACGTCGAGCGCCCAGCGCGGCAGGCTCTCGCCCGGGTAGTGCTTGCCCATGCGGTACAGCACCAGGCCGCCGGGCGCGAGGCGATCGCGCAGCTCGTGGGCGAGCTGGCGCCCGCGGGTCCACTTGTCCTCGCCGAGCGCGCCGCCCTGCCACTCGGGCAGCACCTGATGGACGCGCGCCGTGAACGTCGGCTCGCCGCCGATCCAGACCTCGAGCCCGGCCTCCGTGAGCACCGCGTCGGCGCGGTCGCCGCCGGCCTGGAGCTCGGTCCACACCGCATCTGTGTACGGCGCCGTCGGCCGCGCCTCGTGGCCCAGCCGCGCGATCGACGTCGAGAACTCCACGCTGGTCGCCGCGACGTCGCTGGTGCCGTCGAGCGGCGCGGCGTGCGAGGGCGTGGCCGTCGCGGCGAGCGGGATGTGACCCTCGCCGCACAGGAGGCCGCTCGTGCCGTCGAAGCCGATCCAGCCGGCGCCCGGCAGGTAGGCCTCGGCCCACGCGTGGAGGTCGACCACGTCGCGATCGACGCCCTTGGGCTCGTCGGGGATCATGCCCTCGTCGGTGAGCTGCACCAGGTAGCCCGAGACGAACCGCGCGGCGATCCCGCGCGCCCGCATCAGCGCGACCAGCAGCACCGCCGCGTCGCGACAGCTGCCGCGGCCATGGCCGAGCGTCTCCTCCGGCGTCCACACGCCGGGCTCGTCGCGGATCACGTACGCCACGCGCGCGTGGACCGCGGCGTTCATCGCGGTCAACAGGCCCAGCGTCTCGCCGCTCGACGGCAGCTCGCGCAGCAGCTCGGTGCCCTTGCGGCCCAGCCGGTACGCGGGATCGCCGGTGTCGAGGTACGGCGACAGCTCCGCGTCGAGCTGTTCGGGATAGCCGAACGGCACCGTCTTCACCCGGTCGTCGATGAAGAAGTCGAACGGGTTGACCGGCCGGATGTCGACCGCGAGCTCGACGACGAGCTCGAGCGCCTCGGTGGTCTGCCCGGCCTTGAACGTCACCCGCGCGACGTGGTTGCCGTGCGGATCGCGCTGCCAGTGCACGCGGTGCTCGGGCGAGATCGCCAGCTGGTAGTGCTCGATCGACGCGCGAGCGTGATCGGCGGGCCGCAGCCGGATGATCTGGGGCCCGAGCAGCGCCGGGCTCGGGTAGACGTAGCGACTCCGATGCTGGATCACGACTCGCACGACACCTTATTATCAGGCGCTGCGGCGAATCGCGATATCCGTTGACGAGATGCGTCAGCCGATGTGCGTGGGGCGGGTCACGACGGCGATTTGGGCGGCGCCGTGCGCCACTCGCGCATCGCCTGATCGCCCGGGCGATCGACGTGGATCTTGTCGTCGACCGAGGTCACCCAGGTCAGCGGGATGTAGTGATGCTGGCCATTCTTGTCCTTCGTGAGCTTGATGTAGTCGGTGCCCTCGAGGTGGTCGACCACCGCGAACTGACCGTTTTCGGAGCACACGACGGGCATGTGCGGCTTGATGAGACCCTGTGCGGTTTGCGAATCGAGCATGACCGGTGATTCAGCACTGCTCGTGCCAAGCGCAACCCGTGGGAATCGCGCCCGGGCTGCCAGCGCTCCCACCCACCCGCGTGCGCCGTGGCGCAGGTGAGCGCTATTTGCGCGCAGGGGCGCCGAGCCCGAGGCGCTGGTGGTCGGCCAGCATGCAGCGGTTCTGCACCACGGTGATGCCGGCTGCCTCGAGGATGCGCGCCGCGGCGTCGCTCGTGACGCCGAGCTGGAGCCAGACCACCTTGGGGCGTGGCTGCATCGCGAGGATGTCTTCGACGTGCTGCGGGATGACCTCGGAGCGCCGGAACACGTCGACCAGATCGACGGGCTCGGCGATCTCGGCCAGCGTGGCGCGCACCGGCCCACCGAACAGCTCGAGGTCTCCCAGCGTCGGATTGACGCCGATGATGCGATAGCCCTCGTCGTGCAGGTAGTCCGGCACGTAGAACGCGGCCTTTTGCGGCTCGCGATGGACACCGAGCACCGCGATGGTCGGTGAGCCGAGGAGGATCTCGCGCAGCTGGGCGTCCTTGAACGTCGCCATGAGGCAGCATACCGCGCGTCGCGCGGCGTGGCGCCTGCGAAACGCGCCGAGCGATCGTCGAGCCGTGGGCGAATAGCGTTGGGCGGCGGTTCGTTGCATGATGCGGCCCGCATGCGTCGCCCCTACCTGCTCGCAGCGACCGCCCTGTTCGCGGTCGCGTGTCACGGCAACGATCCGGCGAAGGGCGGTGCCGGCTCGGCGTCGAGCTCGCCGCAGACCACGCCGTCGGCGGTCGCGCCGCCGCCCGCCACACCTCCGGCGCCCCCGGCCGCGCCGGTCACGGACAAGTCACCCGAGCCGGTGCCGCCGCCCGCCGCGCCGGCCGGCGGTCACGACTTCACCGCCGACGGTAAGGCCCTGCTCGCGGTCGGCGCGTGCGGCGACGTGGCGCCGCCCGACGGCTTCGATCCCAAGGTCCTCGCGGCGCACTGCGAGATCATCAAGAAGGCCCAGGCCGACTACCTCGCGCGGTGGGTCAAGCCGGCGCGCCACTTCTTCGCCGAGAAGGTCCCGAGCGACGTCTCCAAGAAGGTCGTCTATCCGTTCGCCGGCGGCGATCTGTCGACCGCGCTGACGGTCTATCCCGACGCCGACGAGATCACGACGCTGTCGCTCGAGCCGGCCGGCGATCCGCGCGACCTCGAGCACCTCAAGGGCCGCGACCTCGACGCCGCGCTCAAGAAGGTCGAGTACGAGCTCAAGTTCCTGTACCGCGTGAACTTCAGCAACACGATCAACATGATCGACGCGATGCGCGAGGGCTCGCTGCCGACCCAGCTGATCTTCGGCCTGTCGGCGCTCAAGATCCACGGCTACGAGATCGTCGCGGTCCGCTACTTCCGCCTCGAGCCCGACGGCGCGCTGCACTACCTCGACGACGCCGAGGTCGCCGCGGCGCCGCCCGCCGACAAGGCCAGGCCGCAGGTCCGCAACCGGATCTTCGCCAACGTCGAGGTCCAGTTCAAGAAGCCGGACGGCCGCACCCAGGTCTACCGCCACATCCAGCAGAACCTCGACAACGAGCACCTCAAGAGCGATCCGCGCGTGGTCAAGCACCTCGAGGCCAAGGGCACGATCGCAGGCATGACCAAGGCGGCGAGCTACCTCCTGTCGTGGGACTCGTTCTCGATCATGCGCGACTACCTGACCGGCCACGTGACGTGGATGGTGTCGGACGCGACCGGCGTGGCGCCCAAGTGGGGCAGGGCTGCCGGCTTCGAGTACGAGACCTACGGCGCGTTCGTCGGCCCGCACATCCCGGCGGGCGGCAGCATCGCCAAGGAGTGGCGCACCGAGTTCGAGACCGAGCCTCACCGCGAGCTCGGCTTCCGGTTCGGCTACTACGACAAGAAGAACGCGAACCACCTCATCATCATGCGCAAGCCCAAGGCCTGACCGATCGTCTGGGTCGGACAGGCCCAGGTGCCGACCCGCGGCTGGGAGAGAGTGGCGTAGAGTCGTGACGTGGTGACATGCGCCGCGTCCTGATCCTGTTCGCCCATCCCGTGCTGGAACGCTCTCGGGTCAACCGCCGCCTGCTCGCGGCGGTGCGCGACGTGCCCGGCGTGACGGTGCACGATCTCTACGAGACCTATCCGGCGCTCTACATCGACGTGAAGCGCGAGCAGCGCCTGCTGCTCGATCACGACGTGATTGTCTTCCAGCACCCGTTCTACTGGTACTCCACGCCGGCGATCCTCAAGGAGTGGCAGGACCTCGTGCTCGAGCACGGCTGGGCCTACGGCCACGGCGGCACGCACCTGCGCGGCAAGATCACGCTCAACGCGATCACCACCGGCGGACCGGAGCAGGCCTACCAGCGCGGCGGCCTCAACCGCTTCACGATCCGCGAGCTGCTCGCGCCGTGGGACCAGACCGCGTACCTGTGCGGCATGCGCTACCTCGCGCCGTTCTCGGTGCACGCCGCGCTGCGCGTCGTCGGTGACGACGACATCGCCGAGCCGCGCGAGCGCTATCGCCAGCTGATCGAGGCGCTGCGCGACGACCGGCTCGATCTCGACCGCGCGGCGAGCGCCGAGAACCTGTGCGTCTCGCTGCCGTCGCTGCTGCCCCGCGAGGTCGCATGACCGACAGCGTGCTTGCCCAGGCGTTCATCTACCTGTGCGCCGCGACGATCTTCGTGCCGCTCGCCAAGCGGCTCGGGCTCGGCGCCGTGCTGGGCTACCTGATCGCCGGCGTGATCATCGGGCCGTTCGTGTTCGGCTTCGTCGGCACCGAGGGTCACCACGTCATGCACTTCGCCGAGTTCGGCGTGGTCATGATGCTGTTCCTCGTCGGCCTCGAGCTCCGGCCGGCGCTGCTCTGGCAGCTGCGCCAGCCGATCCTGGGGCTCGGCGGCCTGCAGGTCGCGGTCACCGCCGCGGCGGTCGGCGGCGCGGCGATCGCGCTCGGCGTCGCGCCGCGCCCGGCGATCGCGATCGGCCTGACCTTCGCGATGTCGTCGACCGCGATCGTGCTGTCGACCTTGACCGAGCGCGGCCTGCTCAAGAGCCGCGGCGGCCAGTCGAGCTTCGCCGTGCTGCTGTTCCAGGACATCTCGGTGATCCCGATCCTCGCGGTGTTCCCGCTGCTCGGCGCGGCGAGCGCGACCGAGGTCACCGACGTCACGTCGTCGGCCGGCCGGCCGGCCTGGCTGTCGGCGCTGATCGTCATCGCCGCCGTGGTCGGCGTGGTCGCGATCGGCCGGTTCGTCGTGCGTCCGGTGTTCCAGTTCCTCGCCGGCGCCCAGCTCCGCGAGGCGTTCACCGCGGCGGCGCTCGCGATCGTCGTCGGCATCGCGCTGCTCATGCTGCAGGTCGGCCTGTCGCCGGCGCTCGGCACGTTCCTCGCCGGCGTCGTGCTCGCCGACAGCGAGTACCGCCACGAGCTCGAGGCCGACATCGAGCCGTTCAAGGGCCTGCTGCTCGGCCTGTTCTTCATCTCGGTCGGCGCGCAGATCGACTTCGCGCTGATCGTCAGCCAGCCGCTCGTGATCGCCGGCCTCGTGGTCGGCACGATGGTGGTCAAGCTGCTCGTGCTCCAGGCGCTCGGCCGGATCTTCGGGCTCGACCGGCCGGCGCGCTGGCTGCTCGCCGTGTCGCTCGCGCAGATCGGCGAGTTCGCGTTCGTGCTGCTGTCGTTCGGCGTCCAGGCCAAGATCTTCCCCGATCAGGTCGCCAGCACGCTGGTCGCCACCGTCGCGATCTCGATGGTGCTGACGCCGCCGGCCTTCATCCTGCTCGAGCGCTACATCCTGCCGCGCGTCACCGCGCGGGGCGCCGAGCGGCCGCAGGACGAGATCGTCGACGCCGAGGCGCCGGTCGTGATCGCCGGCTACGGCCGGTTCGGCCAGATCGTCGGCCGCATCCTGCGCGCCAACCGCAAGCCGCTGACGATCCTCGATCTCGATCCCGAGATGGTCGACGTGCTCGGCCGGCTCGGCATCAAGGCGTACTACGGCGACGCGTCGCGGATCGATCTGCTGCACGCGGCGGGCTGCGGCCGCGCCAAGCTGTTCGTGCTCGCGGTCGACAACGCCGAGGTCGCTACCAAGATCGCCGAGACCGTGCGTCAGCACTTCCCGCACCTGACGATCCTCGCGCGCTGCGTCGATCGCCCGCACTTCTGGAGGCTGCGCGCGCTCGGCGTCCGCAAGGTATTCCGCGAGACTTTCGGATCGGCCTACGAGACGGGGATCGAGGCGCTCAAGCACCTCGGCTATCGCGCGCACACCGCGCACCGGCTCGCGCGGCGCTGGCGCGATCACGAGGAGAACGAGCTCGAGGAGCTCGCCGATCTGTGGAGCAGCGGCGATCGCGAGGCGTACTTCCAGCGCGCGCGCGGCGCGATGGCCGAGGCCGAGCGCCTGATGCGCGACGAAGATCCGACGGTGTACGTCGAGAACCGCGCTGGCTGGGACAACGAGTCGCTGCGCGCCGATCGCGAGGTCGACGCGACAGTCGCCGATCCGACCGAGGTCAGCTGACCCGCGGGCCGCGCCGGGGTGACAGGGATCTTCGCTCGGCTGGGCTCGGGGTTCTCCGTGTAGGGGCGATTGCGACAGCTGGAATCACGCCTCGGCGCGCGGATCTCGTCGAGGCGTTGCGCTAGCCTGCATCGCATGGTGGCCGGCAACTGTCCGAGGTGTGGAGGCTCGGTCGCGCTCCACGAGGGCCGTCCGTTCGTCACCGCGGCCGGCGCCGTCGAGCTGTGGCACCGGGCCTGCTTCGACGATCGCGATGCGCTGGTGACGCGCTCGACGCCGGCCGACTTTCTGCCGACGCCGCCCACGCCGCGCTTCATCCGCGTGCTCGGCGGCGTGGTCGCCGGCTCGATGCTCGTCGCGATCGTCATCGGCCAGTGGACCTGGGGCGAGATGGCGCCGCCGCTCGCGGCGTCGATCGCCAACATCGAGCTGACCGCACCCGAGCCGGTCGCGACCCGCGTGTTCGACACCGCGCACGAGCGCATCCCGTCGCGCATCGTCACCGTCGAGACCGCGCTCGAGGCGCGCTACGCCGTGCCGCTGCGCGGCCACGATCGCCTCGACGAGAGCTTCCCGTCGCTGCGCGCCTGGATCCACCCGGTGACCGGCACCGCCGAGCTGATGCCCGAGCAGGGCAGCCGGCACTTCGGCTCCCAGCGCCTCGGCATCGAGCGCGCCGAGTGCGGCGAGGGCCACTGCGGCGTCGACCTCGACGGGCCGCGCGGCCGCCCGATCGTCGCGGTCGCCGCCGGCACCGTGGTCCGCATCGAGCTCAGCGAGCTCGGCCTCGACGGTCGCAGCGGGCGCTACGTCCGCATCGAGCACGACGACGGCACGCTGACCGCGTACATGCACATGGACGACGTCGCCGAGCTGCGCATCGGCGAGCGCGTCACCGCCGGCCAGTACCTCGGCACGCTGGGCGCGACCGCCGTCTTCAACTCCGCGCCGCACCTGCACTTCAGCCTCGAGGTGCCGCAGCGCCCGGGCCAGCACGGCGACATCACCGACACCCGCTACGTCGACCCGGCGCCGTTCCTGGTCCGCGCGACGATCGCCGCGCCGTCGCCCGCGGTCGCCGCGCGCCGCGCGCACGGCCGCCCGCTCAAGCCGGCATTCTAAGCTCGCGCGAACCCGAGCAGTCAGATCGGGTATGCCGGCATGATCGGCAATCGCCGTGCGCCATGTGCACATGTCGGACGAGCGACACGTGTCCGAGGTAGGTGCTCGAGGATTTGTGGGGCGAAACGCCGCATGCCTGCCACGCGGACTTGCGCGGGAGCGCGTCCTGGTGATGATTGACGCTGCGAGGTTCGTGGCCGCATGTCGAAGCTCAAACGCCGCATCTTGCTGGGTATCTACATCGCCTTTCTGGTGATCCCGATCTACTGGCTCGTCGTGATGTCGCTCAAGACCAACGAGGAGATCCTGGGCGAGCTCACCCTCCTGCCACACCACCCGACGCTGGCCAACTACCGCACGATCGTCACCGACGCGTCCTGGTACATGGGCTACGTCAATTCGCTCGAGTACGTCCTGATCAACACGGCGCTCTCGCTCGTCGTCGCGCTGCCGGCGGCCTATGCGTTCTCGCGCTTCCAGTTCGTCGGCGACAAGCACCTGTTCTTCTGGTTGCTGTCCAACCGCATGGCCCCGCCGGCGGTGTTCCTGCTGCCGTTCTTTCAGCTGTATTCCAGCTTCGGTCTGTTCGACAAGCACATCGCGGTCGCGCTCGCCCACACGTTATTCAATGTGCCGCTGGCGGTCTGGATCCTCGAGGGCTTCATGTCCGCCGTCCCGCGCGAGATCGACGAGATGGCCTACATGGACGGCTACCGCTTCCCGCACTTCTTTGTCCGCATCTTCCTGCCGATGATCCGCGCCGGCGTCGGCATGGCCGCGTTCTTCTGCTTCATGTTCAGCTGGGTCGAGCTGCTGCTCGCGCGGACGCTCACGGCGACCAACGCCAAGCCGATCGCCGCGATCATGACGCGCACGGTGAGCGCAGCCGGCATGGACTGGGGCGTGCTGGCCGCCGCCGGCGTGCTGACCATGGTGCCCGGCGCGCTCGCGATCTGGTTCGTGCGCAACCATATCGCCAAGGGCTTTGCCCTCGGGAGGGTGTGATGAGGTTGCTGACGTGGCTGAAGCGGCTGGTGTTGTGGCTGCAGTGGATGTCGTGGACCTGGCCGACCGCGGTGTTCTTCGGCCTCATCATCGCCGGGCTCGGCGTGATGCTGGTCTGGGAGCTGGTGTCGCCGACCGTCGAGCGCCGCGGCTTCCTGCCGATGCCGACCACGCGCGGCGATCGCTTCTTCATCAGCCTGCTGTCGGCCGCGTTCATCCACATGGCGTGGATCGGTCTGTCGACGACGAGCCCGTGGGGCGCGACGGCGATCGCGGCGGTCGTCGCGGTCATCATCGGGCGGTGGGGCTGATGACGATCACGCTCCACCACATCTCGAAGACGGTCGCGGGCGAGCGCCACCTCGCCGACATCGACCTGACGCTCGCGCCCGGCACGATGAACGTCCTGCTCGGCCACACCGGCGCCGGCAAGACCAGCCTGTTGCGCATCATGGCCGGGCTTGACCGGCCGACCCAGGGCAGCGTGCGGCAGCACGACGTCGACATCACGAAGCTGCCGGCGCGCAAGCGCTCGGTCGCGCTGGTCTATCAGCAGTTCATCAACTATCCGTCGCTCACCGTGCGCCAGAACATCGCGTCGCCGCTCCGGCTGCGCAACGTGCGCGACTACAAGGCGCGCGTGCTGGAGCTCGCCCGGCTGCTGCGTATCGAGGAGCTGCTCGATCGCCTGCCGGGCGCGCTGTCGGGCGGCCAGCAGCAGCGCGTCGCGATCGCCCGCGCGCTCGCCAAGGACGCCGAGCTCGTGCTGCTCGACGAGCCGCTGGTCAACCTCGACTACAAGCTGCGCGAGGATCTGCGCGACGAGCTGCGCCTGCTGTTCGGCGGCACCGCGACCGGCAAGCCGGCCACCGTGGTCTACGCGACCACCGATCCGGCCGAGGCGCTCGCGCTCGGCGGCACGACGATCCTGGTCCACGAGGGCCGCGTGCTGCAGCACGCCCCCGCGCTCGAGGTCTATCACCGGCCGGCCTCGGTCACCGCGGCGCGCGTGTTCAGCGACCCTCCGATGAACATCGTCGACGGCGTGGTCACGGACGGCGCGATCGAGCTGGCCGGCGAGATCCACGTCCCGCTCGGCGCCGTGCGCTCGATGGACAGCCCCGGTGGGGCGTATCGCGCGGGGGCAGGGGCGGTCGGCGCGCACCTCGCCGGCCTGGCCAACGGCGCGTACCGTTTCGGCATCCGCGCGAGCGACTGCCGGCTGCACGCCGGCGACGGCGACGTGCCGGTCCGCGCGCGGGTGGAGCTCAGCGAGATCAGCGGCTCGGAGACCTTCGTGTACCTGCGCGGTGGCACCGAGCAGGCCCGGTTCATCGTCGAGCAGGACGGCGTGTTTCACCACCAGCTCGACGAGGAGCTCACGTTCTACCTCGATCCCGATCGCCTGCTCGCGTTCGCGCCGGACGGCGAGCACCCGCTCGTCGCGTCGTATCATCCGGCTGCTGCGGCGACCGCCGCGGCGCCGGCACCGCCCGCGTCGGGCGCCCCATCCGTTCACGCCGAAGGCTGATCTCCGATGGCCGAGATAGTCCTGCAATCGATCTCGCACAGCTACGACACCGAGCGCGGCGCGCGCCGCCCGGCGACGAGCTACGCGCTGCGCGACATCAACCTGCGCTGGCGCGACGGCGGCGCCTACGCGTTGCTCGGCCCGAGCGGCTGCGGCAAGACCACGCTGCTCGGCATCATCTCGGGGCTGATCCAGCCGACCCAGGGCCAGGTGCTGTACGCCGGCAAGGACGTCACCGAGCTGTCGAGCCGCGCGCGCAACATCGCCCAGGTATTCCAGTTCCCCGTCGTCTACGACACGATGACGGTGGCCGAGAACCTCGCGTTCCCGCTGCGCAACCGGAACCTCGCCGCCGCCGAGATCGATCGCCGGGTCGGCGCGATCGCCGAGATCCTCGAGCTGACGCCGGTGCTGCGCAACCGCGCGACCCGGCTGACCGCCGACCAGAAGCAGATCCTCGCGCTCGGCCGCGGCCTGGTCCGCGAGGACGTCGCCGCGATCTTGTTCGACGAGCCGCTCACCGTGATCGATCCGCACCGCAAGTGGCTGCTGCGCCGGAAGCTCAAGGAGATCCACAAGCAGTTTCACCACACGCTGATCTACGTCACCCACGATCAGACCGAGGCGCTGACCTTCGCCGACGAGGTCATCGTCATGCAGTCGGGCCAGGTCCTGCAGCGCGGCACGCCCGAGGATCTGTTCCTGCGGCCGGCCCACACCTACGTCGGCTACTTCATCGGCTCGCCCGGCATGAACGTCCTGCCGTGCGAGGTCGAGCATCACCAGGGCGGCGCGCGGGCGCGGGTCGGCACGCACGCCGTCGCGCTGCCCGCCGCGCTCGACCGCCCGGCGACGCCGACCGGCAGCCTCGAGCTCGGGATCCGCCCCGAGCACGTCGTCGTGCTCGACGATGGCGCCGAGGGCGGCCTGCCCGTCGTGGTCCGCACCGTCGAGGATCACGGCCGGTTCCGGATCATCGCGGCGACGCTCGGCGCCACGGCCGGCGACCACCGGATCAAGATCCGGATCGGCCACCCCAGCGGGCGGGGCGCGGCGCCGGTCGCGGTCGGCGCCACGCTGCGCGTCCAGTTCCAGGCCGAGCACATCTGCCTGTATCGCGATCACCGCATCATCACGCCCGGCGACGCCGCCCGCGGCGAGGAGCCCGCATGATCGACAAGACGCGGAGCAACCGGGCGTGGCTGCTCATCCTGCCGATGTTCCTGCTGGTCGCGTTCAGCGCGATCGTGCCGCTGATGACCGTAGTCAACTACTCGGTGCAGGACATCCTGGGCCCGCAGACCAAGGTCTATGTCGGCTTCGAGTGGTTCCGCAAGGCGCTGCGCGATCCGGACCTCCACGCGGCGTTTCTCCGCCAGTTGCTGTACTCGTGCTCGGTGCTGGCGATCGAGCTGCCGCTCGGCCTGGGCATCAGCTTGCTCATGCCCAAGCGCGGCTGGGCGGTGTCGGCCGCGCTGGTCGTGCTCGCGCTGCCGCTCTTGATCCCGTGGAACGTCGTCGGGACGATCTGGCAGATCTTCGGCCGCACCGACATCGGCATGGGCGGCGCCGCGCTGGTCAAGCTCGGCATCGACTACAACTACACCTCGAACCGGATCGACGCGTGGACCACCGTGCTGGTCATGGACGTCTGGCACTGGACGCCGCTGGTCGCGCTGCTGTGTTACTCCGGGTTGCGCGCGATTCCCGATGCGTATTACCAGGCCGCGTCGATCGACGGCGCGTCGGGCTGGTCGGTGTTCCGCTACATCCAGCTGCCCAAGCTCAAGAACGTGCTGGTCATCGCCGTGCTGCTGCGCTTCATGGACAGCTTCATGATCTACACCGAGCCGTTCGTCGTCACCGGCGGCGGCCCCGGCAACAGCACGACGTTCCTCAGCCAGTTCTTGACCACGCTCGCGGTCGGCCAGTTCGATCTCGGCCCGGCCGCGGCGTTCTCGCTGATCTACTTCTTGTTCATCTTGTTGTTCTGCTACGTCTTCTACACGGTCATGAATCGCGTCGGACAAGGATAAAACCATGCAAGCAAGAACATCTGTATTCGATGGACTGCGATCCAGGTGGTGCACCGCCGCGTTCGCGTTGACGGCGACGCTCGCGGCGGCCGGCTGCGGCAAGAAGGAGCCCGAGAACAAGGCGGCGACCGGCACTGGCCCGGCCACGGGCTCGGCCGCGGCACCGGCGGTCGACCGCAGCGCGGCGGTCGAGAAGTGGATCAAGGAATTCCAGCCCAGCACGCTGAGCCACGACCAGCAGGTCGCCGAGCTCAAGTGGTTCCAGGACGCGGCCAAGCCGTTCGCCGGGATGGAGATCAAGGTCGTATCGGAGACGCTCACCACGCACTCCTACGAGTCCAAGACGCTGGCCGCGGCGTTCGCCGAGCTCACGGGCATCAAGGTCACCCATGACCTGATCCAGGAAGGCGACGTGATCGAGAAGCTGCAGACCCAGATGCAGTCGGGCCAGAACGTCTATGACATGTATGTCAACGACACCGACCTGATCGGCACGCACTACCGCTATGGCAACGCGGTGGCGCTCAGCGACTTCATGACCGGCGAGGGCAAGGACGTCACCCTGCCGACGCTCGACGTCGATGACTTCATCGGCAAGAAGTTCGGCACCGCGCCCGACGGCAAGCTCTACCAGCTGCCCGATCAGCAGTTCGCGAACCTCTACTGGTTTCGCTACGACTGGTTCAATCGCGAGGATCTGAAGACCAAGTTCAAGGCCAAGTATGGCTACGAGCTCGGCGTGCCGGTCAACTGGTCGGCCTACGAGGACATCGCCGAGTTCTTCACCAAGGACGTGAAGGAGCTCGACGGCAAGAAGGTCTATGGCCACATGGACTACGGCAAGAAGGACCCGTCGCTGGGCTGGCGGTTCACCGACGCCTGGCTGTCGATGGCGGGCACCGGCAGCAAGGGCCTGCCCAACGGCCTGCCGGTCGACGAGTGGGGCATTCGCGTCGAGAACTGTCAGCCGGTGGGCTCGTCGGTCAGCCGCGGCGGCGAGACCAACAGCCCGGCCGCGGTGTACTCGCTGGTCAAGTACATCGACTGGCTCAAGAAGTACGCGCCGCCCGAGGCGCCCGGCATGACGTTCTCCGAGGCCGGTCCGGTGCCCGGACAGGGCTCGATCGCCCAGCAGATCTTCTGGTACACCGCGTTCACCGCCGACCTCGCGAAGCCGGGGCTGCCGGTCGTGAACGCCGACGGCACGCCGAAGTGGCGGATGGCGCCGTCGCCGCACGGCCCGTACTGGGAGAAGGGCATGAAGCTCGGCTACCAGGACGCCGGCGGGTGGACGATGCTGTCGAGCACGCCGCTCGATCGCCGCAAGGCGGCGTGGCTGTATGCCCAGTTCGTGGTCTCGAAGACCGTCTCGCTCAAGAAGTTCTTCGTCGGCCTGACCCCGATCCGCAAGTCGGACATCGACTCCGAGGCGGTCACCAAGGCCGCGCCGAACTACGGCGGTCTCGTCGAGTTCTATCGCAGCGGCGCGCGCGAGCTGTGGACGCCGACCGGCACCAACGTGCCGGACTACCCCAAGCTCGCGCAGCTGTGGTGGTCGAACATCAGCGAGGCCGTGTCGGGCGCGCTGACCCCGCAGGCCGCGATGGACAAGCTCGCCAAGGAGATGGACGCCGTGCTCGCGCGGCTCGAGCGCGCCGGCATGAAGAACTGCCCGCCCAAGCTCAACCCCGAGAAGCCGGACAAGGAGTGGCTCGGCGCGCCCAATGGCCCCAAGGCCAAGCTCGCCAACGAGAAGCCCAAGGGCGAGACGATGGCGTACGAGAAGCTGCTCGAGTCCTGGAAGTAGCGCCGGATCGCGGTCAGGCGCGCGTCGCAAAGTAGCGCGTCACCGCCGGTCGCAGCCGCCGGCTGACGGGCAGCTCGGTGCCGTCGTGCAGGACGAGGATCCACTCGCCCTGCGCGGGGCGCCGCAGCTCGCGTACGCGCGCGCGGTTGACGAGCACCGAGCGGTGGACGCGGAGGAACGCGCGTGGCGCGAGGCGTTGCTCGAGCGTCCGGATCGACTCGCGCAGCAAGTGGCTCGCCGCGCCGGTGTGGACGAGCGCGCAGTAGTCCTGCGCCTCGATCCAGTCGATGTCGCAGATCGGAATGACGACCGAGCGCCGGCCGGTGGTCGCGATCACGATCTCGTCTCGCGGCCCCGTCGCGGCGGCGGCGGGGTGCTGCAGCCGCTGGCGCACGCGCGCCAGCATGTCGGTGAATCGCCGGTCGGAGAACGGCTTCACCAGGTAGTCGACGGCCTGGACGTCGAACGCGCGGACCGCGTAGTCATCGAACGCGGTGATGAAGACCACGAGCGGCGGCGGATCGGGATCGAGCGCGCGCAACACCGCGAAGCCGTCGAGCTCGGGCATCTGGACATCGAGCAGCACGAGGTCCGGGCGCGTCGCGCGGATCGCGCGCACCGCCTCGGCGCCGGTGGGGCTCTCGCCGACCACCGCGATGTCATCGTGCAGGCCGAGCAGGCGCACCAGGCCGCGGCGGGCGAGCGGCTCGTCATCGGCGACGAGGACCCGGAGCTCAGGCATCCGGTAGCCTCGCATCGCCACCGCGTGCCGGCGCGGGCACCGGGCCCTCGCGGAACGGGAAGCGCAGCCGCACGGCGACGCCGCAGTCCGGGCGATCGCTGACCTCGAGGGTGGCCGCCGCGCCGTACATGCGTTCGAGGCGGGCGCGCACGTTCGACAGCCCGACGCCGCGGGTCTCGCTGAGGTCGAACCCCGGCGCCCTGATCGATCACCTCGAGCTCGAGCGCGGCACCCGCGCGGCGCGCGACGATCGCCAGCTCGCCGCCACCGGGGCGCGGCCACAGCCCGTGGCGGAGCGCGTTCTCGACCAGCGGCTGCAGGATCAGCGGAGGCACCAGCGCGCGCAGCGCCGGCTCGTCGACGCTCCACCGCACGCGCAGGCGGTCGCCGAACCGGACCTGCTCGATCTCGATGTAGCGCCGCAGGAAATCGAGCTCGGCAGCCAGCGTCGACTCGAGCTCGGAGGAGCTGCGCAGCAGCGAGCGCAGGACGTCCCCGAGCAGCGCGATCATCTCGACCGCGCGCGCGTGATCGGCGCTGCGGATCAACATCGCGACGCTGTTGAGCGTGTTGAACAGGAAGTGAGGTTGCAGCTGCAGGCGGAGCGCGCCGAGCTGCGCCTCGACGAGCTGCGTCGTGAGCGCCGCCTTCTCGCCCTGCTCGCGCCGCACCTGCTCGGCGTACGCGAGCGCGTGGCCGATCCCTGCGACGCTCGCGTACGCCACCAGCATGAACGGCGACCAGCCCAGGATGCGGTGCCCGATCGCCTCGAGCCACGGCTCTGCCTCGGGCTGCGCGGGAAACACGCCGCGCGCGATGGTGAGGATCGTCGCGAACGCGACCGAGGTGGCGGTGCAGGCCGCGGCGTGCACGGCGAGCGCGCGAGCGCGCGGCGGCCAGGCGAGTGGGAAGCGCCGGCTGAGCGCCAAGATCGGAGTCGTCGCGAGCGCCCACAGCGCCCAGGGTGGCACCTGCGACGCGAGCAACCACGCGAACGCCAGCGGCTGGCCGGACCGCAGCGCGTAGAGGTAGGACTCGAGCGTCGAGACGAGCACGATCGCGCCCCATGCGACGACCGTGATCACGATGCGGGGACGGCGGTGCACGTCTCGCAGGTGTGACGCAGATCGGGAGCGCCGTCGAGCGCTGGGCGCACCGCTCGCTGCACGGCCGACACCGCTCCCGGCAGCGATCGAAACCACGGGCGCGGTCTGCGGGCGAGCTACGCAATCTGGCAAATGCACTTCTTGGCGAAAAAGCGTTTGACAGCTCTGCGCAGTGCTGTTAATCGTTTGGTCATCGCTCCCCTCGTAACCGAGGGAGCAGACCGAGACCCGGACATGAACACCGCCTCCCACCAGCCGAAGTTGACCGCCGGGCTACGCGCTCGCAGCGGCTGTCGCTTCGCAACCTCGCGGAATCCGGGCGGAAGCTCGCTCGGGTTCTCGAGCGGAGGCGACCCCTGGAGGCCTGTCCTCGGTTGACGTAGCAACGTCACCGCGAGGAAGGGCCACCCAGGCAACCGGGTGGCCCTTCGGCGTTTCGGTCGACCGGGCCATTCGGGAATGGGTCGCCGCCGCGCGTCACGAACCACGAGCGATTCTAGATCTGGAGTCTCGTACTCCTGATCTGATGATCTCGTATTGCCGCTGATCGCGTCGTGGCCACACCACGACGCTCGAGACCCCAGATCCGAGGTGCGTCCGCGAGCTCCGCGGAGGCATCCAGGCCCGAGGTGCGCCCGGCGCGCCGCGGGAGCCGCTCCCTGACAACCGAAGAGCGATGACGACGAGCTGGCGAACCTCGGTTCGACAGCTCTTGATTGCAGGTGACGTGTCATGGCGGCACGCCGGTGCGCCTCACCGGTCCAGGCGGGTTCGATTCCCGTCACCTGCTCGAACGAAAACCATGTAGACGCCCACGCCGTGGGCCGGGAAGGCAGCAGCCATGTTCAGTTTCACCAAGTTGTTCTCGACCACGACCACGTTGCAGCGCGAGCGGATCCCGGGGTCGACCCAGGTCGCGAACGCCGCGGGAGGCTTCACGTGGCAGCTCGATGACTGGGGACGGCTCGATCGCTTCCTCCTGCTGGGGAGCGAGGGCGGCACGTTCTACGTCGACGAGCGCGCGCTCACGATCGACAACGCCGAGGCCCTGACCCGCTGCCTGACCGCCGATGGCGTGCGCGCGGTCCGCCGGATCGTCGCGATCTCCGAAGCGGGGCGCGCGGCCAAGAACGATCCGGCGATCTTCGCGCTCGCGATGGCAGCCAAGCTCGGCGACGACGCCACACGGCGCGCCGCGTACGCCGCGCTGCCCAAGGTCTGCCGGATCGGCACGCACCTGATGCACTTCGCGGAGTACGCCCAGGGCTTCGGTGGCTGGGGCCGCGGGATGCGCAAGGCGGTCGGCGCGTGGTTCAACGGCAAGTCGGCCTCGGAGCTCGCGTTCCAGCTCGCCAAGTACCAGTCGCGCGACGGCTGGTCCAATCGCGATCTGCTGCGCCTCGCGCACCCGCGCGCGGCGTCGCCGTCGCACGATCGGCTGTTCTCGTGGGCGGTGAAGGGTGAGGTCCCGGCGGGCGGCGCCGAGGATCCGGCGCTGGGGCTGATCGTCGCGATGGAGCAGCTCAAGGCGTTCGACAAGGTGTCAGACGTTGCCAAGCTGATCCGCGCGCAGCGCCTGCCGCGCGAGTGCGTGCCGACCCGGTGGCTCGACGCGCCCGAGGTCTGGGACGCGCTGCTGGCGGCGATGCCGATCGGCGCGATGATCCGCAACCTGGCGACGATGACGCGGGTCGGCCTGCTCACCGAGCGCTCGGCGGCGAGCAAGCAGATCGGCAAGCAGCTGCGCGATGGCCAGCGCCTGATCAAGGCGCGGGTCCACCCGATCGCGGTGCTGGCGGCGCTGATGACGTACAAGGCGGGGCGGGGTGTGCGCGGCTCGGCGACGTGGTCGCCGGTCGCGTCGGTGGTCGACGCGCTCGACGCCGCGTTCTACGCGAGCTTCGGCGCGGTCGAGGCGTCCGGCAAGCGGACGCTGCTCGCGCTCGACGTGTCGGGCTCGATGACGTGTGGGGCGGTCGCGGGCGTGCCGAGCCTGTCGCCGCGGATCGCGAGCGCGGCGATGGCGCTGGTCACGGCGGCAACCGAGCGCCAGCATCAGTTTGTCGCGTTCACGGCGGGGGAGGGTGGCCACGGCGGCAAGTGGGGCGGCGGCGCGCCCGGCATCACGACCCTGTCGATCTCGCCGCACCAGCGGCTCGACGACGTGGTCGAGACGATCGGGCGGCTGCCGCTGGGCGGGACGGACTGCGCGCTGCCGATGATCTGGGCGCGCCAGCACAAGGTCGACGTCGATACGTTCTGTATCTACACCGACAACGAGACCTGGGCCGGGGACGTGCACCCGGCCCAGGCCCTGCGAGCGTACCGAGACGCACGAGGCATTCCGGCCAAGCTGGTCGTGGTGGGAATGACGTCGACGGGCTTCAGCATCGCTGATCCCCAAGACGCTGGCATGATCGACGTGGTCGGCTTCGACACGTCGACCCCGCCGGTGATCGCCGACTTCGCGCGCGCGTAGATCGACTACGCGAGAACAGCGCGAAGGCGCGGCCCCGCGACCGCTGCCGGCGTGGCAACACGCCGGTACTTGCCTCCGATCCACGGATGGGACACGACCTACCAAGGTCGTTGCAGGGGTTCGACTCCCCTCGTTGGCACGTTCGACGGTCGGGGCATGCCCCGGCCGTCCGCGCCCGCCGCCCCTCCGGGATGGGGGGCGCGGTTTCCATCGATATGCAGGAGTAGCTCAGGCTGGTAGAGCGCCTACACCCGTCCTCAAAGATTTGTCCGGCAACGGGCCGTTCGAGGATGGTTACCGCTGAACACGGGGATGTCGTCGGTTCGAATCCGACCTCCTGCACCCCACGCTCGTCATCGCGCTTCACGCGCCGTCGCCGCTCGGTTCAGCGAACCGTCAGCTCCTGGCGCGACACGGTGACCGCCGCGCGCTCGGCGGCGGCGACGTCGTCGTCGAACTTGCCGGTCGGCGTCGGCAGCGCGGCGCTCGCGGCCAGCGCGACGATCTGGTAGGTCCCGATCGCCCGCAGCGGCACGTCGGCGGTCACGCGGTCGGCGTCGGCGCGGCACGGCGCGGCGCCGGGGCACGCCACGAGGAGCGTCTCGTTGTGATAGATCCAGACCGCGCGGTGCGCGCCACCGCCGGCCGCCGTGGCGTGGACGAGGTCGCCGAGCTGGGCGTTCGATCCGCTCATCCGCACCACGGTCGAGCTCTTGTCGAACGACACCGCGAGCTGGAGCGCGGCGTCCCTGGACGGCGGCATGATCACCACCACGAGCGCCGCGGCGAGGGCGAGCGCGGCGGGCATGGCGAACCACCACCACGCCCGCTTGCGCGGCGGCGCCGTCGCGGCGAGCACGCGAGCCTCCCATCCGGGCGGCGGCTCGTGCTCGGCCCCGAGGCGGGACAGGGCTGCTTCGATGCGCTCGAGCGCGACGCTCGGCTCGCTGGGCTCGGTCATAATCGTCCTCCCGTGCGGTGCTCGATGCAGGTCCGCAGGACCGGCAGGGCACGCGTCACCTTGGCCTGGAGCGTGCCGGGCTTCTCGCCGCAGAGCTCCGCCATGTCCTCGAACGTGAAGCCCTGCTGGAAGCGCAGCAGCAGCGCCTCGCGGATCGGCTCGCGCAGCTGCGCGAGACACTCGACGAGCGCCTCGCGCAGCCGGGCCTCGTCGATGATCTCGCCGGCGCCCGGGCGCGCGTCGGGCACGCCGATCGCGTCGTCGCGCTCGAAGCGGGCGTGCGTGCGCCGGCGCGACTTGGCGGCGTCGAGCACGCGGTGCCGCGCGATCGCGAACAGCCAGGTCTTCACGCTGGATCGGCCGTGAAATTTCGTCAGATCGCGAAACGCTTCGATGAAGACTTGTTGTTGCACGTCATCCGCCAGGGTGGCGTCACGCAGCGCTTCGCGGCAGTAGCGATACACGGCGATGCCGTGACGTTCCATCAGCCGTCGTAGCGCGCCGGTCATATCCCCATGGGCGACCAGACCGAGGATATCCCTATCGGGATCTGACACCCGGGTTGCATTGAGAGGCAACTCTCTCGCCGTGCCGTCGGCGAGATCAGGGTTCGGCTTCGAGGGCTCCATGCGTGCGGTCGTCTCGACACGTGGCAGCCCCCACACGCCTGCCGTGCTCGATCGGCTAACCGCAAGGAATCCAATCATATCCGCACCGGCGATTCAATGGGCGAGCGCGCCGCCAGGTCGGCGAGCGCGCGCTCATCGCGCGCAGCGGCGCCGTCGCGGTGCTCCGCGCGGTGCAGCGCGCGGGCGCTCTCGAACGCGCGCCGCGCCGTGTCGTGCTGGTCCTCGGCGGCGGCGATCATGCCGATCACCCACAGCGCGTCGGCGCGCGCGGAGGTCACCAGCAAGCCATTGGCGAGCGCGCCGGCGACCGCGACGTTCCCGCGGCGGCGCTCGGCGTCGGCGAGCCGCGCGCCG
>Ga0307513_10003530_pt1 | contig 21161 bp, 21 predicted proteins | sample 15_EM_MG_FD_202174 | JGI IMG/M metagenome (GOLD analysis project Ga0307513, IMG submission 202174) | Populus trichocarpa ectomycorrhiza microbial communities from riparian zone in the Pacific Northwest, United States - 15_EM | ecosystem: Host-associated > Plants > Roots > Unclassified | place...
CCCCTCGCCCGCCCCCCCCCCCCCACACCGTCAATGAGTACGTTGATCGACGTGCCTGGATCTACCGAGAGTAAACTGAATCGCTCACCGATGCAGTGGGAGGCGTTCACCCCAATACTAGTGCAGCCGAGTTTCGTGAAGCGGGTTATGGTAATCCTCATCAGATCAACATCACTGGTTCCGACCGTGTCAACGAGGGCGAAGAGGTCGATGGAGGGAGATAGAGTGAGGGGAGTTTGGACCAGGCGATCGGGAGCAGCAGTAATTTGGTCCGCATCGCTGTCAATTACTTGGACCGGAATACCAGAGTGTGTGAGGCGGATCTACAGGTAGGAGGGGATGAGTAAAAGAGACCGGCGTAGAAAATGCCGGAACAAACCTTCCAGGGCTGGTCAATCGTGTCTGGTCGCACCAGACGACCCGCGCATAGCGGATAGACAGAGAGCGTGCGAACAAGGGCGTTGTTGAAACGCACGAGGTCGATGTCGTCTGGGATGACATGCGCGGTGCCAACCTAGGCATGACATCGCAGGGGGATGATCAGCGGGTGTGCGCACAGGAAGGCAGGTGTCACGACTCACGTTGGCAGAGATGAAGAGGTTGTTGTGAGAGAGCTCGAAATAGTCACGGCCAGCGAGAATTGTCGGTTGGCGGGGGAAGACGTAGTGGGTGGCCATCTGAGGAACCGGCTGGATGGGTAGTTGGGATGGGGTTGGCCATGTTTCTGCGCGATTTTATAAAGGGGATAGGTGCATGAAGAAGAAATCGCGTCGGATCAGAATTTGGGATGGGGCAACCGTGATCGGAAGGGCCAAATGGACTCCTCAAAGATCTCCGTCGACTGGTCCAGGGTGAACTCGGTTGATAGGCGACGTTGTGCTGTCCGCGGAGGCTTTACCCAAAGCGACAAGGCGAAAAGCACCGACGACTGCCAGCGAGGGTCATCACTGGTCTGGGCCCGCGCGGTCGCCACCACTAGTGCCGCCTGGGACACCGGACGGGCTTCCTAAGCTTCCTCTCAGAGAGGCGAGGCAACCTGGGCAGCCCGTGATCGGAGGATGGTTCCCCTGGCAGGCAAATACCGACTCGGCACGCAAATGCATCCTCCCGAAGCCCAGTGGCTGTGCGCACTTCATTTCGCGTGACTGGAACCCAAAAACACGCGTGGTTACGAGTCTTCGACCATTCCAGCGGCCTCTGGCCAGTAGCAGCTATTGTGTCCCGGAACCCGGATGCACAATGGGAGACATTGGCCAGCGCCGGCAGGTGGCACCGTTGATGGGGCATCGATACACTCCTCGAACGGAGCGCGTCCTGGTCGAGATGGCCCCGGGCGAGCGCCGGCCCTCCATTTTTTCGGTTTCCTACAAAGGAAAAGAATAAATCTGAGCGCGACGCGGATCACCTAGCCTATGCCTCGTTGCATGAAACATCCTCCGGATCCTCCACCATGATGCCCGTTCACGCCCACTCCCCAGACGGTTTCGCCGTACGAGAAGCAACCGGAGATGAAAACCAGCACACCACCTCAACCCTCACAGACGCCAATGAAGCGCGCAAACATACAGTACCACCAGCGTTCAGAGATATAGTACCTTGATTGTGCACATATGCCTCCCAGCTACTGCGGGACCTCCTGTCCTCCTATGATCTGTTTCATATCCCTCCTTAAGTCGTACTGCGATCTTTCTGTATCCCTCAAGTACTGATAATCCTTTTCCACCGTCTAAACAATCAAAAATTGCCGCATCACCTTTTGATCGGACATGTCTTCCAGGGACCGCCGGGGTGAAACCGGGCTCGGGATGGCGGTTGTGGGATGGTCTAAATTTTGTTTGAACTCTAGAACTCTTTCAACTTAGACGACGACCATGGCCGCCGAGATCCAGTTGCCCGCCACGATGAAAGCTGTCGTGGTCCAAGAGGTATCCCGTTCCTTACTGCCGGCGCCAATACTCACCTATACTCCACAGACAAAGACGGTCGCTGTGGAGGAAAAGCCGGGCCCGGAGATCGGAGATAACGAACTCCTCGTCAAGGTCGAATATGCTGCTGTCAATCCGACCGACTGGAAACGTATGTCACACTCCTTCACACTCGATGAGATTCCCATCTGACGGATATTCAGACGTGAAAGGCATCACTCGTGGGTTTCCACGTCACAACTCGCCAGGAGGAGTGACAAGGTCGACCCCTTCTAGATCCCGGCACGATATCCGGCTGTGAAGCCGTTGGTCAAGTCGTCAAGATCGGGCCCAACCAGAACCCCAACAAGCCGTTCAAGCTGGGAGACAGAATCGCTGCCGGATGTCATGGTGGTGCGATATATATCCGGCCTAGCCCAAGATGCCTGTCCAATCGGCTGATTGACGTTTGAACGTTCAGGCCGCTACACAGACAACGGGGGATTTTCAGAATACATCAGAATGATGACCGACCTCGCATGGAAGATCCCAGACAACATATCGTACGAACAAGCGGCGACGGTCTCAATCGGGGTGTATTCCGCGGCGATGAGCATGTCCCATCCGACCCGACTTGACATGGCCGAGTGGCCCGGCAAAGTCGCCAACGAACAGTGGGTGAGTGTGACAACACACACGCGATGCATTCCCTGGCATTCCATCCGACGAATCGTCGATCGTGTTCTGGTTCCTCGGCTGCTCATCGCCCTTCGCATCTTCTGACATTATTATGGCATTTGGCTTCCGTTCTCTCGTTTCCCTTTGTGCAGTTTCTGGTCTATAGCGGGTCGACCGCCGTTGGACATTACGCCATCCAGCTGGCTCACCTGTCTGGATACAAAGTCGTCGCCACAGCGTCCCCGAAGAACCACCGAACGCTCAAGACCCTCGGCGCTGATGTAGTTTTCGACGTAAGGATTTCCACTAAACCCCATTTCACTAAAGGCCTAGACAGGCGATCCAACTCACGATCGACACGTAGTACAGGGACCCGGACTTGCTTGCAAAAGTCAAAGCGGTTACTGGGGACTCCCTTCGAATCGCCCTTGACTGCTTCAGCTCCCCCGAGAGCCAGCAGTTCTCTGTGGAGGCCATCGCCACCGGAGGAGGAAAAGTCCTCATCATCGGTAGGCCAGACCCCGAAGCTGCTGCTCTCCGGAGCGACGTTTCTGTTCAATGTGCGTCGGCCGACATGCTGAGGAGGAATATCCATAAGGTCCTGATCCGATTTTCACAACCTTTCTGGTACTCCCACCACATGATATAACTATCGCGCCACCACCTTCACCGTCGTCGTCGCTGTCGCCATCATCATCCTCACTATCCCCGCTCTCAGTAATGCTCCTCTACACGATGTTCGGCAAGGCCTTCGAATTCCGCGGGCTCGTCCTCCCAGCCTCCAAAGAAGACTACGACCACATCTACCGGTTCTCCCAGAAAGTCCCCGAGCTCCTCGAATCAGGCTTGCTCAAGCCGATGAAAGTCAATTTGTGGGAGGGTGGGCTGGGAAGGGTCGCTGAAGCCCTGCAGTACCTTGAAGATGGAAAGATCAGTGCTGAAAAGCTCGTTATCAAATTGTGAACTGTAGTATCTATCCCAGGTCCTCCCCGCGAACGCGTAAGTGAACAGGACTTCAGAATATCTGTACTTGTAAGGTTGCGGGATCTTGCTCATTCCCAATAAAAGTATCGTTGAGGGTTTCATCCCAGTCCGCAACCGAACCACGGATCAAGAGCGTCTATCGAGGTTGGGGGTCGAGGGATGGTGGCCGCACGCAGAGCGCCCGGGATATTGAGGGTACCCGCGGTTACGGAGAACCTACACATAGCGCACCGTTCGGGGTCTCCCACTGAGCCTCCTACTGACGCATTAAATGATCGCGATATCCATGTTCCGCACCCACCCCCCACCCCCCGAGTCCTGCGCCTCAAGCAAAAGCCGTGTCGTGTCTGACCTTATCCAAGTCGAGCTAGCCTCCGACCAATACATACATACATACAACCCCGAAGGACCGCTTTAATCCTACCATCCGAACCGAATACCTACTTAGTATGGTCGCGGCGGTGTGGCGCACCGCTGAACCCGACCCCCGGATCTCCCACCCTGACATCGGAAGTCGGAGGTGCGAGAACGGCGCGGTGTGATCGAAGGGTTCGAGTCGCCCGCCGAGAATGGAAGCCAGCGTTCAAGTCCCTCGATCCTCGTAGCGGCCAAGAGAGTAGTGGCGATGTCCCGAACGTTGACGTCTAGTAGTAACTGAGAGATTCGACAGGAAGGTTCGGGTTAGCGATGATTGTAAGTGTTGATGCTGGATATCTCGTAGGACTTCAAATGATCCCTTCCGGCGCGAAGGGTCCAACGAAAAACGTAGGGCAGACTGTGGTCCGTTCGGCTAAAGAGCACCAACTCGGGGGTTTATGCAGTGGTGAGAGTGGTCGTGGGACGGTATATGGACTGTAACCGGGTTTCGTGTCGATTGCACATACGTAATTCTAGTTCAAGGGGCAAAGTCTTCCATGGCAGCTCGGAGTCTACATATTCGCAGACGACCGGCAGTCGGCAAAATAGGATACCAAATTCCTATCCAAACAGTATCCAGCGAAATGTACTCGTGTATCTATCCGATGTGTTCATATACACGGACGAGGGCATAGGGTAAGTGATGGAAGTAGAGGAAGAAAAATAGGCAAGCAAAACCTGGAACAAAACAAAACAGCGCCACAACGAAGAATAACAATATTCATGTATGATTTCATAGCTCGTCGTGGGTGTGGACCTCTTCAGGGTTATTCTGCTTGGATGCAGCCCAGCCCTCCAGCGGTGCCTCCCTGAGGGCTTCCACCACCTGTTCCGGGCTCTTGCCAATGGTAACTTGTGAAGTGGACTCCTCGTCGGCTATAGGCAGAATAGACACGGACGGATCTTCCGTAGGTTTCGCCTCAGAAGAATCTTCGTCGTGGTTGGCTCCGTCAAAGGCCCTCTCACCATCCCTCTGAATCCTCCTTAGACGGGATTCAAAGCCAGTAATGACATCATCGACCTCTACGCGAAGATCCCTCAGCACTTGTAAGACGGGGTTATCCAAAGCTTCTTCGTGAGTCCCGTTTCGGTGCATCAGAACCTCCTCGTGAAACGAGTCACTGGCTGTGTACGACAGAGCCAGAGGGTGCGCAGGGTAAAGAAACCATCAGTAACTGGAGTATCGAACAACAAAACGGGATCAACCCACCGCGCATCAAGTCATGGTACCTCACCCAATCGCCCGTTGTCACGTCATCCAACCACGAGTAGTCAAGGCCAAGATCAGCTTGAGCCTTCTCAGAGAATTCCGTGACGGTCGTCGTGGCCTTTTCAACCAGCTTTTGCTCGTTCTCGGAGAGTTCATTGTACCAGTCGCCAACCTTCCTGTCCACCTCATCTAGTCTCTTCTCGAACTTATCCTTCACCTTTTTAACAACCCGCTCCCACAATGTGCTCTTGTCCTGTTTCTTTTTCTCCTTGATGAGGCTCTTCAGGTAATGTTCGGCGCCTCTCAGATACTTGTCACCGTCCGCGGCGAACTCGTTGATTGCACGTTGGATGTCAGAGTCCTTCTTCAGGGTCTTGGCGGCATTCTTGCGCACGTTGTAGAGCGCCAGTCTGAAGACCTCTATCTGTGCCCTCTTCAGGTCCTCGAGTTGGTATTCCCAATCGGTGTGCCTGTCAGTGATCTCCTTACGTTTCCAGGCGGTCTCCTCGGCTTTTGCCTTTAACCTAGCCTCGTGCTCCTCGTCTGACTCTTCTGGAGGAAACAGAGCTTCCTCCTCAACCAAATCCTCGGGCTCATCTACGTCTAAACCGATCTCGGCTGAGAATAAGTCCAGGTCATCCTCATCCTCAGGAGTAACAGGAGGAACGGGCATAGCTTGCTTGGGGGAACGAGAGGGGGTAGAGGCCGGGGGACCGTCCCCCAATATATTTACCACACGGGGGGTGGCAATAACCACTTGGGGAGTTTCTGGAGAAAGCTTGTTATCGCTGCTCAGAACTGGAGGGGGGATGGGGGTGGAAACGGGTGCTGGGGAGTGGGTGTCTTCCTCGACCGAAATGGCGGCGACAGTGCTCGGTTCCTCCTTGATAGGAGCATCGGCAGCAGGAACGGGGTTGGGGGTGACAGCGGGCTTGGTTGTGGTGGGCACGACCTTATCGCCGCTCAGCTCCTTAATTTTGGCCCACATTTGGGCGACGTGAGGGTCCACGAACTGCCTGCGGTAGACTGCAAGGTATGCGAGGATGCGGAGGACAACATCTTTGAATCGTTCCCAAGCTGGTCGAGCGCAAGGCTTGGCGTATGTGTAGCCGTCAATAGATCTGTACCACGCGAGAACGACGTATGGCTGAGCTTGCTTTTGCAATCTCCATGCGGTGGCAGCGCTGATGCGGACGTATGGTGCGAGGTAGCGCTCGTATTCGGTCCCGACAGCAACCAGGTACGGATCCACGTAGGACAGGGCACCTTGTACGTGAGGAGCAATGTAGGTGTGATATTGGGGGACGACACGATTGTTCCACTCGGGGATGACATACGTAGAAAATTTGGATACCGTTGTGGCGACAACAGGTTGGAGGACGCGATGAGCGCGAATGACGTAAGGCTCGATCTCCTTCACGTATGGCTCGACTGTGGGGTTCGAGAGCGCGTGGTTGATGAGAGGGTATACATATGGTTCCAGAACGTTGTAACGCGTTGCGGTAATGGTGTGGCAGACCGAGGAGTCGGGACTCCTGTCGGGGTTTTCACAGATGAGGAAGGAATACACAGAAAGCCACGCAAGGGATATTTTGAGGATCAAGTCGATAAAACGTCTGAAAATACCCTTCTTGGGCTTCTATTCCGTGGCCGTGGGTTAGCAATGCATGACTGGAGGGACGCTGGAAACTTGCACCTACAGGAGACGATTTCCGCCGCCATTTAGACTTTGGTTTTAGTCTCGAAATTGTCATTGACTCCTAAAGAAGGAACGGTTCGGTGTTAGATACAACCCGATGGATATTGGACCGAACACAAGGAGGGTTGTGCGGTGCACGAACAACGATGAGCGAGTCATCGTGCGCCGTCAGCGTTCACCCCACGAGACCGCTGCATGAAACAGACACAGAGACAGTCGCTCACCGTTAAGTCAGCAGACTTGGGTTTCCCGTTGGCCAATGGACTCGAATGCTCAGGTTGATTGAACTGGTTTGCTTTGACCTTGGCCATGCGGGGGACAGCCTGGCTTGAGCTCGACCTCGAGCTGGGTGTTGGTGGTAAAGGTGCTTTCCTGATCACGACCATGACGAGAATGGAATGTGGAGACGGCCACCAGTCGCCGTGTCGATTGGGGTCGCGAAGGTGGCAGACAAGTCTAAGGGGGATGTGATCAGCACGTGATTACACATCATCAATTTCTTCCGTGTTCCCGACTCCGACACCCGAAACCCGAGATCCAACGTCCGTCGACACCTCCCAAAATGCTCCGGAACCTTGTCAACCCTTCAGTAAGTGAAGCATGGTTTCGGGTGGACTCCGCAGCGTGCTGATCCGTGATTGGTAGCTCACGCGGGCCATCCGGCGAACTCAGTGCTTGCCTACAGCACGCAGGTGGCTGACCCAGGAAGCGAGGCAACAGCTCGAGGCGACCGTCAAGTCCTCGCCTGTCGTGCTGTTTATGAAAGGCAATCCTGCTATGCCTCAGTGTGGTTTCTCGCGTGCCGCAGTTCAGATTCTGGAGCTTCATGGAGTTCCACCCCAGAAGCTCAAGTCACTTGATGTACTTGAGGACTCTACGCTGAGGAGCGACATCAAGGAGTTCTCGTACGTACCTTCGCCCTAACTTCATTCCATGTCCTCACTCCTGTATAGCGAGTGGCCAACCATTCCCCAAATCTATGTGAACGGCGAGTTCGTTGGCGGATGCGACATTTTACTAAGCAGTGAGTATGTTCTCACCCTAGTTGCCCCTGGCTCACTCCCTTTCAGTGCACCAATCTGGTGAGCTGGAAAAACTTTTGGTGAAGGAAAATATTATCCCGCCCACGGAAGAAACCACGGGCCAGTAAAAATCAACCGATTCCTCACCTCATCTGAGACGTGAGGTCCCGCTCCGGCCTTGATCTACGCACCATACTTTAATTTGTCTCTTTAGACCACTCGTTATTACCAAATACATACTACATGTAAGTGGACACCCGCGGGTCAGATATCCAACAGTCACCAAGCATCTTCCAAGTCGGCCCCCACAAGGACGTCCCCTTCTACACCTCGTACTTACGCGATCGGTGGCCCATGGCCGACGCGCGCGGTTTTGGCGTAGTAGGTGGTTGTAGAGTAATATGATGTGGTGAATGTGTACGGAGTACTCCAGTCTATGACATTGGAACGCCTTGGAATGTTTCCCTCCCAGAGCCCGGGCGCATTCGCGTGGATGAGCATTCCATGGGTTTCCCACGCCTCTTTACGCCCGCTCTCCACACCTATCGTTGTTCTGCAGCACCTGGCTTGTAATGTCCTGGTCTGAATGCATACCACCTACCCTCTGACCCCAACAAGCCGCAATCGTCTTAAAGTCACGTTCAACCCCCGAGGTTGTCAACGTGATTCAACGACGCTACAAACCTCTCTCCTGTCCCTCAGGATTGTCAACGCTCAGCAAGTAAGGTAGTATCTACCTCCCCTGCCGCCAACCACCTACTTCCTCCTGTGTCTGTGCCTGTAGGTGATTCCAAACGGAACGGTGCGCGCGTAGTATTCCAAGTCGCAACTTCCGGCTGCTCCAGTACACAAACCAAACGACCGTGGAAGGGAAAACGCCCCAACCGAGTGCCGGTGATCCGGGGCTCAGAGAACACTACACCTTGCAACACAGGTTCCTCCTGACTTCATACCATCAGCACTGGTCACCTCTTGTTCTTACTCAGGTGCCTCGCCGTACAGGGCGTCGTGAGACGTGACAGATGCAGAGTCTCAGTATCTTCGGACCACACAATATGTTTACTCGTTGTTCCGTGACCTTAGGACCGGTTGCGCCGCTGGGAACGGATCGAACCGAGTTCGCGAACTCAGCGCCTGGGGTCCGGCTTTGTGATACGAGGGTACTTAATGAAAAGAGTAAGAGAATACTCATATGGGGGGACTTCTGATGGTTGACCGCAAGTGAAAGGCGCGGCGGAATCCCCTCCCTACTAAGCAGAACGCATGACACTTGTCACAACCCCCACCTGGGCTCCGATCGTGTGAGAACAAGGAGTCAATGCGACCCTCCCGAAATCCTCGCAAACCAACTGAATATGTTTCCCAACACAGACGCTGTCAATCGTTGACGACATCAAATCCCCGGTTATGAGCAACGTAAGCAACACAGTCCTTATGAAATCTGTGAGGCGTACCTCACCCAAGCAGTATGATTTTCATTAGAGATATGTGTATCCTCGGTTCCAAGGGGCTCCACCGGGGCCTAAATCAGGAATTTTAATGCACTCACTGATATCTGGGTCTCTCACCGGCGATTGTACATAACGGTGAGCCCTATTCAACCATCCACAGCTCGCCAAGCCCACCATGTCCTCTCCTCCTAGAGTTGAGAGCGTCGACGAGATTGAGGTCATCTCCAGAGAAGGTACGCTCGTGTTCTTTTTTCCTCACAGGTCGTAGGTTGAGATCCTTGTTGACAGCAGCCAACCTTTCCAAGCCGTGTGAACTGTCCCTCACCGGCGGAACGGCAGTAAAGGATGACGAAAGTTTAACCGTCGAAGGTGCTAAGGAATCAGGTAGCAGCCTTATCCCTGACCGACTACCTCGCGAGAAGCTTACAACTTTATCACAGTACCCAACCCCCTTCCAAGATCCGAGGAATCGTCTGCTAGGAATATTGTGCCTCCCGAACACGAATGTAAACCTCGCGCACTTCCCTTGACCCACGACGAACAGCTGATCCCTGGTGTGGAACCCTCCGTTAGGTGCCATCGCTGGCCAACGTCAATCTATATGGCTCAAGTACGTTACCATCGCGGAAAAATGGGACCAGAAAATGATGGAAAAGTGGAAGTCCAGTATGAACAATCTCCTTATTTTTGTAAGTCTACCTTGATGACAGCGCTATTTTCAATTTTGAAGTCCGGAACTCTGGATAGGCCGCCTTATTCACCGCAATCGTCACCGCGTTTGCCCTCGACCAATGTCAGACCTTGACGAAGACACCGGAACGAAGCTCCTTCGTATTCTCGTCGAACAGTCTGCCGTAGGCCAGGCCATCAACTTACCTCCGCCGAGTCCACCACCGTCCATCGTGACGGTAAGTGCCCTGTGGTTCCTCAGCATCATGTCAAGCTTGGCTGTCACTACTTGGGCTATGCTCTGTCTGGAGTGGTGCGCCTTCCTTACAGAGGGTATCCAGGCAGAAGACTACGAGGGAATGGCGGAGAAGAGGCAACGAAGGTTCGAGGCCGTGAAACGTTGGAGAATGCACCTCGTTGTCGCCTCCATCCCATTCTTTCTCCATATCTCCCTCTTCCTCTTCCTTGCCGGCCTCTGGTTGGGGTTGTGGGATGTGAACCAGCAACTCGGGCTCATTGTTGGGATACCAACCTTAATCATAGCATCGAGCTACCTGATAGCAACCTTGCTCCCCATGTTCACAGAGGCTCCCTTATTCACTTCGGTCACGGAAATGACCCAACCTTTGGCCGACGAGCTCAAGCACCTTCTCAGACTTCGCCGCTTCGTCCATGCCCCACTCATCTTCCCGTGGATTTCAAGGTCCTTCGCGAAGATATCTAACAAATTCCATCCTCTCTCAAGCTTTGCCTTCCGCAGACACTTCTCTCGCTCCCTTCGTATCACGGCATCCCTTTTGATCACATCTCTCGAACGCGCTCACAAGTTCGCCAGCCCGCTCTTTCGTACTACAGGGACAATCATCAGCATAACTCTACTCCCGATCGTCCCCACGTTCCAGCCAAAGGGAAACCCATTCAAGGAGTTGAATAGACTGCAAATTGGGCGCTCGGATCGGTACAAGGGAATCCATCAACGGGCTTTATTCTGGTTAATGAACACGCCGTTGACCCATTCCGAGGTAAAGGAGGTCCTCAAGGAGTTTCACGATCTGGGAAAAGTCGAGGAGCCATTGGATCGTTCGATCGTCAAACTCCTTGTCTTATCCCTGTCTTCCGTTCTGGAGAACGGTCGAATCAGCGAGGATGAACAGCCGATCTTCGACCACTGTACCAGGATCCTGGTGGAGGAGATGGACCGAGCATTTAGAGACGCGGAATACAACGCAGGGATTCTGCTCCGGAACACGGCAATTTCCAGCGGACTGGAGCCCTACTTTAATTTCGACGCTTCCAAGCAACCGCCGGAGAAAAAGAGGGGCACGTCCGAGGAATACTGGAACAGAGTCATTCCATCATTGTGGCTTTCCCCTTGGATTCAAAAAGTCGTCGAGCAACTCGAACCGAACGCGAAGTCGATAAAGCCGTCCCTCCTCCAGCGGGTTGTTCGTGCACTACACGCAACAATGCTCACCCCTCTATACACCAAGGAGTCCATTCTCGAATTCCCGTTGCCAGATTTCAGCTGTTGGGACTTTTGGGAAGACGAGCCGCCAAGCGAGCGTCTTGACAAAGACCTATCGGCGTTCCTGCAGAATTTATTTACCGAATTCTATAACTCCGTGTCCCTCCGGTCAAACCGCGACGATCCCACAACAATCTCATCACTCATCACTGAGTGCCTAACACTTCTCGACGACCATCCAGAGTTGCCCAAATTTCACAGTGCCCTGTGTTTCTTCGTCGTCGTATTGTGGAGAAGCAATCCGGACGTGTTCGACGCGGAGCCCTCTGTCGCTCATGCACTCCTCACATCCGCTGCAAAGTACTCAGAAGATGTCCCAAGCCACGCCACTGCGCAAACCGTCCGGCTTCTTGCTATCGCGTACGGGCCAAAACACCTGGTTTCAAGGCAAAGCATCCCTCTGGAGACCGTTCGCGATCTCTACGCACGTCTGCATAATTCCGATGGATCCAGAGCGCTTAAAGGGGCTCATTCACGCGAACGCAGCCACGCTAGAAACCTTGCTTTCCACGGACGGCCACTCAGGGGCATGGATTCCACGATTGGACCCGGGTCATGGGGATGGGCGAGATGTTATTCCCAGCTTGTTGGTTACCGATGACACAGCCCTCAAATTTTCCTGCGAGCGTCCGCGCTATCGGTTACCGTGGCTCTACTCACTCGCCATCGCACTCTCACACGGGGTCGAGGGAATTGTGCTGAAACCTTTGGATGTTTTTTTTTTTTTTTTTTTTTTTTTGGTGTCGTGGCTAGCACTGTGTGAGGCCGGGAATTGCACCCTGCGGGTTAAATAGGACTACCAGGGGGAAATGCGATTACGCACTGGCCGTTGGACGGCGCTGTGTGGGACTCAACCTCCCGGGTCAGCTCACGCGTCACCGGTTGCGCCCGCGAGGGCGCGTTGAGGCGATACCCACTAAAACCCCCTTAAGTTTATACCAGTCGGTTGGGAGGTCGTCTTCATTCTTGAGGCATCCTATCCAGGTGTTCGTTACGACTTCCGGTTTGATTGCATTCTTGCCAAATCTGATGTTGTTTGTGAGTGCTCGGTCGATTGTTAGACGTTTGTTGATTGCGTTGGTCCATCTATTGGTTATTTCGCTATCTGTTGTTGGGGTTTGGGGTTCGTCGCCGTCTCTGATCCTTCTTTCGTTTCTTATCTTCCATGTTAGGTATGCTGTTTCGGACATTATGATTCTGTAAAGTCTATTCTTGCCTTGGTCTGGTTTGTTATTGTGTGTGAATTCAGCGAGTCCGCATCCGATGATGTCGCCGAGTTGTGTCGAGAGGGGGGTATTGCTTCGTTTGCTCCAGAGCTCGTTTGCTAGTTCCCATAGGATTTTTCTTGGTCTGGAGGTACATTTTGTGAGGATGTGGTCCATATCTTCTATTTCGTCGCATATGGGGCATACGCCTCGTTGTTCGAAGCCCGGGATGGGGTTCCAGTATTCTCCTATTTTGTATGCGTTTTGTGTGCACTTCCATAGGAAGTCTCTCGTTTTCCTCGTGAAGTCTTTATGTCTGGTAGCTGACCATACGTGTTCTATTGTGGGGGACGCGCCGAATGTATCTTCCGTACAGGCTTGGATTCTGCCTACGATTAGGTCAGTTCTCCGCCTTACTGGGATCTGTCTCTTTTCTTTTATCATTTGGTAGAAGTCCCTTTGTTCTAGTACCGCAATTTTCGCTCCTATTGCTATTTGGTTTGTGGGGTATGTTAGGTCCACGGGGGTCTCTGGGATCGGTTTTCTCGCGCCCTCTCCCGCGAGTTTGTCCGCTTCTTCATTGCCTTTGATGCCGTCATGTCCTTTGACCCATTGTAGCGTGGTCTTCCCGTTCCTCCATCTCAGTAGGGCGGTCATGCATTTGAAGATTTCTTTGTGTTTAACGTTCATCCAGCCTTTGTCTTCCCAATTTTTGACGTGTTTGGTGAGTCCGTCTACGAGATATTTTGAGTCGCTCATGATTCGTAGGTTTTCGTTCGGCGGCTGGTTTCTTATGGCCAGTAGTGCTGCTATAAGTTCTCCCGTTTGGTTCGACTGTTCTTGGAGCGCAACTCGGACACTTAGGTTTCGTGGGTCATTGTCACCGTACCAGACTCCGCTTCCGGCTCGTGCGTTTTCTTTGCCGTTGTTTATGCATGCTCCGTCCGTGAACACTATGGTTTCCCGGGCGTTGATTTCGTGGTCGCACGGGGCTGGTTTAGTGATGCCTGCTGGTTCCGTTAGGGTCTCTCCGAAGATTGTAATTGCATCTTTCAGGGTCTCAGTTTCATTTGCGGGGTCGAATACTACACCCTCGTCGTCCTCTGTATTTTCGGATTCCTGCCTTAGGATTGTTGTTCGTCTTTCTACTGTGGGGTTCCATTTGGGGTGGATCTTTTTTATCAGGTTTGCGGTGAGTTCTATACAGTTGTGCGGGTGGGTGCATTTATACTCGCTACGTAGGGAGAGGCATATATTGCATTTGCATGAGTTGTCCGGGGAGTGGTTTTCGGGGGTGTTGTTCAACAGGTCAAGTGCGTCGCCTACCAGTTTGATGTTGTGTTTTTTTCTTAAGCACTTCGCCTTCTTTGTTTTGTAGAGTTTGCGGGCGGATGGGACCGATCGTACGTGGTACCATATCGGTAGTTCCAGCTGTACGTTCTTTTTCGGCGTGGTTGCTGATACTTGGACCTTGAATTCCTTTGCTAGTTTAAGCATCGCTTTTAGGTCCTCTGGGAGGGACGAGTTCCTTTCTCTAGCACTCCAGTTTTGGATTATCGGCATGATTCTTGCCTCGGGGTCGTTATCAATTTTGTACGATGGGGGTATATCGATCGCTATTATTGCGTCGGCGAAGTACGTCCAGGTTGCTCTGTCATTGCCTAGGTTTAAGTAGGCTTGTAGCCATGTGAGGTGGATCGCTTTATTTCTTGCTTCGATGTCGAGCATTTTTTTCCCTCCCTTCTTGTGGGGCGCGTGCATTTGTGCTTGGTTTACCGTGTCAGACTTTTCGTTGTTCCACATGAATCTTCTGGTCAGTTTGCTCATCTCGCTTTCTATTTCGGGCGGCATTCCTTGCACCTTTGTCAGGTATTGCGTCACTCCGGCTACTTGCATTTGTAGGATTAGTCTTCGTCCTTCGAGGGAGTGTTTCGCTGAGCCCCATCTTTTTAGGCGTTTGCAGCAGTTTTCGAGGATTGGGGCCCAGGTGGTTGCTTGGTCGACTTTGTTGCCGAGCCATGCACCGAGGATTCTCACCGGTTCTCCATCTCTCGCGATGTGGATGTGGGATGGTATCTCGTCGTTCCGCATGTTGAGTTTACGTGAGGTTACAATTTGGTTCCTTTGGGTTACGTTTCCTAACGGGATGATTTCTGTTTTTTCGATATTGAATTTTGCTCCTGACACTTTACACCATTTTTCGAGGATGTCTTGTAGTTCATCCATGTTGTCATCCTCTGACAAGAACACCGTAGTGTCGTCCGCAAATAGTTTGATTTTCAGTGAGCCTTTTTTTCCTGGAATGGGGATTCCTCCGATGTTGGTGGATTTGCGTATGTTTTCGGCTAGGGGTTCGATTGCGATGTCAAATAGGAGACACGATAGTGCGTCTCCTTGGCGTACGCCTCTGCATACTGTGAATGGTTCGCTTAGTTCGCCGTTGATCATGACGAACGTCTTCGCATTTTCGTACAGGGCTTGGATGGTTTTGATGAATTGTTCGGGGAACCCAAATTTTCTCAGAACTGACCATAGGTATGGGTGTAGTATTTTATCGTAAGCCTTTTCTTGGTCTAGCGCTATTATTGCACCTGACATTTGTTTTCTTTCCATGTAGTCGATGACGAGTTTTGTCGTTTTGACCTGATCGAAAATGCTTCTGCCTTTGATAAAGCCGGCTTGGTCATTGTGGATGCCTTTGGATGTTTTTAATTTACTTGTGACTCCACGCGAAGGTCTCTCCGATGATAGAGCCTTGGACACGAATGCCCTTGTGGTGATCGTTCTAAGGCTTGCCTCATCTCGCCAATTCGAATTGAAGATCACAGAACCGGGACCAAAGGCGGACTTGCTTGACCGGGTCGACGAAATTGTCCGACTGATGAAGGATATCATCCAGAAACCCGAGTCTCCCTGGCGGATGCGATGGAAATCAATCTACCTGCTCGCGGACGTTGTCCATATTCTCTCCCTTGCGGGGATTAATATCAAGGAGAACGAACAACTAGAGGCCGATATCAACAACACAATTGAAGTCATACGGACGTACATCACCGGACAGAAGGAACCTGGGTGTATCTGCGAACGCGTCCCCTCTGATTGGGATATGAAGAGAGGTGTACTGAGGCTTGGTGGGTTGGTGGGGGAAGTCCAGGATCTCGCTGTACGGTGTGAAGCAAACGAAGGAGTGTACAGGTGGAGGGGCCCCACAGGGAATCTCATTCCATATCTTTCTCTCTATCCTCAGCGAACACCATCCGATCCCACTTCCCAGGCTCCGTACCGGTTCTTGAAGAAACTAGAACGGTGAGTTACAGCTTCTGGTCGATTTAGAAATAGGTCGTTTTGACAAAACGTTTGTAGATTTGTCCTCGAGGACGACACTCCCGACTCGGAGGCGATTTCGGCGGCGGATTGGCCGAACGCAGGCAATCCTCACAGTTCGAGCCCCGTCTAAGTTCAGGGCAATTGTTGCATCATCTTGTGTCCCTTTGTTCATTGTATCAAGGCGAGAGCAATACCCATATCTTGCATAACTATTTGTGGCGACTCGTGATGAGCCAATCCCACCGCATGAAGCAGAGTACTACAGTTCAATTCGTCCCCCAAGAGCTGTTTCCGAGAGGGTGCCGCCCAAGTCTGTTATTTACCTTTCGATGGTGTTAGGGCTCGGCACCAAACGGCTCATATATTCACCGCAAACAGGCCGGCAACCTATTCCTTCGTTCAATGAGTGGTCTGTAATATTATCACCAATCATTCAGTAGTGATTGGGTGTGGCATGGGCGTTTGGAGTGAATTGCGGAATGTTGCGGAAGGGGCAGGCCTCTACATCACGTGCCACGCATGCCGGGGTACCGAACGTCGGCACCATCAAAAGGTAAACAACGTTAACAAATCGGGGATTGTATCTGTTCTCCAATGTAAAACCGTCTATGACTCTATCAAAACAAACCCAACCACAAGTTACGCTCGCCCTGGTGGGGAGGGGCGGGAAACCTCATCGTAGGTGAGCACTATCTTAGATATTTTAGCTGTTCACTTTGTCGACACAGGTGAAGAAAAATGAACGAACTGGATCCATTCGACACGACTTCGGCGCTCTTCCCGGCGGCCGTTCCGCCCCTGGGTGCTCAGGTGATAGCTGGATCCTACTACGATGTCAAGTTCGGCCATATCCTGCACCTCGCTCCCTCAAGCACCTCGATACGCTACATAGACGCGATGTGTGATACATTGGCATTTCTGCATCCGGGCGGAGACGATGCATTCTGGCTCGGAACTCTTTGCATCCTACCTGTTTCAAGCACGTGGATACTCACCTCGAATTTCGTCATCAATACCCACTATTCCGATGTCTCCGGGGAGTTGCATGTATGCTCATGTCGCGCCCACGCCAAACCATCCCGCTTCCCAGTGATCAGATGTCTTCAGGCGTTGGTGGTGTCAATGAAGTGGAGCCCGTCTCGCATGACAGGTGGGTCGCGCTTTGCTTAAGTTGGATTGCCCTTGTCAGGAGGATACGCAGACACGCGTGTCATCAATTCAAATAAGTGCCGCCGGTATGTGGGCTCTGCGGGCTAATACACTCACTCATATCTGGATTTCTCACACTAACGATGCAACTTAATAGCAAGGTATATAATATGAGCCCCTAGTTTGTGCACCCCGCTCAACTATGCCACCGCTCCCTGTCGAAGGAATGCAGGAAGCCCCTGCACAAGGTATCTCCGTTTCCTTCTTTACCGGTGACGTGCTGATGTCCTCCCCATAGGATGCGACCGTCCTAGCTTACTCAAAACACCTGCCTCCGACGGGACGGCATCCAAGGCTGATGGGGGTACAGAGGACGGGAATGTTAAAAAAACAGGTAATCTGCTTCCCCTGGCCGACATCGTGACGGAGAGCTTACAACACCGTCGACAGCCAGCACCCTTCCAACACTCGGAGAACCGTCTTCTGATAACATGACCAAGGTTTTATCTTTCGAGCCCACTGGTAAACCTCTGCGCACTGTACCTGGTTGTATTGGAAAGTTAATTTTCAATCTGGGTCTCCCTTTCATTAGGTGCAATCGCCGCTCAACCTCAGTCTATATGGTACAAGTATGTGACAGCCGCGGAACAATGGGATCGGCGAATGATGGAAAAGTGGAAGGCGAATATGAACAACCTCTTGATCTTTGTAGGTTTGCTTTACAAGAGGTAGTGGCTTTCCACCTAACTCCTATGAAGGCTGCCTTGTTCACCGCAATCGTCACCGCATTTGTCCTCGACGCGATGTCAGATCTTGACGAAGACACCGCAACGAAACTCCTTCGTCTTCTTGTCGAGCAGTCCGTCGCAAACTCGACCGTCGAAGTTCCACCTTCGAACCCACCGTCGTCCATCGTGACAGTCAGCAGTCTCTGGTTCCTGAGCATCATGTCGAGTCTGGCCGCCACCACTTGGGCTATGCTCTGCCTGGAGTGGTGTGCATTCCTCACAGACGGCGTTCAGGCGGAAGACTATGAAGAGATGGCGGAGAAGAGGCAGAGAAAGTTTGAAGCCGTGAAACGTTGGAAAATGCACCTCGTTGTGGCCGCGATCCCATTCTTCCTCCACCTTTCTCTCTTCTTGTTCCTCGCAGGCCTATGGTTGCGGTTGCGAGACGTGAACAAGCAGCTCGGGCTCATTGTCGGTGTGCCGGGCTTAATCATAGCATCGAGCTATGTTGTGGTCACATTGCTTCCCATTTTCACGAATGCTCCCTTCTCCACTTCGGCCTCAGAACTCATCCAACCTGTCACTGATTGGATCATGCGCGTCGCCGGACTTGGCCGTTCCATTCGCTTTCCGTGGATCGCAAGGCTCCTTTCCATGGGAAGCTCATTATTGGCCCGCGCCTCCTCTCACCTTCCTCGCCTCAAAACATATCATTTCAGACTCTTCGCCGAGCTCATCTCCAAAATAACCAAGCTCATCTACAAAATAGTCAAACCATATATCCGGACTGCGTGGAAAACCATCACCTTAATCCCGATAATCCCCACATTCGGGTCGGAACGAAACCCCTTCGATGAGTTGGACAAACTCAAAATTGGACACTCGGATCGGGATAAGGGGATCCATCTACGGGCGCTATTTTGGTTGATGAACACGCCATTGGGCAAAGACGAGGTAAAGGATATCCTCAGAGAGTTTAAGAATCTAGGAGAAACCCCCGGGGAACGCTTGGACCGTACTATCATTAGACTCCTCGTCCTATCCCTGTCCTCCATCCTGGAGAATAATCACGTCAGTGACGACGAACGGCCGATCTTCGACCACTGTACAACGGTTCTCGCGCAGGAGATGGACCGAGAGTTTGGGGACAGGGAACACGACCGGATAATCTTTCGGAAGACCAGAATTTCCGAAGAACTGTTGCCTCATTTCGACCTTACTACCCCTGATAAACACGCCCCCAGCGCATACCCGGGGAAAATTTACTGGTCGAGAGCGATTCCAGCACTATGGCTTTGTCCATCGGAGGAGACAATCAGGAGCGTCGTCGGTCATATCGACTTATATATACAGTTGATAGAACAATCTGACCTTCGGCCCATCGTTCGTGGACTCCACGCGGCGACGCTCGCCTGTTTCCGCCCCAGCCAATCTACCTTCGATTTAATCCCAGATTTCAGCCGCTGGAGCTGGGATTCTGGTTCATCCAATAAAGATCTGGATGTGACTCTATCGTCATTCCTTCAAGGCCTATTCGCCGCGTTCTTCGACGCCCTCCCGAGGATCGATAGCCCTATTACCACCCAATCACTCGTCATCGATTGTCTAGGGCTGCTTGATAATCAACCGGAAAATTATAACCTCAAACTGCACAGCGCCCTGTGCTTCCTCGTAGCCGTTATGTGGAGAAGCGAGCCCGGAGCGTTCGAGGAAGGATCCCCCATCGCTGATGCCCTCCTAGAATCCGCCGAGTCTTACAAAGAATACAGCGGGGAAGATGAATCAAAGCGTGCAAAGATATTGACCACTCGGCTCCGTGCCATCGCGTACGGCCCAAAGCCCTTGATTTCGAGACAGACCCGCTCTCTGACGAGACTTGGCGACCTCTACGAACGACTACCCGATTCAATCACGAAGGATCAACAATGTTCTGAAGGGTTCCTCGAGGCAAATGCAGCAATCCTGGAAGCAACGCTCGCGGAGGACGCCAGCTTTACGATATATTTTTGGCAACGTAGTTCCGATTACGGAGCCGCGCGAAAAATGGTTTCCGATCCATTGTACGAGGCCTCCTTTGATTTCGTGCGTCAGCATCCGAATTACAGGCTACCCTATCTCTACTCACTCGCCATCGCACTCTCATATACGACCGAGGGAAGGAATGACGGGCTTTGGAAGTTTTCCAACCTACTCGTAACTCGCGAAGAACAGGATGGAATGACAACCGACAGAGCCTTGGACACAAACATCCTTGTCGTGACCCTCCTAAGGTTTATCCCATACAACCAGACCGGGACCATGGAACGGGGATGGAAGGGGGATCTCCTCGAACGACTGCGGAAAATCGTCATGGACGGCACCGACTGGCGGACGCGATGGAAATTGATCTACCTGATCGCAAGCCTCATGTTCCTTCTCTCCGAAATGGACGATCAACCTGAGGGGGACGAACAAACCAAGTTCCTGATTGACGCGGCAAGTAGATCCTTCGAGCAGGTAAAACATAAGGGTGTCCCCTCCGGTTGGGAGAGGAAGAGGAAGGGACTCAAGCTTTGCAAGCTGGAAGCGGAGGTCAAATCCCTTGCCAGTACGCGAGGCGAGGCGTCTGAAATGGTGTACGAGTGGTGCGGTGAAAACGTCCCGTATCTCTCACTGTATAGTCCGCAAAGGTCTCCACCCGAACCCATTTCTCGTGCTGCGTTCTGGGCTGTGACGATGCTTCACCGGTGAGTTCGGTTTCTGAGAGGAGGATGGTTCTGATGGCACTCCACAGGCTCGTCGACGAACTCGCGGAGCCTGCAGGGGTCCCTTCGCCAACGCCCGAAGGGCCTAGATCCCCTATATTTTCTTCTTTTCCCCGTACCGCTGGGTCTGGCGAGTTAGTCTAACTACCAAAGTTTCGAAAACCTCCCGTGCCGAATCCCCTGCGACTAGTACTCAGTATTATCCTCCCGTCGCTCAATGTAACAATACGATCTATTTCAGTAAACAGCGTGGTCTGAGATTTGAATTCAAACTCTCACGCACGAGCAAAGATTACAAACCCAGACGCAACTTGCTAGAGCTTCTTCAGTTTTCCTGTCATCCGCTGCTGCGGAAGAGGATCGGCCGATCGTGGGCGCCTGTATACCCACTCGCTTCCATCATCCACCGTAAAGCAACTCACGGGGACGTACTGCGGTCCTGGAGCTGA
>Ga0307513_10003531_pt1 | contig 21159 bp, 11 predicted proteins | sample 15_EM_MG_FD_202174 | JGI IMG/M metagenome (GOLD analysis project Ga0307513, IMG submission 202174) | Populus trichocarpa ectomycorrhiza microbial communities from riparian zone in the Pacific Northwest, United States - 15_EM | ecosystem: Host-associated > Plants > Roots > Unclassified | place...
TATCTGCGACTCGCTGTGCAAATCCTATCGCGTCGGACACGGCAGCAAGCGCGTGCTCGAAAACGTCAACCTGACGTTCAAACGCGGCGATCGGGTCGGCCTGCTGGGCCGCAACGGTGCCGGCAAGACTACGCTGATCAAGATGATAGGCGGCGTCGAAATGCCGACATCGGGCCGGGTCGTGCGTGAGATGAGTTGTTCCTGGCCGCTCGGGTTTAACGGCGGTTTCCAGGGCAGCCTCACCGGATACGACAACGCCCGCTTCATCGCCCGCATCTACGACCGGGACTACAAGGATCTCCGGGACTTCGTCGAGGATTTTACGGAACTCGGCGCGCAATTGCGGGCGCCGGTCAAGACCTATTCGTCGGGCATGCGTGCGCGCCTGGCCTTCGGTCTGTCACTGGCTATCGAATTCGATTGCTACCTGATCGATGAAGTCATCATGGTCGGCGACCGCAACTTCCAGGTGAAATGCCACGCCGAAATCTTCGAGAAGCGGCATGATCGCGCCCTGTTGCTCGCCACGCATGGTGAGAACTATATCCGCGAATATTGCAATCTGGCGGTGGTTCTGCGTAACGGCCAAGCGGAGGTTTACGACGACATCGAAGAAGCCTTGGCTATCTACGAAGCACTGTAAGATCTCTCGAGTCCGATTAGGTACTGCGCCGGACGTTTTTGAGGGCGACAACGTCAAGTGACTGGTGACGCGATGTGGATTCCAGCGGGCCGGGTCAACAAAAGAGATTCAGGGAAAGATACAATGACTGACGCTACTAACCATGGAGAACGTGGGAGCGCACTGGTTCATGACTGGACCTATTACGCGCACCTGTCGATTTACCACTTGGCGCTCGGATACATTGCAGGAAAACGCGTGCTCGATGCAGGATCTGGAACTGGCTATGGAACGGCGTATCTGTCTCAGCATGGATCAGCGTTATCGGTAGACGGATGCGATGGATCCGAGGAGGCAGTCGCTTTTTCCAATGCCCAATTCGGCAATGAGCGTCTGCGCTATACCGCCGTCGACCTTTGCGGCAAACTGCCCTTTCCAGATCATAGTATCGACGTGATATTCACGTCTAATGTTATGGAGCACCTCCATGGAGTGGACATATTTCTGAACGAATGCAGAAGAATACTGGCTCCTCAAGGTAAAATGATAATCGCGGTTCCTCCAATATTCTCTCCGGCGATGCTTGAGGCGAATATGAAGAACGAGTTTCACATTATGAACCTGACCCCAAAGGGTTGGCATGCCAAAATTGGCAGATTCTTTGAAAATGTGCGCCCTCATCTACATCAGCCAAGCGGCCGGTTCGAATCAAGTGAGGCGTTCGGACCGGAAATCACGAAATCCGCGAGCGATATTTTGATAAGGGAGGCCGACTTCGCTTTCCCGGAAACGACGATAGATCACCTGAATACCGAAGCTCATAACATGACTGCGATCTTTTTAGTTTCGCATCCACGGGAAACGCCTCTGCCGAGGTCGCTTGATGAAAACATTCCTGACGAGTGGAATTACGGAGGCGTAATATCCAAGGTAATTGTCGAAGAGCGTGAGCATTTCATGAAAAGCATAGCCCTGCTTAACGAACATATCGCAAATCTTGAAAAGGTGCAGAAACGCGGCCCGTCCGAGAGAAACTTCTGGAACGCAATCAAGAGCCTGACACGCCCGGCGGGATGGTCCGTTGACCGTCCGGCATCGCACTGACGCGCAGCAGCGCAATCAGATCTTGGGCAGATCTGCTCGCCGCCTTCCGAACAGTTCGAACCCGGCGGCAAAGACCTCCTGATTGTCCTGTGACAGCCGCTCGAAGTCGGTCCACAAGGGCACGTCGCGCTTGCTGGGATCGCGCCAGATATCGACGAGCTGGCCGATTGGCGCGGCCAGGAACGCATCGGCCGCCTCACCCGAGAGGTCCTTGCGCAGTGCTGTCTCCGCTTCGGATGCGACCCAAGCGAGCGTGTGATTCGGGCAGAAATTGGCCGAGACGTGCAGCAGCTCGGCCTCGAACGCTTCGAACCAGCGCTCCATCCCGTAGCGCGTGCAATTGTAGAAGTGATACGGCTTTTCATGCAGCGGCTGCAGGAACGCGGTGCGGACGTGCAGCCGTCCACCTGGCTTCAGCACGCGATGCAATTCCGCCGCCACGCGGACCGGATCGTGATAATGCTCGAAGGCATTCATCACCACGACCGCGTCGAAGCTATGGTCGTCGAACGGCAGATGGTGGGCATCGCCGACGATGTCGGTATGCCTGAACACCGCGAATTCCATCTCGACGACGTGCGGGAACTTCTCACGCGATCCGCCGGCGCTGAGATTGAGCACCCAACCCTTCGTTTCGCGAATGACCTCAAGCGCCTCTTCCGGCAATTCATTACTGATGTGGTCTGCGGGCATGATCTGGGGACTGGCTAAGTCAGGCGACAGGCAAGGTCGGCCCGCTGCCAACGGCCATTGCACCATTCCGTCATAGCTGATCAGGGATTGGCGATCTGTGTCATACGCCAGCTTCTGGCCCGTGGTAGGGCAACGCAGCATCGGAAGCAGATCGTCGAGCCGCTTTCTGGCGCGCGGATCGGTCGTGCGCGGATCGTCCAAGAGCTGACGACGGCGCGTCTCGGTATCGACCAGCGCGACCCATGGGTGACGGCGCGCGAAATCCAGGTTGAGCTTGCGATAATTGGTGTCGACGACGGTCTGCGTCTTCATCATCGACGTTTCGTGCACACGGTATTCGGCGAGGATGCCGGGGTGTGATTCGCCGGCAAGCCCCATTTCGGCCATGCGCGCCCAGAAGTCATAGTCCTCCCAACCGTAGCGCACGTGATCATAGCCACCAATCATCGCCCAGGCCTCTTTCGATACCAGCGCCATTGCGTCGACATAGTTGCCCGCCACGAAGCGTTGCGCGTTGTAGGGCGCATCGGAAATCAGCGCCGTCGACGATCCGAAGTGCTGAATGGTGGGATAGATATAGGCAGAGCCGCTCTGCTTGATCGTGGCCAGTAATTTTTCGGCGCAATCGGGTCGCAAACGATTGTCCGCATCGAGCGGCAGAACATACGGCGTATCGGCCGTGTCGAAACCAGAGTTGCGGCAAAAGCCCAGTCCGTAGTTCGCCAAATTCTTTAGAACCACGATCCGGTTGAACCGATCAGCGTTCCGATGGGCCCAATTGACTGCGACCTCGAGCGAATTGTCGGTTGAAAAGCCATCAACGATGATCAGGTCGATCGTGCACAACGTCTGGTTGCGAACCGAATCGAGCGCTTCGATCACCACAGATGCGTAGTTGTAGAGCGGGATGATGACCGCCACTTCGGCCTGTCCGCCCTTGTTATTCTCGAACACCGTCGCCGACGGAAAGACGCGTGGCCGCTGCGCAGGCTTTCCGGCAAGGCTGGCGCTGACCGCGAAACTGCGGGCGGCAACCCTGCCTCCCAAAAGCTGATCGAGCACGCAACCGAACGCCAGCGCACGTCGCCGCGGGCCGAAATGGGCCAGCGCCGACTGGTAGGCGTTGCGCCCGATCCGTTGCCGTAGGTCCGAATCGAGCACGAGCGTTTCGAGGCAGGCATACCAATCGTCGCCGGCTGCCGCCAGGAAACCGGTTTCGCCGTGCCGGATCGCGTTCCGGAACGGACCGGTGGGTGACGCGACCGTCGGACAATTGACCAATGCGGCTTCGAAAAACTTGAGCTCGCTCTTGGCCTGGCAGAATGGATTTCCGACCTCGAGCGGCGCGAGGTTGATGTCGAAGCGCGCCATTTCGGTCGGCAGATTGGGAAGCGGCTGCAGCGGGCGCCATTCGATCTGGCCGTGAAGGTTGCTAAGTTCTGGATATTCCTCGACATCGATCAGCGGCGTCCGGCCATCTGGCGTACGGAACAGCACCAGCCGGCATTGGGGATATTCGCGCAGGATCTGCACAATCGCACCCATCGCCTGGCCAAGATCCTTCTGGTGCGTGCGCGAACCGCCGGCATAGCCGATACGGACCAACCCATCGCGCTTCTGCTCCCAATCACGCGCTGAAATGCGCGACAAGTCATGGGTGGCCTGGTTGAAGCCGTTGGGATTGACGAACGTGGTCTTCCCGCTCCAGCGCATATGGAAGGCGAGCTGATCGGTGGTCGTGAAACACAGGTCAGCAGCCAGCATGGTCTCTCTGAGCCGCCCGAAGTGATCTCTGATGATTTCCTCGGGCATGAGTTGCGACCGGATACCGTCGACGAACTGCGCAGTCGCCAGCCGCGGCTCGGTCATCAGGTCATCGCAATCGAAAATGACTGTTTTGCCCAGATTGCGCATGATGCCGACCGCTTCGGCAATGGCCGGATCCCAGGGCGCGCGCCACATCACCATGTGGTCGAAGCGGGCGACTTCGGCCATGCGATCCGCCAACTCATCGGTGCGGATGCAGTCCGTGCGCCAGCCGTTTTCCCGCGCCGCCTCCATGTAATTGAGCACGCGGTAATAGTGGCCTGGCGTATCGGGTTCTCCCGATACGAACAGGATCGACGGCGTGTTGGCGGGACGAGCCGGCGGCGCGGTAACGGCGGCCACCTCTCGAGTCGGCCCCGCTCCCAGTTCCGGCAAGCGGAAAGAGGCGAAAGCCTCTCGCCCCTCTTCGAGGCCGTGGAGCACAAAATGCAGCAACGGGTTCACCCCCTCAGCTGCGACGTCGGGGTAGGTCACCAGATATTGTTGTCCGGAAAACCGGGGGCCGGGATCAAACCCCGACCGTGCGCCTTCGGTCAGATAGTGAAAGGCTGGATCGCGCGGCTTTCGCCTCCCGCCAAAATAGTTTTTGAGATACCAGTCGGTGTCGAAATAGTCTGAACTCTCAATCACCCTTGCCTGTTTCCGAATGGTACGCCGTTCGTTACGGCTGAGCGACAGAGCAGGCATCGGCTTCTGGGCAGCGCCGGCCGGCAAGGGTTCGCCCTCGATCTCACGATTTTCATGTTGGCCATGAATCAGATAATGTACCAACGGGGCTATGTCGTGTGCCGCCACGTCAGGATAGCGTTCAAGATACTTGCGCGCGGAAAAATGCGGCCCCGGCTCCAGGCCGTAACGACGGCCATGGATTACATAATGGAGCGCTGCGTCTTCGTCGATATCGTGCGCGTCGCCAGCGTGACGAGCATACCAATCCGCATCGAAATATGGCGTATTGCGGATTACATCCGCCAGCGCACGTTGATCGCGTTCCGTTTGCGAACGGCGACGTAGAAAAGGCAAGCTTCGTAACAGCGCAATGCGATTCATGCTTAAGGTCTGCCATTTCTCAAACTGGTGCGCGGCCGTGGAAGCTATTCACGCAAAATTCAGATTCGGGATCGCACCCCCCCGACGCCCTTACCCAATGGCCTGCTATCGTGGCAAGCGTGTCGCGGTGGGGTGCGTGCCCGATATTCAACCGATTTTTGGCGGAGCCGGGTCGGGCCGGATCAAGGGCAACGCGTGTAACACGCCGGCGTCGGGCCGGTGAAGACGACGCCGGGCACCGCTACCGCCTGGCGCGTTGCCCGGTTGCTAGCTGCGGCGCCTCCTCCTAGAAGGAGTGCAGAAATGCGAGGCATCTCAAGATAGTGACCGCCCTCCGGGGCCCGAGCGACGTTGGTGCAAGGTTAGTGTGCGAGTGTCGGCAGGGTTATACTTCCTGGCGGCTTCAGATTAGACGGCAGGCATGAACGAGACGATTTATAAGTCGGCACTGCCCGGCGTCCCCAGAATTGAGTCACCGGCCTTCCGCGCGGAACTGCCGCATTTCGGCTTGAGCGAGGCCGAACAGGTGATCGCGACCAAACTTCATGTCGATGGCTTTGCCGTCATAGATTTCGAGGATGACGACTTCAACGGCCGGGTGGATCGCATCCGCGCATCGCTAACCCCTCGGATGGGTACCGATCTGAACGACCCCGAAAGCGTTAAGACTATAGGCGAACGACGCGTCCAGGATGCCTGGAAATTCGACGAAGATGTCCGGGCGATCGCGGTGAATTCCGCCATCCTGAATCTGCTCTCAGGTCTTTATGGCCGTCGCGCGTTTCCTTTCCAGACGCTCAACTTTCCGGTCGGCACGCAACAGGCAGTGCACGCCGACGCGGTTCATTTTTCAAGCCTGCCAGAGCGATTCATGTGCGGCGTCTGGGTCGCGATGGAAGATGTACCCGCCGAGGCAGGGCCGCTATTTTACGCGCCGGGATCGCATCGCTGGCCGATCGTCAGCAATGCCATGATCGGACGTCGAGGCTATGACAGCCAACTGGAATCTGCGCAGGACCCTTTCCAGGACGCCTGGAACGCGATGATCGCGGCCAATGGCACGCCCACCGAAACCTTTCTGGCGCGCAAGGGCCAGGCCCTGATCTGGTGCGCAAACCTGCTTCACGGCGGCGCGCCGCAGTCCAATCCACGCCTGACCCGCTGGTCGCAGGTCACGCATTATTATTTCGAAGATTGCATATATTACACTCCGGCCTTCTCGGACGAAACGCTTGGTCAGTTGCGACTGCGCGACATCGTCGGGATAGACGACGGCGAGCCGCGGCCGAACTCCTATCTTGGTGTGCCCCTGCCAGCGCCGCGCAAGCGCTCGGGCATGGGCCGGCTGCTTCGTAAGCTTGTGCACCGGCGCAGCGGGACTTGATCGCCGAGTGTCGTTAACGCGCGCCTCGGCAGCGCCGGTGGTATGGAGAGGGGCGCTGCGGCGATAATGATGCAGACGCTCCAAGAATTGCTGCTGCTCCTGTTGCTGCGTCCCTGGAAAGCGCTGACGGTCGCGTATTGGCGGATCACCGGCCGGCGCGTACGGGCGCGTCTGCAATTCAGGGAGGCTGCTGCTGCGCTGCCCTTTGCTTATGCGCAATGGCGGCGGCGGTGCGCGCGCGTCGATCGCGCTGCGCTGGCGTCGGACTTCACCGACGCGGGCGAGATCGCCGTGCACCTGCATTTTGCCCCGTCGGTTTTGCGGAGGGACTTCACCCGTGCCGTGCGATCGGTAACGCGGCAGGCATGGCCGCACTGGCGGTTGCTCGTCACAAGCCAGGACGGGACGGCGCCCGGATTGCCGGACGACCCGCGCATTTCGGTGCTCGACGGCGCGTTTCACAATTATGGGACGGGTCTCAAGGCCGCACTGTCCGCAGCGGCGACGCGGTATTTGGTACCGTTGCGGCCGGAGTGCCGCCTGCCGCGCATGGCACTGGCGACATACGCCATTCATCTACACTCGGTGCCCGCCGGCAGCTTCCCGATCCTCTATGGCGACCAGGATGAGATCGACCGGTTCGGCTGGAGGAGCAATCCCTGGTTCAAACCGGCATGGGATCCGGAGATGTTTCTCGCCCAGGATTATCTTTCAGCGGCGGTGGCCGTTCCCGTTACGATCGCGCGAGACCTTCGGGTCGGTGAAAGCGATGAGACTGCCATTTACGGGATGCTGCTCGGCGCGACACTGCAGCCGGGTCAGGAGGTGCAGCATCTCCACCGGATAACCGCATCGACTCCGCGGGATCATTGGCGTCGCCCCGATGCGGAGCGGCTCGCGCTGCTGCGCGGCGTGTTGGCTGCGGTGCCCGGAACCGAGGTCATCGCAGGCCCCTTTGGGACGGCGTCGATCCGCTGGCCGCTGCCTGTATCGATGCCGCTAGTTAGCATCATCGTGCCGACACGCGATCAGGTTACGCTGCTGCGGACCTGTATCCGGGGGGTGCTGGACCGAACGCGCTATCCCAATCTCGAAATAGTGATCGCGGACAATGACAGTCGTGAGCAGGTAGCTTTGGCCTTTCTGGCCGAAATTTCGGCCGATCCGCGGGTGCGAGTGGTGACTTGGCCGTATCCGTTCAACTATTCGGCGATCAATAACTTCGCCGTCAAAGCCGCACGCGGCGCCTATCTCTGCTTGCTCAACAACGACATCGAGATCGTGGATGAAGACTGGCTCTGCGAACTCATGCGTTATGCGGTGCGGGACGCGGCAGGGGCGATTGGCGCCCGTTTGCTCTATCCCGATCGCACCATCCAGCATGCTGGCGTGACCGTGGGGATGGGCAACGCTGCTGGCCATGCGCATCGCGGCCTCCCCGAGCACGCCGCAGGGCATTTCGCGCACGCTCTTGTCGCGCACCGCGTGATCGCCGTTACGGCCGCGTGCCTACTCGTGAGGCGCGACAGGTTCGAAGCCGTGGGCGGGTTCGACGACGTGGCGCTCCGCATCGCCTATAACGATGTCGATCTGTGCCTGAAGCTGCACCACGCCGGCTTCGAGAACTATTACGTGCCGAGTGCGGTCCTGGTCCACCACGAGAGCAAGTCGCGCGGACTCGACATGGCGCCAGAACATGTCGAGCGTTATCGCGCGGAACTCGCTACGTTGCAGGCGCGATGGGGAACCGAGACCTATTGCGACCCGACGCACCATCCGGTGCTGAACCGCCGTAGTGAAATCTACAAGCCGGAATTCGTCGTCTGCGCTTCACGGCCTGAAGGATGGGTCCCGAAAGATGATTTCGCGATCGTCCGGCGCAGGGCGGAAGTCGACGCGGCGTAGGCTGGTTGTCTTTGGCGCCCGCAAGGACGACAGCTTGCGCCGGCACTATTCCTCTTGGCGGGCGATTTCGTCGGTCGCGCGACGGATGGCGCCGGCGGAGTCGAGGGCGGGGCGCCAGCCGAGTTGGGCAAGCTGGTCGATCGAGTACGAAAAACGCGGCACGTCACCAACCCAGCCACGATTGCCCTGGCCGAATTCGAGTTTGGCGGTGGGCGAAACCCGGTCGCGCACCGTTTCGGCGATCGAACGCACCGTCACCCCCGTATCGTCAGGGCCGATGTTGAAGAGGTTGCGGCGACCTTGTGCGGTCTGCGCGATGTAGAGCATCGCATCGACAAGCTCGCTGACGTGCAAATAGGGCTTGCGTTGCGTGCCGTCCCCCAACACGGGCAGCACCGTCGGCGTTGCTTTGAGCTTACGGACGAAATCGAGGATTACGCCGTGCGTTGCCGGAACTCCGACGACATTGGGAAATCGGAAGATATCGGCGCGCTCCAACCAAGCCTCTACCGCGGCACTGATCTGCGCCTCGGACGCCAGCTTCATCGCGCCGTAATTCGAAATCGGTGAAGTCGGTCCGGCGTCTTCGGCGATCCGCCGATCTCCCAGGTCGCCGTAGATTGCCGAACTGGACGCGAAATGCATTTGCGGAATGGCAAGCACGCGCATCGCTTCGAGCGTCGCGAAGGTCGTCATGAAAGTCTGCTGCAGATCGACCTTGGCATCGGCAACGCCTGCCGGAATATCCGAGTTCGCGGCGAGGTGCCAAACCTGATCGGCGGTGCCGAACGCGCGGATCGCCGCGATCAGCGCGTCGCAATCGGTGCAGTCCACCTGGGCGAAGCCGAATCCGTTGCGCCCCTCATAAGCGGCGAGATATTCGCGCCGGCCGCGCGACAGATCGTCGACGGCAAGTACCCGATCCCCTCTGTCGAGCAGGCGGCCGATCAGGGTCACGGCGATGAACCCAGCGCCGCCGGTTACAATATGCACGTTCATGAATTGATCCGCCCGGTTGCGTTGTCAAAACTCCCGATAACGAAATGCACTGCCAAGGCAAGCACGTCGGACGGGCGCAGGTAGTCTGGTAGATTGTTGTCGCAAAAAGCTTGCGGGCAGAGGACCGGCAGGGTTGCCAATGACATTGAAACGGGGCAACAAACAGCGAGCAAGCGAGCCTTGGAGGGGCGCCAATCCGATTGCGCGATCCTTTCCGGTCCGAGCTTTCGGACCAACCAGGATTTCTGGCGAATGCTTTCTAAATTCCTGTTTCACATCACGAGCCAAACACGGACGATTCCTTGGGCGATCTGCTGAACACCGCGTTGCAGACCATATTCGATAGCCTGCCGGCGTTTCCCCAGGCCGAGTATCGGGAGTGGATCGCCGCTAATGCGCTGGACGCGCGCGAGATGAGCCGTCTCGTGCGCGCGCTCGAGCGGCTTGTCGATCCACCGCAGTTGGAGGTGCTGATGGTCGGCGGCCCGGACATCACCGGCCTGCTCGCGACATTGGATTCGCTGTCTCGACAAGTTTGGCTAGACTTCTCGGTCTCTATCGGTTGTGCGCCCTGCGACGTGCTCGATCTCCAACGCTTGATCGACGCACTGGCGATCACGCAGCCGTCGATCCGTTTGGTGCCGGTCGATGCCGCAGCGGGAGAGGTGCTGGCGTTTGATCGGGCTCTACTTGAAGCAGCACGTGGCGATTATGTCGCGTTTTTGGCCCCGGCTGACATAGTGCCCGCGCAAGCGACTGCTGAAATCGTCCTGGCGCTTTCGCGCCTGCCGGAGACGATTGTGATCTTCTCCGACGAGGACTGGATCGATGCGCACGGATTGCGCAGCCGTCCTCACTTCAAGCGCGGCTGGGATTTCGATGCGCAGCTGGGTTTTGATCTGATGGGGCGTTTCAGCCCGATGCAACGGACAGCAGCGCTGGCGGCCGGCGGCTTGCCGCGTCAGGCGGGCTTAGCGGCGCATTACGCGCTGCACTGTCGCCTCGCCGAGATGGCGGGTCCATCGCGTATCGTGCACATTCCTTCGATCCTGCGGCACGCGGCGCGGCAGCGCGCGGCGTCTGCGGAGTTAGCCGACGCCTATGCGGCATCGGCGCGTACCGTCGCGCAAGAGGCGGCGCGCCGATGGGAGGGCGTGGACATCGTTGCCAGCGCCGCGCCGCTCGCGCCTTGGTTCAACCGGATCGAATGGCCACTGCCGGACCTGGCGCCGCTCGTCAGCATCCTCCTGCCCACGCGGGATCGGCCAGAATTGCTGGAGACGTCTGCGCTCGGCGTGCTTGAGAAGACGGACTATCCCGCCATTGAACTGCTGATCATCGACAATGGCAGCGTGGAACCGGAAACGACCGCGCTTTTGGGCCGATTGGCGCGTGACCCGCGGGTCCGGATTTTGCCGATGCCAGGGCCATTCAATTACTCCAAGCTCAACAACGACGGTGCTGCCGCCGCTCGGGGTGAAATCCTGGTTCTTCTCAACAATGACGTGGAGGTGATCGATCCCGATTGGCTGCGGGAGATGGTTTCACTCATCGTGCGGCCGGAGATCGGCTGTGTCGGCGCCAAATTGCTTTATCCCGATCATCGCATCCAGCACGCCGGTATCAATATGGCGGCGCATACCGGTTGTGCCCACGTCGGGCGGCACCGTCGCCATACTGAAGCGGGTGATATGGGCTTGCTGGCGGTCACACGAACGCATTCGGCCGTGACCGGGGCCTGCCTTGCGATACGGGCCGAGGTGTTTGCGGAAATCGGCGGCTTGGATGAGGTGGCGTTCCAGGTCGGTTACAATGACGTGGACTTGTGCCTTAAGGCGCGAGATCATGGTTACCGATCAGTCTGCTCGCCCTTCGCCAGCTTGTTTCATCTCGAAAACGTCAGCCGCAGCACACAGGGTGATACCCTCAAGCGCACGCGCGAACGTGCCGAGCGCGATCGTATCCTCGGGCGGTGGCGCGAAGTTTTTCTGGACGACCCATATCAGAACCCCAATACGCTGCTGATGTGGGACGGGACGCCGCGCTTAGTCGAATCGCGTCGATTGCATGAGTGGGATGAACTACGGTGAACGCAGAGCCCCTGGCGCGTGAAACTTCCATTGAAGCGAAGGATGCGGCTGCGAAATCGGCTGAGATCGCGCAACTCTCGGCCCGCCTCGCCGAGGCCGATCTCGCGCTCACGCAGGCGAAGGGCGCGCAAAATGCCGCCGAGCGGATGCGTCAGGAGACCGTGTTGCGTGTCGATGAGCTGCGGCGGGCGTTGGATGCGATAGGCTTGGAAGCCACGGTCTCGCGCGCGATCGTGCCGGATTTAGCGGCACGGTATTCCGCTGTTCTCGACCGATTGCGGATTGCGCGGCGTCGCGATCCGGCCGTGCAAATTCGCAGGCTGATTGCTCGGCTAAAGGGTAGGAAGCAGACGTCAAACGAATCCGCAGATCTGTTCCTTTTGGAAAACTCGATCTATTTCGACAAAGCATGGTATCTTGAGAGCTATCCCGACGTCGCGGCCAGTGGCACCAACCCCGCGCTACACTATCTGTTGCACGGCGGATCTGAGAATCGTGATCCGGGACCTTGGTTCTCGACTAGCCAGTATCTGCTTAACAATCCTGACGTCGCGGCGGCCGGCGCGAATGCGTTGCTTCATTTTTTGCGCCACGGTGAACAGGAGGGGCGGTCTGCCAGAGTAGCGTCGATCGTTGCGCTGCCGCGCGAGCGACCGGCGCCGGTGACCAGAGATCTACTTTCCTGCATCTTTATAACCGGCGAGCCGGAATCGGCGGGACATCGCTACCGCGTGATGGACTTTATCGAGGCTGCATCGGCGAACGATGTCGCTGCGACTTGGGTGCGGGCGGACGATCTCGCCGCTCGACACGAGGAGCTGGCGCAACACGATATCGCTGTGTTCTGGCGTGTCGCCTGGACCGAGGAGGTCGGCGCTGCGATGGCCCTTTTGCGCCGCTCCGGGTGCAAGATCCTGTTCGACGTCGATGATTTGATGACCGAGCCCAATCTGGCGCAATTCAGCGTTATCGATGGCATCCGTACCCAGTCTTTGACTGAGGAGATGGTCCGTAGCCACTATGCGCGCGTGCGACAGACTATGCTCGAGGCAGACGCCTGCATCACGACGACCGAGGAACTCGCATTCTACATGCGTAGAGCGGGCAAGACGACCTATGTCGTCACCAACGGGTTTACGCGCGAAACGCATGATCTCTCGCGCCTGTCGGTGCGCATTCGGCGCGAGGGTGTTGCCGACGATTTGATCCGCATCGGCTATGCGGGGGGATCGAAGACTCACCAGCGCGATTTCGCGATGTGCGTCGAGGGCGTGGCGCAAATACTGCGTGAAGAGCCGCGCTGCAGGCTGGTCCTCTTCCGAACAGCAAACGGCCCTCTGGTTGATCCGGCCGAGTTTCCCCAGCTTGCGCGCGTGCAGAGCCAGATCGAATGGCGCGACGCGGTCCCGTTGGCGGAACTGCCGCGCGAGATGGCCCGTTTCGACATCAATCTCGCGCCGCTCGAATTCGGCAATCCTTACTGCGAAGCCAAGAGTGAATTGAAGTTCTTCGAAGCGGCGCTCGTCGACGTGCCCACGATCTCGTCGCCGACCGGGCCGTTCCGGCGGGCAATCGACCATGGCAAGACCGGGTTCCTTGCCGCGAGCGCGGACGACTGGCTCGTCTACTTGCGACGTCTTGTCGATGATGCCGCGCTTCGGTCTGCTATGGGAACCGCCGCCTATCGAGCGGCGCTCGGCCGGTTCGGGCCGGAAACCAAGGCCTTGCGCTTCGGCAACGTGATCGAGCAATTGCGCGGCGGTGTCGCCGCGGCGCGGGGTTTTGCGCTCGATGCCCGTCTCGTCAACCGCCGCCCTCCTGCGCCCAGCATTTATCCATCGGAAATCATATTCGAATGCGACGCGCTGCAATCGGCGGATGTCACCGTTGTGGTGCCGCTCTATAATTACGAGGATCTGGTCGAAGAAACGCTTGATTCGGTGTTCGCTCAAACTGTGGAGATACTCGACCTCGTCATCGTGGACGATCATTCGACCGATGGCTCGCTCGCCGTCGCGCAGCGCTGGGCCGAGTACAACGCCAGTCGCTTCAACCGTATTGTCCTGCTGCAGAATTCGGCGAATTATGGTTTGGGCTTTTGCCGGAACAGTGGCATAGCTGCGGCGGAGACTCCATACCTCGTTCTGCTCGATGCAGATAACAAGCTCTTCCCCGAGGCGTGCCGTGAGCTCGCCGATCATGCGAAGCGCACGGGCGCGGCGTTCGTTTATCCGACGATCCAGCATTTCGGCGCGTCGACGGCGTTGATCGGCAACATGCCGTTCGAGCCGCAACGCTTCGCCGCCGGAAATTATGTCGATGCCATGGCGCTGGTATCCAAGGAAGCTTGGGCGATGGTCGGGGGCGTGGATCATGTTCGGCACGGCTGGGAAGATTACGATTTCTGGTGCCGAATTGCCGAACTGGGTCTCCGCGGAGAATGGCTGAACCGCTCGTTGGCCTATTATCGGGTGCATCCGACATCGATGCAGAAGGTGCAGACGCAGGTTCCCGAGAATTATCGCCGCCTGTTGGAAGACTTCAAAGCTCGTCATCATTGGGTTTCGCTCAATGACCAAGAACAGTCGCGTCGTCCGCCGGCAACGCGCGAGACACTGGTCCCGTCCGCCAAGCAGACCCGCCTGGATCGGTTGCTGCTGCTCTTACGTTGCCCGGTCACCCATCAGAAGCTCGGTTTTGATCAGGACCGTGCGGCGCTGCACAGCTTCGACGGACTGCGCGTATGGCCGATCAAGCAAGGTCGACCGATATTCACTCCGAACGCGGACGAGATCGTCATTCACCCAACGGAGCATCAGAGCAACTCCTTGCCCGAAGTGGCGCTGGATTTCATCCGCGAGGCGAAGGGGTGGGTACTTAATCTCAGCGCCGGCGGTACGGCGGAACGTTTCGATAACGTGGTGGAGGCAGAATACTCGGTCTTCCGGCACACCGATGTCGTCGCGGACTCGCACGCGCTGCCGTTTGACGACAATGTGTTTGAGGCCGCGATCGTTCTGAACGCGTTCGAACATTATCGAGATCCGCAACAGGCCGCGGCGGAACTTCATCGCGTGCTCAAGCCGGGCGGGAAGCTGCTGATCGTTGCCGCTTTCATGCAGCCGCTGCATGAAAAGCCGTGGCACTTCTATAATTGCACTCGCTATGGGTTGGAGGAGTGGTTCCGGGCATTCGAGGCTGAGCGGCTCGAGGTCACCGACGCATTGACGCCGAACTTCACGCTGGGTTGGGTTGCGTCCGAAGTAGAATCGGCGCTGCGCGGCGAACTCGGGACATCGTCGGCGGACCTGTTTCGAGAAAATGACCTGGGCGACCTCATCGACGCATTTCGCGATCCGGCGAAGCGCGACGCTACCTTCTGGGCGGATGTCAACCGGCTCTCGCAGCCGGCCAAGGAGATTGCTGCCGCGGGGTTTGAATACGTCGGCCGCAAAGGCGACGGCATCCCGATCTACGTCAAATAACGACCGGGCCCCCGGCTGAACGGAAAATATGATGACCTATTTCCCCGACCGATCTTATTCGGACCAAGCTGGTTATGCGCTTGATTACTTCGCCAAGCTCAACAATGCCGCGGCGACGCTCGACCCATCCTCGCTGACCCGCGCCGGTGAGATGATCGCTCGTGTCGTCGATGCCGGAGGCAGTATCTTTTCCTGTGGAAACGGCGGATCGGCAGCGATTGCCAATCACCTCGTCTGCGATTGCCTCAAAGGCACGCGCGCTGACACTGACATTCGACCGCGTGTGTTCAGCTTGAGTACTACCGTTGAATTGATCACCGCCATAGGCAACGATCTTGGTTATCAGGACGTGTTCTCCTATCAGCTTGAATCCACCGCGAGCGCGGGCGACCTGCTGATTGCGATCAGCTCCTCCGGCTCTTCTCCCAACATCCTGAAGGCGCTGCGCGCGGCGCACACCTTGGGCGTGTCGACGTTGGCGATGGTCGGTTTCGACGGCGGAGAGGCGGCGGCGTTGGCCGATGTGGCGCTCTGGGTGAAGGCCGAGAATTACGGCATCGTGGAAGATGTCCATCAGAGCTTGATGCACATCTTCGCTCAGTTCCTGCGGCAGTCCCGCTTTACGGATCCGAGTCTTCTCGGCCAGCGCAAGTTTTAGGATTTAACGGCGGCCATCTGAACGCCGAGGAGCGCTGCGGAGCGACCGGGCAGCCTGATGTGAGCCCTTGACCCGGTAAGTATCGGTAAGGCAAGGTAATTTATTATTTAGCGACGGGGGCATCGATGGGCAGTCTGGTTCAGAATTTTCTCATGCGGACGAATCGCGCGCATTCGGTGCGGTCGTACAATGCGCTCATCTCGCGTCTTCGGCGGCAGCATCGCGGCGATTACGACATGGCGATGATGGCATCGATCGGCGCCCTGTCGCCAGCCATATTTGCCGAACAGGGCGATGGTCATGTCGCGGTTCTGCGGCACCACGGGCTGCAGGACGGAATGTCTATATACGATCTTGGCTGCGGCTCAGGACGCACGGCAATGGCACTGCAGCGATCGGGGTGGAAGGGCCATTACAAAGGCGCCGACATCGTCAAGCCGCTGGTCGACTATCTGAAATCGAAATGCCCGGGCTACGACGCGGTTGTGCATCGTCAGTCGACGATTGCAGCACCCGACGATTCACTCGACATGGTTTTCCATTGGTCGGTGTTTACGCATCTCTATCCGGAAGAATGCTTTCTCTACATGGAGGATACGTTCCGCGCGTTGAAGCCCGGCGGACGCCTGGTGTTCTCGTTCCTCGAGCTCGAAGATGCCAATCATCACGGGGTATTCGACAGCCGGATTGGCAGTTTCCGTAAATTCGGCTGGTCGAACACGCTGGATGTCTTCCTGCACCGCGACTGGATATCCTTTTGGGCGCAGCGGATCGGTTTCGAGGACGTGTCCTTCACGGATGGCACGGATGGAACACACCACCCACAGTTTTGGCAGGCGCTGGCGGCGATGACCAAGCCGGCCTGATGCCGGGCCAGGCCTCGCCTCGCGCGATCTCGTTGCGGGGTGTTCCGATCCCGCGATCTGACCGCCGAACTACCGTGGATTATAGAACAGGATCCTGCTGCCGAGCCGTTCAAAGCCGAGATCGATCTTGCGCAGGCCGATCGCTTCGGCGATCGCGTCATGCCGCTCCGGAGGCGCGCAAAACATCAGGAAACCGCCAGCTCCCGCGCCGAGTAGCTTGCCGCCTTGTGCCCCCGCCTTGATCGCCTTGTCATACCAATCGTCGATCTGGCCGTTGCTGATTCCGGCGGTCAGCGATTTCTTGAGCATCCAGTTCTCGTGAAGGATCTCACCGAACGAGCTTATGGCACCGCGCGACAGCTCGTCGCGCAGGTGATAGGTGAGCTCGACCATCCGCCCGAGTACGGCTTGCTTTTGCGCGTCATCCTCTGCTTCCTGCCCCTGTTTGCGCAGGATATCCGAGGCGCTGCGCGTAATGCCGGTGTAGAAAACGATGATGCTGCGTTCCATCGCATCGCGATCGGCGGCCTTCATGATGACGGGCGTGACGTTCACGCTGTCATCGGGGTTGAACTCGATCAGGTTCAGTCCGCCAAAGGCCGCTGCGAATTGGTCTTGCTTGCCGATGGGTTCACCGCATCGATCGATCTCGATCTCGCAGCTGCGCTTGCCCAGGTCTTCGGCTGAAATGTGCCGGCCGAGATAAGCCGAGATCGCCTGGAGCAAACCGACCGTGAAGGAGCTAGACGAGCCGAGTCCGGTTCCACGCGAGGGGATGTCGGCAACCGTCGTCACTTCGACGCCGCCGGCCAATTCCAACATTTCAAATGTGGCGCGGACGAGACGATGTTCGATCTGATCTAGCCGATCGACTTCCTCGACCTTGGAATAGGCGAGGCGGATGCCGCCATCGAATTTCTTGTTGACGCTCACGTACACATATTTGTCGATGGCCGTGCTCAGTACTGCGCCGCCGTGCCGTCGATAGTAAGCCGGCAAATCGCTTCCCCCGCCGACGAAGCTCATGCGTAACGGTGTTTGGCTGATGATCACAAGGCTCGGCTTTCGATGGGATAGGGCGCGGCAATCCCGCAAATGGCACGGGTGGTCTCGGGCGCGGCTCTTGCTGCCGGCCAAGCCGTAACGAGCACGGCTTCGGTTGCACTCGACAACCATCCGGACATTGTTTCGTCATTCTCGGCTCTGTAGGCGGCTACCGTATGGCCGGCCGCGCGTAGTTCGTTGCGCACGATGGCGGCGAAGCTCTGATCGTCGACAAGCACGAGGCTGCCCGTGTCGACTGCCGCAATTTCCGTGGCCGCCGCCTCCGCCAGCATCGGATATTCCTCGGCGATGAACTTCGCAGCCGCGGCAAAATCGCCGACGATCATGTCAGCGACGCCATCGTACTTGCTTTCGCTCTCGCCTGTGCGCACGCGCATCGCGAGCAGTCCGGCTCGGTTCGCCGCCAGCATGTCTGCGCTGCTGTCGCCAACCATCCAACTCCGGTTGCGGTCAATATTCAGATCGTCAATGGCGCACTCGATCATACCTGGTTCTGGCTTGCGGCAAGCGCATACGAGCTTCAACTCCGGCACTTCGCCCGGATAACCTTTGTGCGGGTGATGGGGGCAGAAATAGATGCGGTCCAAATAGCCGCCCTGTTCCGATAGCAGCATCTCCAGTCGGCCGTGGATTCTTTCGAGCGTAGGCAGATCGCACTCGCCACGCGCGATGACAGGCTGATTGGTAACCAATACCGTCCGTATTCCGGCGTCATTGAGGCGGCGGACGCCCGCGGCAGCGCCTGGCACCATCTCGATCGCTTCAGGCGTGGCGATATGGCCGGCGAGGCGATTGAGCGTGCCGTCGCGGTCAATAAAGACCGCTCGCTGCAGCACGCGCCGACTTGCCCGTGAGACCATGCCGCTAGTCAAGTGCCGTTCGACCTTATCGAGCCGCGTCGGCGTCCCGAGATCCTTGATATACTCGGCGCTGACATAACCAAACAATCGTTGGCCAGCTGCCAACATCGCCGGGAACAGGTCGTGCCCGAAGTCGCTCGGCACCGGCGTGTCGCGCCAGCGCGTCAGCGCTTCCTTTTCCACCACGTAAAAAGCGGCGTTGACGAGATTACGAAGGTTCGCGTCCGATGGATGTGGATGCGTGTGAAAAGCGGTCAGGTATCCATCTGCGTCTATTGCGACGAGATCCGAGTCGACGGGGTGATCGTTGGGATGAAGCAGCAGCGTTGCATCTGCCTCGGCTGAATCGTGCGTGGCAAGCATATGCGCGATGTCGATGTCGAAGAGCGTGTCGCCATAGACGATCAGGGTGCGTGACTGGATCAGATCGAGGCATGCCAGAACCGCGCCGGCGGTGCCCCGCGGCGCGCCATCGTCGACGATCGTGACCTTGGCGTTGAAATCGCGTGCTTTGAAGAAATCGCGGATCTGGTCCGCGGCGTGATTGACGAGGACAAGGATCTCCTCGACACCATGTTCCTGGAGCGTGCGAATTTGCCGCTCGAGCAGGGGCACGCCGCATACGTCGATCAGTGGCTTTGGCTTGCCCGCGAGACGCTCCGCTAAGCGTGTGCCTTTGCCGCCTGCCAGGATCAATGCCTGCATTGGCCCGCTCTTGTAAGAGTGGGTGTTGCTGTGGTTTTGCCGATTGTATGTTGGGCGGTGGTTATGGAATGCGCTGAATGATCCGGTTCCGAGAGGATTGACGCGCGGGGTCGCGCTATTGCGCGCGCGAAGCGCTGCATTTCGCCAATCAATCCGAGATTAAGCATAGCGCCGACAGTGCTGAAAATACTGCACGTTCCAAACTCCGTTGGCCTGATGGGTGATGAGACGGTTCGTCGCCTCATTATGAGTCCCGACTCCACCTCGCAACTGGGAAGTCGTCGGGAGCGCGTGGCAGGAATCCGGCCGCAAAGACGCGATTGGGCGGGGTGAGCGCAATGGAAGCCGCGAGCAATGGCGCGGCGGCCCAGCCGCACGACGCGATGCAAACGATCTGAAATCGCGAGAACGGCGTTCGGGCCCTTCACTACTTCCTTTCATTGATGACCAGTAAGCGGTCGGGGCCATCCGCGGCACGATCACGATCTCTTCACCACACTCCCCCGATGCACGTTGCCCCGAGCATCCTGTTGAGTTTCATCACGATCGGACCGGTCGAGACGGTTGTGGTCTTTGCCAGCCTAACCGCCGGCCTCTACCTCGTGGCCACTGTCGGCAGGACGGTTCGGTGTCGGCTGGCGACCCTCCGCGCGTCCCCAAAGCAGAAAGTGCACCAGCGGATTCACTCCAGCCCGCGCAACATCTGGATATTGCGTACGATAGAAATTCGAATCAAAGCTTGGATGCGGCTGGCAATCCGGGTGACGCAGATAGTGAAGCAGCGGGTTGTATTTTGTACGTTGGACGTCAGGATATCGCGCAAAATAGTCCGCCGTACTGAACAGCTCACACGGATCATATCCCTCGGCGGTGCCAAATCGCAGATAATGCTCTAGCACCGAGTGTTCGTAGCGCGCAGTTTCCGGGTAGCGCTGCATGTAATAGTCGTAGTCGAGCAGCGGATGAGGCGAGCGGCCTTCGTGCCGCCCGAACTCCAAATAGTGAATGAAGGGGTCGATCTTCGACTTGGCGACGTCGGGATGGAGTGTAAGATATATGTTGCGATCAAGTAACGGCATATCGGCGACGAATGAGGTCATGCCAAGCATATACGCGAGAACTCTATCTTCGCGACCTGTGGATACCATGCCAAGTTCGGCATCCGTGAACTGCGCAAGAAACGCCAGTATCTGACCCACATTTCGCTGGAGTCTTCTGTTGTACTTGCCGATCGGCGGTATATTCAGCAAACTCTGCAGCCAATTGTTGGACCGCGCTCCGCGCGCGAGCTGGCCAATCCGGCCGATCATGGCATGGGTCTGGCCCTGCACCGCGGCTAGGTCGTTTTGCGCCAGCGCGAGATTTCGTGCAGTCGCCACATGATTGCTTCGCTCGCCCTCAAGGGCGGTACGCGTGTCATCAGCCCGCGCCTTTTCGGTTTCGCGACTTGCTTGTTCCTGGGCAAGCCTCTCTTCCCAAGCTTTGGTCGCCGCTTCGTTTCCCGAGTTTGTTTCGGCAAGCTTCTGCTCTACCAGTTCCTTGTCGCGGGAAAGGGCTCGGATCTGTTCGCTGCGGTCGAGCTCCAGCGCACTGAGCTCGCCCTGTAACGCCGCCTTCGCCTCCCGCTCTATAGAGAGTTCGGCCCAGGCTTGCGCGACTTCTTCTTCACGTTGGCGGAGTGTGCTTTCGACATCCGCGAGCCGGTGACCCAACGTGTCGTGTTCGACCGCGAGCTCGTCCAGGCGGGAGACAGCGGCCTCAAGCTGCGCCGTCTTTTCGCCGTGCAATGCCTCGCTTTGCGCAAGCCGTTCGCCTAGTATTCGCTCATTGTTGGCAAGACGCTCAA
>Ga0307513_10003532_pt1 | contig 21156 bp, 22 predicted proteins | sample 15_EM_MG_FD_202174 | JGI IMG/M metagenome (GOLD analysis project Ga0307513, IMG submission 202174) | Populus trichocarpa ectomycorrhiza microbial communities from riparian zone in the Pacific Northwest, United States - 15_EM | ecosystem: Host-associated > Plants > Roots > Unclassified | place...
TGGATCTCGAGTTGGAGATGCAGGACTGGTCCCAGGAAGATGGGCAAATACGCTGTTTAGCTCACGTGCTAAATCTAGCAGCTCAAACTGTACTAAAAACACTAAGATCAGAGGCTGAAGAGCGCGAGGTGGATTTAGCCAGTGATGATTGTGATGATTCTGGCCACAACAATGAGGTTGACCCAGCAACCAGTCTATGCAAACTACGCCAAATAGTGGCCAAAGTTCGATCCTCAAATATCTGTTGGGAAGCCCTACAGGAGGATGTTCAGCAAAAGCGATTGGACTGGCGGGTTCCGATTCTAGATGTTCGGGTGGGCTGGAATTCTACTTATAAAATGATTGAGCGTGCTTTGTACCTATGACCAGCTCTTGAGCCTCATCTCGCTGTTGATAATACACGGAAGTTTAGCAAGGCACGGACTCCTCTCACGCTTTCCCTAAGAGATTGGGATACACTTGAATGCGTATCAAGAATTCTTTCCCTATTTGTCGATGCAACTGAATTCGCCAGTGGTTCTACATATCCTACCCTCCGCTCGCAACTACCTTACTACCAGTTTCTCCAAAATGCTCTGCACGAGCATATTGAAAGTGAACGGCTGATGGAAGATGACCCAGACCCCACCTCAACAACCTACAAGATCTGTTCGGCAGCCAATAATCCGTATCAAAAGTTAAACCAATACTGCGTTAAGACTGACTCAAATACGGGACAGGTTATTGCGACAATCCTCGATCCCCGAATGAAGTTGCAACTCTTTAAAAACTTACAGTGGGAAGCGAATTGGATTGCAAATCTGCGCGAGAAGTTCATGCGAGTATTCACCAAGCACTATGCCAGTAGAGAACGAATAGCCATCCAAACTCGATCCAATGAGATAGAAGTAATTGCTTCTACTCGAACCGGTCTCCTTCTAAGCCTGGAAACCCCTCAAAAGTGACGCCGTTATGAGGCCCTAGTATTTGTCACAACAGATGACAGTTTAGACGATAATCTTATAGAATCACAGGTGGAGATTTACCTTCGTGAACCACGTGTCAACAGGAATATGGACATTGTTCAATGGTGGAAATTACACAAACACCAACTTCCATATTTAGCCTTAATGGCCCGTGATTACCTTTCGGTACATGCTACAAGGTACCCTTTTCACTCCATTTCGTTCTATTTGAATATTAATCGACATTGATCACCAGCATCCCCTTTCAACCAGCATGTTCTATAGCTGGGGATATCGTCTCTAAAAATAGAAACCGTCTTGAGGCTGACACGATTCGGCTTCTTATGCTTACAAAGGCATGGCTGGGATTTGTTGAATTCAAAAAGGATGAATATGCGGAGGAATTGCTAGGGGAGGAGCCCAATTATGAGGCAGATAGTGAGAGTGCTGCAGGAAGTGAAGATGGCGAGGATTTCATTATGCAATAGTTGGTTATTTGGTAAATACAAGTAACAATATGAGAAGATCTATGAAGGCTGTGAGACTCAAACAGATAAAGTTAAGGGCATAGTGCTGAAGAATGGTATACAAGAGATAGCCAGGAATGACGCCCAGAGCGAAAGTGGAGAGGGTCATGCACTACGAACTACACTCGATCACGCAATCATGCTCAATCCCTTGATCATGCTCGAGCATGATTGAATGATTGAGTATGATTGTGTGCGCGATCATTCAATCATGCTCGAGCACAATCGATGATCCAGCGTACAATCATACTCAATCATTCAATCATGCTCGAGCACTAGAGATGATCGAGCATGCGATCATGCTCGATCACTCAATCATGCTCAACCACAATGGATGATCGAGCAAGCGATCATGCTCGATCACTCAATCATGCTCGATCACACAATCATGCTCGAGCAGGCACCCTGATAGATTACTCGATCATGATCTACAATTTTGATCGATCATTCGATCACCGGGCTCCCTCGATCAGATCATGATCGAGCATGGCCTCCATGATCTGCTCGATCATGATCGTGCCCATCACTACCTACAATCCCCAACGTTAATTTGTCTTACCTTGCAGGGCCCGCCGTCCTCCACAATGACGGCCGTCCTGAGGTTTCCAGGACGGGTGTGGACCGCATTTTGCTCTTCCGTCCCGTCCAGGGCTCTTGGCAACCCCTCCGCGGGGGCCCCGGACCGTTGAGAACACTGCTTGTTCTCTGTCCTATCTTTTTTTAACCTGCCTGCACCAGGACTCCGCGGGTCCTCCTATACGGAAAGGAACTCTACCCCTATTGTATTCTGTATATGGAAGATATGGAGGAGCTGGGAGAGGCAGAGGTAGGTTTGTCAAGTTCCTTCCTTTCTCCTTCCTTACCCGATGGGGGGCCTGAAATTTTGGCATTTACGTCTGTCTGTTTGCGCTTCCTTTTTTCGCGAAACTGGAGCGGAATAGAATTTCCCTTCGATACTATGTGTGTTTTCGGTGAGTGGATTGTGGGTAGGACGGGAAATGTCGTGGAGTTGCGGTCATAATGCATCACTCGTGAATATTTGTGTGGCACATATTAATGATGTGAATCGTAATGAGGGTATTTACATAATGCTAAGCGAACACAAGCACCTCTATCCTTACTTATTTCCTTCGGATTAGGTATGCAGTGATGGTATAATAATCCCAGTAGAGCGCATTGTATTAGGAGCAGAGAGGATCTTAGGTAAGAGATGTTGGACCGACGCGCCCGGCCCCGGTGCCAGACCAGGAAGGATAGCCCAGGAGATGCGCAGGCGGAACCGATATGGGAGATTGTTAAATAAAGGATTCTATTAGCAATGTGTTTTCTTTGTTATCAAGGGGGTGTCCTGAGGAATCAGGATATGCGGCAAACACAGAGATAGGTCTGGTGATCCAGAGGAGGATCAGGATGTGATATTATGTTATACTTATACACATGTCCTTACCTTTAGTTTTATTTTAGTTTAGTTGAGCGATGTTGAGAGAGCGAATGAACCAAGTATACACGTGGTGAAACTTACGTTCCATATCCTTCCTCCAACGTGCCTATGTTTCAGTTGAAATCTCTTCATCTATTGGCTACTTCTGTGCGAACCTCATTTCCTACTTCGACAATAGGAAGTGCACATCCATGATGGAGGAACAGTGAAGTGGGGACGGTGAACATTCTAGGGCATGAACGGATGTCTCGGGTTACGCATGCAGAATTTTCTCTACGTAAGATGAACCGTAGCTAGCAGCCTCCAACACAACCAACAACATCTTTCTAACATCCCTCTCCTATTATCTGACTCCTCGCCTCCTGTGACGAGTCAGTTTCGGGGTGGCAGGGGGGATCACCCAATCAGCGCCCTTGCAACCATTCTCACAATGGCTTCAGATCTTTGAGATTCGGACCTACGTTGTTCGTTTCCACCGTTAGATTCCGGGTTCGGCTACTTCTTTTAATTGTCCTGGAACCAGGAAGTTGAAAGCGTTTCGAAATACAGGCTAGTATCGTGGTGTCTAAATTCCCGATCGGCGGATCTGGCATATTGCCTTATCCAGCAGACCCCATAAAATCGTTATAACGAAGGGGGAATATGTGGTGGGGTGACGTAAAATATAGGCTTAGTCACAGAATACGACTTTTCTCTTGTATCGGAAATGCATTCCTTGCTTCTCATGCTTCTGCTGCAGCCGGCCGTGGCAGTATTAGCTGCTTGTTTTTGCGGGGCGAATAAGCAGCTGTTGGAGGTCTAATTTCCTAGTCAATGAAGTCTTCATAATGGGAATGAGTGCTGGAGGGGGGGTTAAGATCTTTTTACCGGATCTTCGTAGCCTATTGACTCCAGTATTAAGTTAGATACCAACATGAGGCTCTACGGCCCTAATACCCCTGGCCATTTAATGGGAAATTAAGCAGAGGGAGACAAGATGCTAACTTAATATTTTTTATATATATAGTCTATCAATATCATACAGAATCGAGTTAGGATGATCAAACAAACAGAGCAAACCCATCAATCAACAAAGCAACAAAGTGCGTCGCCGTTGCACTTCACTAAAAAGCACAAGTCTGGCGCCATCGTAGATGAGAGAAAAAAGACGCCCCTGCCGAGAGGCACAACTCTCCCGGCACTAGCGCGCCATCGTCGCTGTCATAATCCTTCTGCGAATGCGCCACCGGTGATGGAGGGCTGGATCCCAAAGGAGCCCTCAGAAGTATCAGACCCGGGGGCCGACAAGTACCCCCTATCCTCCTCCACCAGTGCATAAATTCCAAAGAGGATTCCTGCTCCGATGGCAACCTCTCCCATGACAACCTCTCAACCCGGCGCCCTACCAAAAGGTATAAATGCAACGATCCCGAAGTCTTCTCAACCACAATGCCGAAAATCCGGTGCTCGCACTTGGACATGACAGTCGGGACGACATTCTCGTCCTGGCAGAGCCTCTGTTGTGGAGAGTGACGAGAGCAAGATCGAGGTGAAGGCTCGGAGAGTACCGCGTGTGGAGGTGAGCAAGAAGTTGGAGAGATAGTGCAAATGGGGGCAATTAAATTATCTAATGCTGTCCGGGCAGCACAAACTAAGGAGGAAGAGGGGAGAAGAGTGTTGGGCAGCAAAGGAGTTGTGGGGATCGCGAAGAGGGAGGAGAAAGGTATGATATGGGCCCCGCATATGGGGTTTGGGACTGGGACCAATTCAAAGAAAAGTTATATCAAGAGAAATCAAGCCTTCCAATGGGTTAACCCGGGCTCAAAAAAGGCCGACCCGACCCGGCCCAAGCCCAGCGAATGTTGAGCCCAACCCGGCCCAACCCAACAAAGGAAAGCCCGGGTTGACCCAACCAACCCAACGAACCCATTGGGCTGAACACCGGAGAAGTGCAGTAACCAGAATCAATCTGAATATATTAATACAAAACAATTGCGATACGGAATGAAAAATGAGAAATGAGAATGACTGAATCGTGAGTAGAAAAGTATATGGTATGGGAAGGGGGTGCTTTCTTCAACATCAAGGTAAATGTTTAGGAGGATTGCCAACTACGGAGACACTCAGTTGACTGGATTGTCTCTGGATTGAGAGAGTGGCGGGAGTCTGAAATTGTCCTCCGGGATTGCTCGTTCCATGAGACTTTTGATACCTCTGGGAACAATATATACATTGCCAATATCTATTACACAAAAAATAAATATTTAGTCCTCACTCCCGGATCTTGTATATGTTGGGTGTGTGGATGACTTACTCGATATTGTCTGCAATAACCAACCTTCCGTTTGGAGACTCTGGAGGTCCCCAAACCCAGGAAGCCGGACGGGGGCTTTTCCTTTTTTGTCGTGCCTGATGCGCAGCAGGTTGGGGATTTGGTGTGCATAGGCGATCATTGTCTAACTCAACAATCTCTGAGTAATCGGCAGTACCAGGCTCAGACTCTATGGTTTCCGAGCGAAGGAATTCACGCAATGGACTTGGTGTTCGCAGTATAGCTGGAGGACTAGAGAGGTAACTCTCAGTATTAGAAGAGAAACTCATCTTTCTTGAATGTGAATCCGCACAGGAGAGTAAAAGTAATGGAGTAAGTAAACCGAGAAAAAAAGGAGAATGTTGAGGGTTGGAAGAAAGATTCTGTGTTTGAAAGGGGCACCCAAAATATATTCTAAACTTCCGACCGTAAAACTAAGATACCGAGAGAGCTCAAGAGCACTCAAATAACCTTAAGTCATAGGCTGTTTTCCACACTATCTTCATTTGGAGAGCATTTGCCTTTGACCTTACTTCATCCGGTAATGTAGTTCTAGTCAGCAAGGTGCTCGGACTATCGTTTCCCCGGTGATACGAACAGATGTGGACGATCAAAAGCTAAAAATCGAGGTGAAAGATTCATTGGGTTCGTTGGGTGACCCGGGCCGGGCCTGGCCCAGGGAAGCTATTGAGTGAGCCCGGCCCAATGAACCCGGCCCAGCCCAACGAAAGACCCGGGTTAACCCAACGAAGGCCCAACCCATTGGAAGGCTTGAGAGAAATGTCGAAAATAGGGCTTCTCAGTCTCATTCACTGCAAACTTTATTGAAAAATCATTGAAAAACTATCAGACAAATCCCCAGACCCCAGTTAAATACCCCTAGACAGGTATATAGCCTCGCCCTCTTATGTAGACTTCGGCTACCTCACGGAGGGCTGCGGGGTCGAGTGGAACTTTGGTCTCTGGGTCCATTGTAGGGGGGCAATCTCCGGTGTAGAATTTATCCAGCGAGATGCTAGGGTTTTGTAGGGGAAGCTGCAGGATTGGAAAGATGTTTTACATTCAGGATTTGCGGGTTGGCAATAAAAACTGGAGGCATTGCTTGGGGTAGGTGAGAGAAACTTGGATAATAGGTGGGGGAAATGGTGAGTCCAAGTGCATCGGGGTAAGCACGCGAGATAGACAAGACGAGGCGGATACGGTCACTTTCATCTATGCTATGAAGCTTGGCCTGCAGAACGACCACAACCGCATTTTGAGAACCTTCTAGCCAAAGCCTTGCGTCTTCTAAATGCCGTGTAGGGGACTCTCGCCAGCCAGACTCCACAACAACTGAGGGGAATGGGGCAGTTCTTTTCCTATCAGGGCCAGTACGGGGTATAAAAGCACTATCTGGCTGTTTGAATGAGCCTTCATATTGTTTGATGAAATTATCATATATCTTGGGAAACTGGATTGGATAGACTTGATCGGAGTGGAGGAGCTAATTAGCAACCCACCGGGAGCACCCATCATATCCATTGTATCATTCCAGGCTCTGGGCAAGAGCCCACGCCTACAAGCATGTACGATTACCTTAAAAATCCAGGCTCCAACACACTCGTACATCAATGTAGGCGTGACAACCTTCTATCTATTCTCGGTGGAAAACCAATGGATGCTATGCGGGTTAGTTTGTTAAAAAATGAGAAAAGACAGGTGAAAGTATTAGCCTGCCGGAAGTGACATGTCTCAAGCGAGTGCGAAAGCATTCCAGGATGTGCTCAAAGCCTTTTTGATCGAGTTGATCATGGACAAAGAGGTCGAGATGACTGGTCACGATTGCCTGAAAACCCTCATGAAAAATACCTTCAGCCATCATGACTGAGCTATCAAGCACTTGTATTTGATCCATGTGAGCGAAAGTGCGCAGGGTGGGTTGTGGGTTGTGTAGCGACCTTTGCAGGAGTTGGTGGTTATGTGGTGGGGGTTGACGTTTTCTTGGTGGACCCACATTTTGGCCACAGTGTGGCCTAAGGTACTGAGAGGAGGATTTCCGGTCCTGCTGACGGTAAGAGCAGATAGTAGTAAAATCAACTCCGGGAACGGAAGTGACCGAACAAACACGAAAGAAAGAACCAAACGACCGATAATACTTCTGGGGGGGGCAATCACCGCTCTCACAACCCGAAGTAACTGAAATCCCTAGATGATTCTCAATGATCCGATGATAAAAGAAAAGAAAATCACAGAAGCGTTAAGAAATCGTCCTCACGCTGAGGTTGTTCGTTGTTTTTTCCTTCTCTCTCTACCTACAGTGACTTCTAAACCGCTAAAGGCCCTTGAACTATGTAATCTAAGCTAGCCAAATCGGTCTCCCACGCTAACTACCTATCTACGTACTTCATGAAAGAACTAGCAATCAAGAAAAGTGCTATCTAATAAAACCACTTTCCATACCCCACAGTACGTACTACCGTAGACTCTCGCTATCCACCATCGATCTCAACAGTCTAAACCGCAATATGCTTAGAACGACATGTTAACAGAATTGCGAATATGCCGCGTCTAGAAAACACTATTCCTTCTCGGGGGTTTCGTCTCTGATTGGAGGGATGCGGGGCTGATGGCCGATGGTGGATTTAACGAGAGTTTACGCTATACCCGGAATAGTCAATCACTATAGTTTCTTTTGCCTCATGAAAGTGTGGAGGTTCGGATAGATGCTTATTGATAGACGGATAGGAGTACGGACAGCCAAAAGAAGCATGGAGGCTACGAAAGCAATAGCAGAGCAATAGTGGGACATTGGGATGAAAAGCCGGAGGAACGAGGAAGTCTTTGTGATGAATTATTTTGTTAGGTATGGGACAACGCAGAATGTTCCTTTCTTTTGTCTCCTATGGGCGATGGACAAAGTGACGGAGAGGCATGTGCGGAAGACAGTGGACATGAGTGGTGATCGCCGGAAAGCTGGGGATAGGGTTATGTTTTTTTCATAAATACTCCAGTCTTTATAGCCAGTTTAGTAAGTAAGAAAAATAGACCAAGTTGCTCGCTATCCACCCCCGTTGCCATTCGGTACCGTATTTTATTTTCCCCAATTACTCTCTACTGCCAGTTTCCATGCGTTCTTGTGCCTAGTGGGTGACGTTGTCTCGGTAGCAGATGAGAGGATTTCTTCTCCGCCGGCTTAGTCAGTACCTAATTAGAGCGCATGAGTCTCGCTACGCTAGGCCTGGCTGCGAAGTGAAGGGGAACTTGGATGAGGTCGGTATAGTACTCGAGTACTAGAGAATAGTCCGGGCCTTCGCTACGCTCAAAAATAATTATGAAGAATTGAGCGGCATTGCTGCTCACGCTGGAGGTAGGGCCGACTACCGGTATGCTACCTACGGAAATGCGCTCGAGTACGTGTAAGAGTACAAGTGGAGCTTTTGATGAGGTGAAGGGAGATAATAATTATTATACCCAGGTCCCAAGCAAGACACTGAGGCTTCCTGATAATAATATTAGCTATGATTCCCTTGATGGTATACGGTACTTCTAGTATCCATGCCTATTATAGACTATTGAGTATAAAAAAATACGGCCCTGACTTAAGGGGTTGCCGGTATATCGTATCATACCTACAGGGCAGGGCACATAGCAACTTACGGTATGATAGTCGAAGCTTGAAATTTGCCCGCAATTGTCCTCACCCAACCCTATCCTACCAAGCCGAGCTGTCTGGCAGACTCCGGAGTTAAAATTCAGGCGGAATTTCATCCTGTGCTGCTTATTCGGGCAAGAGGTAGGTTGTTAATAAGTGGAACGGAGCTTGGCTTCACTGATGAAAAGGGAAGATGATATATCATAGTATCAGTATTGTGATACGGTACAAGAGACCATGCGATTTTGGTTGCCCGAGCTGAGGCGGAGGGAAAAATGAAGGATACAGAACGTGAGTTCGGACACTTAATCAGGAGCTTGGTTCGGAGAATAATTTTAGAGTGCGTTTGTTATTTCGCTTAGGCACCCTGTTTTTTCCCGTGTTAAGCGAATTAGCACGGGTTATTTTCACCCCGTTCCACCGAAACGGGGCCCGTAAGGGACTCTAAATAATGAGTACTCGAGTACCGGTAGTTAAGGGCGAACCGGATCTAGCGACCGTGCTCGTGTAAGCGGAATATATCCGCAGGATGCAACGTGCAGTGTTATAATAGGACAAAACATTCCGTCTGATACCCGCCCTTACACTAAAAAGTCTCCGTCTGATGCTCCCCTTAAACCAAAACTATCCGTCTGATGCCCCCCTTACACCAAAAGTATCCGTGAGGAGGATGCATCCCGAGGCCGCAAAGAGAATCGTCCAACTCTAAATAGTAATAAGCACTGTCTGCAGCCCCACCCCCGGTAGGAATCAATGGAGACTCGCTCGATTCAGACTCTAGTTCATGCCGCAAGAACTCAAATAATAGAACCGTGTGCTACGTCGTTGGAGTTCCCTCCACTGGTAATCTCGGGGTTTTTTAAAATCTTTTATGACGCTCGAGCGGCCTGAGCAGCTCTCTCGCTGCTGCGTTTTTCGCCCCTTTTCTCAAGCGGATAATTCTCGACTGCGTAGCACACGGTTCTATTATTTGAGTTTTTACGGCACCCTTCACTTGTACCAATTGAGGTCGTTTAGTAGCCGTACATAGCCAAAAACACACCAAATTGCAGGTTTTTGAGCTATCATTACCCAACCACCTGAGGCGCAAACACGCATGGACAGAAATCTGAAAGTAATTTTCTATAATAGCACCCACACAAGTGGCCCCTTCAACCACCCTGGAGTGGTGAGGAGTGGAACCTCCCTAAAGGTAGTGATTGTGCGTGGACAAAATTAACCGATCAAGGAACGCTCATAATTTTCGCCGTGATAATCTAGCCTCCTCGATACAGTCACCCCAACCCAACCAAGAAAAACAAGTAAAAATAATTTAAATAGATGGCAGTAATCAGTACTTAGTGTACTATCCGTCAACCTTAATAAAAAAAACATAAGGAACAATGGGGTGCCTGTTAAGTGGTAATGATTTTTGTGTGGGCCCGGATGCGTTGACACGCTCTGCCAGGTGATCGGTTAATTTTGTCCACGCACAATATCTGCCAAGATCAGTGTTTTTATATAGGAAAAGATACATTAGGACACACCAGACACGGTCTATGTACCCACAGCTCTGTACTGTACAAACTACAGACAAAAACCTGAAATAAATATATATTATAATATCATACCTCAGATATTCTATGCCCAAAAAATTTCCGAAGCTGAGTTTCAAGATATTTGTCACGGTGGCGATATAATGTCTCAAAACCCTGCAATTTTAGCATGTTTTAGCCTCTTGAGATTGCTAAACGACCTCCGTTAGTACTACATGCTGGAGGCAGGGTGCTATCCACCGCTGCATACTCTACTCGGCGACTTTTAAAGTAATCGGAACGTGGGAAATAGAGTTATGCGGCTTAGGTATGACTGAAGCTTGGCAGTGACAGGGTTGGCATATATTCGAGTACAGGGAGGTGTTTGATGGTGCCACCGCTGTCCGGTTACTAAGCATAACATGAGAACCCGCCGTGAATCGGCGACAAAATTTGCAGCCACCTGATTCAAGACTAAGCTCTGGATAGGAGCTAATTTCGAATAGACGCCATAGAGTATCAGCCTGCTTCCCAAGATAAATCCTATAAAGGATCCGGTTCGGGCCCCTCACAACAGATTCACCAACACCGTCCTCTAGTCTTACTTTGACCAAGCACATTTCACGACAACATGATTCGAATTGGTTTGAAGAAAGCGCTTCTCTCCTTCCTCCTCATTGGAGGAGGGAGTTGCGCTGCCTTATGTAATCCGTCTCATAATTCGTCTCTGCCGATTATCGACCTTGGATACGTCAAACAACAAGCCACCGAGTATAATCAAACCTATGATTTCTACCATTTCCGCAACATAAGATATGCCGCGCCACCCCTCGGTGATCTGAGATTCCGCAAACCCCAACCACCACTCCCTCAGGCTGGAATACAAAATGGAAACCTCTCCTTTTTGGAGAGTACCTGTCACCAAACCTGGCCACCGTCCCTGGGCACGATTCAGTTTGGAGATAATTTCGGTGTTGAAGATTGTCTGGTAAGTTTATTGCGGAAGAGATACATTGCCGAAAAATTCTCTCCCTTTTTAGTTAACAGGAGGGCCATTAGTACTTAGATGTCTACGTCCCAGCGTCCGTCAGTGCAGGCGATGATGTACCAGTCCTTATCTGGATTTACGGTGGTGCCTATATTTTCGGCTCTAAAGAGATGGGGACAGATCCGGCCCGTTTGATCCAATCTTCCGATGAGCCGATGATATTCGTATCCTTCAATTACAGGTCAGCCATTGCTCAACCCCGGCAGCACCAAAATTCCATATCACGAGTGCTAATTCATGATTCAATAAAGGCTTGGGGCCTTTGGATGGCTGTCTCCGAATGTGACAGACATTGATGCAAATATCGGTCTCCATGACAGCCGGGCTGCCATGGAATGGGTCGAAAAGCACATCTCCAAGTTTGGGGGCAACAAGAGCAAGGTTACCGTGATGGGTCAGAGTGCTGGGGGCGGAGTTCTCACGCATACTATTACAAGTTACGGAGGGAAAGGCAAGAAGCTTCCATTTCAACAGGTATATCTATCCCTCTTATGTCGCAATGTGTGATTGGTGAGATTTAGCTAACATTATCGTGTTCCTATCCTATAATAGGCAATCGTCCAATCAGCGGCATTCGGTCCCAAAAGAACACAGTACGCTGATCGGAATGCCCAATACGACGAATTCAAGAAATACGCAAACTGCACCACCCTGAAATGCCTTCGCGATGCGCCCACCGAGGTACTCCGGAAAGCAAACCGCGACGTTATCATTGCAAAAGAATTAATAGGAGCTCTCGGACCAGCAGTTGATGGGGATTATGTCCCAGATGTTCCTATCAGACTCCTGGCTCAAGGGAAGTACAACCATGAGCTCAAAAGCTTGATCTCGAGTAGCGTCGGCTTCGAGGTATGTCGGCCCCCCCCCAAGCCTGCCACAACAGCCTAGCTAACACCTTCTCCAGGCCTCATTCCAATTCCGTACCCCAGAGACTGTAACCAACGGCACGTTTGACAGCCTCCTCAACGGTTTATACTCGCTGGCTCCAGAATCTCTAAAACAACAGCTACTTGCCCTGTACCCGTATCAAGGTCCCGGAATTCCTGAATGGCTGCGAGTCGGCGCCTTCTACGGCGATGCAGTCTTCAACTGCAACCAGCTATGGTTGGCAAAATCGGTACAAAAGTCCTACAGATACGTCTTCAATCTTCCACCGGCACATCACGGTGATGATGTTTACTATACCTTCTTTACTGGTCCCGACCCTGAAGTTGCGAATGGGACAACTGCTATCATCCACCAGAAATTCATTACCAACTACGTCACCAATGGGGAGCCCGGCTGCGAGAAGGGTGTCTGCTTCCCTAGTTATGGAAGCGGCGCGAATGCTCTCTCGATGAACGTCTCAGAAATTGAAGTTGTGAGGGATCCTTTGGCGAACGAGAAATGCGATTTACTGGTGGACCTTGCGGAGTATAGCTAGGGTTTTCGGGTTAATGTTGGTATCACTTACACGGGTTGAGTTTTTGGTGGTAGGAGAGTAATAGCAAGAATGGCACTGCTGGAGGATTGTAATAATAGCATTCTTTCTTTTAATTATTTAATCGCATACACGGCCCTTATGCCAAGTTCACTCTAGACTTACCGATACAGTACCCCCAGCGTCACGAGCATACCCACTCACTGCATGGATATACAGAGCCCCGTAGTAGGTGCAGATAAACCGTTGACCCCACCCCAACATCATTCAACAAACCCACCGACAAAAGCAATCCGGTCTGGAAATCCTTAGAAATATCCCCCCCCTCCTCTAAGAATAGGCTTGTACTTCAAACATCATAATTGGCTTTTCCAATTGACCCTAAGTTAGCGAAGGTTCTTTGTTGTGGTGAAACTGTGCCTTAGCAAGGTACCGGCATGGTGGTGAGGCGCAGGGCAGGGGCCATAGGGTACAGTGCTGGCGATAAGTCGGTATAATAAGTGGCGAAGAAATGCGGTGGCGGAGGGATGATTTGATTACAAAGGTATAGCGCAGAATGTTTTCGTATTGCTACAGTACGGTCCGGTACCTAACAATTTCTAAGGGTTAGCTACCCGTAGGGGATCATCAGTGGAAATCGCTAGGTGAGCCTACTAGAAATTTAACTTAGAAAGTTGACCAGGCTGCACCGGACTACGAAGTTTGTATATATATAGCTAGTTATGATTGATGTTTAGATAATCAAATAAGACAAGTGCGGCAGGACAAACGAATACCATTCTATTTGAAAATGCGGGAAGGTTGTGGATGGCACTGGGGCAGGCGATAGAGAGAGAATTCCGACGGAACTAGGCACTTCGCTCACTCTCTTGTTCCTAGCTATCTCAAAACGAAATTAACCTTAGAGAGAGGTGAATAAATAAGTAGCACGTCCTAATCCTTCCATTAATCACCACACTTATCTCTCAATTTCTTTGCATGATTTTGTTCTGTATACTTTCCTGATAACAGAGGAAGGACATCAACTTAGACTGACCAAGTGGTCCTGGCTCGAAGACTTGACCGGTCTGACTATTCGGAACCTTGCCTAAGTGATAGGGTTCAATTCTGTCTTTAGGATAATACTAAATGCGCGAGCCGCCACATATTCACACATGTGTGCAACCCAAGCGCATTATTATTCTTATTTTACCCCGAAATAAGCTAACTCAACTTGCCTATCTCACAGAGCCTGTGAAGTACTATACCACCAGCCATCCATAAGAGTGAAACCGTACCATGGACAGGCCCATCTCGCGTCCCTCTACCTAGTCATGAATCTAAAAACCACTACAATCGGCAAACCCCCCACCTCGCTCCCCCATTTTATCCCTCAATCACAGCACCATCCCCAAACGTCCAGCTCTCCAACTGCTTGGGAATTTCTGCTGGGAAAAGGGTTAGGAATTCTCTTCAGAAGGTGCGCGCGGAGGGGGCCATCGTCCGGGAACGGGGTAAATGATTGCTTCTTCCGATAGACACTCAACAGGTTTGATCTAGAAGGGGAGGTGAGAAGCGGGATTGAGTGACTAATGGTTGGGAAATAAAGGACTCCCTAGCACGGTAGAGTAAAGCTACCTGCTAAGCACAACCGCGCATGACACTGTGAAATAAAAGCAAAGAAGAGAATGATATCATATTTACCAGCGTGAATCCTTTCCCGTAATTCCCCGAGGCCTATTCCCAACCGTGTACAATACGCTCTTCCCCTGCCTTCTCCTTTCCAAGAAACCCAACTCCCATAGCAATTCTACCATACCCAGGCAAGCAAAAACCAAACACCAGCTCCATGAAAAATACTAACCCCGCCCATGATCCCTTCCCCAGTTCCTTTTCAACTATTTCTCTGTTTCTTCATTCGGTACTAAATTAGGCTATGGTAAGCTACCGTATTCCCAACCAGGCCACTCCTGTAACAAAGCCAAGCACGCCCGCCCGACAGCTTCTTCCCCTCCTTTCTGCTATTCACGAATCACTTCTGCCTCGTCTACCAACTACTTCCATTTCCAATTTTGTATTCTAATAATTTCACATATATGGAAACATACATTTAATCCCTTTTCCTTTATCCGCCAGCCCACTGTAGCCCGGGCTTTCCTTCCTTGGGTCGGGCTCAATATTTGTTGGGCTTGGGCTAGGTGAGGCTGCACCATTGGAAGGCTTGTTTGAGAGAGCCTCTTTAGTCGTCCATTCTTGTCTACCAAAACCTTTGCTCTCGCACCCACATTCATCACGGGTACATACACAATTGCCAGCATTTCGGGCGGAGTTTACATTTACTGTGGGATTCGGGCCCAGGGAGGTGACCTGGTTGCTTCTTTCTCTGAAAGACTTGCCTGAAGCCGTTCCAAGTTACTCTCTAGCAACGGAACCAAAACTCTTGAACTATTGCTATGGAGAGAACCGAATTCCTTTCCGAAGGGGTCCATCGCTCCCGCCCTCAACGACCAAGCGCCGCCGTGGTACTTCAACGGGACCGGTATTCTCGGCCAATGGGTGGTAAACTGGTCGTTCAAGGGGACTGGTGCGGGAAGAGAATGATCCGTGACATACATTTTTTCCATCAATCCAAAGCACACTTCCTGAATATTGAGATGAGCAGTCTCAACATATCTGGTAACAACTCTGTTGGATACTATTCTGACATCTTCGTTGTCCCCCGTAATATCTATAACATTAGTCCCAGCCATGAACGCTTTCCCTCGGCGGTTGCCGTTGCCACTACTGGTCCGATTACAGTTCCCGTTCCCATTCTTAATGGGAGGAATCGAGTGTGGATAAATTTGTTGGGGCGCTACAAGGGGATGCTGGAAAGCTGGGGGTCGGTATTCATGCATGGGGTTTCCAAAATTCGTAGTACCATCACCAAAGTTTGATAATTCCCCTAACTGATTCTATGGGGGGTTCCAAAAGCATGTCCCAAAGCGGCTTCATAGCCTGCGTGGGTTGCGGTTGAGTATTGACAACATTTTGTTAAACCGGAGGTCTAGCGAGCCGGCTAGCAGATCTTACGGGCCCAGGGGCCTGGCGAGTCGGTGGAGCTGTGGGGTTATCCAGAGGAGTAGAGACAATTCACAGGCTATACATAGCAACCACCAGTGTGCTTTTTCCCTTTGACAGCCATGAACTAGGTTGCAGAAATAAGAGTGGCGGTTCAATTACTATCAGCATAGGAGGGTATGATAGATACAAAAAGAAAACCCCTTTTCCCATGCTTATCACACTTAAGGTTTCCTCGCCTCTCTCTGAGCACTATGCTATAGCAACCTCACTGGTGGTCCTTTGTAATCGGAAAACCGTCCTCCAGCTGCCTTTGGATTTCAAGGCGGTACGAGAGGGATAAAAATTCGCAGACGTGGGCCTCGCACACACTCGCAACATAACCTTCGCTGATGGGTCGTCAATGCCGCCGCCCCACATTCCAGGGTCAATGGTTATCGTTTTCGTAGGGCCAGCGTCGGAGGGAGGAGCCCCTAAAGGTGAGTGAGTGAAGGCAATGGTATCGTGAGCTGTATATGTCTTGGTGACGGTTGTGGTGTAGATAGTGGTTGGCGGTTTGGGGGCGGCAGGAACGTGGAGGGGGGGCGAGGGCGTGAATAGCCTTGGTGCAGCATTCCCAAGCGTCAAGTCCGCCCTGTAGGCACCGCCAGGACTGCACTCCCGGGCGTCCCGGGCGTCTGTCTGAAGCTGTAGGGCAAGAGCGTCCGTCCTTTGGGAAAGACTACAGTCTAAGAGGGTGACTGTAAGGCCCAACAGTCCACGACTGATCGGTAACTCCCGAATCGTACCTGCAATCCTCACCCGTCTTCTTCAGTCATTGCCAATTACCTGTGGGGTCCACCAGTCACCTACAGAGCTCGACCGTCATCAGGAGCTACACGGAAAATTGCGCCACCTGAAACACCCGCAGTCCCCGCCAGTCTGTCCCGGGCGCGCACTGAGGAATTGCCGTCTGTCCTGTCCGGACGCGAAGACGGGCGGACTGGACGCTTGGGAACACTGCCTCCGAGTGAATGGTGTCGGAGGTGGGTGTGACGGTTGAATTCGGAACCGCGGTGATGGTGGGGGCGACGCTGGGCGTAAGGGAGGTGGTTGATGTAAGATAGACAGTCGTTGAAAGGACGAGAGTAGTAATATCGAGGGGAGTGGGGGGTGAGGGGAGGGGAAGACTGGTAGCGGTAGTAGGGGTGGTCGAAACGAGGCTGACGGTTGCAATTCCGGAAATGCCTTTGATGATAACTTCGGTTGGCTCATGGCTTCCTCTCTCATAGCCAATGGTAGTTAGTGCAGCACTGAACCCCGCAACCGGGGTACAGATGCCCTCAACCCATCCGTGTTTTTCTATGGGTTTTGCTATAAACCCCCCCCCCCCCCCAAGTTAGACACTAGGTTTGTAGTGAATATTGGGGTGGGTCAACAAAGACCAAGGCATTTGTTTTGCTTTGTTTGTTTCGTTTGGAATCGGGAAAACATTGGGATGACCGAGCGGGGGAGGTAGGAAGAACGAGGGAATTGAGGGGAGCGTTGATGATTAAAGGGAAAGGAAGAGGGGGGAGATGTGACGAGGAGCGGGGATGCTAAGCGGAGCCCGCTCGGTTGCTGCCACTAGCAATACTAGTACTAACATACCCAGAGCGTCCTAACCCTCCCTGGTGCTAATCCTAGCTCCCCCCCCCCCCCAGTGACATCAATCATGTTACAAACTCGCCTAGTAATCACCGTAAGTCATTAGTCTCATTTCCGGTCGCCCCAAATATTATGCTCCCAATCCACTAAGTCAACCAACATCCCGCATTATCTGGCGATACTGGAAATGGTGCTATCACCGAAGGGGGTAAAGAGGCGAGCTGCACCACGGCTGCACTTCATGTATTCAGTGATAGTGTAGGCACTAAGAGCACTTTTATGACGACCCAAATAATTAGAACACAACCGGGCTAGTGTAGGATCTATGTTTTCACTCCGGTGATGAAAGAGTGAGTCTTGTATTGTGAGAAAACAAATCCCGCCACCAAAATTGTCACTCACTTTCCTTTTTATATTCGCTAAGCTCTCCGCCCTATCACACTAAGGCCACATGGCAACACTAAGCCTTAGCGCCATTTCCAGTATCGCCAGATAATGCGGTATGATGCTGAAGAAGGCATCATCTCACTTAAATCATGTATTCTAGAGCACTGGATATATGGATACCTGCTCCGCTCTAGTATTAGCGTCGGTATTTTGCCTTATAAAGAGATCTCATGTCTCGTCATTGATGTGCTAGCGCTTACTCGGTGGGAACCGCCTGTGTTTTAATTCTAGCAGCAAGCCTTCCATAAAACCACCAATATAGCTCCCACAGTCACCGCATAGCATATATACATTCAACACTCTTAAGACTGATCATGGAACTCCCACCATATCCGGAAACCGAATTCGGCCCAGCACAGCTCTTACGTGCCGCGGAGCACGGAGATGAGGGAGCTGTAAAGTTACTATTGGAACGACAGGATATCGATCCCAATGCTACAGACACTAAATACGGTCGAACTGCACTCTTCTGGGCTATAGAGCAGGGGAACGAAGGGGTAGTAAAGTTGCTATTGCAGCGAGATGATATCGATCCCAACACTTCGGACACCAAATACGGCCAAACACCACTGGAGCGGGCGGCACGCCAGGGGCACGACGGCATAGTGAGGCTGCTGTTGGGACGAAAGGATATCAATCTCAACACTCCGGGTGTTAAATCTCACTGGACACCACTCACGTGGGCAGCGTGGGCTGGGCATGAGAGAGTAGTAGAGTTGTTATTACATCATGAGGACATCAAGCCCGACATAGCCGACACAAAACATGGGCTACAACCACTCCATTGGGCAGCCCAGCAGGGGCATGAGGGAGTAGTAAAGTTACTATTGGGCCGAGACGATATCGATCCCAACACTGCTGACTCCAAATGCGGAGGAACACCACTCTATTGGGCAGCACAGCTGGGCCATGAGGGTGTGGTAAAATTGCTATTGGAACGGGACGGTATCAGTCCCGACACTCCCGATAGCCAATATAATCTAACACCACTCTGGCGGGCTGCGGAGAAAGGCCATGAGGGAATCGTAAAGCTGCTATTGGGACGAAGCGATATCGATCCCAACACCGTAGAGACCACATGCGGCCGAACGCCACTCTTGTGGGCTGCAGAGCAAGGGCTCGAGGGGGTAGTAAAACTGCTGTTGGGCCGAGACGATATCAATCCCAACACTCCAGACACCAAATATCGCCTAACGCCACTCTTGTGGGCGGCAGAGTGCGGGCACGCGGGAGTGGTAAAGTTGCTATTGGAACACGGGGATCTGGATCCTGAGATACCAGGCCCAACCGGCCTAACTGCCCTCGAGGTATTCGCAGCCCTGAAACACTCAGGGATTGTGCAAATGCTCTCCCAACTGAAACCCTCCCTCCTCCCAGGATACCCGGCACCTGAGCCGTCGGAGCCACATCCAGGCTCCCTTCAGCTGCCGGCTGGCACATGTGTTCTATGCATTTTCATCTGGGCGATTCTTGGGATTGGCCTGGTTGCTCTCGCATTAACTTCCCCATTAATTATTAACGCTATTTTCGGTCGACACTAGATCGTGGGATGGTGGCACTACCATTCACCGGAGTGGATGTGGACAAAGAGGTTACTGTTCCTGGTTCGATACATATACACCAGCTCATGCGCCAGCCCGAACGGGAAATTAACCTAAGGTGTCCTCTGGTAGAATATGCCGCATAATCTCTACCTTCTTTCCATGCCCCTTTTATTTCTGGCCAGTTATCTATCTCCGGTCCTACTCTCCCACCTGTACCGCACAAGACCGTTTATCTCTTTCTACTATTTTCTTCGTTTTTTTTTTCCAGATTATTTCCCCTTGGAACACACAATAGTAAAAAATGTGCAGTAACTACCTCCCCGGCCCCTTTGGCAATCTGCCTGTCAATGTGCTATGTCACCTTCTCGACCATATCATTTAGGGAAAATGATACCCAACCATTCAATCTGGATTTCTGATGTCCGCGAAGACAATAATTTTTCCACTTATACAACCTGTCTCGTCACTTCAACCCATGATCTTGCTAATCTGTTTTTCCGCCCTTTTCTACCATACCCTACTAAAGTACATGTACAGTATCGGTAAAGCGTCTTTCTAAGGCCAAAAAATGAAATGAAAAAAAAGCCCAGATTTGGCCAGAATGTGGACAAGCCGGTCTACTTAATGCTGACAGCTGACAGTGCCACACTGTACTAGGGGTTGGAAAAAAGTCTGTCGAACCCGGATTTCATAGGCCGTTAATTCCATATATTTATCCTAGCTAAACCTAACCCGACTTTGTATGCGTATGAACCGTTACCAGACGACACAATTGGTGGGTTCCCTCGCAATTTGGTGAAGGAAAAAAGTCTGTCGAACTCATAGCGCCAGGCTCGAGCAAACGCCGTTCGCTGAGTGGCCCAGAGGGCCTGGAGCCAATGAGGGGCAGGGTTCCAAATAGTCCGACCAGTCAAGTCTTGGAGACAGGACCAGACTGGCCCGTCCTGGTTGATGTCGATGACCGGACCCGACCGACCCGGGTGGTCCGGTTTGGACTGGTTCCAGACCAGTCTTTATAAAAGATCGCATGAGAGTCAGAATGGCACCCAGGCCAACACTCGCTAAGAATAGATGTATAGCTATAGTAGGATTTTAAAGCTGCTTGCCACGGTATAAATCAACAGGCCCCCAATACAGGCAGTGTTCCCAACCGTCCCGTCCTATAGTCCCGTCCGTCCCGGGCAGGGTGGGTAAGGACGGCCAGGCACGGCGTCCGTCTTTTGTAAACACCGCAGGACTGTAGGTTGACGGGCGGGCCCTGCAGTCTTTTTTGGAAATGGTAACTTCCGGTAGGTACCTACCGTCCTGAGTAAGGACGGGCGTCACCTCTAGGTTACCTACCGTCCTGCATAATGACGGGCGTCACCTCTAGGTTACCTACCGTCCTGCATAATGACGGGCGTTACCTGTAGGTTACCCACCGTCCTGAGTAAGGACGGGCGTCACCTGTAGGTTACCTACCGTCCTGCATAATGACGGGCGTCCCTTGTAGGTCAAGGAAGTGGAATGAGGTCACGGTGCTCAGAACCAGGATCGGATATCACTGGAAGCATTGATGGATTGATAGCGAAATTTGATACATAATAGTAGAGCCTAAGCTTCTCTTCATTAGAATAAAAATGTTTCACATCTTGATAACACTTACCTAATGCTCATGAAATTCGAACATGAAACATAAACTAAGA
>Ga0307513_10003533_pt1 | contig 21153 bp, 17 predicted proteins | sample 15_EM_MG_FD_202174 | JGI IMG/M metagenome (GOLD analysis project Ga0307513, IMG submission 202174) | Populus trichocarpa ectomycorrhiza microbial communities from riparian zone in the Pacific Northwest, United States - 15_EM | ecosystem: Host-associated > Plants > Roots > Unclassified | place...
CTTTGTCGATATCATGGTGATCTGCGCCGCATAGATGACCCAAAGGTTCCATCAATACCGGTCAGGCTGTCGCTCGTCAAACTGTTCTTGGAGTTGTCGCTGTTCGACCCCGCATTGCTTATGCTGCAGGGGATCATGGCGTCGGGCGACCAGGAAGGCGAGGCGTGGTACCTAGAGGGCTGGGCATTTTATCTCATGGCCGAGTTCGCCCACGAATCACCAAATGGAAAGCTGGGAGGCGGGGGTTTGGCTTTGGAGGAATTGGCGAAGGATGCGAGAGATTGCCTGGAGGCCTGCGGAAACGTAGGTGGCCTGGAGATGTTCCTGCTCTATGGATGCTGACCAACACAACTAGTCACATATAGCTCAAGAACACGAGGATGGCCCGATACTGGAACATGCGAACGAGCTGATAGACAGCTTAGAGGCAAAGGGGATCAAACCGGCACCCGGGGACGGGCAAGACGATGGCGGTTGGGAAGGCGTGGACGCAGACAGCGATGGAGACGTCGAGATGTCTTGACTCTCTTTGTCGTCATCTCAGTATACTCGTGCTGGGAGACCTTCTGGGCTCCACGGATTTGAATCGGCAAACTCGCATTCAGAACCAGAGGAACAGAAATTGAAGAAAAGTGCCGGGAAGCCGAGTCGGTTGGAGCGAGAACCTATCTAGCCTTTCCTTTGGGGCTTGCATGCGTTTCATCGTCAGGGCAGCCCTGCGCCTAGTTCTTTACCACGAACGAGTATCACTGGACACAATTGTTAGGAGGAGCTCTCGTGCTTGTGCCAGTCTGAGCGAGGGTGAGAATCAATTAAGTAACACTGGTCAGAAGCAGGCGTTGGTAGGGTGATTGTTTGGTTTACCTGCCGTTTCCAAACAAAGACACGCGTCATCGTCGATCGGCTCGAAATCTGTGAACACCGAGCTGCGATGTTGGAACCAGGGAAGCCGAATGTTCTGGTTGCGCGTCAGAAGATGGGCGATACGCCTGGACGAAAGCGCATGTTGGACTTCCGATGGCTTGGCCGGAGACTGCGGATAACTGCTCGTCGCTGATTTTCTCTTCGCCGCAGTCCTCCGCGTGTGCTGATCAGTGTCTGAAAGCAGATGTTCGAGTCCCAATAATAACTTGTCGGCACGGTTTCCTCGGCGTTCCACCGAAGGAAACATTCACACTTCTCAGAAGCATCTGTCAACCTGTCTGCCATTTCGACATGAACGGCCTGTGCAACCTTTCCTTGGCGTGGCCCAGGGTTGGCTCCTATATCCTCCCTCCCACTCGCACTCCTCACAACGATGCTCGCGTCGTCGTCCACCCTTGAGGGGGTCAGGTCCTCTCCTCGCCACGGGTCCAGAGCTCCTAACCGACACGCGCAATCTTCGCCACTCAGTCACAGTCATGCCACCAGGGCGTTCGTCTCTCCGTCGACGGACACGCTTCTCCAAGATCCTCAACCTAGGTTGACGAGACCCCGACGGAAGGGTCTATCTTGGAACATACCTTGGCGCACCCATCGAAGCAGCACCCTCTCTTCCGCAGGCCTCATTCCACCCACAAAAGAGGTCGAGAAAGCAGAAGGCAGCCAAGCCACGTCGTTGGGGACACCTTGGCATCACGGCTGGAAGACCGCATTTTTTGGAATATGTGTGCTTTCCACGTGTTACCCCGTTTGGTTCGTGACTAATCGGAGACAGATTTCAACGCCTTCCTCCTGTTGATACCGGCAGCCATCACCTTCAATCTCACTGTCGACAACTCTGTGTGTCCTTCAGGATAGATCGCTTCTGCAACGGCTAACAACGAACCGCAGTTTGTATACTGTTTCTCATCCCGTTGATCAGGGTAACATCTACGCATATCTGCGCCCCGTGTCAGCTTCTGACCGAATTTCTAGCTCCATGACCTCGCAACCGCTTCTTTGGCTCGTCGCATCTGCGGCTCGAAGGCAGGATTGCTTAACGCGACCCTGGTGAATTGATATCCTCCTCCACGAAATACCTTGGCACTCAAGCGACACTTCCACAGTCCAACTTGTAAGTGAATGAGAAATTATCCAATTCACCTGCGCTGACACCCTTGCAGCGTCGAGATGGTCATTGCCGTGAGTTGGCTGCTGCGTGGAACATACCACATAAACCAATCCTACCCTTTAGTTCATTGCCCTGAGGAAGTGCGAACCTCGTATCGTCCAAGCATCCCGTCTGTCCGTTTCTCCCCATGGATTGCGATAAAACTGACTGTCAATAGTGATCGGTTCTATGATGTGCAAATCGCGTACGTCGATTGTTTTCGTGTATTATATGCCTCACCCTGACAGGATTTGCCTCAGTGTTGGTCTTTGGATTATGCACGTTTGCCAGAGGACCGCGTCGGAAGGAAAAGCGGTCAACTCCGGCGGGTGCACTCGTTCCCGAGTCGTACGCCTCGGCTCATCCGCGACATCTAGCCGCAATCCAGCTCCAATCCTCCCTATTGTCGATATCCGTGAGCGCGGTCCTACTGCCGGCAGGTGCGTCCCCAAGTTTCTGGCCCAGTGTGTTGTCGTTGATCGGTGTACAGCGTACCATTTTGTTCTCCGCGCCGACACCGAAGATGAAGACCCCCAGAGTACTCATCTCACACCGACGGTCGATGTTACGGGTCAGAAAGAAGCCATCTTGAAAATGAGTCACGGCGTAGCGGTGATCCTCTTGCTGGGTGAGACCTAATGTGTCTCCTCGAACTGAAAGCTGATTCCTGTTCAAGTTTACGGTGGCTACATGATGTTCCAGCTGTACTCTCACTCCCATCTGTACGAGGACGCGGCGGCCGGGACGCACAGTAGAGAGTATTCGAAGAGGAGGAAGATGAGAGGGAAAGAAACTCCGAGTCTGGTATTACAGCCTAGCCCTCTACCGAGCGGAGAACAAGACGTGCTCGAACCCCCACCGCAAAGCCCAAACTCGCCGTCGTTGTCGCCCCGCTCATTGTCACCTACTCCTGATCTATCAAGCATCAGATCATCGCGAGAGCTTCCCCCGCAAAGCCCCGTAGGGTTGGCGCCCCCGTCCCCCAGAAGTGGTCCAACTCTTTCAGTCCCGATACATCGAACCGAGACCGCCGTCAGCGATCGTTCGGACGTGACTCTCGCTGAGGGTGAAGAACACCCAAATCCTTTGGGGCAAGAGGCAACGCCGGAGGTCACCAATGCCAAGGAGGCCGAGGCCCTGCAACTCAGCTGGTTTATGACCGTGGCGATTATTGCGGTCGTCTCCGTGGTAAGATCGAAATACTCTCCATATCAACGATAGGCATTCTGACCGGATCCTCTGCAGCTGGTCGCCGGGACTGCCGATTGGTTGGTGGTGACGGTGAACGGGAGTTCTGTTACGAGATACGTCAGCAAGGAGTGGACGGCTCTCATTCTGTTGCCCACTGTGCGGGCGATTGCAGGTATGTGGGTGGCTCCGCCGAGCTGGCGATAGATCATAACGGATTCTTCTGCAGACTGCGTGACGGCTGTGAACGTGTCGGTCAAGGATCAACTGACGTTGAGCAGCGCTGTCGCCATCGGTTCTACGATCGTAAGTAATTGTTTTTTTGCATCGTGGATTCACAGTCACGTCTTCTTGGGCAGCAACTTTCACTCTTCGTCATTCCTCTCATCGTTATCATCGGATGGATAACGGGGATCCCGTTGGGTTTGCTCTTCGATCCGTTTGAATCGGTGGCGCTGTATCTCGCAAGTACGTGTTTTCTCTGAGGTGTGATACGATCCATGGTTGACTCCCGCGTCCACCTCTGTTTCGTGCGCTTCCGTCGTGATGGTACACATGATGTAACCCCACCCGCGCCCGCAGTCAACACCATGAATTATGTCGTGGCGGATGGACGATCCAATTGGATGGAGGGGTTTATTCTCATCTGTATGTCCCTTTGTTTCACGCGCCACCCGCCCCGAGTTTCGTCCGGTGGCTGACGTCCGTTGTCAGGTTTCTACCTGATTATTGCCATCTCCTTCTGGTTCTATCCAGGTGAGTCGGTATCGCGCGGTCTAAGGTCAGGCCACTTACGATTCATCGCTCTCACGCGGTGGTGTCTCTGAAACAGGTTCAAACGTGGCCAGCAGCCTGGATGTGTGCGTGGCTTAGCACCCCGAGCACTCGGTCGGAGCCACTCGTTTAGATTGAGGTTCACACCTATGCCCTCACGTTCATTGCATGTACCCAACTCGCATATATGTTCATTAGATCGTCGCACCCCCTATCCTGTAATACCTTACATCTTTTTGGACTGTAAGTAAACCGAAACACATTACCTGAATGTGGATCTTCCTTCCATGGGGTGTCACTGCCTTGATGATCACACTCTGGTAATCATATACAGATATTGTATGGAAAACCCATTGGCTGATTATATAACACATGTTTGAGCACTGTACTTGTTGAGTAACAGAACATTTGGTACATGGAACTGAAGGCATAAGCAAAGAGAATACATGTCCTATGGATCTCTACTGGAGGATCATATGACTGACATCAAGAATCAATACCTCTTTTGACCTAAAAGAAGCAACCAGATACTGGCTACCCAACTGCATATGGACTACCTTTCCAAATCTCTCAGGTAGCTGAAGAACCACTTTCCCAGTGACCACATCCTTCATCCTGGATGTGGTAATTTCCCACACCTTGGTATCATTGAGGTGGAGTCTGTCTGGGAGCTTATCAGGGGACCCAGCAATGTATGAGTCTGGGGTCCCAAAGTCCCACACTACAACAGAAGGGTTGTATCTAACCTTCCCAGAATAGAATTTTGAGCCATCTATTGCAAGGATTTCCCCAAGAACATGGTCAAGGGTCTCACACATAACCTTCCTCCCTGTCCAGATATCCCATGCATAAATGCCTTGATTATACAGGCAGAAAAGCCTGGACCCATCCCCTAATATCTTAAAGTCCATGACCCCATCTCCAAAGATCCTATATCCAGAGAACTTAATTGTCTGCAGGAGTTCCCCTTCCTCAGCATCCCAGATGTTGATCTTGTGGTCTGCATACCAAACAAAGATCAATTTGGTGTCAATCAGCTGGATGTTACCCTGGTTGGAATGTTCAGCTGGGGTTTGGAGGGGTTCCTTGTGGGGGATAATTGAGATACCCCAGGTCTGTATCACCCCATCCAAACCACTTGGGACTATGATGCTATTTTTCACTTCTGGAGCAATAGACTTAGCTGGAACTAGGGTGAGGGGTGGGGACTTTAGATTAGTCACAGCTGGGTCTGATGGTAAGGCACCAATCTGCCAGAATTTGATTGATTTGTCTCGAGATGCTGAAATGAGGGTAGAGGGGGAAGAAAATGCAAGGGAGGTAATATCCTTGGTATGGCCAACAAAGGTCTCAACAAGGTGAGGGCCTGAGCCAGTGATGTCCCAAACATAAGCATTATTACCAGCAGTAGCAGCTACAAGTGTGCCATCAGGGGAGAAACAACAGGGGTGGCATTGGCTGATGGTTATACCAAATCCAGACACAATTACCCCAGAACTGATACTCCAAACTGTGATATCCTTCTCTGCACGTGAAATGAACTTGTCAGTGCCATCTGGGGAAAAGGCAATTTGATAACCACTGTATGTGGGGCCAGCTTTATAGCCATTGGTATTCCACTGCTGAACAGTTCCATCACCAGATGCAGACATGAGGAGATGTGGATTCTTAGGGGAGAAGCTGACACATGATACAAAATCCTGGTGCTCCATCATTTGATGACACTCCCCTGTCTGGATGTCCCACAAATAAATTTTCATACCCCCTGACCCTGAAGCAATTATAGTGTAGTCTGCTGAAATAGAAACAGAGTTAACCCAGCTAGTGTGGCCATGGAATGTCTTGACAACACCACCAGTCTGCACATCCCAGAGCTTGACAGTCTTGTCATGGCTTCCAGATACAAGTGATGCCCCATCTGATGAGAAGGTAAGAGACCTCACTACATCTGTGTGCCCGGGGAGGACAGCCATCTGGCTTCCTGTGATTGCATCAAGGATAAGGATGTCCCTGTCCTCAGACCCAACTGCAACAACATTATTTGAATATGAGAGGGTCCATGGACAACTTTTTAACAAAACTGTACGGGAGCACATTCCCCATTCTGCTGGGAGTCCCCTGACCACCTTAAATATTTGCAAGAGTTCTGCAGTGTAGTACTCATGGAGCCAAGATGAGGAAGGGGAAAATGGAAGTGCAGTGTGATATAGGTGAAAGGGAGAGTTGAAGACCATATCAAAATTTTCCAGCAGGATTCTCTGGCTATCATTTGTCCATTTACAGGGGACACCTGCCTGGACAAGGAATGTGAACACAGGTCTTAGTCAAAAGTCTGCATAGCACTCACCAAAACACACCATTGCTCAACATCATTCATGGCATACACCCCAGCATCAAGGTCTCCCACAAGTGCAAGGACTTCGATCCAATATAGTAGATGTGATGTGAAGAACTTTTCAATTACTTCCTGCACTTCCTCAACATGAGAACTGTTGCTAGGGACCCTCAGGAGGTGTTTTGTCCAGAATCTGCATGCATATTCTAAAGCTTCCCCAATGTAATCCTTCTTGTGAGTAGGAAGATCCTCAACTTCACTGAGAACAGCATCATCATCCAAGTTGCAGATATTCCTCTTCAACCTTTCCCCCATAAGCCTGAAGCATGAAAGTAGAATATCTGTGTGATGGACTGCAGGCTCCACAAAGAATTGTACATCTTTGCACCTGACTGGATCCATGAGGAAGTCAGGAAATGACTTGTGAAAGGCTCGAATGGGGTCTTCTGTGCTGTCTGGGACAAGGAGGACAGAATGGAGGGATCTGAGGGTAGTAGAGATGTTGGTCATTTTCAGTAGGTTTGAGAGTGCTGTCACTGAAAGGGGGTTAAGCACAAGCAACACTGCCCCAACCAGTCCTGAAACGTGAATGAATTTCCCCAGCATTGGCACCCACTTCATCAACTGCTTGCTCTAGAAGTTGGGTGTAAAGAAGGTCAATCCCAGACTGTCCTTCATGAAGAGTGCTCTGTGGGGGAGAGATGATCTGGTCCAGTTGTTCAGTGGGTGTGCAGTTCTTGAATCCAACAAATTTTACAACTGTTGAGGCGTAGATGAAGAATCCTGCTGCCTTGTCACAGAGGATGTTGATTTCTGATGGGTTTGGCCAATCTTGCATGAAGTTACAGTCACTTCGGGTTCTGGCAATGTTGGCCAACTGAGTCCTGAAGAACAGCTTGATATCCTTATCCACTGAGGAACGTTCGACATCATGTAGCATGAGGACTTCTGTGACAGGTCTGAGTGACTTGAGGCGGAACCCGGACCGGATCCGAGGTTCTGGCCGACCAGTAATGAAGAACTTGACATTGGGGATCTCGTCCACATAACGGGAGAGGACAGAAAGTATGGCGGAGGCAGGTTCTTCATCCTTGCATTCGTCAAGGGCGTCAATGATGATAAGCGTCCGGATGCGGGAAGCTTCCAATGGGCCAACAATGATCTTCTCCATTTGAGAACAAAGGGACTCCTGTCCAACACCGGGGTTGGACCTCAGGACCCGGAGCAGCCTCTCTCGAAATGGGAGGTACCGATAGGCAAGCTGGAAGGCAAGGGTCGGGAAGATGGCTTGGAGGTTGCTTCTGTCCTCGAAGTCTCGTGAGCAAAAGAAGCTGGCACCGAGTTTTCCATCCGCGAAGCTGATCTCGGCGAACGTCTGGGCGATGGTCGATTTCCCGGTCCCCGCAAGGCCGTTTAGCCAGAACACGCGGTGGTCCTGCTTGTCCTTCAGCCAAAGTTCGAGTTGTAGGAGGACGTCAGCCCTGGTCCCCTTCAGGCACCCCTGCCTGTTCCCAGAGCTATACCCGGCCCCATCGGTGTGACACATGTCCTTCAGAAGGCGGCGATCCGCATCTCCCTATCCGCAAGTCACTACGGAAGTCGGGGCCATAAGGGAGTAAGACTCACGATCTGTTGACAATCCTCGGCGTAGATGTCCAGTCGTAGCGACGTCTGCAGAGGATGTTAGATATGGTGCGAGTGAGAGATTCAGGGATGCGGACCTGATAGTCAATTAAAGCATAACGAACATCTTCCACAAGACCGTTGACATTCTGTGCGTTCTCGGGGTTGCTGAGGAAATGGGAGAAATCCTTCTGGGATGTCATCGAGTCCATAGCTTGACCAATCTCTTCCAGTTTCCTAACGACCCCCGTGCGTCAGACCCAGTTCTTGATCCATGAGAATGTGGGCTCACCGCTCCAGCTTTTTTGCCCTCCTCTCCTCATTGATGTCGCCCGGAAGAATAGGTTCAGAGAGGGATCCAGAAAGAGTTTTGACCCTGGGTGCCAATGATTCTATGGCATGTTTATTCACCTCCGTCCGCTAGGATGACCGTAAGCATTGGGGACCGGATGTGTGGGAGGGAGGCCATACCTCGTAATGGTCGATAATAAGGCAGAGAGATCTCGCGATTGATCTGAGCGGACCGAAGGCACTTGCGGAATCTCTCACCTCACGGAGAAACTTGGCCGTGGCGGGCGTGGCAGGCTTGCAGCTCGGTTCCTTCTCGTCCGCGGCGGCGCCCGGTTCGAGGGACTCGTCGGGACGAACAGCGTCTGGTCCATAGTCAGGAAGGGCAGGGGCATCTACATTGTCAAAGGGACGGTCAGGGACAGCGACCAAAACGAGCATGTTCACGTACCGTCGAGCTTCCCACCGTGTGAGATCGAAGGAGTGGATGGAGAGGGGTGGACTCCCTCGGGTTCTCGGCTGCGTCTGGCACTTCCCACTACAACCTCGACGTCTGGGTGCGGGCGTGAATACCTTTTGCTGAGTTCCCCCCCATCGACGTCCACCACTTCCCCTCCCTGGCCGTTATCACCACGCACTGGCACAGATTCTGACTGAGGTTGGTCCATCAAAAAGTCTCGCTCTTCAGCTACGTCGGCCCCATACTCTTCTCGGCCGTGACTTTCGCCCTCTGCGGCGTGGTATTCCGGTTGCGGAAGGAAGGTCGTCTCCCCATCGGGGTTGACCGCCGTCCCGTCCGGTTTGTGTTTTCTCCCAGTTAGTCGGTGCTTACAGCGTTTCCCGAAAACTTTGTCCCCCTCGAGATTTTTTTTTCCTTATGATCGGCTGGCGTGTAAGCAAGAGTGATATTGATAAGCGGTCGCTTGACTTGAGCGATGTCAATTCCACCAATGTCTTCCTGTCCGGTCTGCCACACAACTTGCTCTGTCCCCCCACGCTTGTTATCCTATTATCTACAGTGCTCGCTATCCCTATTCTCGTTTCGCGGTCGGCCCTAGCGATAGCTCGATGGGGGGACCACACCCCCATGTTCATAAGCATTCCGTTTCCATCTCCTGCGACTTTTTTCAGAGAATCCAAAGATTCCGCAGAGCTCCCTTGGGAGGTACTCTTAGAAATAGAGAGAGAGCACTCCCTCCTTCATGTCTGCGCTGATCTTTTGAAAGACCATGGTAGTGAGGGGGGATGGGTGGTACTTTCTGCTACCGAAACGTCACGCCAAGTTCTGCCATCGGCTAACTACGTGCCGATCGATCATAAGGAAAAAAAAAATCTCGAGAGGGACAAAGTTTTCGGGAAACGCTGTAAACTTCTTCTTCATTCCGGAGAGTGAGTCTCGTATGCCGTCCATGTTGACGTTGAATCAGTGTAGGCGGTGGTTCGATAGACGGTGGTGCGATAGATGGTGGTACGATAGTGTATGGTTGGCCTCGTGACCTTCGGACCCTATTCATCCCAGCGCTCATTGTGGGTGCGAATGCGGTTATACCTGCCGCGAGCAGGTTTGCGTCGTAAGCATCATCCGTCCTTTTTCGCACGAGTTCTCATCAGTTTTGGTTTGCCATATCAGTCCTTTACATGTATGGAATACTCATGGCTGAGCGGTTTTAGCGAGTATCTACATAGGTACCCTGTGATTTGAAGTCCATAACCTGTCGCCGCTTCGGTGCCCCCGACTAATCCAATGACCCTTTGAAGGGATTTCACAGCCCTGGATGTTCCTATTGACCGCTATGATCACGCGTGATGCGAAAAGGCGTTGAAATCCTCCGTACAGAAGATCCAGGTTACCTCCCAAGCTGAGCCCCGGACAGGTAGTAATACCAAACGGATCGCGAACGCGCTTGGCACTGAGAACGTACAGAGGCTATGGAGGACAACCAAGGTGAATGTCATAGTTTCGAACGGCGTTTGCGGGTTGCCAGCGGCCATGGACTAAGCCAACGTGGAGAGAGAGAACATGAGCGTAGGTTCTATCGTTCACGGTGGGTACACGATGATGGAGGATCACGCTAAGGTGAGGGGGACGTTTGGCTTAATAGTGTAAACGTGTCGAAGAGAGTCGAGAATGAGAGGAAGAAGGCGTCGACGCCTCCGCCTGTCGTGCCCAGGGTTCCACCTCTGCGTTGTGGAAGTAAACCTCTCTCACGAGGTCGCGCTCTACCCTGCGACTGACATATTGGCCGGCTTCTCTGAGCATGGACGTCTCCGCTTTGCAATCGCGTTCCACCCAATACATACCGGGAAACGTGGTGCGTGCAAACTCGGGCTCCAGCTGAACGAATGGACGCACGATTACGGTGTTTGGTGTGGGTCTGTCTCGCGAGCATCTGCGCCATTCAGAGAGAAAGTCTTGAACCCTTAAAGAATAAATATCTGATGAATTCTTTACGCCGTTGCTGTGGCTCCTTCCGCAGTGCGAATATCAACCGTGGGGGTCGAAGCGCGGTCACAGTGAGGTTTCGAGAACAGGAAGAGCCTAGAGTGGGTCCAGATGTGGATCATAGCCGAGAATTCCCCACCGCTGCCAAACAGCGGTAATCTGGTCCCAGAACTGGAACCTGGAAAACTGCCTACGGGGAGTGAGCGTCGTCCACACCGAGGGCGACGCACGGTCCGAGGGCCGTTGGGGGCGCTGTGATGGTCTATCCGTAGGGAAGGTGTGCGAAATCCGAAATGGAAAGGTTCCAGGTGGGGATTGGAGCACGACTGGTCGTGAAGTGTGCTCAGGACACCTGTCGCGCTTCGAACGGTGTTGCGGTGCTGCTCGAAATCCTCTAGAGATACTGCGGAAGGCGTTTCTGACTGCTCAAAAAAGTCTAGGCTGGGAGTTGGCAACGTTGGAGAACAAGAGACGATCAGGCCAGGGGTCACACTCAACTTCCTTCCATCACCCTTCAACCCACTCGATCAATGGTCAATGGGCCGGACACGAACGAAATCCAAAATCCAAAGGCACGTCCAAGCCAAAACATCCGCTGTCCAGACTTCGAGCACGTCCTGCACCACGCCAAGTGTCTCCATGTTGATCAGCAAAACTCAGTCGATAATCGAGCAACGCGACCACGACCTCGCCAGCCAATTCATCCAACGAAAATTACGAATATCACCGAACAATGTCGAAAGTCGTGAGATGCTCGGTACCGCTCAGTTCGAGACGGGTCTAGTACAGGAAGCCAGGAAGGTCGGTCCAAACCTTTTGTTTTTTCTTCTGCTCTGAACTGGGACGTTCGGTGCTATCTAGACTTTCAAATCCCTAGTCCCACCGCACGCGAATGCTCCACCTACACCCACGTACGCGCCGTACTTGCACCTGGCCCAATTGAGCGATGAGGGTCCGCATCTCTCACTCCGGAATTACCGATCCGCACCGGAAATCCATACCGTTCAAAACAAGGGAAAGGAACGTGCGACAGGGTCAGGCTCGGATTCTGACGCCGACATCAAAGGAACGATTATCAGAGTGTTGATCAGCACGGTTGAGATATAGCTGGATCCATCTTACGACCTCCGGTAAGGAACTCCAAACGTGAAATGGGTGGTGTCTTACCTGTGGTTTCTGCAGTTTCGGCCCGCAGCGGAAAAGACTTGCGAGTGGTTGATCGACCCCGCCCTTGAAACCGACCAGAATAATGTTGAAGCATTACAGACCCTGACATCGGTCAGGTTCTCCCAACAGCGGTCTGATGAGGCGAGGGAATGTCTGGAAAGAGCGTAGAGTGATTGGAAAGACCTTGACCTAGGTGCGTATCCAGATATCCTCATAAACCTGCCTCGCAGGCTTATGGTTACCCATCTTCCATTTATATTGCCGGACAATTTATTAATACCGTGGTTACCTGTGTCGCACAGATGATCCAAAGGTTCCATCAATACCGGTCGGGCTGTCGCTCGTCAAACTGTTCTTGAAGTTGTCGCTGCTCAAACCCGCGTTGCTCAGGCTGCAGGGGATCATGGCATCAGATGACCAGGAAGTCAAGGCGTGGTATATGCAGGGCTGGGCGTTTTATCTCATGACGGAGCCACCCACAAATCATCAAATGGGAAGCTGCAAGGCGAGAGTTTGGCTTGGAGGATTGACGAAAGATGCGAGAGATTGCCTGGAGACTTGCAGAAACGTAGGTGGCCTGGAGATGTTTCCGCTCTATTGATACTGACCAATGCAATCTAGTTGCGTATAGCTCAAGAACACAAAGATGGTCCGACACCGGAACATGCGAACGAGCTGATAGACAGCCTAGAGGCAAAGGGGATGGACCCGACTCCTGAGGACGACCAAGACGATGGCTGCTGGGAAGACGTGGATGCGGGCAGGGAGGATGGAGACATTGAGATATCTTGACCCCCTATCGTTGGGAGACCTTCTAGGCTCCGCGGACTTGAATCGGCAACCTCGCATTCAGGACCCGAGTGGTGGGATTTGAAGAAAGTGTCAAGCCGAATCGATTGGAGAAAGAACTTATTTAGCCTTTCCTTTGGGGCCTGTATGCGTTTCATCGTCAGGGCAGCCCTGCGCCTAGTTCTCTACCGCCAGTGTCGCGCGGCACAATTGTGAGGGGGAACTCCCGTACTTGTGACATTCTGAGCGAGGGTGTCAAGCTTGGGTCGCTTTGAGAATAAATTGCTATTAGCACTGGTCAGGAGCAAGCGTCGGTAGGGTGTTTGTTTGGTTCGCGTGCCGCTGCCAAACAAAGGCATGCGTCATCGCCGATCAGCTCGAAATCTGGACACCGAGCTGCGATGTTGGAACCAGGGAAGCGAATGCGGTGAGTGTTCTGCTCCGATTCCGCATCAGAGGATGGGCGATACGCCTGGACGAAAGCGCATGTTAGACTTCCGATGGCTCTGCCAGAAACTGCGGATAACCTGCTCGTCGCTGATTTTCTCTTCACCGTGGTCTTCCGTGTGTGTTGATCAATGTCTGCAGGCAGATGTTCGAGTTCCAATACATAATAACTTGTCGGCGTGGCTTTCTCGGCGCTCCACCGAAAGGAAGCATTCACACTTCTCAGAAGCGTCTGTCAGCCTGCCGGACTTTTCGACATGAACGGCCTGTGTCCTTCTTTCTTCGGAAATCCTCCCTTCCGCTTGTACCTCTCACGAGAATGCTCGCGTCGTCGTCCATCCTCGAGAGGGTCAGATTCTCTCCTCGCCACGAGTCCGGAGCTCCTAACCGACACACGCAATCTTCGCCGCTCAGTCATAGCCACACCGCCGGGGTGTTTACCTCTACGTCGGCAGACACGCTTCTTCAAGATCCTCAACCTAGATCGACGAGAACTCGACGGGAGGGTCCATCTTGGAATATACCTTGGCGCACCCACAGAAGAGGTCGAGAAAGCAGAAGGCAACCGAGCCACGCCGCTGAAGACACCTTTGCATCACGGTTGGCCGCATTCTTTGGAACATGTGGGCTTTCCACGTGCTAGCCCGTTCGTGACTGACCGGGGGCAGATTTCAATGCCTTCCTCCCCTTGATACCCGCATCCATCGCCCTCAATCTCACCGTCGAGAAGGCCGAGTCCATCACATTTCTCTGTGCGTTTTCCAGGATAGATTGCTTCTGTAGTGGCTAACAACGGACCGTAGTCTGTATACTGTTTCTCATCCTGTTGATCAGGGTATCGTCTACGCATATATGCGCCGAGTGTCAGTTTCTGACCAGTTTTCTAGCTCCACGACCTCGCAACGGCTTCTTTGCTCGTCGAATCGGTGGCTCAAAGGCAGGATTGCTTAACGCGACTCTGGTGAGTTGGTATCCTCCTTCGCGAGACGCCCTGGCTCTCAAACAACGACACTTCCATAGTCCAATTTGTAAGTGAACGGGAAATCATCCAATATACCTACGCTGACGTCCTTGCAGCGTCGAACCGGTCATTGCCGTGAGTTGGCTGCTGCGTGGAACGTACGGTATAAATTAATTTTGCCCTTTAGTTGATTGCCCTGAGAAAATGCGAACCCCGTATCGTCCAGGCATCTCGTCTGTTCTTTTTCCCCGTGGATTGCATTAAAACTGACTTTCCATAGTGATCAGGTCTATGATGTGCAAATCACGTACGTCGATTGTTTTCGTGTATCGGATGTCCTGCTCTCACGCGGAACATGATGACCCGGAGAGTACCCATCTCACGCCGACGGTCGACGTTACGAGCCAGAAGGAATCTATCTTGAAAATGAGTCACGGCGTAGCGGCGATCCTCTTGCTGGGTGAGACCCAATGCGTCTCCTCGAACTGAAAGCTGATCCCCGTTCAAGTTACTGCGGCTACACGATGTTCCAGTTATACTCTCACTCCCATCTGTACGATGACGCAGCGGCCGGGACGCACAGCAGGCGGTATTCGAGGAAGAGGAAGATGGGAGGGAAGGAAACTGTGAGTCCGGTATTGCAACCTGGCCCTCTACCGGCCGGAGAACCAGAAGTACTCGAACCCCCACCGCGACATTCAAACTCGCCGTCATCGTCGCCCCGCTCATTGTCACCTGCCCCTGATCTGTCTAGCGTCAACTCATCGCGAGACCTTCCCCCGCAAAGCCCCGTCGGATCGGCACACCTGACCCCCAGAAGTAGCCCGACTCTTTCAGCGCCGATGCATCGAACCGAGACCGCCGTCAGCGATCGTTCAGACGTGACCCTCGCTGAGGGTGAAGAACACCCGAATCCTTTGGGCCAAGAGGCAATGCCGGAGGTCACCAGTGCCAAGGAGGCCGAGGCCCCGCAACTCAGCTGGTTCATGACCGTGGCGATTATTGCGGTCGCCTCCGTGGTAAGATAAGAATACCCTTCACATCAACGATAGGCATTCTAACCGGAACCTTTGCAGCTGGTCGGTGGGACTCCCGATTGGTTGGTGGTGACGAGATACGTCAGCAAGGAGTGGACGGCTCTGATTCTGTTGCCCACTGTGCGGGCGATTGCGGGTATGTTGGCGGCTTCCCTGAGCTGGCGATGGACTACAATGGATTCTTTTGTAGACTGTGTGACCGCCGTCAACGTCTCGGTCAAGGATCAACTGGGGTTGAGCAACGCTGTTGCCATCGGTTCTACGATCGTAAGCAACCGGGTTTTTTTGCGTCGTGGATTCACAATCACGGCTTCTTAGGCAGCGACTTTCTCTCTTCGTCATTCCTCTCATCGCTATCATTGGGTGGATAACGGGGGTCCCGTTGGGTTTGCTCTTTGATATGTTTGAATCGGTGGCGCTGTATCTCGCAAGTACGTGCTTTCTCTAAGGTGTTCTACGATCCATGATTGACTCCCGCCTCCACATTTGTTTCGTGCGCTTCCGTTGTAATGGTACCCATGATGTAACCCCACCCGCGCCCACAGTCAACACCATGAATTATGTCGTGGTAGATGGACGATCCAATTGGATGGAGGGGTTTATCCTCATCTGTATGTCCCTTTGTTTTGCGTGCTGCTCGTTCCAAGTTTCGCCCGGTGGCTGATGTCCATTGTCAGGTTCCTACCTGGTTATAGCCATCTCCTTCTGGTTCTATCCAGGTGAGTTGGTATCGCATCGTCCGAGGTCAGGCCACTTATGATCCATCTTTCTTCTGTGGTTATGTCTCCAGAACAGGTTTGGACGTGGCCAGCAACCTGGATGTATGCGTAGCTTAGCACCCCGGATACTCGGTGGAAGCCGCACATTTAGATTGAGGTTCACACCTCTGCTCTCATGTTCATTGCATGCACCCGACTTGTACAAATTCATTAGATCATTGCACCCCCTATCCTGTAGTACCCTACACCCTTTTGGACTGTAAGTAATCTGAAATGTGTTACCATGAATGTGGATCTTTCTTCTATGAGGTGTCACTACCTTAATGATTACACCCTCTGTCACTTGCATGCATATATTGCATGGACAACTCATTGGCTGGTTATATGATATATGTCTGAGCACTGTCCTTGTCAAGAAATGAAACATTTGGTACATGGAACTGAAGGCATAAGCAAAAAGAATACATGTCCTATTGGTCTCTACTAGAGAAGTGTATGGTTGAAGTCAATAATCAATACCTCTTTTGACCTAAAAGAAGCAACCAGATACTGGCCATTCCACTGCACATGGACTACCTTTCCAAACCTCTCAGGTAGCTGAAGAACCACTTTCCTGGTGACCACATCCTTCATCCTGGATATGGTAATTTCCCACACCATAGTATCATTGAGGTGGATCCTGTCTGGGAGCTCTTTGTACAACTCAACAGAAGATCCTGGAATCCCAAAGTCCTGCTCTTTGCAACGAATATGAAATTGACGTATAGTCTTAGTCAAGACTTTTGAGCCATCTGTTGCAAAGATTTCTGTCTGACCTTGGTAATTTCGTCTCTTACCCACAGCCTTTCCTGTCCAGATATTCCATGCTTGAATGAATCCCTCATCCAGGCAGAAAACCTTGGACCCATCCCCTGATACTCTGAGGTCTATGACCCCATATATAGGTGCCTCTATTGTCTGCAAGAGTTTCCCTTTCTCAGCATCCCAGATGTTGATCTTCTGGTCTGCATACCAAACAAAGATCAATTTGCTGCCAATCAGCTTGATGTTGCCCTGTTGGGAATCCTTAGCTGGGATTTTGACAGGTCTCTTGTAGGGGCCAGTTGAGATACCCCAGGTCTTTATTACCCCATCTGGCAAATCACTTGGGATAATGGTGCTATTTTTTACTCCTAGAGCAATAGGCTTGGTTGGAACTGAAGTGAGGGGTGTAGACTTTGGATTGGTTACAACTGGGTCTGTTGGCAAGACACTAATCTGCCAGAATTTGACTGATTTGTCAAGAGATGCTGAAATGAGGGTAGAGGAGGAAGAAAATGTAAGGGAGGTAATACTGTTGGTATGGCCAACAAAGGTCTCAACAAGGTGAGAGTCTGAGCTAGTGATGTCCCAAATATGGATATTGTGATTGACTCCAGCAGCCACAAGCCTGCCATCAGGTGAGAAACAGGGACCAGAATAAATGCCAGCTGCATTAAACCTGGCCACAGCTGCTCCAGAGCTGGTGTTTTGGACTGTGACATCATCCCCCATGTATGAGACAAATTGGGTGTCATCTGAGGAAAAGGCAGCATGATAAGCAGAAAATGTGGATCCAACTTTGTGACCATCAATGTCCCAACATTGACCAACTCCACCAGCTATAGATACAAGGAATTGAGGGTCTGTGGAAGAGAACCTGGTATGGGACACTCTGGCATGTTGCTTTATAGCATGATGACACTCCCCTGTCTCAATGTCCCACAAACGAAGTGTCTTATCATCAGACCCTGAAGCAATTATAGTGCAGTCTACTGAAATTGAAACAGAGTGGACCCAGTCAGTGTGGCCATGGAATGTCTTGACAACACCACCAGTCTGCACATCCCAGAGCTTGACAGTCTTGTCATAGCTTCCAGATACAAGTGATATCCCATCTGATGAGAAGGCAATAGATCTCACTGTCTTTGTGTGGCCAGAGAGGATGGCCACCTGACTTCCTGTGATTGCATCAAGGATAAGGATGTTTCCACCCACAGACCCAACTGCAATGGTGTTGTTCCAGTATGAGAGGGTCCGTGGATCATTATTCAATGGAACTGTGCGGGAACACATCCCCCATTCTGCTGGGAGGCCCCTGACCACCCTAACCCCCTGTGGGAGCTCTGAAATGTAGCATGCACAGAGCCAAGATAAGGATGGGGTAAGTAGGAGAGCAGAATGGTATAGTTGGGAAGGGAAGTCATGAATTGCATCAAAATTGTCCAAAAGCATTTGCTGGCTGTCATTTGTCCATATACATGAGACACCTGCCTGAAAAGGAAACATGAGCACAAGTCTCAGCAGATTGTCTGCACAGCACTCACCAAAGCACACCATTGCTCAATATCATTCATGGCATGAACCCCAACATCAAGATCCCCCACAAGTGCAAGGACTTCAATCCAATATAGCAAATGTGTTGTGAAGAACTTTTCAATTGCTTCCTGCACTTCCCCAGCTTGAGAACTGTTGCCAGGGACCCTCAGGAGGTGTTTTGTCCAGAATCTACATGCATATTCCAAAGCATCCCCAATGTGGTCCTTCTTGCGAGCAGGAAGATCCTCCACTCCACTGAGAACAGCGTAGTCATCCAGGTTACAGATATTCCTCTTGAGCCTTTCCCCCATGAACCTGAGGCATGAAAGTAGAATATCTGTGTGATGCACTGCAGGCTCCACAAAGAACTGATCATCTTTGCACCGGAGTGAATCCATGAGGAAGTCAGGAAATGACTTGTGAAAGGCTCGAATGGGATCTTCTGTGCTATCTGGGACAAGGAGGACAGAATGGAGGGAGCGGAGGGTGGTAGAGATGTTGGTCACTTTCAGTAGGTCAGAGAGTGCCATCATTGGAAGGGGGTTAAGCACAAGCAACACTGCCCCAACCACAGTCCTGAAATGAGAATGAATTTCCCCAGCATGGGCATCCACTTCATCAACTACTTGCTCCAGGATTTGGGTGTAAAGAAGGTCAATCCCAGACTGTCCTTCATGAACAGTGCTCTGTGGGAGAGAGATGATCCGGTCCAATTGTTCAGTGGGTGTGCGGTTCTTGAATCCAACAAATTTCACAACTGTTGAAGCGTAGATGAAGAATCCTGCAGCCTTTTTGCAGAGAATGCTGATGTCTGATGGGTTTGGCCAATCTTGTGTGAAGTCACAGTCACTTCGGGTTCCGGCAATGTTGGCCAGCTGAGTCCTGAAGAACAGCTTGATATCCCTATCCACTGAGGAGCGTTTGACATCATGCAGCCTGAGGATCTCTGTGACAGGTCGGAGTGACTTGAGGCGAAACCCGGACCGGATCCGAGGCTCTGGCCGACCGGTGATGAAGAACTTGACATTGGGGATCTCGTCCACATAACGGGAGAGCACAGAAAGTATGGCTGAGGCGGGCTCTTTGTCCTTGCATTCGTCAAGGGCATCAATGATGATAAGTGTCTGAATTCGGGAGGCTTCTAATGGGCCAACAATAACTTTCTCCATTTGAGAACAAAGAGACTCCTGTCCAACATCAGGGTTGGACCTCAGAACTCGGAGCAGCCTCTCTCGAAACGGGAGGTACCGATAGGCGAGTTGAAAGGCGAGAGTTGGGAAGATCGCTTGGAGATTGCTTCTGTCCTCGAAGTCTCGCGAGCAAAAGAAGCTCGCGCCGAGCTTTCCATCTGCGAAGCTGATCTCGGCGAACGTCTGGGCGATCGTCGACTTCCCGGTCCCCGCAAGGCCGTTCAGCCAGAACACGTGGTGGTCCCGTTCGTCCTTCAGCCAACGTTCGAGTTGCAGGAGGACATCCGCCCTGGTTCCCCTCAGGCACCCCTGCCTGTTCCCAGAACCATACCCGGCCCCACCGGTGTGACGCATGTTTTCCAGAAGACGACGATCCGCATCTCCCTATTCGCGAGTCACTACGAAAGTCGGGACCATGAAGGAGTAAGACTCACGATCTGCTGACAACCCTCGGCGTAGATGTCCAGTTGTAACGACTTCTGCGGCGGATGTTAGATATGATGCGAGTGAGTGTTTTAGGAATGTGAACCTGATAGTCAGTCAAGGCATAGCAAACATCTTCCACCAGACCGTTGACTTTCTGTGCGTTCTCGGGGTTTTCAAGGAAATCCGCGAGATCCTTCTGGGATGTCACTGAGTCCATTGCTTGGCCAATCTCTTCCAATTTCCTGACGACCCTCGTGCGTCAAATCCAGCTCTTGATCTTGGAGAATGTGAACTCACCGTTTCAGCTTTTTTGCCCTCTTCTCCTCATTGACGTCACCCGGACGAATAGGATCGGAGAGGGGTTCAGAAAGAGTTTTGACCCTGGGTGCCAATGATTCCATGGCATGCTTATTCACCTCCGTCCGCTAGAACGATCGTAAGCATTGGGAACCGGATGTGTGGGAAGGAGGCCATACCTCGTAATTGTCGAGAATAAGGCAAAGAGATCCTGCGATAGATCTGAGCGGACCGAAGGCACTTGTGGAGTCTCTCACCCCACGGAGCAACTCGGCCGTGGCAGACGTGGCAGACTTGCAGTTCAGTTTCTTCTCATCCGCGGCGGGGCCCGGTTCGAGGGATTCGTCGGGACGAACGACGTCTGGCCCGTGGTCAGGAATGGCGGGGGCGTCTACATTGTCGAAACGAATGGTCAGAGAGGGCGACCAAAACGAGCATGTTCACGTACCGTCGAGCTTCCCGCCGTGTGAGATCAAAGGAGCGGATGGAGAGGGGTGGACTCCCTCGGGTTCTCCGCTGCGTTCACTTCCCACCGTGACCTCGGCATCTGGGTGCAGGTGCGAGTGCCTCTGGCTGACTTCTTCTCCATCGACGTCTGCCACTTCCCCTCCTTGACCGTTATCGCCTTCACGCGCTGGCTGAAGTCGATCCGTCGAAAACTCTTTCTCTCCAGCTGCATTGGCCCTATCCCCTTCTCGACCGTAGCTTTTACCCGCTACGACATGAGGCTCTGGTTGGGGAAGCGAACTCGTTGAGTCGGTCGTCTCCTCATCAGGGTTGGCCCCTGTTTTGTCCGGTTTGCGTTTTCCCCCCGTTAGTCGGTTAAGTTTCTTCTTCATTCTGGAGAGTGGGCCTCGTATGTCGTCCATGTCGATGTTGAATCAGCGTAGGTGATGGTTCGATAGATGGTGCGATAACGGATGATTGGCCTCGTGGCTTTCGGACTCTATTCCATCCCAGCGCTCATTGAGCTCATCAACATCGTTTTTTTTTTTTTTTTTTTTTAAATTCGTGTTTATCCCGACAACTGTAAACTAGTACATGGACGGCGTCTTATCTAC
>Ga0307513_10003534_pt1 | contig 21153 bp, 24 predicted proteins | sample 15_EM_MG_FD_202174 | JGI IMG/M metagenome (GOLD analysis project Ga0307513, IMG submission 202174) | Populus trichocarpa ectomycorrhiza microbial communities from riparian zone in the Pacific Northwest, United States - 15_EM | ecosystem: Host-associated > Plants > Roots > Unclassified | place...
GGATTTTACAACAGTCACCCGCACTCGGAACGCGTACTATTGCAGTCGATATCAGGCAGAAACCGCACCAATCTCGAAGGATATGCGTGGGCAACTAGTGGAAAAGATTTCCCTCGATGGCCTCGCTCTTTTGTAAGCGATCCATCAAGAAGCGTATGAATATCGCTCACTGTCATAAGGTCCAGGGACGATCTCGTTACAGCTCGCAAAATGGAGACGCTTTGGCTCTCGCTTTGGTCAAATAATGACGTCGCTAAATGGACTCTCTGTCCTAACCATGGATGCTTCGGTCAAAGACCGACGTCATAACTTGCAAAATGGAGACGCCTGGTCGGGACTCGCAAAATGAAGCCGCTTTGACCCCCGCTTTAAAATAATGAGGTCGCTAAATGGACTCTCTGTCCCTAACCGCAGTTGCTTTGAAATTCAGGGGGGTATGCATCAGAGGCTTTGGCCATCGCTTTGGTCAAATAGAGTCGCTAGATCGGAACTCCCAAAATGGAGACGCTTTGGATAATGGAGCGGAGAAAGTATATGAACATCCGTTCTCCCTTACACGCCCACATTGGTTCCTGTTTACAAACCACATACTCCTGTCGATACATTTTTCAGCCAAAGTACGAATTCTCGATTTGTATAAAATTTTAGCCGCTAACATTGCAACCTCAGCATTATTATGAGCGATCCGATAGGACCCGATGATGTGATGTTGCTCTCCATATCAAAGGTCGTCCTGCTGAACTCCCGCTATTTACAAAACAAAAAACCATCCTCGGGAAACGTGTTTTACTTCATCCAGGACGTTTCGCCTGCAGGAATGCAACGGGCTTTCGAGATCGAGGAGAGGATGATAATTCCTCATGGGCCGCCACAACTTGCCCGCATGCTCGGCGAGTGTTTATTCGATGCTCGCGGTAAACCATTATTAAACTAAGTGGACTGCAGGTTTCTTCGAGATAAATAATGATGAAATCGCGGAGTGGAAGACTGGCAGGTGCGGTCAATCCTCGATAGTCTTAGTTCCGAATCACGTGGGGGCTGGCGGTGGGATTTATTCAAAAGGCAACATTATATAGTAGTTAGTCTAAAAAGGCAGTTCGGAGATTTTCTACAATAGTCTCAGTTTTGTAGATAGTAAGCCGGGAGGACATAGTGGGTGCTAGCTTGATTCTAGGTAAATACTAATTTCGAAGGGAAGGGGAGCCGATCAATTTCGGGCCCGTTTGCAAACAAGGTACAGTTACTAAGCAAAATGATTGTACAAGATTAAGACAGTCGTATCCTACTACTAAGTAGACTCTATGTTATAACCACGTCCCCGGTGTTTTCAAAGCATTCTGACGATGAGATTTTTCGGAATATAGAAGGACGACTTTTGACGGACGCGTTGAACGAAACTAAAGGTGCGTCAGTCATAATAATCGGCGGTGTGCACCTTGCTTACTGTTGAACGGCTATATCAATGAGCTGTGCATCGCCAGGATGCAGGCCAACCACCTCATTTTCAGGCCTTTCCCCCTTTCTCATGACGACAATGTCTCTTTTCCACTGGGGTCCGCCCATTCCCTCGACAACCTCGTTGGTGATCAGGCGGCGGTGGTTCTTTACAAAGACGTGGAATCGATTTTTGATTCCGTTGACCTCAACCGTTACGACAGCGTCATGAATCCGCGGTTGCAGATTCGGCTCTTTCATAAGGAGATCCAGGCGTGGACGGCGACCGGTGCGGTTTGTCTGGGTAGATATTCCTTTGGTAACAGCGTGTGCTGACGCTGAGCCATAATAGCGGCCGTTTATATTCGACGTGATATCCTATGAAGGCATTAGAATGGCGTATTCGGACTAGAAAAGACGCGGGGCACATACTGTGGTGGTGGGCTGGAATGTGGAGCGGAGCGCCGTGACCATCTCTGACTGTGCTCTCGAAGGCGGTCGCTCAGGGAGTGGCGGGTGACGTGGGGAGATTCAAAGGCGACGAGAATACCCCTGAGAGGAAATGGGAAACACTTTATAATTATGGCTAAGCCTTTGATTGCAGCGCCCTTTGTTGAGCTCGGATTTTTTTTCAAAAGACAAAGGAACCGACAAACAATCCGCGAACGCTTATGAACACTCAACTCAGGAGACTCATCTCCCTATTTCCCATTTATCTTTGCTTCCCGGCAACCAGCTTCCCAAACACGCCCTTCTGCAGTTAGACATCAATCCCTCAGGAGGCATCTGGCCGATGTTTGAATTATTATCAAATACTTTTATCCGTTCAAAGCCACGAGATGCAGAGATAGAGGAAGGCGGGCAGGTTAGTCCCAGCAGTCGACTTTGCCTTGTATATTGGCTTATAACCAGGACAGGACCTTGCCCTCCTCCCCATGGACAACCGCGACACGACCGCTCCGCCTCATCCCAGCGTATACTACCCCGCCACTAATATGGGCCCTCCACCCTCGGTTTCGCCAATACGCCGAGTTGCACACAGCTCACAACCTTCTCCCGTTTTGGACACGCACTACCCTCCAAGCAACTGGGGGATGGTTACTCCTCCAAACGCCAACGCACAATCCTCTTCCGCCTTCATTTCACCTACAAAGGGAGCTGCGCACCGGTTACAACCTCCGACAGAGGACCCAACGTCCATCTATCGTCCGGTCGTACGGGGCCAGTCCAATGCTCCTTCTCCCCACAACTCTGCCCATCCGTACTCTACTACCCGTATGGGGCCTCCGACAGACTGGGGAACTGTATACCCCTCCCACCCTTTACCGGAACACTCGATGGCCATCGATCAGCCGTCTGCCGTTAATGACCGCGGCTACTATCGCGGCTACTATTCCAGAGTTCCTACCCCACATAGCCAATGCACGACGGTCACTCCTCCTCGCGTCCACCCGCGCCACTCTCCCCATCCGAGCCCTCAGGCATACGCCGAGACTCAACCTCGCCAGATTTCCAACCTTCCACCACCCCGCAACGCATTTTCTGCGGTAGGATACTTGGGTGATATTCCTGCTAACCAACCTCCGCATCAGCATGGCATCGCTTCGCCTACTCGTAACAAACGCCAGCGCGAATCAAACAGAGTGGATGTAGTCCCTGTCAGGGGACCAACAAAGCGCGGATACAACGATATCGAAGATGAAGAGGGTCACGGCAATGAACATGAGGAAATGGACGACATTGTAAGTCTGAATATTCGATTCATGCCCCGCTTGACTCACTCCCTTACCTCAGCTGAACTCTCTTCCATACTCGACAAGGAGGAAAATCAGAGTCATCAGTGTGGACTCAGAACTTGAGAAGTGCAAGGACGATCTTGCGAAGCAACAGCTCATCGTAAACCAGTCATTCACGCGCGAAAACGATCTCCGGAAGGTCCTTGACGAGGTGAAGCAGGTGTGTACGACCCTCGTATTTAATTGTGCCATGACATACCTTTCTGTAGAAAGCACTCGAGGAGAATCAAAAGATGGAAGAAGCACTCGAAGAAAAACGTTTGCTCACAGAACGCCTCAACCAGGTTTGTTTTGCCATCTCTCCTTTTCCGGGTCAGGCTTTGACGAATAAGGGAGTAGCTTGAAAGTGCGGCAGCCTTTAAAGAGGCCGAGGTATATCCGACCAGCATTTCTTCCAGGCACGACTTGACGATTTCACGACAGGCATTGCAAAGCCGCGAAAACGATTATAATCGGGAGCTAAGTGGTCTCCGGAATGCCCTTGAAGAGGCGAAGCAGGTGCGTACGACCCTCGTATTTAATGCTGTGCCCATGACATACCTTTCTGTAGAAAGCACTCGAGGAGAATCAGAAGGTGGAAGAAGCACTCGAAGAAAAACGTTTGCTCGCAGAACGCCTCAACCAGGTTTGTTTTGCCATCTCTCCTTTTCTGGGTCAGGCTTTGACGAATAAGGGAGTAGCTTGAAGCCCTTAAAGAGGCCGAGGTATATCTGACCAGCATTTCTTCCAGGCATGACTTGACGATTTCACGACAGGCATCGCAAAGCTGCGAAAACGATTATAATCGGGAGCTAAGTGGTCTCCGGAATGCCCTTGAAGAGGCGAAGCAGGTGTGTACGACCCTCGTATTTAATGCTGTGCCCATGCCCATGACATACCCTTCCTATAGAAAGCACTCGAGGAAAATCAGAAGATTCAAGAAGCACTTGAAGAAAAACGTGTGCTCACAGAGCGCCTTCACCAGGTCTGTTTTTGCCGTACCTCCATTTCCAGGTAAGGCATTAATGGATACGGGAGTAGCTTGAAAGTGGCCGTGTCAAGAGCGCGGCAGCCCTTAAAATGGCCGAGGAGGTACACCCGACCTGCATTTCTTCCTGGCGTAAGTTGACGATTTCACGACAGGCATCGCAAAGCCGCGACCAGGAGTTAAGTGTTCTTCGAAAGGCTCTTGGGGAAGCGAAGCAGGTGTGTACTACCATGTTTGGTGCCGTGCCGTGGCATATCTTTCCTCCAGACGCCCCAATTACTCGAGGAGAATCAACAAAAGTTGGAAGACGCAAAGAAGCTGGAAGACGCACTCGAGGAAAAACGTTTGCTCACAGAACGCCTTAACCAGGTCTGTTTTGCCATTCCTCCTTCTCCAGGTAAGGCATTAACGGATACGGGAGTAGCTTGAAAGTAGCCAGGTCGAGACCGCAGCAGCCCTTACAAAGTCTGAGGAGGTATATCCGACCCGCATTTCTTCCTGGCATGACTTGACGATTTTACGCTGAAGGATAAACAGGAACTTGTCAACAAGGCAAATGATGCCGAGGAAAAGGTCCGTCTGTTTTTCTTACATCTACTAACTCCACACTTGATATCGCTGCCGACAGATGGCCGAGGAGAGGAGGCAGTTCCATCATCAATATTCACTGCTTCGAGATAGCATGACGCAGGTACGTCGATGCCTGGAAACACCTCGTTCATTGACAAAAAGGACGTGGAATTGGCCTCGAAGGATAATCAAAAGCTTCGCAACGAACTGACCACGGCAACACATCAGGTAACTTTTCCCCCACCCGTCCTACAACCAGTTTTAATATGTATGAGAACAGCATAAGAGGATTATTGCAGAAAACCAAGCCGATCACGAGTCTGATCTCGCCGCTAAACTCAGTTCGTGTCACATCAAATTCAACACACTCTTAGCCAAGTCCGAGTCTGGGAAGAACGAGGTACTTGAGCAACTCACAGAGGTTCGGCGGACCCTGGAGACCACCAAGAACGAGCTCGACGAATGGATATGGAGGGATTTTGAAATTGAAGAAGAACGCAAGGTCGAGTTGGGACTGCTTCATCAACAGGTAAACGAGCTTCAAAAATCCACCGACTCGGAAATTACAGCCACGGAGGAAAGGGGCAAGCAGATGGGTCTCGTAGAAAAGGAGGCCCACTTGAAGGTTCTCCAGGAGAAATTAAGCGTGAGTTGCCTTCTACCTCTTGCACAAAACTGATGCTCATCATTTAACCACCAGGCGGAGTGGGCTGAAAAGCTCCGCATTGCAGAAAACACTCGGCGAGTCCTTCTTCGTGATTCGGAGAGGAAGTTCGAAACGGAGCGCGACATTTGTCAGGTAGGCGATTCGGACCCAGGATACACCTTTCAAATGCTTACATACCTCGCAAATTCCTAGCGTGTTAGGGAGGAACTCCGGATCGCTACAGAGAAATTAAATGCTCTTAGCCCTACCTCCCTCGACACAGTAGATAACGAAATGGAGATAGATGATGCGCCCGCGGTTACGGTACGTGTGCATCGAGAGTCCGTTTGGTACCACGGTTCTCATCATGTATCAGCCTACGACATTACCTAACAGCGACTTTTCATCGCTCCTCGAAAACCCCCTCGAGGAAAACATACCACCTCCGAGGAGGGGCAAGAAGAAGAGCAGAGGAGCTAATTTCACGAACCTTATTCGAGGGACAACGAGCGGCATAGCCGCTGGAAGCGTAGGACCCTCAACGCCATCAGGTAGCACCGGCACTCATACTGATTCCGGCACGGCGACTCCTTCAAATCCTCCTCCATCAACTGCGGCGAGCACAGGTGCTGCACCGGTAGCGCCAACTTTCCAGCCGCCACCGCCTGCACCGGTAGTGCCAACTTTCCAGCCGCCTGTACCCACAGGTGCTGCACCGGTAGCGCCAACTTCCCAGCCTCCACTGCCTGCACCCGCCGCTGCAGTCGCTTCTTCGGAACCATCAGCAACCGCGGAACCTAGGCCTCCGTCGGCGGCAACCACAGGTGGTAGCCGTACAGTCGAAGATTTATTCCGACAGCTAAACGATCTCAAACGGGAGATGGACGCAAGGTATCAAACCAGGAAGATACCACCAGAGGCTGCGTTTTTCAAGTCGCTCCCTAAGCCCAAGCCTCCTACTGTCCATAGACAGGACTTGCTCGTCAGTTGTCAAATCATTTATGTTGATCTTGCCGTCTCATATAAGCCACTAGGATCTGATGCTCAAAGATGTCCACAAGCGCCTGGATATCAGGTATGACACCCATGCTCTCGAAGCGGCCAAGAGAGGTCACCTTGTGGATGATGAAGAGGCGGATGCTTTCGCAGACGGGGAAGGAGATGGACCCACCCTCAATCCGTTCAAGCCTTTTTGGCCTGTCCCAAAATCAGAGTGGAATGTCGCCTTGGGAACTTTACTTGTCAGCGACCTCATTTCCAAGAATCCTCAGCTCGCGTCGGATGAGGATGAACTCTTGGATATCTTCCTCCAGCGAATCAAAGTCATGAAAGGATGCATCCGCGACACCCTCCAACGCCCTGGCGAAACGCCTGAGGCAACGGAGCTTCGTGTAAAAGAGGCACTCGCTGAGGTGAACCGTGCTAAGCGCATCCAGAGTCGGCAGCGTACAGTGAGTTTTTTCTTACACTGCCAACCAGTTGGTATTTAACCTTTCTGGTAGCGCTATGAACACCGGCTATCCGTCGCATCCGCCGGGTTGCGGACAGAACAGAGGGAACTCTGGCAGCAGGTCTACGATATGGTCGTGGCACTTGGCATCGACGGCGGTAGTTCGGACGAATCCGATTGTGAACTTAATTCTAAGAAGGTTATCGTCAGAAAAAGAAAGTGGCGTAACCGACGGGTAGACGCTATTTACAGGAAACTTGACGAGTTCTTCCCGAACCGCACAGGACTTGGAAGGCCGCTGCCAGGAAATCCTGGTCGTCCTCGCGAACACCGTGAAGACCCACGATATGTAAGCCAGGATAGGGAGATCCGAGGTCTATCTGAGACCTACTACGAGCCGATCTTTATGAATAGCCTTTCGCCGCTCCAACTCAAGGGACTAGACGTTCAACCGCCAAAGCCGCTCCCTATTCCCACCTCCTCGCCATACATTTGACTGACATGTGTCTTGGGCTCATTTATAAATATATACAAATTTATATGTTCTAAGGAGATATGGAGGAACTTCGGATCTTGACAGAAATCAATTTGTTTTTCTCAAAAAGGCAGGTCGCGCCACCAATAAGTCTTTGGCCGCAATCCAATCCTCCAGTCACTCTCGTCCATGAGCGCCACCTGTGCGGTAGGTAAACTCCCCAGCCAACTGTGCTTCAACTCAAAAATGTCTATCCTCTAGTCATGTCTGAATTTCGTTGTCTATGCACTTTTCATAAATGCAAGGATAGCCGCACGGCTGATGGCCAACCAGGCGTTTTGCTCAAGCTAAGACAGTTCCGATCACATCAAGAACACGACCAGCGACTTAAAGATAGAGCGTCAGTTCAGGAGGCCCAGGATCGGGCGATCCGTGTACAGGAGGAGGCGATGGCTACTGCTATGAGCTCACTTTCTGTCAGCCCTCCCTCCGAACCCACTCTTTCCCAAACCGACAAATACCGCATCGATCACGTTGTCCGCCTCGTCGCTATTGTCAGTGAACTTAAGGACGATGCCTCATCGCTTCGAAGTGAGGTGGAGGCGATCAGATCTCCTGTTCCCGCTACCTCCTACCAAGACGAAAAGTTACAAGATACGCTTGCGCGGTTAAGCAACTCCCGCCAACTTGCCAACGACATGTTCCAGCGATTGGCACTGCTGAAACGTGGCGAGTATCGCAAGGATCCCAGCGTGAAAGCGATCAGAGAGCAAACTGCCCAAGTGCTGGAGGAGGTTTTAGAGCTCATCGGGCGGCGTGAGCGCATCTGGAACGATATTCTTCTCCAACGCCAGGCTGCCCGAGAAGTATTTCTTGCTCAAGGCGGGGTGATGTACGACTGTTGTGAGTCCCCATGCTATTGATGTCCGTGACAAAATAGATCTGAAGGATTTCTTCAAAGCAAAACATTACCAGACAATTCTGGGTGGTGCTATGGCCATCATCCAGCTGGTGATTCTCATGGTGGTCGCTGTTCACGTTCTCCTTGGTCTCCCTCGGCGCGGTTCCCATTGGTTATTTTCCATGGTCGAATACATTCTCGAAGTATCTTCAGACAAGCTATTCACATCCGGCTCTCTGCCACCGGCTTTCGAGCAAATGTTCCAAAATTTTCCTCGAGATATCCGCACTGCCACCGCCGTTTTCGATCTTGAGCCGAAGGCAACAGTATATGCTACTTGCCCAAAGTGCCATGAGATTTATCAGTCGCACCTCGTTGACGGCGTTCCGACCTATCGAGAGCGTTGCAATTCTCACAAGTTCGGCTCACGCTGCGGCCAGCTCCTCGTTCGTCCCAAAAGCATTTCAAAGCGCACCATATATGTTCCAATCCTTCCATACGTATCCTTCGACTTCAAGGACTGGTTCTCGAACCTTTTGTCCCGCAATGGGAACGAGGAGGCGATGGACAAGTCATGGGAACGCATGAATATCCCACCCAATGGGCACCTCAACGACGTCTTCCAAGGCTCCGTCATTCGCGAATTCAAGGGCCCCGACAAGCGAACGCACTTCAGCGTCTATGGTCCTCAAGATGCCGGTCGTTACCTCTTCTCCCTGGGGGCTGATTTTTTTAACCCGCTCCGCAATATCGCTGCTGGGAAGAAGATATCTTTGGGAATAATTGCCGTCATATGCCTCAGCCTTCCGATCCACCTGCATTATAAACCAGAGAACATCTTTCTTGCAGGAATTATCCCCGGCCCCAAAGAACCCCGGCTCGATCTCGTTCAACCATATCTCCGACCTCTTATTGATTCTTTCCTCGAGTTTTGGGCTGGCGTGTTTTTTACCCAGACCTTGCTAAAGGGGCTTGGACGAATGATTTTCTGTGCTCTGGTATTAATCATCTGCGACCTTCCCGCAGCGCGCAAGTTTGCCGGATTTGCTTCATTCTCACACCAACATTTCTGCACTGTCTGTTGCTGTAACCTGACGGAACACGGTCACAAGGACTTCGAGTACAAGAATTGGAAGCGGCGCGAACCTGAGACGTGCAGGCGTCAAGCCGAAATCTATCGTACCGCAGCAAATAAAAAGGAGGCACGACGCTCCTTTGACTTGACAGGTGTTCGTTGGTCAGAGTTTTTCCGCCTCCCCTACTTCGACCCTACGAAGCACGTGGTTATCGACCCAATGCACAACCTATTCCTGGGCTTGATCAGGGAGCATTTCCAGAACGTCCTCGGCTATTTCCCGCCAGGATCAAAGAAAACGCCGAAACGAAAACCTCCTCAGGCGCCCACCAACACAATTGAGATCAACATCGTTCCTACAGAAGACAATCCTCTTCCTGACGAAGACGTGTCACTTAAATCCATCCGAAAACTGATCAACTACCTGACTGCACCTCTTGATGCCGATCAAACTCGCCAGGCGGCTCTCGAGAAAAAATGGTGCGCTGGAGTCAATAAACCTGCACTGGTCTATGTAGCCCGTGGTCTCAATGTCTATCCTGACACTTATGACCGAGTGTGTAAGCTCACGCTGGTGGGGTGCTTGATGACATGGGTAAGTACTCTCAGGTTGAGCACATCTTGTTGTACTGACATCCTTTCCCACAGCGACGGAGTCAGCCTGAGGCTCCACCTCAGCCCGAGCCTGAGCCTGAGGCCACAAACCCTGACGGACTCAAATCCGGGAACATCCTTACCCACGAGGAAATGAAGGAAGTGTATGCCGATTTTGAGCGCTTGGTAAAACCCTCCTGGGTGACTTCGATCCCCAGTACAGTGTCAACAGTGGGACCGAAGCTCAAGTCGGATCAATGGCGCACTTTTGGGTCCCTTAACTTGCCCGTGACGCTGATTCGTCTATGGACCAACGATGACCCTCAGGACGAGAAGAGGAAAGAGCGCCAAGAACTTCTCCATCTCACCATGCTGCTCTTTTCAGCCATCACCGTCGCCACTACCCGAGTCACGTCTGATAATCACCAGGAGGAATACTTGTCCCACATGGTGCAATATCGTGAAGAGCTCAAACGCCTTTTCCCGGACTATGGTTACCTTGCCAACCACCATGTTGCATTCCACATTCCAGACTTCATGGCCCTCTATGGACCGGTTCATGGATGGTGGACTTACCCATACGAACGCATGATTGGTATGCTCCAACGGATACCAACCAATCACAAACCGGGTGAGTAATTCCTTTACACCCACTTCCTCCATTGATAAATATATACCGGATAGGCGAGTATGAGGAGACGATCGCACGTTCTTGGTTTCGATCGACATATTTCCGTGCCATGTTTTCCAAAGCCAATTGCCCACAAGCAATTTGGCATTGCGCGGAAATGTTCAACAAGCTTGTACAACCGCAAAGTCGGAACAGCCTGGCCATCGATATGTGGTTGTCACCCCACGAAGAAGATAACGATGTCGATGAAGACGAACCCATTGGAGATGAATCGAATTTCCATGGGCCAACCATACGACTCGACCCCGACACCCGTCAGGCTCTGGCTCAAAAGCTACCCAGAAAATTGGTTCCCACAACAGCTGCCCGGTTGACTCGTTTTACTCGCGATGGAATAAATTACTGCATCAAAGACGTCCATGAAGGCAACAGTGGTGTGCTTGGCAAGGACTCCCAGATTCCTTACTGCATCGAACAGATTCTAGCATTCCCAGAGGATGTAACGAACACAAAGGTTCAGGGGTTGTGGTTTGTCGTTCGGCGCCATAGGTCCCCAGACGTACGAATTGACCCATATGGGCGATACCCGCTGCTGCGAGCCAAATTGTGGAGTACTCAGCTCGAGTCAACTGTTGATGTCCTGAAGCCGACAGAGATTGACTCTCATTTTGCTAAATGTGCGATTCAATGGGAGGGCCAAGAGGTAGCTGTTGTCGTCTCACTAGCTCGGGTACGTCTTGATTGTTTCTTGAATTTCAAGGCTGACAAGGAACCATTCAGAGCATGCAAATTCCGAACGCCTTTTGAAAATAATTAAGTGAATTGGTATGGTAAGATTGGTGTCCATTCCAGTAGGTGTAGTGTACAGGGCAGAACCTCCAAAAAGTCTCGCCGGCGAGTCATATGGCGTGGCTGCAGACTGTGTACCAGTGTGTATTTCACCATCAACACTAATAGAGACAGCTCCGGCACGAATAGCATCCAAAGTTGACATATCATATACTCGATCTATCAGGAGCGTTGAAGGAAGGGCCTGGCCCCCCTTGTTTTTAGCCATTTTCGGTGGTGGAGGCACCGTAGGACGGACAGAAAGGTGTATAAAATTTTCTATCGATAAGATCAACATCATTTCCTATTAGGTCTCGCCGCCTTTCGCCACCCCAATTTTAGAAAATTTCGGTCACCACCCCGCCAAAGCTCCTCTAACCCGTTAAATGCATTCTCTATTTCTCTGTGGCGCGTGCTAAGTAGGTCATGTGATAGAAAAGACCCGCCCTAAGTGATGGCGGCATCTTCACTGGGTGTTCGATGGGAGTTTGTTTTTCTTCTCCTACCACCATCGTCCAAGTTGCGTTCCAGGTCTGTAGTAATATTGTTAAGGTCAGAATAGTACGGTCCTAGAATGTTAACTACAACGCGGCAGGGAATTAACCTTGCAACTACATACTAGGCCCATGTCAGAGCAACCCAATAAGCGACGGAAGCTAGGACCTCACCTATTCATCGACATTGAAGCTTCAATAGGACAAGAGGTCTCGGACAATGATTCTGATGATGATGGCGGTAAGGGGCGTCACTCTCACATCTAGACTCTGAAATATATCTGTTTCCAGATGATGGCGGACTCGACGGCTCTGAAGACCTCATTGACTCGCAGGCGACTCATCGCTCGCTGGCACAGGCTATGCACGTTCCTCAGCAGTCCGATGACTGGGACTCATTTCTTCAACGAGCGGAACGCAGGGGACGGCGGGGTACTGACACGGCCAACGAAGAGGAAGATCCTGCGGATAGAGCTCCAAAGGAGGGAGAGCATTTATGGGAAGTTGGCTGCAAGGTGCGTTGATTTCGTCTTGTGAATATCGTTTCTAATTAAACTTCCTAGATCGGTTCTGAAGATTTGGCAGCATTCAAGGCGTTGTGTCGAGCGACACATCCAACAAATCCACATCTTCAAGCCAAATCTGTCATCGCCCGTTCGACCTTTCCCGGTCGTATTTTCGTGGAAGTGTCCTCCTTCGCCCAAGCAAGGGATCTAGCGGCCTCCATACCCGAGCTGAATGTTCACTCGATCAAGCGGCTCTCACGCGAGCAAACATTATTTCCCTTGTTCGTGACCAACCCCTTTGTCGTGAAGCCACAAACCTGGGTTAGGATTGCCGGTACTGGCAAAGGTTGGAAGAAATATCGAGGGGACGTATGCCTGGTAGTCTCCGCCGAAAACTGTTTGGTTGTTGTGTTAATTCCTCGAATTTGCTGGAACGCTGGGACATTATATTCGCGACCACCTCAGCGATTATGCTTACAGCACGAAGCCACCTCTACTTTTGGACCGGAATCGATTAGCCACTGCAATGAGAGGGGATACTTCAAGTTCCAGCGTCGTTTTTTCTGTCGCGAGGGATTCCTGGTCGCGCGCTTAATAGACGTAGATGTTTGCCGACCTCAGGATGATTTGCCCACCAAATCAGAGCTTGACTTGTTTGCACAATATCCTCTCATGGAATCGGCAACATACTCGAGAGCAACAACGCGCATTTCCCAGAGGGCAATAAAACTTCATGACTGAGTCAAGGTCGTAGTTGGAGAATATCGGGATCTCTTTGGCCATGTGGTGCATCTGGACGATTTCGAGGTTGGTGTTTATCTGGAATCCCAAGACCAGATCGAGACATTGGCCTCTAGCTCAGTGAGATTGATGTTCGTTGCTGGCGATGAAGTGAAAATTTCCTCCGGAATCCACCAAGGAACCACTGGATGGGTCGTTGCCGCTTACGAAGATGCAGTAACCATCCAGAACCTCGAGAATTTTTTGGAGGTATTACATCTTTTCAATTTGACCTGTTTGCGTTGTTTATCAGGCTTTTTCAGATTTGTGTGTCTCGAACGGAAGTCGAATTTTATATGACTACGCTGAGGCATCGGATTGCGGCAGGGTCCTCGTCGGTGAAGGAGATCGATCCTAATCGCATTCACATCGGGAAAAGGGTGATAGTGGTTGGAGGAACTGGAGGAAGCGTCGAAGCCAGACATTACAAGTCATATAAGGGCACAATTAAGAACACGAACCCCGCAGGCGCCGTTTGGGTCGAACTCGACGCACTTAATCAAAAGGTTATCCAGTTCGCTTTATCGGATTTGGCTTTACTGTTAGTATCTCCTATTCAATCCTTGTGCATTGCCTGATTTCTTAATCCTCCTCAGTGGAAAAGACGACCATACCATGCAAATTATGAAGTCAATTGACAGGCCCAAGACACGACAAGTACCGACCAATGTAATTGTTTCCCCCCCTCCTCTGCCACAAATTTGTGCCACGCCAATGCCAACTCCCGCTGAGTGGGCTGACCTCTCGCCTGCTTGGCAGCCGGTGTCTCGGCCCATGCATTGGCTCGAAGGCCCAAACCTTGCTGGAATTCGGTTCAAGCTCTTTCATAAAGACGCTCTGGATACGGTTCTGGAATTTCTGGCGGTTGAGGGAGACGATGCGAAAGTTCGAGAATTCTTCACGACAAGGCATATTCCCCTGGTTGATGTTTGTCCAGTTCGGCCCACCGCGAAGGATCAGCTGGTTACGACGACATCTGGCGCGATGTGCGGCTTAGTGTTGAAAGTGAAGGTATATAACCCCCCCGGTTGCACTGTTCACCAAGTTGGCAAGACCCTTCGTAAAAACGAGTCAGATCCTTCAGTTGATCTTGAAGATTTGATCGAGATCTATCCACCATTTCGCAATACCAACCGCTCTACCGCCGCTGCCAACTTGATATCTAGACCATAGTTAATACTGAACATTCAATTTCTTGCTGTGCCATTCATTCCATCTCTTACTTCGTCAATTGTGCTGTTTCTTAGATTACGTACGACGACATAGCTGGTACCATACACTCATAAAATATTTAATTCTCGGACCGTCTACTTACCTACGCACTGGCCTCGCTCTTTTGTAAGCGACAGCGTCGCAATCACCCTACTAGCCGTAACCCCATAAAGTACATTGTCGCGTTGTGTGAGCCGGACTGACCCAGAATGAACAACTATGATCACTGTCCGGCCGGATTAGGTACATAATCACCTGGTAAACCGTCCATTCAGGTCCGGGTGGGTCGCAGGCACGCCAGCCCTCGGCCTCCACACCCCGGCCATTACCTCGGGTATTCACTTTCAGGTCCAGGTTTGTACCGACGGAATGATCTATTTACCGTCGGGTTCATCCATCCTTATACCATCGGTGTCCGGGACACGGAAGCCGCGGCCTGTCGCACAGCCAAGAGTAGCAACAGCAGTCAATGTTAAATATCCAAAGTATGTCATTTTCAAATATATATTTAATCGCCCAATATGAATCGTAATCCGCTGGAATATTGTACATATTTCGCTTTATTTCGCTTCTCTGCAGTCTTTGACCACTCGCAAATTGATACAGACAAAATTTCTACGTGATCATATAACTAAAGCCAAGGTAGTAATATATTCCCAATGTCCTCCAGTTCTTGTTGCACATCTGACAGGGTATCCACCCAAAGGATTTCCGCCTGCAGCTGATTACGACGAGCGCTTGTGAGGACATGCAACTTATTTTCATAGGTATTGTCATCAAAATCAGAATCCATCACTCCTTCATGCACGTTGTAGAGCTGTTGCTCAGTGTAACACTATGACCTCTGAATAGTGCAGATCGAAAGGTGTAATAGAAAAACTCACAAAGGTAATAGGTGGGTTAAAGTTTGAGTTGGATTGTGTAGAATCAAGTTCAATGTCCTTTGGAACCAAGGGTGGTTCATAAGGTTCCGCAAGTTTCATGGTCCCTTCCCTCTTGCTATAGACATTCCTATTTGATATATACCTGGCTTCGGGGGGAGGACGAAAAGACTTGTCTGTGACAGGGCGAAAAGTCTTGGTCGCTTTGGGATAGGAAGAGTCCTGTATAACTGCAGCAACAATTTCGGAAAGAGAAGGTTCTTCCACAGCCGCGGGGAGCGCATCTTTGTGGCCCGAGGTCAGACATGCATAAAGATGGAAGAAGAGACTCACTTATGATCCGTTGAACATGTCCTTCCTCAATTGGATCAGTAGCTGTAAAAATGTAGTTAGATACGAGGGATCATATGGAAACCCAAGCTTACCTCCTGACATGTTCTCAAGCGCATTGAATGACATCGCGAGTAAACCCGAGGGCGGTGTTGAGGCCGACATATTCTCTAATAAAAAGTCAACTTCTCCGAGATAATCGAGAGGGAGGCTATACCTAACAAGAAATCGATGGACTTGCGTCTCATCAAACCCGGTGGAGATGGATGCATGGACTTGCCCACAGGTGAATGACCCTCGGGGGCCGAGGCATTGACATCTAGAATAAAAAAGTTTATATTGCATGTGCTACAGACGCAATTCTTACCTGAACTCAAATCCAGGGACATACGTCGCACAAAGACCTTGGGTGAATCGCTATGCGGTATATCCACCAAACGCGGGTTGTCTTCATTATCCAAGGGGATGTCTGAGCGCGAGTGGAAATGAGCTATTAATGTGCTGTTGATCCAATATTATTACTAACCATCAATTGAATGCCGTTTGGTGAGAGTCAAGAGAGGGGAATCAAGATCGGCCACCGAGGGAGTTCGCAAATCGGGTTCCGCGGGTGTTGCGTTCCCTGATATTGTCAAGTTCCTGTGCCATCCTATTGGTAGGGAGCTTACCAAGGAATATATCAAGGGAGAGGCGTCGTGTAAGGATCATGGACGCTTCGGTTTCAAAGACGTTTACTGAATCCAATGAAGTCCTAACAGGCAATGCCGTGTCCGAGCCAGATGCTGACTGTAATTATTTTCATTAATTATATATATATAAGACACCTACAAATGTTATCAATTGATGTGCGTCGCTTGAGGCTCATGTCATGCATATCAGCCTCGGGCACCGAGGCTGCGTCGCAATCGGCATCCGTGGCGGATGTCCTTCCTGATTGAGTGTCAAGTTTTCCTGTCGGACACCTAGTTAAAAACTCACCAAGTATTTCGTCCAGCGATTTCCTCCGTACAAGAATCAAAGAATCTCGTCCTTTCCTGCGACGTTGAACCGTGGCATCCGAGGAGTTTGACTTTGCACGCCTCGTCTCATCCATCGGTTGCCTCGGGTTGATGGGAGGGGGCACGTTTAAATTTTCAAGGGCACCGGATAGTTTATCGCCCCTGTCGATTTCGCCAGGCTTGCAGGACATATGCACTGAGAAACCATATCAATCTATGAAATGAAAAGATTTATACTGCTTACCAGCCCTTGACTCTCCCACAATCATGGGTGCGGCAGCTTGATCCTGGTATCGAATGCCAGTAGTTCCTGGCACAGATTTTTTCTCCCTGTTCTTCGACATGATCGTTGTAAGATAGTACTTATCGATTGCATTCGTTATCGGAGTCCGTCCAAATCACGTGATATGCTTTGTCACAAGTTGAAGTTGACTTCGGCTAATTTGTATTCGACCACGATCGTTCTCTGCATTCACCAGCCTAAAGATGCCCTCCTCATCTAAAACTACCCCGCGTGTACTTACGAAGGAAGACGCAGCAAAACTAGCCGAGGAGTGGGAGAAACGCACTACTGACCTCCTCGACCGTGACGATGAGAATTTTTGGAACGACGAGCAGGAGAGCCTGTACAAGGGCCTGGTAAGGTCCATCTAAACTGCATGTCGTTGAAACTAAATCAATTCCTTCACTCAGTTCAGAGTAAACCGTGCACTTCAACCCTACTCACAATCAGGCATCTACCGCCTCGCTGACTTCCTCGTTGGTGCATTCCAGGACGGCAAAGGACGCGCCTCGTTCACAGTAGCGAAGTACCAAGTCAGGAAATTCAACAACTGGCGCAAGCAACAGCCAGTTGAAGCAGAGCAAAGCCGGACGAGCAAGGAAGACAAGACCACGGCCCCCGCGAAGCAGGTATCCCCCGAGTCTGGACGTGAAGGAGGGAGGGTGGTGGGAGATGCAGAAAGGAAGGGAAAAGAGAGGCAGAGGGATATTCCGGAAGACGGGGTAACCGAGCGCAAACCCAAGGGTCAGGACAAGGGGATCGAGGGAGGGTTATGCGACAACAATGGGCAGTGGAAGGAGAAAGGTGTGGACGGGAAAATTCAAAAAGGCGGAGAGGCGGTGGGGGAAGTGTTCAAGGGGAAGGAGGCAGAGAAGGTGATTCAGGAAGGAAGGAAAAAGCAGGCCCCCGAGGTGGAGAAACCAGGTCCCGCGGTGCCCGCCGGCGCAGCGGCCAATGTCAATCTTATAAAAAAGGTCGACATTGTAAAGAAGCCGAAGAAGGTGCCCAAACCCCTCGTTCACAGGGAGGGGGGTCGCATGACCCCCACAAACACACATCCTCCGAAGGCCGGAGGGAGGCAAAGGGTTGTCAAGTCGGTACCCATTGTGGAGGAGTCGGGCGAGGAAGGTGGGGGGAAGGTTGATACAAAGGGGAAGCGGAAGGCTGCGGAAAGGGCTCAGGAACGGGTCAAGGCTGTGACCAAGGTGGAGGACGAGGAGGAGGACGATGAGGAGGACCCAGAGGACGAGATGGAGGATGGGGAACACGAACACAAGGAGGCTCGGGCGTCGAGTAGCAAAACGATTTTGGAGAGGGTGAAAGAACGTGATGAGGCAAAGGTGGAGTCCAATCCCCCCCCCAGCGGGTGGATCACGGTGGATGTGAAAGAGAGGTGTGGACAATGCACCAAGTCCAATACCGACTGCCACTGGGCCCCTGGGGCGTTGAGAAAAGCAGGTCCAAAAGCGTGTTGGAAGTGTAAGTGTCGGAAGACTGGCTGCACGCCACATTACCGCGGGTCGGGTCCCGTCCAGGTCGACCTCGGCACCCCGGTCGAGGACTTAGTCCAACGTCTTGTGCCCCCCGCCTCGGAGTCCGACGGCATTCCTCGACCGGGAATTGTCGGCGAGGGATCAGAGCCACCTACCACATTAGGCGAGCTGATGATCGATCTACTGTCCGAGATTCGCACATTGCGGGAGGAAAATAGGTGGATGAAGAAGGAGGTCGAGATCATTCAACGGACCCTGGGGACCATGATCGCATACAACGCAAAGAACCAATGCGATGTGATGGATAGGTTGGACGGTCTCCCCGGATCCCTCGACGACAGACTTGGCGACTGCCTCAAGGACATCCCTGAGCGGCTTAAGGATATCCCTGAAGCAGTCCACCAAAGAATAATGGAGTCGCTCATCATCCCTGTGGGTGTTCGGTCTCCCACGGATATCCGCCCTCCCCCCTCTCTCGCAACCATCGCACATCTGGAACCCACTGCAATTTCGACAACATCCCCCCGTCCCCCTCCCTCCGCGGTAGAATCTTCCCCCTTGTCACCACTTCCCCTGACGTTGGCCATTCGCGACGATCTGCCGGACAGCGACTGGGATGAAGGGAATCTGCAACCGGAGACCTCGGGATCCCCCACTACGAAATCGACTCGAGGCCTCTCGAATGTGTCTGGAAGCCCACATCACAGGCTAGAGGAAGAGCCCGCGATTCCTTCCATTGTGGCCAATCGCACGCGAACGAAGACGAAGGTTGTCGCATCAACTACCGCGGGACCCGACGATGATGCTTCCTCGGCCTCCGATCGGGATGATCTTGAGTCGGAGGACAAGCCGCTGGTCTCCAAAAAGCGCAAAGGTTCCACCCCTGCCCTGCATGGTGACCAAGAATATTCAGCACCCAGAAAAAAGGTGAAGGCAGCTCCTAAGGCCAAGGCACCAGCTCGCAAGGGCAAGACCGCAGAGAAGAAGAAAACGCCCTAGTAAAATTCATGCTCACCCCATTTTGTTCTGTTTCTTGGCACGGGTCTGGACATAGATACACGATGGATATGCTTACTTACACATTATATCCATTGCTGTAATTTATTTTGTCAATATATTGTTCTATAGTTGTCATGAAGTGAACTGGACAAGAGGCACAAGAAACTATGTACCATAACTCAAACGTAGGTATTGGCAGACCATAGGTACGAAATTTCATCACATATTTATCTATCTTGACCCCTTCAATCTGGACAATCTCTTCCTATCTGCAATTGCAAAGTCCTTCAGTTTTCGCTGCCGCGGCGGCCCGTGTTCTCAGTACTGTCTTTGGCCCCATATTCTCTAAGACTCCCTCATCCTCGTTATCTTCGCTTTCAAATCTTGCTTGTAGGAACCATCCAACGTAGGACTTGACTCCAGTGGACGTCTCCGCGGGACGCGCGGCATTCGTTTTGTGCGGGGCTTTGGGTATCATCCCGTTCAAAGTCACCAAGTATTATGTAATATAATTGCGAACGAGTAATTATAATAAAATGTTCATTACATGATCTTATCATTGATCACCAGTTCCATCTTGGTTCCTCCCCATCCTCCATGCCACTCCCGAGCCTAGTTTCCCCCCCCCCAGATTCCCGGATGCCAACACCTTACAAAGATAGGGAAGCCCAAGCGATCTTGAAGTTGCACCTCCTGATGGCGCGGTTAAGAACTGGGCTGCGCGTTGTGATGTCAGATCACCAGACTTGGAACGCTCCTGACTGGCGTCAGCATGTGCAGGATGAGCTAGTGGGCACTATTTCCCTTCACGTATGCAAATCTCTTATTAATAACTGTTCAAAGGACCAAGTGCTGGCCCATATAGGAGTCTGTACGGTAAACGGGTTCCGAGTTCAAGTCCCATATCTTGTGAAAGATTTATGCGATGTTCTTTGTGAGCTAGTCCCACCGTCGCTCCCCTATCACAATACGCTACCTGGTTCAATCAATATGGACTTCGATCTAGAGGAGGATATGGAGATTCTGGGTCAAACCAAGGACTACTGTTACTGGTGGAAAGGTCCGGGGCCCGACGGGACAACCCCGCGGGTGACCCGGCATATTACCACACAGCATTTCCTCGATTATTTCAACGTAGTAAGTTCCATGTTCAATTCCTTCGTGCTACCACTTAAAATTGAAAAGACAACAACAACTATGCGCGCGCGGATTCAAACTGACGGAAGAATCAGTAGCCTTCAAAATAACCCAGTGATCCCTGGACTCGCAGCCCGTGGGCCACCGCCCCCCGGAACGCCGCGGGAGTACGAGTCAGCCGACCAATTTCGCCCTCCAGGAACGAAGGCGGGCTGTCCAAATCCCATGCCCTGCACACTTTGTGATGCCATGAAGACGGATCTCTGCCTCGCGTATGAACGACTGCGGGCATCCCAGCGGATCATCAATGCAGCTATCTTACTGGGAAAAGAAGCAGCCGAGAGATCTTGTGCCAGGTTGGGGGCATATGATGCTCTCGAGATGCTTCTCAAAAAGCATGGAATTCCTTTCCAGAACGGTTGCGGCCTTCATCCAGAATACCAAGACCTGTTTCCAAGACATACCAGCCACGATGGCATTCAGATGGGAATTAAGATAAGGCGTGCTACGCAGCATGAACATTCAACCATAACCTCCTACCCCCGCGGTTCGTTGCCAGTGGATGGAGAGTGGGACTTGTATCCCGAAGCACGCAGTGAATCGGATGCCGCGGGGCGTGTTCCATCGGATGCCGAAGACATCGTTCCATCTGATGCTGATGATGCGGTCTCCG
>Ga0307513_10003535_pt1 | contig 21153 bp, 15 predicted proteins | sample 15_EM_MG_FD_202174 | JGI IMG/M metagenome (GOLD analysis project Ga0307513, IMG submission 202174) | Populus trichocarpa ectomycorrhiza microbial communities from riparian zone in the Pacific Northwest, United States - 15_EM | ecosystem: Host-associated > Plants > Roots > Unclassified | place...
AACGAGACCTCTTTTCCCGTGTCCATTCACAAAGCAAAAGGTCTTCGCAGCCTCTTGATCGACACTAGAGACCCTTCGCTTGGAGCTGCACTGCCTGATTTGTTCAAGCAGTTGACATGCATCAGGTCATTGAATTTGTCAAGGTCTCAAATCAAAGAAATACCAAACGAGGTAGGGAAATTGATACATTTGAGACACCTCAATTTGGCATGGTGTGTAGAGTTGGAGTCCCTGCCAGAAACCATTTGTGATTTATGCAATCTGCAATCCCTAGACGTTACTTGGTGCCGGTCTCTCAAGGAATTGCCCAAGGCGATTGGAAAACTTATCAAATTGAGGCATCTCTGGATTGATAGTTCAGGAGTGGCCTTCATACCAAAGGGAATAGAGAGGATAACATGTCTTCGAACATTAGATAAGTTTACTGTGTGTGGTGGTGGTGAGAATGAAAGTAAAGCAGCTAATCTAAGAGAATTAAAAAACTTAAATCACATTGGAGGGAGTCTCAGAATTGACAAAGTAAGAGATATAGAAAATGTGAGAGACGTCGTGGATGCACTACTCAATAAGAAGCGCCTACTTTGCTTGGAATGGAATTTCAAGGGAGTGGATTCCATCTTGGTGAAAACAGAGTTGCCAGAGCATGAAGGCTCTTTAATTGAAGTTTTACGGCCTCCGTCAGACTTGGAAAATCTAACCATACGGGGTTACGGAGGGTTGGATTTGCCAAATTGGATGATGACATTAACCAGATTACGGATGCTTTCACTTGGTCCTTGTGAAAACGTGGAGGTCTTGCCTCCGTTGGGAAGATTGCCCAACCTTGAACGCCTGCTGTTGTTCTTCTTGAAGGTGAGAAGGCTGGATGCTGGGTTTTTAGGTGTAGAAAAGGATGAGAATGAAGGAGAAATTGCAAGGGTCACTGCTTTCCCCAAATTAAAAAGTTTTCGGATTAGGTATCTCGAAGAAATAGAAGAGTGGGATGGAATTGAAAGGAGAGTGGGAGAAGAAGATGCCAACACAACTTCAATAATATCCATTATGCCACAACTTCAATATTTGGGAATTCGCAAGTGCCCATTGTTGAGAGCACTACCGGACTATGTTTTGGCAGCGCCTCTACAGGAATTGGAGATAATGGGTTGCCCCAATCTAACAAATCGTTACGGGGAGGAGGAGATGGGTGAAGATTGGCAAAAGATTTCTCACATCCCAAACATTTATTTTCATGATATATAGGTGAGATGGGTGAAGACTTGGAAGCTAAACCATTCATCTATAAGAGATGATACCCATCGATTTTGTGGATTAAATCCAAATAAAGTTATCTATACCTAACACAAAAAATCTTCAACAATAAATATGATTTCTGTTAGTGAAAGACAAGCCCCCTAGTTCCTGTGCTTTCTAAATGCCATCACAGCCCCATTCAAAGAACTTCCAGACAGAGGATTCTTCAGACCAATAGATTTTATATACCCTTTTTCTGTAAATGGATTGAACTCATTTGTAATCTATTCTTCAGACACAAAACATCTTCAACAATAATTAAATTACAAATCACCAACAAAATTCAGCAAAAAAAACCTAATTCAGAGTTTATCCATCTTTATTTTTTTATAAAAAAATGAGTGATTTATTGCAAGTCAAATATTTTTGTTCTTTATAAAATCTTTGTTCTTTAAATATATTTTTGTAGTTTAAAAAAATAATAAATTAAAAAATTATATATATTTAATCAAATAAATTAAAAATTATTTATGTTAATAAATAAATAAACATTTATTAATAATACTTAAAAACAAAACTGGTTCAAAGCCTTCATTGAGCTCAATGTAAAGAGGACCAACCTCTGCCGTCATAAAAGCACAAAATACTCCATTGTAAAAGCCCTCGTAGGAAAACACCTTCGCCAACAAGAAAAGCAAAGTTAAAACCCCAAGTAAACATCCCTGTCTTTCTCTCCCACACGCTCGCATACGCAGTTTTTCCTCTCTGCGTCTTCAAGCAACAAACCATGGGTGATAGCCAGTACTCCTTTTCTCTCACTACTTTCAGTCCTACCGGAAAGCTAGTACAGATTGAGCACGCATTGACTGCCGTTGGATCAGGCCAAACTTCTCTCGGAATCAAAGGTTGTTGCAATTTAAGCTCTCTTTTTTTCTTCTCTCATTTTCTTGTCATTTTCGAATGTACTATGTTGTTGAGGGGTGCTTAGATACTATGTTGTTGATTTTATTATTTGTTTTGGTGTTGTAGCGGCAAACGGTGTTGTTATTGCAACTGAGAAGAAATTGCCATCTATTTTAGTCGATGAATCTTCTGTAAGTAAACATTTATTATTTCTTTTTGTTGGTTTTGCTATGTTCTTTGGTTGAAATTCAAGAAACCCTTTTGTTTTTTTGCGTTTTTTTTTTTGTGTTTTCTTTGTGAACTTTTCGGGTTGGCCATGTGATTTTTTGCTAATAACATAAGCATAGAGACATGGGCTTGTAGCATTCTAATTGAGGAAGCTGATGATTGTTGTGGAAAAGCAACATGGATTCTAGCCAATGAGGTGTTGGTCTAGTAGTTAATGGGTTTATATTGAGATTTTTAGGAGTAATTTGAGTTTAGTGACATCGGCTGGTAATAATCTGTTCAAATTCGGTGTAAATTTGTAATTTTTATTAGTAATTTGAGCTTAGTGATTTGGGTTCATGCCAATGAGGCGTTACTATACTAGTTAATGACTCTAAGATTGGGACTTTGGATGTTGGAGTGTGTAGATTTATATCCTTATTAATCCCACAATGTATAAAAAGGTATTTTAAATCGTTTTGAATGAGGTGGATATGGTTTGATTTTGGAGCCAGTCGATTGGTCTATTATTCTAATTTGCAAGATGGTATATAACTTGAGTTGGTTGTTAATGGTATTTAATTGCTTGTTTTTTCAGGTTCAGAAAATACAGAATCTGACACCCAATATTGGTGTTGTCTACAGGTTTGTTTCTGCCTGCTTCTCAGTAATTAGGAAGTTTCATTTTTTTTTAGCTTGTGTTTCTCTGGCCTTAACTATAGCTAACATATCTGTCATCAATGATTGTAGTGGGCAGGTGTGTGGATTCAAAGCTCTCTTTATGTTTGGTGGGAAATTATATAGTTTCTGCTGTTGTTATAGTGTTCTGATAAGTGTGAAATTTGACCTGGGGTGGTAAATTGAGATAGAAGCATGCCTGCTTATAATCTGAACTTCAGTGGAACTCCTTGCATGTCAATGTTCTCAAATGGTCTGGTTACGGACTTGACTTTGACATGTAGTGCATGTACCCTGTTGCTGTTTCAACAGAAAAAAAGAGGGGGACAAATATATAGTTCCTTAGGAAAATAAAAATAGGGCATTCCTCTGTACTTGGGTTTGAAATAAGACATCTTGGCTATTTGGTTGCTCAATGAGCCACTTCTTACTAACTTGTGTAACTTATTACCTATGTCAAAATGGGTTGCTTTGCTGTACTTTTTTCTTAACAGTGCTGAATCACATGTATTTTGTTGCAGTGGAATGGGTCCTGACTTTCGAGTTTTGGTTCGGAAAAGTAGGAAGCAAGCAGAACAATATCATAGACTGTACAAGGTACCAATCTACAAGATTTTCTTTATTGTTTTGCTTCATGTTTGTTCTTCAGCTTTTCTTTTAATGTCACTGATAAGTGATAAGGTTGCTAAATTTTCATGGCTTATCTTATGAATGGGATATGTGCATCCTTTTGACGCCTCTAAACAAACTCATGTATATAATTCATCTAATGCTTGATAACCCGGTTAAGATGATATATCTGGAAAGTAGTTATTGAGGTTGCCTATATTACAAGACTTATTGTTAGTTGTCTTATTCCCAATAATGCCATTTTGACCCCAAAAACAGCTGAATTTAGCATGAAATCCAAGATTTAAATGTCCAATTACTATTTCATATCAATTCATTGTCATCTTTTGTTGTTAATCGTGAAGGTTGTAACTTGTGAATTTTTGTGATTGTAGGAACCAATTCCTGTCACACAACTTGTGAGGGAAACTGCTGCTGTCATGCAAGAGTTTACTCAATCTGGGTACTGGAACATCTTTTATACATTCAAAGCGTTTCAGTGGTTTTAGTTGATTTCCTCTGTAATTTAGATCTGAATTTCAATTTCCAAAGTTCATAACACTTATTCTAATAACCCAACAACTCTCTCCCTATGTTCCTGCATCAGCATGTCAACTCTTCATGCTCTTATCCTTGAGGTTTGAAAATACTCATCCTTTGTTTTTCCTTGCAGAGGTGTAAGGCCTTTTGGAGTATCTTTGCTAGTCGCTGGTTTTGATGACAAAGGTCCACAGCTATACCAGGTATCTGTGTTTCCTCATAATATTGTCTGAAGTCATTAACTGTTTTTTTATTTTTTTTATCTGGATTATCCTCTGTAGACTGGGGTAGCTCAGTATTCTAGAAGCTGTAGGCCTTTGTGACTATTATGCGCCCTTCTGTGTGCCCAGAGTGGCTGATAACTTTTTGACCTTTTGTTTTCTTGGTTGAGATTTGGATGGATTATGACTCACTTGTGTTGCCTTTTTAAAAATATGTTAGACTCCTGCACTCAAATCATAGTTCTTCTGATGATGTTATGTTTTGTATTTGCTTGGCTAGGTGGATCCATCAGGTTCCTACTTCTCATGGAAAGCCTCAGCAATGGGGAAAAATGTTTCAAATGCAAAAACATTTCTTGAGAAGAGGTATTTATTTGTTTTTGGTACCATGAAATGCATTGATTCTGCAAAAAATTCTAAACATCTTCATGGGTTCTCCTAGCTAGCAACAAATGTGTTTCCACCTCCAGCCATCAACTGCCATACATATTCTTCATTCAAAGTTCAAGCTACTTTCAATTTTCAACTTCCAGCATACTTTGTGCTACTCCCCTCTTTCTTTATATAATTTATTGTACTTCATCTTTCCCATACAAGAAGAATTGGATTGTCTTTTTTTATAAAAGAAGAGAAAAAGAAAAAAGAAAGTGAGAAAAAAAGAATTGAATGGACAGAAACATGGTAAATATTGTGGTTTTTTGTCCACATCTTCATTTGATTTGAACAATTTTCGTTTTCCGTAACTTAGCATGTGCTCTGTAGATACACTGATGATATGGAGCTTGATGATGCTGTGCACACCGCTATCTTGACACTAAAAGAGGGGTACATCACTTTAAAATTTCCTCCACTTTTTATTTTTGAATTTGAGCGGTGGTGTTTCTTACAAGGTTTGGTATATAAAAAGTGGAAGAAAAATTTTCAGTAGATTTTATATACTTGCGCCATGCACTTGCACCTGGTTGATTACATAATTGATTGATTTACTGATAAATTCAGCCATTTAGGTATTGTGATTGTCTGTCACACGTTCTGAGTGTCGTAGGTAAAATGAATTCTGGGTAACAGTAGTCTAGCTGGGGTCTTCAGCCTTGAGAACTTAAATTGGCTCTCAACACTTTAGTTAGTAGTTCAAGAGATATAATCATGTGAGATACTGTTTAAGTGAAAATGAATGAAAGTTTCTCAACCCAGTGTCAATCAAATTTACTTGCAGGTGCTTAAAGATTCCTTTTCTCTCCTCTTAGTGATTTTAAGAAGTTGTCAATTTGTTGACTCTTGCTTCTATAATCAGAGTGATGGTGGATTAGTGAGCATAATCTTAGTATTTGCAAAGTGGTCAGAGAGATATAAGTGAGCATTTTAAAGTTTCTTACAAGTTCTGAGTGCTTCCCTTGTACCCTTACAAGATTGTTTGTGTTTGCAGATTTGAAGGACAGATTTCTGGGAAAAACATTGAAATTGGGATAATTGGTGCTGACAAGCAATTCAGGCATGCTCTTTCTTGACCTTTTTCCTTATTAAACTTGGTAATACTGTCACGTAATTTCAAGCTTAGGATGAGTTTCAGAAGTAACTTGCAGGATGCACATTTTTGTTAACACGGTTCATAACTAGATAAAATCTGATATCAAAAATCTTTTGGATCTCACCAATTTCATATATGGCCTTCCACTTGTGGTTTCATTTTTGAAGTTCTGATTTTCTCGCACTCTTGCTCTAATTTCAGTCTGACAATTTACATATGAGACTCATTCAAAATGGCCAATCCACTCTTTCTTTGGATGTTTAAGCTTCCTTGGAAGAAGTTATGTGTGACATGACCATGGCAATCTTATCCCTTGTGCTTTCTTTACTGCAGGGTACTAACTCCAGCCGAAATTGATGATTATTTGGCTGAAGTGGAATAGACATTGTATTTTTTGGCTAAAGTGGAGTTCTTCCCAGTATTGACACCAATCGAGATACTCGTGTTACTTTCCTCTGGAATTTGCTTGAATCAGTTGCTTTTAGCCGAAGTTTCCATTAATTCCATATTTGTAGAACTGTGATGTGGAAATGTTATAAGACTTCTCTACAATCTTAGATGGCTTCTAAAGTTTTGCATCAATATGATTTCCTATATGATACGTTTGACAGAGTGCAGAAAATTGGTCTTTTCAATTATATTTATCTCCTCTCAATGCTTGACCTGTAATATGGCCCGTTCTCATTTAATTCCAATGGAGCTCCGAAGAGGGAAAGAGAGGGACCATGGAATATGGATATCGAATTAAAATGCTTACTTTATTTTTGGGTCCTTGTACTTGCCTCAATTTTTCAGTTTACACCTATTTCTTCAATTTGATCCAAGTCACACATAATTTTAGCTAATTTTGCCCCATCTTAATTGCAGCCAAAACTACTGTTGTAAAAATGGAAATGCATAACGTAACCCTGTTTATATTAAGAGAATGGAAGTGTTCGCTTGGAATTATATTAAAACGATATTTTTATTATTATTTTAAAAAATTAATATTAAGTCTGAAAGTATAAAAACAAATTAATATTAAAAAAAATCAAAAAATCACCGCAACCTCAATAAGCGTTTCAACCCATTTTAAAAGCAGTTTTCGCTTTTTAAGCATGGAAACTTCTGCTAGTAACGTCGAATTGCAACTCAATTGGCACTTCATAGCTTCGTCTTTGCAACAAGTCTCATGCTGGAGTTTTTGCTGTTAAAATATACAAATAATAATGACAATAATTTGTCCATTGTGTTTAAACAAATTAACCTTTGATCTTCTTTTTATTATTATTATTAAAAATAAACTTTTTTAGAATTGATTATTCTAGCTATCAGTTACTGTCTCGATAGAATCCCATGCAACCTCAGACACCACGAGGCTACAATAATGCTCTATTGTTTGACTCCTTAAGTTCGTTAGAGATATTTTGAGGCTTTTGTCCCTTAGTAAACAGAAAAAAACAGAAGCTACTTTTGTCTGGCAGTGCTGGTCTTCACCCATGTAGTCCATTATCCAAGAAAACACTCTTCAGTTCACATATCTTCTTGCTTGCTGGATGTTTACAGATACCCAACTCCAAACTCCTCTTTTATACTTTCATGTAAGTCGTATCCTTCCTTCCTCTCTTTCCTTATGCAATGCCACTGCTAATGCTGTTCATGCTGCCTTGTTATTTTCTGTATTTATTAACTTCAATTCTGGTGGTTCTTTCTCCTCTTGCTGGATAATATTGCTTTTTCATGGAATTTCTTGTTCTGAGAAATGGGTTTCAATGGAATTGCTAAGTATCAACGTTCACTTGAGAGAGTATATCTAAATTGTTTTGTGTTCTTGTTAGTTTAAACATTTTAGTATTTTGTTGGCTCTCATATATATTGAACGAGCAATCATCCTTATCTAAAGAGTCTTACTGTGACTTCAGAAGTTATAAGATGATGGACCAGTTTTAGCTGTCAGAGTGCTATGCTTATCGTTGTTGAACTCTAACCAGTCTTCAACAGTTGTGGCCTTGTTTATCTTGCAAATTTTGATTTTTGTAGTTTAATCAGATAGTTTAGACTAATATTTGATTCTGTAATGAAAATACAACCTCTACTCACAGCAGTTAAGAATTATTGCGGAAGAAAGGGAGAAGATATTTGGTTTAGAAAGGGAAAGTTGACAACTTTTCTTCTTCTTTTTAAACTAGGTTTTCTGGTTTGCATTTCATGTGTTTGCTATTGTGATTAATAGTAGTTTTAGTGTCTCTCGTTGTCCAATTATTTTGCAATCCAAAGCATCCTTTGTATGGATTTTATTTCGTTGCTTCCTCTGTGTAATGGCTTTAAATTAAGAGGTGTGTATGTTTGTTGCTGGCAATTGTGTGTTTACTTGATTAGTGTTTGCAGGTTGCTTGTTAGATGCACACTGAATCATATTTTTATAGAATCAAGAATCCGGAATGGTCATTTCAGACGCAGAGAAAAGAATTCCAGTAGTGGAGATGTTAAAAAGTGGAAAAGCGACAGGGTCTATATCGACAAACATGGCAAATGGCGAATCTTTGATCACAAAAAGATGTCCAGGAAACGATGTAATGCTGAGTAATTCACTTTGTGCTCATACATATAACTGCTCAAGCAAATATGGCTTTAATTATTAAGTCATCTTTTATACCTAGGTGGCTCTTTGAGGGGACAAGGATGGAAATATGGATCTGGATTTGTTGATGGAATTTTCCCAGTGCTAAGTCCTGTTGCTCATCAGATTCTGAACTTTGTGCGGAAAGAAGTGGATCCGAATAATGTTTGGGCTGCTCTTGACACTCTTCCTGTCACTCACGAGACTTGGGATGATCTTATTAATGTAGCCGTCCAACTTCGTTTGAATAAACAATGGGATCCGATTGCATTGGTGAGTAAATCGTGCTTTATTTCTTTCATCGTGTAAGGTGGTAGGCGATGGATTAAACCACATTGCACGCACATATTTTTGTGGCAGGATGTTTGCACAGTATTTTTCTCTTCAATCATTAAGACTAAACCCTCGATTGTTCAAATCTCCTTTAAGTGGTTGGTGCTGCAGTTGGTGTTTGGAATTCTCATATACCAGCATTTTCCTACAACTAAATGAAACAAATCTCTTTACTGTCTCTATTTATTATATCGACATTTTTAAAATCGTGAGTTCTTAATTCTTAATAATCTTGTTGGGTGTAACTCTAAAATTTCCAGATATGTCAATGGATATTGTACAAGAGCTCCTTCCAGACAGATGTCATGTGCTACAATTTACTAATAGATGCTTATGGGCAAAAATCTTTGTACAAGAAGGCAGAAGAGACATATGTTGATCTTCTTCAAGCCAGGTGTATCCCTACTGAAGACACGTATGCCCTCCTTATAAAGGCTTACTGTGCATGTGGATTGTTAGCAAAGGCTGAAGCTGCCTTTGTTGATATGCGAAAGTATGGCCTTCCTCCAAGTATGTGCTTACCAATTCATTTCTTCTTAGCTTTTAGGGAAATTGTATTTTCAAGAAGTTATTGGACTACATCAACCATTTCTTATAAAACAAAAATTTCCTCAACTTGTAAGATTCTTTGCCTCAAAAATTGATTTTTTGTGGGGTTAAATTCGTTTTAAATTTTGAAACCTTGCTCAATAATTGCACAGGGCTGTATTTCTTTTTTCTTTTCGGGGATGAAGTATACTAAACGTAGGAAAAGAGAAGATTGGTTCATGGTCTGCATATTTCTTGTTGCTACTATAATAGTAGTGATTACTACTCCTTATCTACATCACCATGCTTAGAGAAAGGTTGATTAAACCAAGAGGGACCCCTTGCTAATTTAGCTAGACCGGAACTGGATTAGGCTAGACTCTCCTGGATGACAAACTTGCTTCTGTAGCTTTCCTTTATGAGAATGCGTGGGTTATTTCTCTTCTTTTTGTGGTGGTGAAATACAGGGCATTAGTTCTGCTTTTGTGTTTCGTTCTCTTATTTACAGGTCTCAGATTTTCATTTTTCAAGCTGTTCTGTTGATACACTTGCATGCACATTCAATGAGTGAAAAGTGAGCGTATACTCTAATTTTGGCCAGGTGCAATTGTATACAATGCTTATATTGATGGGTTAATGAAGGCTGGAAACCCTCAAAGAGCAATTGAGATCTTTCAGCGATTGAAAAATGATGGCTGCCAGCCCTCTACTGACACCTATACACTGTTGATCAACCTTCATGGGAAGGTAAGCTCAGTGATATTTGGTTCTGAATTATTCTGCAAATCTGATCTTCTTGAAATGCCACTGGCCCCAGTAGAAAATTATGCGTAACTCGTACGTCTACGAGTCTACAGTGATGCAACAAACAACTTGAAATATATGCATTCAATTCCAAACAATTATCAGACTAAATTCAAAGATATGGTTATTAATTCTGATAACCCTGGACAGCAGTGGTGTTTAGGATCCTTAAAAACTCATTTTGCTAATCTTTTTCCTGTACACAGGCAAGTCAATCTTACATGGCCTTGAAGTTGTTTAACGAAATGAGAAGTCAAAAATGCAGACCAGATATCTGCACATACACAGCTCTGGTGAACGCGTTTGCTAGAGAGGGACTCTGTGAGAAGGCAGAAGAAATATTTGAGCAGATGCAAGAAGATAAGCTTGAGCCTGATGTGTATACTTACAATGCGCTCATGGAAGCTTACAGGTTAGTATCTTAGAATGATATGGTGTTTCAATAATCTTTCAAAGAAAATAAAAAAGAATACTGGAGGTGCAGCTTCTTGCTTCCAAGAGATTCCCAATAGAACTGATGATATTTAACTATCTTGTCCTGACAGTCGTGCAGGTTTTCCTTACGGGGCTGCAGAAATATTTTCACTCATGCGGCACATGGGCTGTGAGCCGGATAGAGCTTCATATAACATCATGGTAGATGCGTATGGGAGAGCTGGCCTTCATGAGGGTAAGATGCTGGAACCAAATAGTATCAATGTACTTTATTAAGAGAGAATTGGAAAAAGATTAAGCTCCAGAGAATTTGGGAACAGTTTGAGCATGTAATGGTTTAAAAACGTTCCGATCAACTACGAACTTGAAGGGATCTATATTGCAACATTTGGATTATTTTTTGGAACAGTGTTCAATTTTATTCTGGAGATCTGCCATAATCTTTCTAAGATTTCCTAGGAAACAAGATAAAGTTGTATGGGATATTATCAGGCTATCAGCATTTCATCCATTTGCGACACCTTTCCTACTTGGAAGAAGTTCGTCTTGTTTTTCGTATAAGCTCCTCGTAATTTTGGCTTAATGATTTGGCTGCTCCTATTTGCTTTTTAGATGCTCAAGCGGTATTCAATGAGATGAAGCGACTAGGAATAACCCCTACAATGAAATCACACATGCTACTTCTCTGTGCCTACTCAAGAGCAAGAAATGTGGATAAATGCGAAGAAATTGTTAACCAGATGAGCGAATCTGGGCTGGAACCAGACACGTTTGTCCTCAACAGCATGATGCACTTGTATGGCCGGCTGGGCCAATTTGAAAAGATGGAGGAAGTTCTGACTGCAATGGAGAAGGGACCTTATGAAGCTGATATCAGTACATACAACATCTTAATCAACATATATGGACGAGCAGGATTTTTCGAGAGAATGGAAGGTATTTTCCAATCACTTCCATCCAAAAATCTGAAACCTGATGTTGTGACTTGGACTTCAAGATTAGGAGCCTACTCTAGAAAGAAACTATACGCAAGATGCTTGGAAATCTTTGAAGAAATGATTGATGCTGGATGTCACCCTGATGGAGGAACTGCCAAAGTACTTCTATCAGCATGCTCAAGCGAAGATCAAATTGAGCAGGTTACCACTGTAATCAGAACAATGCATAAGGGCATGGAGGCTGCTCTTCCTGCATGATTAATGTTCCTTGATCGGGTCCATAAAACTCAAAAGAAAAGGATTTCAGTTATTAGGATGGAATTTAATAATTAATGTGATTCATATTTATATTATATCAAACCTCCAAACTCTTGTATTAGGATGGAATACTATTATAGGAAATGAATTTTTTCACAAAAAAAAAGAAGCACCATTCCATGTTAAGTATTTGGATGAAATTGACTATAATCAGTTGTTATTGAAAATAATTGTTTTCTCAATGTCCACACATAAGAAGAGTATTCAAAAAAATAAATAGTTTCACTTTAATGATTTATTTATTTTTTCAAATTTTATGAAATATTTGCAATATGTTCTCATTTTTTTTTATTACCAAATAATATAAAAATATAAAAATAATTTTAAATAAAATATTCAAAATCCCGTGAAACTCTTGGAACGCAATTACAAACTGCTCTGTTTTCATCAAGGATCCATCATCTCTGGACGAATTTTTTCCAAGAATTGCATGGAAATTTCAACAAATTGAAAATTTCATTTCCAAGAGTTGCAAGGAAACTCTACCATAATTTACCCTCAAAGGAAAACATCTCCCACCGGCAGCCCACCAGCCCCATCCGAGGGCCCTCACTGATCACCAGTCACTAACAAGTGGCGACAGGAGGAATAGTCAGCAGTCAGCACTCACCAACTCTCTGCCTAATGGGTTTGTTGACACATTGACCCACCACCATATCCTCTCTTTTATTTTTATTTTGGGAAAATGACATCTTGTTTTTCCTCTAATTATCATCTTATTCTCATTTGGGTTACAAACAAAATACATTTCCAATTAGATCCCCCATTTTTCAAATAAACAATCATTATATGAACAAAAAATTTAGGCTCCTCAGGACAAAAGGAGTTCCTCTTATCAAGTATCAAAATGTTAATAAATATCATTTTTAAATAAATAATCAAATACATTAAATACCATGTCTCCTTTTGTCTCTCTTTTTTCAAAATTTCCTTATTTTCTTAATCATGAAAATCTAATTTTTTTACTAATTATTTAATGATATCCACAAATAACAATATAGTTACATCCATGTATTTTGAATATATATTGAGTTAGAGAAACTCCAATCACCTTGTATAATAAGAGATTATTATTATTATTAGATATTTTTACTATAATATTTTCTCCTTCACATGTGAAAAGTGAAATTTATAATGAAAATATTTATAATATTGTACTATTATTTAATAATGCACTTTATTCTTAAAAATTAAAATATAAAAGTTTGTTTTAACATGAATAGGGTTTTTTGAATTTATGATATAAAGGCAAAAAAAAATCAAGGAGGGGATTAATTGGATAATGTCATAGATGGGAGAAGCATTGGGATTTTCAGTGTTTAGGACCTAACTGAAAATGGGTAAAACGTTTTGGACTTTCTTATATATAATACAAAGTCCAACTATTTATTTATTTATATATTTTACCAACAATTAATATACAAAAATAAAACCCTCACCAACCCTCCAAGACATAAAAACTCAAGTGGCAGTAGTACGAGAAAAGGAAAATTAGAGTCAGTGTAGTGTGTTCTGTAAGAGGAGTAGAGTTTGTTTGAGATTCATCACTTTCTCTTATTATGGCTTCAAGATTGTTGTGGGCTTCAAGGGCTGCTTCTTACCTTAGGATCTCTGTTTCTCATAGAGGGTTTGCTTCTGGTAAATTTCATAGTTCAACCATATTCTTTTCTTGGTTTCTTGATCTGTTCTTAATTTTTTTTTAATGGTGTCTTGTGTATTTTTCTGCATTTGATAATAATGGTTGTTGATGTAGATATGGATCTTATGTATGTGCTTTAATGAAATGCTTGATCTTTGATTACTTTTTGGTTAAAGTTTCGATTTTGGCATCTGGGGTGTCTTGGTTTTGGTGTTGATTTGAATATATTAATTTTTTTTTCTTTTTTGAATGAAGAGAGTAAATCGGCTGGTCAGTGAAGGAATAGAGACATTGATTCCTATCTTTCTTTTCGTTAAAATTAGATTGATGAGTTTGTTGCATAAGCATGATTGCTATTTGTGTTCATTGATTTAGTTTCTTGTGTTAAAGAGACATGATAACTAAGTTGTTGTCTGATAATGATGACAGTTCTTTATGTAGTAAAAAATGAACATGGGGCTTTTTTGTTTTTCTGTTTTTGGAACTCTGAAAAGTGAAAATAATCTGTTTTCTTTTGAAGCTTGTAAGTTATGATGGTGGCGGTGAGGGTGGTAATGGCATAGAGGTTTTTTGAAATAAAATTGTTACACAGTTTGGGGTGTGGTGTTCTAATGCAGCTGTGATGGCAATTCCTGTCGTCAACTCTCTGTTGGTGGCAGCACTCTTTACTTTCATTCTTTTTCTGAAGCAAAGATTTCTTTTTGAATTTGAGTTGTAGATTAGAATTCAGGAATGTTGAAAAGGCAGTATTCTGCAAACTTAACGTAGGTTCTTGTGTAGGTTCTTGTGCACACGAGCAAGATTTATGAAATAGGTGTTGTTGATTCTACTAATTTTAAATTTTGTTAAAATAAAAAACAAAATAACTGGAAACGGCTATATCATCCCGTTGTTCAACTTCAAAGTCAGCTATTTGGTTTCTTTATGATCTATCTCCTTGAGTAAGGGCCTCCTGATTATATATGAATATTGATAATTGGCTTCATTTATGACATGGATAAAGGGAAGACAAGAAATTTTGGAAATTATTACCCAGATAATTTACTGAAATACCCTGAACTGGGTGATGCTTCTATTCTGGAACCATTCATTTTGAGTTTGGAGAGGACTCATAAGACCTGTGGTTTTCTGATGACTATCTTTGGTTTCTCCATGTCATATATCTACCTTAAAATCATATGATGAAATTTGGAGGGAAAATATTGTTCTTTAATTGTATTATTAGTGCACTAGTTCTTATGCTGTATGGGTATCTATGATAGTGTTTTAAATGTTTTAACCTGCATAAGCCTGACTTTGAACCTTCATGCTTGTATGATCAAAAGATCATTGGAGACAGAGCTTGCTTGGGCAATAGTCATTGTTCCTCCTGAAACCAAGGATCCCTTCGCGGCATAGTGTCCTTTCCATCTTTTATTTGATGTCCAATGATGCGCATTTCTCAAGCTAACTCTCTAACTGATAGGATAATTATAATCTGCAGACAAATTATCAGTCCAATTTTGATGCATTTGATTGAACTTGCTGAAGGGCCCTGTGGTTACTATTCCTTGTGTTTTGTGTCATAATCTTCAAAGTTGTTTACATCATCATCAAAATAAAAAAGAGGAAAAAATTGATATTGAGAAAGGTTGTAAAGATCTTCTAATAGGTATTACCACTGCCTGTGTTTGTGCATGCAGATAGCAAGCACAAGCTAGCATGTGTCTGTGCTTTCTGTGTAAATGTGCTCCTTTAATGGGAAAATTCTGATTGCAGTCCTAGAACTTTCATTATTGCATCACAAAATGGTCCTCAATATTTTTTTTTCTACTCAGAATGTTCTTTCAAATTGATATCTAGCATTCAGCATCCATTCAGATTTGTTTGTCTAGATATTGTGCTATTTTTTCAAATGTTTTTCACTTCCTAGGGATTTGGAGGTTCATTTTTATCTCCTACACCTTAAGCTTCCTGACATATGCATTTTCTCAATTCACTTGCAGTTGTAAAGGACTTGAAGTATGCTGAAAGTCATGAATGGGTAAAGGTTGATGGTAAAACTGCTACTGTTGGTATAACCGATCATGCTCAAGACCATTTAGGTGATGTTGTGTATGTTGAATTACCGGAAGTGGGTGTTACTGTGAATCAGGGTTCTGGATTTGGCGCAGTTGAAAGTGTCAAGGCTACCAGTGATGTCTATTCTCCTGTTTCGGGAGATGTGGTCGAAGTTAATGAAGAACTGAACAGCTCTCCTGGTTTGGTTAGTCTACTTACATGGTGCCATATTCTTTTTCTTGATATTGCTTTATAAATCAAAAAATTTAGTTGGATTTTTTATATATATAGTTTTTTCCTCTCCTTCCCTGAAACTTCAGACCTCTGTAATTCATTTCAACGGATTACATGACAAATCATGGATTGTATAGATTGAGGTCCCTTAATTGAGGAATAGAAATGGACTTGCTAAATAAACGGCTCTCTCGAGCCATTTACTAGTTTTCTGAACTCCTTAAAACTGAATGTTAACGACCAAATCTTCCTTAACAAGTGAATTTCACTTTCCTTTCTTTACTACTCCCTGAAATACAATGTAATGTGGCTGCTGTATTTATATCTATTGCAAATCATAGTTAGTCTGACAGTACTGGTTGCTTAACTTGTCCTTTAAATTCAGCATGTCATAACTCTGTAATTAAGGAAGTGCTTTGATATGCTCTGTATGGATTGTCTTCTACTATTTTGCAGGTCAATTCAAGCCCCTATGAGAAGGGATGGATTATGAAGGTTGAAATTAAAGATGACAGTGAACTAAAGAACTTGAAGAACTCAGATGAGTACGCTAAGTTCTGTGAAGAAGAAGATGCAAAGCATTGATTGGACTGTTGGCAAAGTAGAACTCGAGGCAGTTCTTACATAGGGCATATTTCCACTAATCGCTTAACCAGATGATGCCTCATGAAGGACGCTGAAAGTTGCAAGTTTCTATCTTAAGATATTTTTTTCCAACAAAGTGTTTTCTGATTTCCCTTTTCCTGTGTGACAAATTTGGTAGAAACAATCATTCAATAGAAGAAATAATCTCTCCAGGTTTTCATCCAATGAAATGATGTGGCCAGTTAGGTAGTTGCAACCTTTGGTGATTAATTTTTGAACTTTTTTGATAAATCCTGCTTTACTTGAAAGGTTTGCAGCTAGAATTTTCATAAGATTTTTGGTGGATCAGATTAAAGTATTCACCCGTGATATTCCATGGAGGAAAAAGGAAATGAGGAAGTGCGTGTTTTTTTATTTATTGAGGGAGAAAATATGCATCCTGATGGATTTTCCTTCGCTGTTGATGAACATGCAGCATCTGTTGTGTAATGTGTTGAAATGGACTGCGTGATGGATACGGACAGTGAATTAGATCTGCTTATTGCTGAAATCAGAAGTTGGTAGGTAAGTTGTCTCAGTCACAAACGCGGTTTCTTTCTTTAAACTGTTTCTCAGTATGCCTGAGGTGGTGGATTACTTCGCAAGATTCCTTATGTTAAGAGTTTTGAGAACATTTATCTGTATATGCTTAAAATATTATGTTTGCTTTGGAGGTTTATAGAAAGCTTTGGACTGTAAAATGGGGTACTCATTTTCTCGTTCCTAACAGTTCACAGACTTTCATCACCTGGTTATCAGCACGTTAGGCACTTGTTTAACATATCGAAGATAGACTTTCTTAGGATTGGGAAATCATTAGAACTTTACTAAAGTAAGAAGTTTTTGAAAAAATTACACAAACTCCAATAGAAACAGCTGCAAAACGAAAGAAAATATCAGTGGTTATAGAGTTATGAGAATGTCCATGGGATCTGACTAGGGATGGTAGTTTTATCCCCAAACCGATCTGAGTAGTTACTGTTTGAATTGAGTTCGCGTAACACAGAAGTAAAAAAAGTTGGGGTAATGGATATTGTTATATCCCACTCAAAATCCTGAATGAATTGGATATTTTAATAGTACTTATTGTTCTTGATTTCCTTTTAGGCACAGCCACGATAAAAACTCAATTCTCTATAGAAGCCTTGACATGATGCATTTTGGCATTCTCAGGCAGCCTAATCCTCCTCAAGAACTTGCCACTACTACACTTTATCCTATGCCATATATCGTTCTTGTCTTCCTTCTCTACATTCCTCTCTCTCTCTCTGCTAACCTGAAGCACCCTGTCATCTTCAATTTCGACCTTCACTTCCTCCTTTTTAAGTCGTGGAAGATCTGCCTTGAAGACATGGGTTTCTGGTATCTCATTCCAATCAAACCGGGTGTTAACAGAGGTTGAGTTTTCAATGAGGGAATTGAGGAAGCGGGAGGGAAGACTCTTCGAATGGATCCCAAATGTCAAAAACAGGGAATGGATCGAAAATGCTCAAGTAATGTATACCTGATTAGTTCAAGTTTGGGTATCCGAAATCCATGCCAGTCGGGTATAGGTAGCAGTTTTGATTTCAGATATGAAAATGAATAGTACCAAAATCCATATCCATTGTTGTCCTTGCATCCGAGAATACCATAGGAAATTATGTCTGATAGAATCATCCTGTCTAACGATGGATTTCTTCATTGATGGAGTCTAACGATCTTATGGACCACATAGGAAAGCAGACTGGAGGCAGCTAATTATGATGTGGGGAAATCAAACAAAGCCATTTGACACTTTAATTTGAACAATCTTGCTTTCCATTCTCTCTAGTGCACCCAGCTTTTTTTGAACCACAAAGCTCCTCAAATCTCATTTCAAACCTTACATCATCAAGCCACATTACTTTAAACCTTTTTTTGGGATCTTGGCAAATTTCAAGTGTGATGGAACTAATTGATCATAAATCACTGTTTGATTAACAAGATGAAGAAATCAGCAGCATAAAAGAAGAACAAATGTGAACCTCGACAAAGAAAGCAATCAGTATTGATAGAACTCACTTCGCTAATTAGCAAATTTTCAATCTAATCAAAAATCAAATCACACTAAGACTAACAACGAAATACGCAAAGTGGCTCAATCCATCAAAAATTACATAACATCGGCAAACTAGCAACTCTAATTGCATTAATCCCTCTAATTTTGCAACAAGTAATCTCACAATTCCATACTATACACAAACACCTCTAAATTATAGTATAAATCTATACATACTAAACCGAAAGAATTTGCAATTGCACTCAGAAGCTTAGCTCAGCTCAATCTCGGATGTCTTCAATCATCACGAGCGGCAGCAAAAGCATTTAATTTTGTTTTTCTCTCAAATTAAGATATTAATTTAACAAATCTACTGATCAATATGAAGATAATGTTGAAAGAGTTGTGGCAGATGATGTTCTTGGTGAGGGTGAGTTCTGCTTCAACACCACTGTTGGTAAAATGCTTGTTTTTCTCCTCTCTTGCTCCTTGATTAGCTCTCCAGTAAATGTCTCCAATTTGTCGAAGTTTGTGCTCTCAACTATCTTCTTCCCTTCAAATAACACAGACTCCACATTTTTCTGTGCCAACATCTCTTCTGCCATTGCCAATAAATCTGCCTTCTTGTTGGATTTCATTGATTTATCCGCAATTCCATGCTTTTTAGCAATAATCCCATTTGCCTGAAAAAAATTCATAATCAAATTAGCCCAATAATGCAAGCAAAATTAAATTTCCATCCCAGTTTGATAGTTACTTTTTTCGGCGAAACTGTTAGAGATTTGGTGTTGTTTTACTTTCTGTAATTTGACAGAATCTAGTACCTGAATTCGAACATAATTGCTGGTCCGACAGTTACCAAACGCCATTGAAACAGCTTGATCAACCTGATAAAGGAACAAATTCAATTAGCTTACCTACCACAAAACAGAGAAACAAACATGGAAAAGGGACAAAAACATGTAGTACTTAGTAAAATAATAATGTGGTTACCATGTCAGATGCTCCTTCTCCAGCTATCCTGACAAATCTTGCAGGTGTCGAATTCTGATTCTGATAACCGAAATCTGACTCTCCATTTCCAAGTGACACCACCAAAAGATCCTCCACCCCATTACAGAGTGGAAACTCCTGCTTATTGTTCAGGACATGAGTGATTGCTGCAGCTGTTGGACTGTTCATGGCAATCCCACCATCAATAGCCACAATTTTAGTCCTCTTGTCGACGGACCGCATGTCCACGGCCCCAACTATTGTTGGATCGGCTGAAGTTGCAAGGCAGACATCACTCATTTTAAAATCATATCCATCCATTTCCAATGCATCAGCACGAGAAAATAAGAATGGTGCGTGTGTTGAAAGATCGTAACATGGTATCAGAGCAGATTTGATTGTATCCTTCAAAGTTAGTTCTCCGAAAGTTTTTGCGAAAACTTTCTCTGCTTTCGCAGAACCAAACAATTTGCTGAAAACCCCTTGTGATCTGTTCATCTTCTTATTAATCTTGACAAGAAAATTGAGAGCTTCTTCGGCTGTAAACATAGGGCGTCCATTTTTGCCACGAGTGAAGAGTAAGGCAGCCAAAACACCACCAGAACCAGAGCCAGCAACAACGTCAAAGTAATCAGAAACAGCGGCATTAGGATTGCCTGACTTTCGACGAAGGCAAGACTCAAGGTATGTCAAAGACTTAGCAGCAAGAATTCCATTAGTGGCACCTCCTCCATCAATGGAGAGGATCCTGACCTTACCACCATTGAACTGTTTGGTGGGCTTAAGTTGTTCTTGAATTGGGACTTGGTGAGTGTTCTTGGAGAGCTTTGGATCATCATATCCACCAAAGAGAAACTTGTTTTCTAGGATTGAAAAGATTTCATAAGTGAGCTTGTCTACATCAAAGGAAGAGTCATCAGGCATGGTAGATGCGAGTACTGCTGCCATTGGATTGAACTTGTTGATGATCTTTTGCAGGTTTTGAGCTTTGATTGTTGAAACACTGTGTGATGTTTTCTGAGAGGAGAAAGAAGTGAAAATGGTGATGGAGGTGAGGAGGATCATAGGGAGTGTATATATAGTGAGGATTTGTGGTGTCTTGATGTAGCCATCGAGGAACATTCCTTTCTAGGCGATTAATCGGCACGATGAGTAGCTTGAGTTTTCTATTTTATTTATTTATTTATTCAGATTCTTGATCTCTTGTCCTTTTCTTTAATTTTTTTATTTATCTATCCTTTTCTTTTATTTATTTTAATTTATTTGAATGGAGCAGATGGTTTTTGGCGTGGAGTGATTAAAAAAAATGAGGAGAAGGGAACCGAAAATAATAAATAAAAAATAAAAAAAAACAATGTGAATTCTTTTTGTGTGCCTAAATAAATAATAGTAGCAAAAGACTAAAGAAGATGCTTATTTAAGTGTAGTTTGTCAGGAGATGGTCAATTTAAACTATTGATAGAGATAGTTTTTTTTTTTTTTTGTGAATTAATAGAATTTTCCTCCTTTTAAATCATGCATGGTGAGTGTTTTATCTAGCTTTACAAAGATGTGAAACTTAATTTTTATCCATAATCTATCATATAACTTCATGAAGATGAAAGCAATTTGTGACATTAGACACTCGATGCTTCAACTCTTAATATTTTTTTGGGTTTACAATTACGGTTACTTTTAGATTACTTTTTGTATATTGATATTTAGTTCGTGTGTGATACAGTGTATTTAAAAA
>Ga0307513_10003536_pt1 | contig 21149 bp, 14 predicted proteins | sample 15_EM_MG_FD_202174 | JGI IMG/M metagenome (GOLD analysis project Ga0307513, IMG submission 202174) | Populus trichocarpa ectomycorrhiza microbial communities from riparian zone in the Pacific Northwest, United States - 15_EM | ecosystem: Host-associated > Plants > Roots > Unclassified | place...
ATCGGTAGGAGGTATTTTTTTCGTTACCCTACTTTGACGAATTCGATTTTTTGTTGCCAAATACCCCTGTTCGTCACCTCCTGATATTCGTCACGACCCCATGAGAGACTGTAACCCCGCGGTTCGAAAAAGCGCGTTCCTAGCCTTCGATCATTTTTTGATCGAACCCCCCCTTTCATCGCAACATTGGTTGGTGGGACAGTGGTGTTGGCATAACTGAATATTTTCCTCTTCTTTGATGCTCGGTTAATTTGTCCAGGCACAATAAGCTCTTTGAGAGTTCTTCAGTGGAGATTCGCCCTGCTGCCTGGGTTGTGTTACGGCTTCGGTTAGGCGTTGGAGAGTATCATACACAGGGACAGAATTCAGCCCCGGTGCGTTTAGCGCTTGATCGCCGTGCAAGAGGCAGCAAACTGCTGTGTCCCCATACCATGTTGCGGCTAGCAGCGCTTCGCGGGGATGCGCATAGCGTCTGTCCAACTCTGGTCTAGCCGGTAAAAACCGCGCGTGTGTAATGCGAGTCGTGCGGCAGAATAGGCTAGGTATACGAATTTTTAAAATAAAATGGTATGCCTAATTCTGGCCGCGGCGGTCCCCCAAGTCGTCGTGAAGGGGATGCTCGCTACTCGCCCAAGGAAAAGGTCTGTCCCCGACCTTTTGCGATGCGCCTCCTAAACCCACCCACCCCCAGCGCCTAGGGCGACAGACTTTTTCTTTGGGCGAGTAGACTTACCTACAAGGCATGATATATCTTTTGGGGTAAAAATTACGCGACGGTGTTCTCGGTCGTCAGCGTTGCAGCGCATGTTCCTCGACCTCAGACTGTATGAAATGACAATAACAATATTGGTGGAAAAATAATAGGATCGGTAGAAGTAAATAAGTGGCGCACCACTCACCAGCCTTTATCCTCTCATGCCTGCTCCAGCTAAACCGCTGAAGAAATCAGAGCCCAATAGCCTAGGCTGTTAATGTTGTGAGAGTTTTGGTAGTAGTGAACTCGTTTTTGTGGGATTGGGTAGGGATATTACAGTATACGTGAGTTGCACCGCTAGCAACCATGCCACGGTCGCAGAATTCTGACCCCTGTCGATACCAAGACCTGGGTAGTTTAGAATTCTTTGTCGAGGAATTGCGAGAGCCACCCCGCATGACCTTATTAGAGGTATTCACACCTCGATTAGATGGTGTTCAAGTTTCTCGCTTGTGCAACACTTCCAACCACTTCTGCCTATCACAAAAGCCTGAATCGCCATGGGGTGGAACTATGATAAGTTACAGTGTTACCCCGCTTTCCGCGATGCTCGGCTGAGATATTCTATCCACAACTTTCGCCCTTCAACTCCCACCGCCTTTCTGCCATATTTTGCATGAAACATCATGAATCCGTCAACCCATCTCCAACCCTCGCTTCCCGGCCTAGCCTACAGCAACAGTTTTAACGTAACAAATAGCTATAACACAATATGTGTGGACGAAAATTCTCAGCTCCTTGAGTGGCTATCGCCGCTGGAGCCTCGCCTACGCCATCAGGATGTGCGCACCCGCCGGCTGGATGGTCTAGGGGATTGGTTTTTACAGAAAGACGATTTTGTCAATTGGCGTGATGGTAAGGATGGGTCCAGCACGGCTACCCTCTTTTGTTCCGGCGCTCCGGGGGCCGGGAAAACATATCTCACGTAGGAAGACAGCAGGAATCCATGTGCAAGTTGAGGCAAATGCTAACTGATTGGAGTACTGTAGTTCCTTAGTGATCGACGAGCTATGCGACCGAGTTGCCGATCAGAAAATTGCAGTTGCATGTTTTTACTGTGACTTTCAGAGCCAAAAGATGCAAACTCCAGAGAATGTGTTGGGTGCCCTCGTCAAGCAAATTGTGCGTGGATTAGGGGCAATCCCTCCTGAGATCAACGCAGCATTTCAGAAAGCTAAGGGCCAAGTTGGGGGTCGAGGTCTCCGGGTTACTGAGTCCATTTCGCTCCTAAAGTCCGCCCTTGTTCCGTTTGACCGGGTTTTTATCTGTGTTGACGCCTTGGACGAGCTTCTGGAGAAGCATCTACCCAAACTTCTACGTTCATTCCATGATATTTCCCAGTCGTGTCCAGGGGTCCGTTTTTTCTTCACAGGCCGACCCCATATTGAGGTCGAGATTGAGAAATATTTTCCCGGGAGTGCACAATTTCTCCAAATAGAGCCAAAAAGGGAGGACATTATGAGATATGTGGAGATGATGTTGGATGACGACCCCTCCCCTGGGGCAATGAGCGCCAATCTCCGGGCGGAAATCATGAACCGGGTTTCAGAAACAATTTCCGATGTGTATGTAACCGCAATTTTCTGCTCCAGTCTTCTAACAATATTTCCTAGGTTTCTGCTGGTTTTCCTTAATATCGCAGCAATACTGGATGAGACAACGGTGTACCAAAGGCGCGAGCAACTCAAAAGGATGACCAATGGCCGTGGGTTGGGCGATGCCTACAGTGCGACGTTGGACAGAATAAGGGGGCAAGGCGGTGGCAAGTCAAGACTCGGGATGGCGGCTTTAATGTGGATATCTCGATCGGAGGGTCCAATGGGGGTGGATGAGTTATGCCATGCCTTAGGTGTGCAAATAGGCTCCACTAACCCCAACCTTGATAATATCCCCTCGATACAAACTCTTCTGGCCTCCTGTCTTGGACTTGTTGCGGTTGATAGCGAAGGATCTACTGTCCGCTTAGTGCACTTCACACTTCAAGAATATCTCCATAGCCACTGCGAAGTCTTCCAGAACCCTTACGCGGTAATGGCGGAGGTTTGTCTGACGTACCTTAACTTTAATTGCATTAGGGAGCTTTCCCTGGCTTTGAGAAAGGCCCCACAAAATTACCCCTTCCTCGAACATGCCTCCAGCTGCTGGGGACGCTACGCAAGAAAGGAAACCACGGAGGGTCTAAAATCCCTGGCACTTCAGCTCCTTGACAAATTTGATAGCCATATATCAGCAAAGCTGCTTCTACATCCCCACGCCGATTCGCCGTACTGGCGGGTGGACGAGCTCCCTCGAAGATTTACAGGGCTACACTGCGTGGCATATCTGGGTACAGATGAGATTGCTAAAGCTTTGTTGGATGCCAAAAATTGGGATGTCAATATGACCGACTGCCTAGGCCGTACACCACTGATATGGGCTTCTAAGAATGGCTGTGAAGGCGTAATAAAGCTCCTCTTGGAAAGGGCGGGGGCCGATGTCAACATAAGAGACACTATGCGTGACCGGGTTCCCCTCTCTTGGGCTGTGGAGTATGGGCAGGAGGGTGTGGCGAAGCTACTTTTAGAGCGGGATGAGGTCGATCTCGATTCGCGAGACAATTCCGGCCGAACAACACTTTCCTACGCGGCCGCAGGTGGTTGTGAGGAGATCCTGAGTCTACTTCTACAAAGGAGAGAAGTTGATCCAGAATCGCAAGATAAGTATGGCCGGACACCGCTCTCTTTCGCTGTGTGGCATAGAAGAGAAGGAGCGGCGAAGCTACTTCTAGAGCGGGACGAGGTCTATCCCGAATCGCGAGACAATTTTGGCCGAACAGTACTCTCCTGGGCGGCTGCAGGTGGGGATGAGCGGATAGTGGAGCTACTGCTGGAACGGAGAGAGGTTAATCCCGAATCGCGAGATATTAATGGCCAAACACCGCTCTCTTGGGCTGCCGAGAATGGACAGAAAGGAGTGGCAAAGCTTCTTCTAGAGCGGGACGAGGTCGATCCCGAATCGCGAGACAATTTTGGCCGCACAGTACTCTGCTACGCGGCAGGCGCACCCTGCAGTGATGGAGGGATAAAGCTTCTTCTAGAACGGGTAGAGGTTAATCCCGAATCACGAGATAATGACGGTCGAACACCGCTCTCCCACGCGGCCAGCGGAGCCGCGGGGGATGCGAGAGTCAAGCTGCTTCTGGAACTGGAAGTGGTGGATCCTGAATCGCGGGATAATTCTGGCCGAACACCGCTCTCCTACGCGGCCGGCGCACCCACTGGCGCCCCGGCAGTCAAGCTCTTTCTAGAACGGGAAGAGGTCAATCCCGAATCGCGGGATAATGCCGGCCGAACTCCGCTCTCCTACGCGGCGGACACATACGAGGGTGAGGGGTCGGTAAGGCTTCTTCTAGAACGGGAAGAGGTTGATCCTGATTCGCGAGATAATGCTGGCCGGACACCGCTCTCCCACGCAGCCGGCGCATACGATGGTGAGGAGGCGGTAAAGATTCTTCTGGAGCGGGAAGATGTTGATCCTGATTCGCGAGATAATGACGGCCGAACACCGCTCTCCCATGCAGCCGGCACAGATTATGGTGAGGAGCGGGTAGGGTTTCTTCTGGAGCGGGAAGACGTCGATCCTGATTCGCGAGATAATGCTGGCAGAACACCGCTCTCCTATGCGGCCGGCGCACTCCATGGTGAGGGAGCGGTAAAGCTTCTTCTGGAAGGGGAAGAGGTTGATCCTGATTCGCGAGATAATAACGGCCGAACACCGCTCTCCCATGCGGCCTACATGCCCTGGGGTCAAGGGGCAATCAAGCTACTTCTGGAACGGGAAGAGGTTGATCCCGAATCACAAGATAATGACGGCCGAACACCGCTCTACCATGCGTCCTACGTGGCCTCAATCGAGCTACTTCTGGAACGGGCGGAAGCCAATCCCGAAATTCCAAAATATTTTTGCCCTAATACCTCCAGTGTTCCCAAAGGGCCAGGCCGATGGTAGGCCGGCCTATAGGCCGTAGGCCGGGCCAAGGCAGGCCGCTCCGGGAGATAGCCTAGGCCGATCTAGGCCAAATTCGAGCGGCCTGCGAAAGCCTACCAGGCCTGATAGGCGCCTATAGGCCCGGTGATTAGCGTTGGGAAGAGATCGCTTTAAGGATATCATGATTCCCCCACCTCTTTCAACTTCTGTGTCCTCGATTTTTTTCTACAATTAATTTAATTAATTACCTACTGTATCTGTGGTATTTCTGCTAATAAAGCGAAACTATTCTTATATTTTCAATGCTATTTAGTAATCGGAGAACATTGATTGTGAATTTTTGCCGCGGACGCTGCATAGTGGCTCACTAAGAGTAGGCTGGCCCAGGCCGTGCAGGCCGGCCTAGGCTATATAGGCCAGGCCAGTCTATTAGACAATCGGTACTAAGCCTATACGGCCTATAGGCGGGCCCGGCCAGGCCAGGCTCAACCCTTACCAAGCCTACAGGCTCGGGCCAGGCCAGGCCCTAGAGAATTCCCATAGGCCAGGCCAGGCTTTGCTGCGGCCTGGCCTACCTGGCCCGTTGGGAACACTGAATACCTCCCCTATACGGCTAGCTGGTTCGGGAGCCAGAGGGCACTAGGGGATGGGCGGCGGCTGATAGGATACTACAATCACCAACGATTGTAGATGAGATAATGCATTTCTCTGGAGCAAAATATTACCAATAGATACTAAGAAATAAAATATAGACAGGGGTTTCGAGAATAGACGATATAACTCCTTTCCTGACTCCACCGCTTCTCCTCCCACTGCCTGTCCCTTCCTTCAATCTCTCCTCGTAGATCCCTCCGTCGACACCCCATCCCTTTTGGGATTTTAGAAATGCTTCCTATTCATCCCACAAATTCTGCATCGCCAATCTAGATCTTACTCTCCCGGAAAATAAATTTCAAGCCTCCTTGGTGGCTGTTAGGACCCCACCACTACCTTCTGCTCTGGTAACATTGTTACCATCCTCCTTCCAACAACACTTTCCGGTAATCTTCTTACCCATATCAGAAGAGGGGGAAGGGAGGTATAAGAAGGGTAAATTATTATTTGTTTGATAATTATGTTTCTTCCCTCATTTTCCTCCAACATCCCCGGGAGACAGTAGGGGCGACAGGGCAGGAGCAGCAATGTGAACTCCCTTGCTCTAAATTTTCACACCAAGTTTTAAACCCCCCCTCCAACCGCCCACGTCCATCTCCACCCCTCCCGCTAGTCGGAGTGTTAATAGTAGAAGACGGCACGAGCGAGATTGTGGCTAATTCAAACATCAAACGAGGTCGTGGGGGATCGTATGCCATATATTTGGCCACAATGTCTTGCCTGAACACATGGTAATCCAAGAATGATGCTGCGACTAGTCTCTTGCCCGCCTCTGAGTTCACACTGTCCCCCAATCGCAAAAGGCTCAAGGTATTTTCGGCGGGAATCTGAAAAAAAACTCTCATAGCAAATTAGCAATTTCGAGATGGAGCGACTGAATTTTTGGTCCATTCCTAACAATGCTCCCTCTACGTCCTCGCCATGGCTGCATGTGACCTGCACCAGAAAGTATTATATAACACCGCTGACACGTACAGGGGTTCCCTCGTGTTCCATCCCCCGTTTCCTTCCTTTGTCCCATTTCCCGAATTACTACCCGCAGCAGCATAATCCAATTCCCTTCCTACAGAACCCAGAACACAATCAAATAACGCCTCTGCAACCCCTGCCTGTCTTACCAATGCAACCTTTTTCCTAATCCTCCCTAGACGGCACTCTTCTAGAACAGTCTCCCCAAACATACCTTGAACAACCTAGGCCAGCCCCTCGAGACCTGTTACTCATTTCTCTTGGTTTATATGCTTCAGGCTGTTTTCACATCAAGATATAAAATACCTGCACTTGATATCTTTGCCAGCTGTCCACCGCAACGGAGGCTTTCCGGATGCCGTAAGAACTCGGATATGATGGAGTAACCCCATCGTGGTATGTTAGGTTAGGGCACACTTGTAGGTGTGAGCAGGGCTATTGACCAGACAGCGCGGCGGTGACTGGTGTTGTGTGGTAGGAGCCCACTGTGCGGGCCACCACAAACTGTATCTAGTCTGAGCGGCGTTCCTTGCTCCTTACGAGAACAACTCATGGTCATCACACTCCTTTGCGAACACACTTGTCATATATATCGGATATCGAACACATCTCAGTTTTCCTATCAGCGACTGACCCGGATCGTTCTCGTGACGACAGATCCGATCATTGCTGTGCCCTTGCGGTGCCTGTCCGACGGCATATTCCCTGCGCGGAAACCAGACCTCCATCAGGTTATGAGCCCGGCCAAATCCATCGGGATTGTTGGCCGTTAACAGGAAAAGGTTTTTACACGCACGCAAGCAAAAGGAAAAAGTTTTTCACCCGTGATCTTTCGGCAGTGAATATTTTTTCGGTATCACCTATCACCACACTACGTTGTCCTACGTACGCTTCCGTGTCTAGCTCAGAGTAGCAGCGCCGTCGGTAGTAGGAGCAAAGATGAATGGACAAGATGGTTCATCATCGTTGGTCGGCATGAGCTTTGCGAAGCTGGATGGGACCAATTATCGGTTGTGGGCGATGAGGATGACAGACTATCTCCAGCGAGAAGGCTTGTGGAACCTAGTCAATGGTCGTGAGGAGCTGCTGGAGAAGCCGGAGAAAGAGGAGTCTGACAAGGACAAGCTTGTCAAGGAGTACGAGAAAAATATGGAGAAGTACGAAAAGCAAGACCTTCGGATGCAAAAGGCAAGCGGTACGCTTCGGATGGCAATGACAGACGCTATCGCGATTCGCTACTACAACGAAATGGAGTGGACTACAGCTTCAAGTATCTGGCTCGACGCGCACGCCAATTATCAAACGGCTACTAGCTACGACTCGAACCATTTGCAACGAGAGCTATACGAATCCACGCTTGAGGAATCGGGTACTGTACTCGAGTACATCAACCACATTCAGGAACTCAGAGACAAGCTCGTGATGTGCGGGCAAACCCCGTCATACGCGCATTTAATTTTTCACATCTTGGAGGGTCTACCTGAGACGCCAGAGTGGACAACATGGGTTATGGTAACCAAAGCGGCACTTCCGGACCAGAATTCTCTCGCTGGATTCAAGAAGTTAAAAGAACTACTGCTAGCCTATGAGGCTGAGCTTCGTAGAAAGAAGTCCCTACTTCCCGACCAAGCGTTATATACGAAGGGTAGAAGAGGAAACCAAAGACGTCAAGAAAGCACAGGTCCGGCTACTCATTCAGTATCGAGAGTGAGAGGGAAAAGTCAGAGGCCTAATTCCTTCAGTGGTACATGTCACGGCTGCGGCAAGAAAGGGCATAAGAAAGCTGATTGCTGGCAAGAGCGCAACATCACCGCACCCGGTGGGGGAGGAAGGAAGGAAGGAAAAATGAGACAATCGTTATCCCATAGGGGACCGGATTTCGGAGCAAACAACGATCGCATTTTACTGAGCGATGAGCAGACGGCAATCGCTACTGAACGCAAAGCGGACACTTTGAGAGAGAGAGGGAGAGAGACCTATTCTGGAGAAGAAGTGGACCGTGGATATACTGTTGAACGCGTGCTGGGAGGAGTAGGCGTGACGAACGAAATTGAATGGGTGGTTGATTCTGGGTGCACGAACCACATGACTGGAAACCGCAACGCTTTCGTTAAAGAGACCTACGTTTCTCTATCAGCAAACCGACGCCAAATGAAGACAGCGACGGGAGAGCTTGTTTCCGCCGCTGGTATTGGCACAGTTCAAACTTATACATGGACGCCAGGAGGAGGTCGTCAGCGGTTGTTTCTGACCGAAGTACTTCATGTACCAGGAGCGACAGAGGCTGGATTGATATCGGTCAGCCAGCTAACCAAGAAGGGCGTCAAGATCGCGTTTACGGATGACGCGGCGGTGTTCTATCAGGATGGGATTCTAATCGCTATTGCTGAGAAATGGAACAAGCTCTACAAACTAATACAGAGTGGGAAGTACCTCGATTTCGGTTTGCTTCTTTCCAAGAAGGACGATACGGCGACTGCGCTCTGGCATCATAGGCTTGGACATCTACACCTACCAGCTGTACTAAAGATGAGTAACACGGAGGTGGCGAGTGGTATGCCTTGTTTGCAAGCAAATAATGGGGAGAATCGCTGTACGGCGTGCCTTACGGGAAAAATGACGCGTATACCGTTCCGAGCGTCAACCCACAGAACCAAAGCGCCATTAGAGTTAGTCCATTCAGATCTTTGTGGACCGATGCAGACTCAATCCCTTGGAGGATGTCGATACTTTATACTCTTCATCGACGATTTTACCAAATATACGTCGATATACTTTCTCAAGTCAAAGAACGAGGCAGCCGGCTACTTCCAGAATTACAAAGCGGCTGTGGAGAAGTTTTTCAGTGACAAGGAGAAGGGTTTCAAGATAAAGGCGATTAGGACCGACGGCGGAGGTGAATACTCTAGCGGTGAGTTCCAGAGGGAGCTAAAGCGGTCCGGCATCGAGTGGCAAGTTACCGTGCCTTATACTCCTCAGGAGAATGGAGTCTCAGAGAACAGCAACAGAGTTCTAGTGGAGAGAGCCAACGCATTGATCCAGCACGCTGGAGCACCTAAGAGTTATTGGGCAGAAGCGCTACAGGCGACGGTCTACTTAAAGAATGTGTCTTTGACCAAGGGGACACACGGAATCGACGCTACACCGCATCAGTTATGGTTTGGATGGAAGCCTGATATCAAGCACTTGAGGGTGTGGGGATGTACGGCATACTGTTTTATTCATCCAGCAAAACGCCCAGATAAAAAATGGGGTCCTAGAGCGGAGAAGATGGTTTTTGTAGGTTACACGCAGACTACGAAACAATACCGGCTCTACAACCCTGCAGCGAGACGTATAGTGATCTCGCGAGACGTAGTTTTTCATGAGGACACATCATATTTCCGTCCGACGGATCAGAAGATATTCCTACCGTTTGCGAATGAACCGGATTTACCTCTACCTTCACGAGACGAAGCTCCCGTGAGTACCCTCAGGAGAAGCCTGAGGAGAATACCACTACCACCACTACCACCACTTCCATGGGCAAAGTTGTCCGGCACACCAGAATCCGCTGAGCGAAAAGCACGGATGAAAGCAAGAGAGGAAAGTGATAAAAGGGATGAAGCGAGTGGTACAGTGAGGAAGAGACGGATAGACACAGAGCGTGTGACTAATCTCGGTCCTTTCTGGGATACTGTGGAGGAAGATGACAGACAAAGCCGAGGTGAGGCAGCTGAATCTTCCAGTGCGGGAGGTAGTAGGAGTAGAAGTAGAAGGAGTAGCAGAGGCAGCAGACGAGATGGCGACGAGCCAGAAGAAGATGCTGTGAATGCCGGAATCGACTACACTTTTATGGTCACTAATGGACCGGAATCAATCAATGCAGCCTTACGTGGTGCATATAGAGAGGAGTGGGTTAAGGCTATCAATTCAGAGCTGGATTCACTCGAAACACATGATACGTGGACTGTGGTACCAACAACGGATGAGACGAGAGATCTACGCACGATTTCATCACGCATGGTTTTGCAAGAGAAGTTGGGGGAAGACGGACGCGTTGCACGATTCAAAGCACGTTTGGTTGCGCACGGTTTTCGGCAACGTCCCGGTGTTGACTTCATCGAAACCTACAGTCCGACGATCTCGTTCCCTGCGATTCGGATGGTTTTATCGAAGGCTGCCGCGGAGGACAAAGAAATCGTCCAGTTGGATATCGTTACCGCTTTTCTCGAAAGCAAAATACAGGAGGAGATATACCTCCAGTTACCAAAAGAGTTTGGTGTATCATCCGGAGGAAAGATAGTACTTCAGGATGGATATAATGGTGACAAGAGTGGGACACGAACAACCAATGTCGTGGTTCAGCTGAAGAAAAGTCTTTACGGTCTACGGCAAGCTGGTTGTAACTGGTACAACACACTCGAGTCACATCTGAAGAAGGAACTGGGAATGGAAAGTTCAAAGTACGAAGCTGGAATTTATACGACGGGATCTGGCGCGACTATCATCGTTTGGGTGGACGACATGCTACTTATTGGGAGTAAAGCGGAAGTCACATGGATGAAGTCAGCAATAAGCAAGAGATTTAAGATCAAAGACCTCGGAAATGTTAAGTTTTTCTTGAGTATGCTAGTCGAGCGCGATCGGCACAAGAGGAGGATCTATCTCAGCCAGGGGGCATACATCAAGAACGTTCTCACTAGGTTTAAGATGGAGAACAGTAAGGGGTGTCCGACGCCCATGGATCCCAAAAGCAAGCTACGGAATAGACTAGCAGAGGAGGAAGCGACAGAAAAACATCAATACCAGGAGGCTGTCGGCTGTCTTACCTACGCAGCTATTACTACAAGACCCGATATCGCCTATGCGAGTGCATTGGTGGGGCGATTCTCGGCAGACCCATCTACAGCGCACTGGGCAGCAGTTAAGAGAATTTTACGCTATCTGCGAGAGACGCAGGAACTACGTCTACGACTCGGGAGAGGAGAAAATCGAGCGATTGGGGGAGTACGCAGGCACTCCAATAATGCACCAATCATCGTATACGCAGATGCAGACTTCGCCGGAGAGGTTGACGGCATGCGGTCTACAAGCGGTTTTGTCGTTCTCGATCAATATGGAACTATCGTTCATTGGAGGAGTCAAAGACAGAAGACTGTGGCCAAGTCAACCGCAGACGCAGAATTCAACGCCACGGCGTTTGCAGTAGAGGAAGCTATTTGGCTACAGAAGCTACAGGAGGAGCTTTACGGAAGAGGAAATGGAAGTGAAGAGGAAGAAGGAAGACTCTTAGTGTCAGCGTTTAACGACAATCAGGCCTGTATAGCGAGTCTGATGAATGGGCAGTTTAAGCCTTCAACCCGGCATGTGGGTGTGAAGTATTTCTGGTTGCGCGAGTTGGTCAGGGACGGAGATGTGGATATCTCATATGTTAGGACTGACGCCATGATAGCGGATGGGCTCACCAAAGGATTGGAGCGAGCGAAGCACCAGAACTTTCTTAATATGTTGTCACTTTCTATGTAACTCGTCTGCGAGGCAGAGATGTTTAGTTTTTTACTTGTTTAAAAGTGTTTTTTTTCTTTTTCTCTGCGGATGGATATTAATGGGAGAATGTACGATGGGATTAGGGGGAGTGATGGAGTAACCCCATCGTGGTATGTTAGGTTAGGGCACACTTGTAGGTGTGAGCAGGGCTATTGACCAGACCGCGCGGCGGTGACTGGTGTTGTGTGGTAGGAGCCCACTGTGCGGGCCACCACAAACTGTATCTAGTCTGAGCTGCGTTCCTTTCTCCTTACGAGAACAACTCATGGTCATCACACTCCTTTGCGAACACACTTGTCATATATATCGGATATCGAACACATCTCAGTTTTCCTATCAGCGACTGAGCCGGATCGTTCTCGTGACGACAGATCCGATCATTGCTGGGCCCTTGCGGTGCCTGTCCGACGGCATATTCCCTGCGCGGAAACCAGACCTCCATCATATCATCCCCTTCCTGCATCCGCAATGCCCAAAGTCGCTGCATTAGCACCATTCTTCCGCTGGTGCCTATCCCTTGGTGAACAATTCTCAATGCTTCCCAGGCCTTCCGGGCAGTAACACACGCTTGAATGTGGGTGATTTGGGAATCGCGCACGTTCAGGGTAATGATAGTGAAAGCTGCATTGTCATGAGACACAGCCTTCTTGTTGTCTTTATCGAGATCCTCTTCTATGGCAGGGAGTAGCCCTTTCTCTTTCAGAATCCGAATTATTCTGAACTTCCACGCTTGGTAGTTGCTTTTCCCGGAGGCGATTGAGCCATCAAGTTTCTCGATAGACTGGGTGAGAGAGGTGGCCGCACTTGTGGCGGTCAATGGTTCTGGCTGGGTGGCTGTGGAGGAGGACATTATCGTCGGGTGGAATGTGAAAGAAGGGGTTGCTGGATTAGGCTTCGCTAACCGGGCTCATAACCTATTGTTATGAGCTTTCGATAGGGTAGGAGAGACTAAACAGAGTGGAGAGAGAGTTTGAATGAAGTCAAGGTGAGTGGAACTTGGTCAATACTGGGGAATCGTATCTTGCTTGCTTGTAGTTCTATGTACGGAGAACTAATAGGCTTATATAGAAAATACAAGAACATTCCTGCACACCCAGCTCCTATGCCCACGACAGGGAGAAGGTTCCAACCACTTCCATTGGGCGATCAGAAGTCCGCCCGACAATGGCACCTGATCAACCGAAGTCCGGTCTCCCCCTTGCCTTTCGCAGTCCTTGCCCATCGTGATTCGGCCAACTGTACGGATTCCCCTTTCCACTATACAACCAGGTATAGCGATCCACCACTTCGCTTGATAATCAGTGACAAAGGAAACTAATAACAATGGTTAACGATATAGGAAAGGTATACGAGAAAAAATACGAGAGAGCGGAGTGATCGCCGGTGACTTGTAACAGGGTTAAGCCCTGCTTTGTCTTGAATGGGGATCTCCAGGTGCACCCCTGTTCATTGCAAACATACTTTCTTTGAAGGAATGTTTGGGGGCTTTGCTGAGAGTAGAAGGAAGATGCAAGAACCGGAGTCGGAGGTGAGAACTCGGAGGTCCAGGAAGGAATCACCAACTCGTCCGTGGTAACTATGCAGTGCTGGTGAAGATGGGGGGGCACGTAGGGGCTTTGGCAAGCAGGGTTGGAAATTTGGCTATCTAAAAGGTGACTCGTAGGGTGTTCGCTATGATTCACACGCAATGCGGGACCGTTGACAGAGTAGCAGCCATCAGCATCTGGATAAAGTGGCAGACATTCAGGCCCCGAAGGGAAGGGGTGCTGCATTGTGAAATCACCGGCCCAGACCGCCTTCCAATATCTATTGCTGTCGTAAAGGCCGGGCCTGTAATCCTCAAGTCAGTAGATGAAACTCCATCTGCAGTACCTAATCGACACTAGGGCCCTAAAGCCTATATTTCATGCCGTGTGCCGCGAAGTGTCAAATTGACGCCGACACTTGTACCTCGCAACCATGTACCATAGGTGAAAATCAGTGAAAGTATTTCCTTCGATAGCTACCAGACCCAAATGATGCGGCCAATTTCCCATCCCCACGGCAGCGGCCTTTGGCTCTGAGAGTAAGGCTAAGCGAATTTTATTATTTATTGTTGAGGTTGCCCAAATTGTTATTGCTGGTATTAGGTAGGGTAGTTGGTTGCGAGGTACAAGTGTTCGCGTTAATTTGACACCCCGCAGTACAGGACAATGCGGGATACGACCGGAGCCAGAAGGTGCCGAAGGAAGCATGAATTCTTGCCCCAGTTTCACTGTATACCATTCGGAGTCTGGTGATAACTCCGAAGAATACAATGCCCATCTTTAGACTACCCGAGGCAGTTGACATTTTCCCATACCCTCCACAAAAAAATGCAATTTCAGAACTGTAGGACACTCACAAGGTCATGAAGTTATCTTGACGCGCCTGTGGTACCTGATATAACTGCCTATCAATCCGCGGATGATAGGATTTTTTCTTCCAAGGAGAGATTTCGCCGTAGTTGTCTTGATGAGAAGAGTTGAGCCACGCCCTCCAGCAGCGGGAGGTGTAAGCCAGATCTGAGAAGTCCTTATCAGATCCCCGAGGATAGCGGTTTCCAGGAGAAGAGAATACGCTTCAACGCCATGACCAGGAGAGTCTATGACGAATCTTAGGACTACTTATACATCCTAGAGGTAAGCACTCATTTGGGGCTCACTGCACAGAATAGGCAAACATAGCCATGGTATTTCGAGAAAAGCGGGGAAGGAACCAATCCCTATCCACATGTGTGAGGACAATACTGAGCCTGCATAATATAACCTATAGGAGGGGAGGGGGAGTTGGGGGAAGGACGCACGAGACGGCAGCCGAGCCCGACAGCGCAGCGGCCGGGACAACAAACAGAGACCCAACCCTCCATGATTTAGTAGAAACAGCACAAACTTAATCCAGTATGGGAGGTGCCCTATCGCAAGTACTAGAATGTAAACGAGTTATGCTAGGACTTATTGCTGTTCAGAAAGGACACCGCAACCGCTTAGTGGGCTCGCCAATTTCTTAAAGTATCGGGATATAAAGGCAACAACCTGGCGCAAAGAGAGCTTTATTACCTGGTACCGCCAATACAATTTATGCCCGCAGGAGCCTACGACACTGGAAGTCCCACACACCGTATGACCAGCCGGCCTGGCTCCGAAGGACCTTCTCTATATCTGGATACACTACGAATTTGCAAGTAGTAAGGTGCTGTGTATTCTTGTTTTTTTTTAGCTCCAGTCTCGGGAAAAAGTGGAGCTCACACTGGACCGTTGGCAACCGCAACCACCGACCAACGTTTGCTTTCTAAGAGAGAATGTCCGCCTCTATCAGGTTATCACTATGAAGCTTATCACAACAAACGTTTACATGCCCTCCGGAGTGGCCAATTCCCCTCTTCTACCGTTATTAGAGAAAGGAATTTCTTGTCGCTGGAGGAACAATGGGTTGGGAAAGCGTGGGTGCCACTATACTCCGCAGTGCGCCAAGCTATAAGCCTGAACTCCACTTTTTCCCACAGGGCAAAATTTGCGATGGTCTCTCTATCGCTGCTCTACTCGCAGTGTCCTGGCGTTTGTGAACACAACTGCTATCGCATGCCACCAAAACCCTGAGGGTTCGGCTGATCTTTTCCCCGTACACAATAGCGGTTGGGTTGTATTCAGAACCCCGGAACTCGGCGAATAGAGGGGGAATTGCAATGGCTTACTGTAAAAACTCGAACAAGGGGCCGCTGACTTATAGGCGGCCGTCTATCAGCTCAAGACACCACAGAGCGTGGCGGAAGACCTGACGGTTGGGGGTGTGTGAAGGTGCGCGGGTGATTAGATTGTGCCCCCCACAGCGGCGCGCACTCCAGCGTTTGGTGCAATTTGCAAATACACCTTCGCCTGAATGTCACGTGTCAGAAATCTACCAACAGAAGCCCAGAAGGAAGCAGATTAGGTAAACATTTGCACCCGGTATCGGAAAAGGAGGATGGTTGCGCCACGGCCTAGTTTTATGACCCAACTTTTAGAACTAGGCGGTCAGGTAAACGAGCCCTAAGCGAACCATGTGCTATGAAGTCCAAAATTCCCATCTAGGGAAAGGAGGCAGATAAAACAGCAAAAGCACAGCCTTTTCCTCCTGCCGAGACAGAAAAGAAATCAAACCTTTCTTGACCTTACTGCAGGAAAGGCCCACGACATAAGCATAGTTCGGGTATTTGGGTTTATAAGGTGGCGGGCATCTCTTGCACTCGAATCACTGTAGTTATATAGTCTTTAACAAAGGTGAAAATGATAGGTGAAGGGTAATAAGTTTTGGAGTAGTGGGGTCTAGGTTGTTGTTTCTTTTGTTAATTCGGTTGGTATTGTTGTAGGTACCGTACAGTACGTGCTAGCATAAGAAAGGGACTCCACCGCATCCAAACAGTTGCATTGCGGAGGCATTCCATGGCAAAAAAAAAACCCAAAGCGAGACTGCAAAGGCGGGGTAGGGAGAGCTAGGTACTTATAATCTAATGGTCTGTCAGAGAGCGACACCCGGCATCCGGGAGAGAGCAAAAACCTTTTCCTGTGTCGGAGACCGAGAAACTTGCCGGTGTCAACGGATATTGTCTCGGGATGGTTGCTGGTGTTTGCGTAGCCCGAAGCAGATATTCATGGGTACGGATGGCCGATGCCAACCACGATTAATGAGTACTATAAGAGTTGACACTAATTGGTGTCAATCCCTTTGCTATACCGAATTTCACTCACTTTTAGCGTCGCACTAATAGGACGCTTGACACAGGAAAATACCCGGGCAACAGTATCTACTTGGCGGATTCAAAAGTCTCCGGAAATCTTGTGTCCAGGCGAAAGGGTGGGATGGCGCCAAGATTTTCGGAGACTTTTGAATCCGCCAAGTACTCTGCGGAACGGGAGAAGTACAGGCAAACAACTGTCACTATCAATGAATCAGAACCCCACACACCGCACAAAAGAGAGAAAAATTCCACTGCAAGAAAGCCCAACCCTATAGGTTGTCCGACTAACTAGACACAGGACAAATTTTGTTTCCTCAATCCACAGTCCAACAGTTCCTCTGTTGTCGTGTTCCCTTCGTGGCGATTCTCGTTGTCGTGACGGGGGAAAGCGCGAGAGAAGTCAAAGAACCTAACTTACATAGACCCCCTGTCTGCCAACACTAGGCAACAGCCACCCCTGCAGAAACGTGACATCTCCCCTAGCCAAGATCATCAAGTGCTATCTCTTCTAAGTTATTGGTGGATAAGCTAAAAAGACTGCAAGTTAAGAAAGCCAAATTTCAAACGTAACTTAACCGTACCTCTCATTTCGCGAAGACTTTGCAAATAGAGTACTCTAGCACCTTACTTGTCCCATGGACCGTGAGACCTGCATATTGGGGACCTTCCGAGTCGGGGTGTGGCCCAGTGGCTTTGCCTGTCTAAAATCTTAAAATACTAAGACTTTTCACCGCAAAAAGGTTGCTGAGCCACAGCATAGAGCTATGATACAATATACGGAAAATCCCCAATCTGCATGTCTCACCAGTCCATGGGATAGTAAGCTATAGGGTTGGCCATATTTAGAAAAGATGTTTACGGGTCGCGATGGGCACCTGACAGGCGTGCTAAGGCTGGGTAACCTGGACACCTATGAGTTCACCGTTCCTACATAATCGGGCACAGGTGTACGAGGAATAATAGCCGTTAGCTAGCAGTCACCGATAACTTTAGGGTCTCCACTGCACCCCACCCACAACGGGACTGGGCGGCTGACGAACAAGATTCAGTTGCCAGTAATCTTTTGTAATCCTATCCTTGACGGTCTACTCTTTTGCCCACTGAATACCCTTGTCCCCGGCCAGCCAAGTTTGGTCACAGCTTCAGTTGAGACTGCAGACAATGCACAGCTCGGCATCAGTGGCCGTCTGGGCATCGGAGCGATTCTTCCGCTTCATCTGTACTGTTGTATGCGCCTCTTGTAAGTCATTTAGTCGCTTAATATTAGAAGAAAGTAAAGTATAATAACATAACTCTCCTTCAATCTCTCTATCTATCTGCACGCCAGGTGAGGTTGGAAATGATATAGTGTATTCTAGGGAAGCACTATCTATGCAGAGTATGTGACAATAGTGCAGAGCGAAGAGGGTGGGGTATTGAGTTGAGTGGTGTTTGCTCATAAACAAACAGATATTGGCGAGGGCTAGAGTGGAAACAAATGTGAAGTGGAGGAAAAAGTCAAGTGAACGAAGGGCCTAGAAGTAGATGAAAACCACAAGAGGACTGGAAGGAAATTTATATGAAAAAAACTAGGAGAAAAGGACTAATCCCAAGTAGCCAGATTGAAGTGAGTTCTGTGAAAAAAGTGTTAGAATATTCACGAAGTTTCCATATCTACAACACTGGTACTACACCGAAGGTTTGGATCAGGATAGGTTTTGTTTGGAAAGTGTTTGGAAGTATGGAAGTTGAAACGATGACATGTAAGGACGAATGGTTAGGTGCAGCGGAGATGTTTTGTGAGGATTCATGAATCAGACTAGGGGTACTAAAGGTTTGGAACTAGTGTTAGCTAGAGGAATCAATGGACGAGTGTCACATTTTGATGATAGCGAAACAGGCAAAGGTATCAGGGAGGTATCAGGAAAGTGTGAAGGAGCATTCAGGAAAAGTTTGTAAGTAGTTGAAACGGGCGAAGGGATTGAAGGAGGAAATCTGTTGGAAAGTTGAGGGCGTGGTTTGGAAGGCAAGAGACGGTGATGGAAGAACATACTTGAACGATGGAGAAGAAGAGAGTTTCTTGTACGAGAGTTTTGTGTATATATAGGACGCTGCTGGCAGCACAGAAGGAATAAGGACCGCAAGACTCTCTACCCATCATAGCCTAGTTTTCTGAAAAAGAACGTGACTAACTGATAAATTACGCTTTGCTAAAAATGAAGGCTGCCATAACTTTAGATGTAACGGAAAGGAAATATGCCGCCACAATAAACATGTAAATGAAAATCCCAGTGGTAGCTCAACTAGTGATAGTGTATGAGCATTTTAGCCTAGTGGATTGAAGAGAAATATGGAGCTAGGCGATTTGTTATATAGGCCCCAGAGGAATGCAAAGAGAGAACAGACAAAGGAAAACCGGAGGTATTGTTTATCCAGATCGGAGAACCAGCAGGGTGAGCTTCGGATCCAGTGAGGAAACAAAAAAGTTTCCCGCCTCAGGACAAAATCTGTAAAGCTGGAGTGTGGTACCCTAGGAAACATAAGAGGAGAATGAGATAAAGGAAAGAGTTTGGAAGGTATAGGAAATAAGGGGTGGCAAAAACGAAAAACAGAACTCCATGTTTCAACAATCCCTGCCCCGCAAACATCAAACTTGATGCCATCGCGGCCATGGAAAAGGTAGCAAGACCGAAGAAGGAAGCGGCAATATGCAATGGTATTGACACTCAGGTGCAGCCCCGGAAGGAGTTCCCCGGGAGTTCGACCCGATGCTGATGCCACATGTGGGCATGGAGGTTATCCTTTCTTTTGATTCCCCTATTCCCAACACTCTGGCATCCTGGGATTGGGCAATCATGGCGTTTTTGAAGATGCTTCACCTCGTAGTGGCGGGCTAAGCCTTGTTTCGTCTTGAATGGGGATTGCCAGGTGCAGCCGGGTTGATCGCACACATACTCCCGCCTGGGGAGTTTTCGGAGGCTCGGCCGGGGTTGAGGGGAAAGTGTGAGGATCGTGCTGTGAGGGAGAGAGGTGCTGAGAGGAATGGAAAACTTGTTGATAGTATTTGTAAGGGTTTGAAGGTAGGAGGAGATGTGTGGGCTTTTGCTTGTAGGGTTGGAAGTCTGGTTATCTAGGAGGTGAAGTGTAGGGTGTTTGCTATGATTCGCACGAAATTCTGGACCGTTGACTGAGTAGAAACCATCATCATCTGGATAAAGTGGTAAATTTTGAAGCTCTGGTGGTAGGTGGTGCAAAATTTCAAAGTTGCCGGCCACGACTGTCTCCCAATCTCTAATGCTGTTTCGCAGGCCGGGCCTGGGGTTCCGAAGTTAATGGTCGTATATTCCAGATGTATTGCGGGATAGACTGATTGAGTTGACTTACCTCGGAATTCCAATGCCGTTCGGCGGTTGCATGCCTGGGTTGGACATATCTCCGTAGTAATAAGGACTATTCAAAGAAGTGAATAAGTAAAACTCCATCGACACTATCCAAACTTGGCATCCTGGGGTTGGTATTGCATGCCGTGTATCACACAATGCGAGGACAACAGGAGCCAGAAAGTGAACTGAGAGAATACAATTCTTGCTTCAGTTTCACCATCACCTCAGGCGATACCGGTCAAGCAATAGAATGTGTATCACTATGCTGCTCAAAGTAGTTGACATTTTGCAATACTCTGCGATGTAATACCACCCCAAGTCTATATGTGGGACACTTACAAAGTCATGAGGCTTTTTGGGGAGGACTATGGTGATTTATCCAGCCGCCAGTTGCTTTCATGGGTGAGTGATTGGAAATCTTTTACCCGGGGGGAGATTTTGTCGTTTCCGTGCTTCAGAGAAGTGATGAATACTCTCCTTTATACTCGGAAGATCCAGGTAGAACCTGGGATGTCTTTATGCTCTCGCCGGGGGGTGTGGGGGGTGATCTCCCCTTGATCCTATCGAGGCCTCCATTAACATACCTCATCCTTAGGTCGCAAGCTGTATCTTTCGAGGTGCCGGGGATTGAGAAGTAAGCCTTGCACACTGACCAAGGACCGAACTAGGCTTGTAGAGCATAACATCCGAGGGCACAAGTGATAAACGTCGGGCAAAAAAAAAAGTAGTCCCATAGGTCGGGTCTCGTAAAATTTTTAGCTCCAATTCTACGTAGGTTGGCGGGGCATAGTACAAACCAAATCCAGCACGGTGTCCGATGAGCGGCAAAGCGAGGATGTCGTGATCGGTCCATGTAGCAAGGCGCTAGTGCTTTTCACCTTTCTTGCCTCAATTGAGCCTGCAGTAACCCCCCCCCCCACAAAGGGAACCTCAACAGCCAAGCAGACCCCCCCGGTAGTCGGTACCTATGATAGTTATGCAGGCTTCACCAAAAGCAAAAAGGGTACGTGGAGAGTGGCAAGTTTTGGAGTAGTAAAATTCGGGGTTTTTTTTTGTTAATTTGGTTGGTATTGTTTCAGGTACATACTGACAAAGAAAATGCTTCATTGGACCCAAACTGTTGAATTGCAAAGGTATGACCCCCCAGGGTACCACTAAGATCTGGGGCCAATTTACCGGC
>Ga0307513_10003537_pt1 | contig 21148 bp, 20 predicted proteins | sample 15_EM_MG_FD_202174 | JGI IMG/M metagenome (GOLD analysis project Ga0307513, IMG submission 202174) | Populus trichocarpa ectomycorrhiza microbial communities from riparian zone in the Pacific Northwest, United States - 15_EM | ecosystem: Host-associated > Plants > Roots > Unclassified | place...
TCCCAGACCTCAAACCCCGATTTATTCAGGAGGAATTCCATCTACTTCTGAATCTACATCGCTGTCACCCGACCAGATTTCTGCAGATCGATGTGGCAGAGAAGTAGTTTTCCACTCTGTCTGAGTAAGTCTCCTTTGTTGTAGTACATTTCGGGGAGGCGCTTAGCCGAGGCCGAGATTCTCCCTCCTAGCTGCAGCAGCTGCGGCGATCGATCGGCGAAATCACAAAAGCTCATCGCCCATATACCACGACTCAAATTCCTATGGCTTCAAGTGTTGACGAGAGTGTCGCCGCAGCCAAGCGCTCTGAGCTGGAGGTGCTCTGGGGCGAAATCTGTGTGGGTAATTCTAGCTCAACTGTAGAGTCGCGGCCCATAACTGGAAACGACGGCACTTCTCGACTCTATCAACTCGTCAAGGAGCTACGGAGTATCGTTCGCGAACGGTCTCCCTCGTATATCGACAACCTTCCCAACGAACTCCTTAATGAGATTTTTCTACTCATCCTTTCACCGCTCCCACTCAATATATGGGAGGAAACATTAGCACTCCGAACGGGGTGGGGAGCACTCGACCTCAGTACGGTGTGCAAACGATGGCAAGCTGTCATGCTATCGGACCCATCCTTGTGGACCCGTCTCATAATTGGCGCGGAGCCTATTGAGCCCGAATATTTGCAAATTTATTTCCACCTTTCACGCGACCGTCCCCTTACACTATATTTGATCGCACCGAATCACGAGGTGCTCTCGGCACTTCAGCCGCAGGCGCACCGCATCCAACATTTATATAATATCCCCTTCTTTAATAGTGGATGGCGTATGCAAGTTCTTCACGATGGCACCACGATGGCCTTCGGCCTCCGCGATACCACACTCCGCATTCCGACCTCCTCCATCGTCTCATTGAATCCCTCTCTCCAAATATTCTCCCTAGAAGTGGCCTGCCACTTCCAGAACCTGCAGCAACTGGTCGTCCGTCGTGCAATAAATCGCCCATCACTCATCCCAGAGCACGTCAATTTACCTCACCTCCGCGTTCTCATCCTCGATCGCATTCGCGGTGAGAGTCCACCAATCGTATTAAAGCGCTTTCTGGTGCAAAAACTGCAGGTACTGCACTTTGCGTTTGAGGAGGACATGAGTTATGAGGAATTTACCTCCTTACAATCCTGGATCTATCAAATCCCCGGCCTCACATCGGTCACACTCCACATACATTCCTCAATTACGGGCTGGGCAGAAAACCCTCCTCCCCTTGAATTGTCCTCATCAACCATTCGGGAAGTGGAATTGGAATGGGCGGAGCCCGTAAATAACCCACTCCAGCTTTTAGAAGGCATCAGGTCGCTTGAAATACTATCGCTCAAAGGCCCCACATCGCCGGGCCCTCTTCCAAAATATTGCCTGCCTGCAAGTCTTCGAGGACTTGAGTTATATGAGCCCTTTGAGGGTTTCCAAGAGATACAGGAAATCTCTTTACCATATCTGGAAAAACTCAAGCTGGATGGGGGATCCGCCTACGGAGACCATCTCCTTCGCAAATTGTTCGCTCCATCACTTATACGGCTGGAGATCCCATTTTCCGTCCTTTCATATCCTGAATGTGAGACCAATCCCCTCAAGCTTGCCGCCTTCGCCCATGCCCACGGGCTACAACATCTCAATAATATGGTCTTCGAGCTTGAAGGCTCTGGGGATATACCGCCTTTCCCTCAACTCCGAACCTTAAGGCTAAAGTCCAATAACTGGAGATCCTTTACATTACTAGAGGCCCCCAAATTATTGGAGTTGACGGTGGCGTTTTGGGAACACTATCAGAATAGGACAGGCACTAGGTATCTAAGTGGACGTGGTGACGATCTTGGTGAGCATCAGCCTTTAGCATTCCAGAGCCAACTGAGCACAATTGCAGAGGATGAAACTGATATTGTATTTCTCAAAACGGAACCGGAGGGAGCACCACTACTGGGTCCCACAACACGCATATCACCCCCTCTTGAAAAGGAAATACCACCACGCGTCTTTCACAAACTCACAAATCTATCCTTCGAGGTGATGACCAGATTGGCCAATCAACCCTGGGAGTGTGAACTTCCAGATGGATTCGATATACTTCTTGATAAGACACCTGCCCTTCAAAAGATCCTCCTACCGGCCGGACGTTTCCCGTCTAACCCCGATGAAGCACCAATCGACCGACTTGCAAGGAAGATACTGGAACAACCATCTTTCTGTCTAAACCTTCAGGACATTGGCAGCTCCGAGTACCCCACTGATTGGGTCGCATTTCTTCGTATGCTCGCTAGTAGATGCATAACGTCCCTCTCGTCCTCCACAGGTCTCCATAAATCAGTACACACCCTCCGCTTTCACCTCCTCCCGCATCCACACATTGTTCAACAACTGGAGGGTGCTATGACAGGTAGACGGCTCACACCGCATTATTTCATACCTCCTTGTGACGAGTTATGCATACACTCTTGGCTTTTACGGGGCTCGAAGGCACAAGGACGTCCGAAGAAACGCAGGATCTGCTTCATGTGCCATAAAGGCCGCTTGGAAACAGGCTGTCCATATGGTATACACCCGGATCTCTGTCTAAAGTGGGTTACTCGTATTGAGCATGGTTCGATGTGGGAAGTAATATCTGGATAAGTACCGCCAGTCCTGCACATTTAATACAGTTTGAGACTCCAGAGCCAATATTCTCAACTATGATTGCCCAAATGTATACGTACGATAGGACTAGACTCTGAAAGCAGTGATTCTTATGTAATGCCAAATCGGAGTCTGGGACTTCGCATCCTCGAGTGCGGTAAGTTTGTTCAAATTCTCCGGTTGATTAAACCCACGGGAGATATTCTTCGTTCACAGAGGTCGAGAAGGAATTAAACCGCCAAGTATAGCTATGTGTAGTACGAACACCTCGCGCAATGCAATTCAAGTGGTGTATAAGAAGTGAAGGATAGATCTTATAACCATTGAAGCAGATGGACTAACATACATGGGAGCAAGACATGCCCACGTAACAATACAGAGGCTATGATAAAGATTAGGCCCCAAGTAAATGATTATCAACTCGCAACACAGGTCAGGACATATACATACTACATTCTTACAATTTTCCCAAGTAGACTGACCAGGATCCATCTGACCAGTCTAAGCGGAGAAAATAAAAAGCGAATTACACGAGCAAGGATGCTGACCTGTCCGTGCTTTTCTTTTGTAAAAGTGGACCGAATATTGACGGTGGATCCTTTCTCGGACGACCCATGAAGGTGTTTGGCAGGAACATGAACAGACTTGAATGCGGAGCTCTTGGGGTCAAGTGGAACGGTGGAATGGCGGCCATGTTTTATAATTTTTGCACGATCTTCAACTTCCTCTTCCTGGAGAGCCAAATTGCCATTCCCATTGAGAATAGGAGAAGGTGATTGCAGCATCTCCTCTTCATCAGCCTCGCCCTCGGCTCCCTCCTCCATCACGGTCTGCAAGCTGGGTGCCCCAGAACCGCTACTTAGAACACTTCCGCCCGCCCCCCGTCTTATCAACAACCCCGATCCACCCCGTCCGACAGCGACAGTTCCCAACGACAACGCTTGACTATGGTGAGGATGGTGTCCCCTTTTTGTTCTGTCGGTCCTGGGTGGAAAAGCATACCCGGCTCTAGGCGAAAGAGGGCCATAGAGTGGAGATGGCCTTTGACGATTTGCCTGCGCAGAGCCGAGCCCGCCGCCCGATATTAACACCCAGATCCACTCAATGCGGTCCCATAGCCGCAGCAATATCCGTGAAAAACCCGCACCTTCCACTCTGCCCCCTCTTTCTACGGACCGGCCATTCCGCCCGTTGCCAGCCAAGAACTCCTCCTTGGTAGAGCTGAGGGCCATGCGTGAAACGGAATCGAGTTTCTTCTCCAGTCCTTCGACTTTGCGCTCCAGAACTTCTATGCTCACTTCGACTTTGCGTTCTCGCCGGCGAGCACCTTCCTCCAGTCGGGCTGCTGTGCGGTCGAACGAGTCTTGTACGGTGATAAGACCCTGCTCCCGCTTTGCGTTTTCTTCCATGGTCTTTTGCTCCGCGTGCCTCAGTCGGGTAGCGAGGTCGCTCATAATTGTCTCCAGCTGATCAATTTTTGCTTCAAGTTCTTCCGCCCGCTTGGAATTGGCGTCATGAGGAGGGTGATGTACGATGCCTTGCAAGGTCCGGGTGTGGCCCATCAGCAAGGCCACGAGATGTTTGAAAGGGCGGATGCCGGCGGTGAGGACAAATAGTGTCGATTGGAAGTAGGTGATGTAGGATGCGGATGGTGCTGTAGCACCAACTGTTGCAAGTATAGTGCGCAGAATATGCAGACCGAAGAAGGGAGTGACCAGGGCGACAAGCAAGTAGGACATTGACCGCCATTGAAGGGCCGCGTCGGCCACTTTCTGCTCGGGTGTCCACCCACCCACGTGGTCCGAACGAGGCCTTGGTCGTGAAAGCATGTACAAATCCCAGGGAACTGGGAAGGACACAGTGTGACATCAGAATTTCAGAATTGACGGGTGTGAGAGAAAGGCATCCGATGCTTACCCTTGACAAGCATATGCAAATACCACGTAACGCAGAGGAAGAGAATAGTATCGGTTACGTAATCTGCGCCATCCCAAAGAAAGAGTGCGCCGACGCAAGGGAGAATCGCAGCGAACAGCGGCGCGTCGTGCCAAACGGAGCCATTTTCGAGATCCGGGTCTTCGAAGATGATATCGTGATCGCCTCTGGATGCCGGAGAGCGGCGGGTGGCGTGCCGGGCAGGATCCTTGTGTTTCGTGCGTTGGCGGGTTGTCGCTGCTTGGGCATCCATAGTTCTCTCGTTCTTAGGAGAAGTGAGTATAGATGCAGTGGGATAGACACCAACCGACTCACCATGCTCTGGCACGCGAGCAGTTGGCGGAAGTGAGTTACCGCCGGTGTCGGCGATGCACTGAACCTGAAATTTATTCTGACCCAAGGGTCAATGCGCTGTGAGGAGCAGTCTGGTATCACACTGGGGCCAAACCAATCGACCGGATCGATGTATGAAGTCGAGGAGCGGTTCAAACGTTAACCGGACTTTGCCGAGGCGGTTCAATGCTTCCGCGGACCGTTGACAACAACGCTTTGCACATATGCAGCGCTGTATGGCACGAATGGACCTAAGGGGAACTGTCAATTAGATCGTAGCACGGCGCCTGGAATTGTAGGCGCTCTTCAATGAAACCATAAGTGAGTACGCGTTTACGGCCAACTCGACACGAACGAGGCTGCAAGACGACCTTAAACCGATCACGTCCACCTCTTCTGACGATCCTCCTAAATGGTTGAACAGTGACAGCAAGCGTACGAAAGAAGACCACATCTCGAAGCTGGAGACTGGCAACCTTCGGCTCGACAAACCACGCCTTCATCTTGATCAAGCTGGCGAGGTATTATAAGATCCAATTCGGAAACCCTCCCCTTCGTATCTCCCAGTTGGAAGACTATTAGAGATTTCCGCCTAGAAACATTGTGGTCAATCGTGGTCGATGCATACAATATGGGGTTACAGTTGTACTTGTACCTTTTTTGTTAAGAACCCCTTACACTGCGCCTGAGCGCCTCGAAACAAGGAAACAGCCTGAGCGCTTGAACAATAATGGCCACCGCGGCTGGCACTTGGAAAAATGAGATTCCTTTCGTAGGCTCACGGGACTTCGCCATTTGGCATCCTCTCGCTCTCAATAGTCTCTCGCCGAAGACCCACCACCACCACATTCTTTGGGAACATGTCCCATCAATACACAATTGTTACCAGGGCGTGTCGGGCTACTTTAACCAGTTAAGATCCTCGACCGCGGGTCCAATGCCCACCATCCAGGATTATTCCGTTTCCGGGTGTTACCTATTCTCCCCGCTCGCATTGGTCCTCTAGTGCCAGCAATACCCAGTAGTAGTTCTGCGATACAAACCTTCTGTATTGAATGTGCTCCTATATGTCTATGTGACTAGTTTGTTTTATGATATACGAATTGAATCTAACCACATCTCATTCGCGTCCGGCGACACTCCCGACCTGCGCGCGGGGTTCTGCGACCGCAAGGAACAGTGCTCTGACAGGAATGCGGTGCACCAAAGGAGACAGCTTCGACCATCGCTTCCCCTCCCTGTCCAACCGGCCAGGGTTTACTTAGTAAATCAACTCAGCCCTTCGCACTTCGCCTAGGTGTTCCAGTACTGAACCCCTTACTTGAGAGGATGCAAGATTTCCATGGGATTGAATCTCGTGGGGCTGTGCTCGGGTATAGAACGACCTGGACATCACATTGCCCGTATATCGCCCCCCCCAGCATTACTCACTGTTAGCTGGTTGCTTACTCCTCCGCCACTCAGCTACTGGCCTGTTGTCTATCGAGGCGACCGACTGCATCGGCCTCTCGTTTCGGGGTCCTATATGTTGGGTGAAGTCTCGTTTCTAACCTTGCAGCAGTGCAGAGGGTGCGTCGGAGTCCTTGTTCACACATCGCGGCCAGAACTGTTGGGGATCCTCGACCGCCTCACTCTGCGTGGCTGTGGGGGCCATGTATAATACCACTGGTGCGCCCAAATCCTTCTTTCGGGTTGAGTGGGGCCTCCTACCTACTCCAATCCTCAAGCTCGATCATCGCGACACACGGAGACTGGAGGGTATTTATTGCTGAATGTGGGGTGATCCGTATTGTTGGGCTGTTTGCGAAAATGTTCGTCGGACCACAGCAAACTTGGGTTTCCAAATCTAAAGAGAAGTTGGGGAGGAGCGAGTCCCTGATTTTTGCGTTCGAGAATGCTATTCTTACAGCAAGGGCTATCGCTTTGATCCAGGACGCCGCGTGGCGCGGGATTTGCGATTGTCACTTTGCCTGATCGAGGGTTTCTATAAGGCGCAAATGATAGAAAATCATGTGTAGATACACCAAAGGGGACGTAATTAGGGACGTAATTAGGGGCGTAATAGGGGCGTAATAGGGCGTAATAAGAGAGCTTACTGTAATCGCCCCTTGGCAAGGTGAGGCAAGAAGTTGGCGAAGTGTCCCCGATCGTATCATGGAAGACATCTACATTCGTTGGACAAGGGACAGCCCGACCATTTTGATTATCCACTGAACTATGTGACAGTGACAGACGCCCTTGGACCACCTGCTCCCCGAGCCCCCTTTATGGAGGCGAATTCGAAAATCCAAAAGAAACGCACCGCACGCCTGAAAGGACCTCACAAGTGAGTAGCAACAGGAAGTACCGAGGTAGATAAACCTGAGAAAAATTACGAGGATAATTTAGCACGTTCCATTCAACGGAGACTCTGCCAACGCCAGCCTGGACCGCGGAACGCACAACGCCTGTACTAATAGGGACTCCAAATGCTAGAAATACAGAATCCGAGTCCATAATTGCGAAGGCCGATGGGTTAGAGCTGCACTGACCGCATTCCAAAGGCCAACACATCGTCCGACTCCCAGCGGCCATCAGTGAAGTGACACACATTTCTTTGAGCTACGTACGGTCATTAATTCTCTTTACGTCATCTTATGTCCTGGGCCATTCGCCTGGCCTAGGAAGGAGTGGGGCGAGAGTGGTCAGCTGTTACCGCTTAGATGATAGCACCGTCCTGTAATAAAACGTTCGGATTACCTTGATACATGGTGTATTTGGTGTCGTGACCTGAGCGCGTGACCTTCATCGTCTTGAACCCGTTGAAAGGTGCACCGAAGGCCAGTTCAAACCGCAAAGGTGAGATAGGACTTGATTCAAATATTGTAAAGGCCGAGGTATTGGAAATACAGAGACTCGGCGCATAAGCGCGGAAAGTTCAAGAAAGGGACAAAGTCAACATACAAGACAACGGCTCCCACCTCCCTGGACACTGCGACTTCCCACCTCGATGACCGTAGACTCTGTAAACCCACCAAGGACACGTTTGGCCCCGCTGACTGTGAGTAGAGAGCCGCGGCAAGCGCAGAATTTTCTATTCGGTGCGCCCCACGTCTGTGACGGCAGGGCTGTCGGCCACTGGGGGCGTAGCAGGGCAATCAAAGGCGACGCCTGGCGGAACACCATCGAGTTCCTCAACGCCATTCCACTCCTTTGCGTCCTCGCTGGGTTGGCACGGCTTCCACGGGTTCTCATGGGCTTCGCCACTGTCGCTGCAAGTTCTCTCAGTTGAAACAGCTGTCCTTGTCTTCTGGTCCTGGAGCCAGAGCAAGTAGCGCACGGTCCAGTTTTGCCTGCCGAGCGGCGTTCTCAAAGGGACAAGGGTTCCCGATATCTTTTCAACTCGATGAAAAGAAGGAATCGCAGCTTTCTCCTCCATGTATTGTGATATCGCAGTGGCCATATCTGGGATGCTGTTTGTGTCTGAGTTTGTAGCGCTAGCGGCGTGGGCGAGCCTTTCCGCTGAAACAGCACCTGATCGTGTAGGGGAGTTGCCCGACTTGAAGCAGCTTATGGGGGGGCCGTCCTTATCACGATCTGCTGTAGTGGGATTCGGGGGATTGGCCAGGGGCTCAGCCTCGGTCTGTATGCCATAAACAAGGATTCAGGCTTATCAGCGTCTGAGTTATAAAGATGAAGCGGGAAATGCACCACCTGGGCGTTATCCGTGGCTCTATCTATGATGAAGAGGAACTATCTGTTGTTGAAACGTCTCCAGACGGGGTTACCAGCAACAGCCACAGAGTACACCTCCACTTGATATTAATTTCTCCTTCGATGGGACGCAAACAGGATTACAAGTGCAGCAGTACAGCGTTGTAGATGTTGAGGACGCGATGAACAGGAAAGGCACGATGAGGAGACAGACCAAGCAGACCCACGCGGAGTATGGTGGGTTTTGGGCCCCCGGTTCGTGTTGTTGAGTGGCAACATACGTCTTGCATGCGGTAAGTGTACAGATAGCTTGGATTTCAACTCACCCCCAGATCATTTTTCGGCGACGCGCACGTTGCTCTTGATGCTCTTGATGAGCGGCTGGCACACACCACGGACTTGAACACCGAGGTGAATCTGTTACTCTTTTCGGTTGGTACATTTAGCTTTTTTGACTACGAAACCTTGAATTTGATTGTTAGGGCAGAACTTGTGCGGCCGGCGACAGCGGGCGCTCCGAGGTGGGCTAGACCCCGAATCCAACCGTGCTTTTGAAAGAGCGCTTGTAGTTGCCTAATGCAATGCGGTTATTGTCTCGAGGTGATTGGAGGAGGCACTGGACGAGACGGAAGCCTGCTCAGAACCTGCAGACGTGAGATTTCTGGACACGCTAACAGGCAAGGATGTATTCATTTCGAAGTGAGTGGCAGTCTCCTGTGCCAACCGTCTGAGCGGGGATAAAGCGTGGTGAAACCGCCCAACCCTACTTCCGCCCATCGGCGCTAAATTGGACCGGCACTCATGGGTAACCCCGTACATCGCCATGGACACTTATGGAGATGTTGTGGAGGTACTGAGGGCAGACGCCCTCTCATCATAATTTGCAACGCGCCAGGTCCACAACCGCACAAGCATGATCGTTACAAACTTGCTCAAGGTGGAGGTCAGTCGCTCCTATTCATGCGTGCATACAACATAATTACAGCATCACCATACAGGTCCCCACGATATTACAGCGAGATGTAAAAGCGAGTCCTCCCCCATGTGCGCCCTTCGTCGTGACTGACAGACCGTTCGGAGAAATGTTACAGGACTTCATTAGAGAAAGAATTAAGTCTTTCGCAAGTTCTAGGCCGAATCCGCTGCTGTGACGGCGGTGTTTCTATCGGCAAATCAGATTCCAGATACCACGTCTTCTACGGCCCGCCCGCGGCATACCTGAATTCACTACCCGACTGTTTCGAGAGTATCATCGTTGGAAGGTCCGACGGTGCGAACGTGGGACTTTATGGTTCAATTTTGAAACATTTGCTGAGCTCGCGGAAATTGTCAGGACTATTGGAGAGGATATGGCGGTACTCGAGGAGCGAGTAAGTTTGATGAATATGGATTTTCAGTTATCTGTTTATCAAACACTTGGCGTTGCCCGGGTCCCCTGAGTCACACCTCGAGTTGGGGACTGTCCCTCCTATTACGACCTCACAGACCAAATTCAGTACAACCACCTATTTCAACAGAGCCATGATTTTTTTTTACCGGAAATACAAAATTAACGACGAACTTGGTCGATCGCACGCTAGATTTTCCAGGGGTTTGTCAAAGCGTTCTGGTACTGCAATTGGCAGGTAACTATTCAACGCATCTAAACGATCGACTTCACCTACCGGAGACTAGGCTGGCTGCTGTCAAAGGACGAAGTATATTCCGGGGAAGAGTTGTTAGGAGTGTGTTTTGTTTTGTTTCCTGAGAGTATGACTCTCAGATCGCTAGTTCTCTATACCTAGAAAAGAGGATTAACAGATAGAGAAGCGTTTGTCCATGTCAAGATGGAGGGTGGAGTGCCGAGCCTGACTGGGAAAGGGTGGAGCACTTACAGGACTGAATCTGAGCTGGCATTCAGACTGGACGGAGGATTAGCAAAGCATACAACTGAGGTAGGGACCTAAATCGGACGGAGATAGAGACGAAGAAATGAGAATCTGCGACAAGAGAGGGGTGTTCTGTGAAGAGAACCTGAACCTTATTTACAGGACGATTCGAACTAGAAGAAGACAAGTGGTAAGAGAGTGAGAGCGATAGGCAGAGAGAAGGGGTATGGCCGGATTCCAAATCTACCTACCAGAGATCGTTCTAGAATCGTATCTCAACGCTCTCTCGTCCGAAAGCGTACGCCAGACTTAGTAGGACAGGGCGAAGCGCCAGAGCGCGCGACTTGACAACCTTTGGTGCTGCGGTTTCCAGACTTGGTGATGCCCAGATTTGCTTGGAAGTTTATTGTTGGTCTGTATTGTCACGGTTCGAAGGCAAGGGCTGCTTGAAAATCGATTTGCCGCCCCGTCGCGCCTCTGTTCCTTGTGGCTAGTAGGAATCGGTTTATCGATGGGTAATATATTGTCAAATTTCAGAATTTCCTGTATTCAGTATGTTGCTGTGTGATAGGCGAGTTGGACCTGACCATCTAGGACTCGTGCCCGGTAACCTCCTCGCCTTTCACTGCGGGCGCGGTTCGGGTGCGGTGAAACGCCATGCTCTAACAAATACTACTTTAATCCAAGTAGCTAGTACCACCATTACGCAAGTCTGTATGGCTTCTCCAAGGGGCACCTTCTCTTGAAAAGGCTATCCTTCTTTATGGATACTTCCGGCTTAATTCCATTGAAGCACCAATTGACGGCAAATAGCTGGAGCAACCATGTTCTGCCCGAGACGTCAGACGTCCGCAGGCCATTGGACCAAATACCGTCTCTCTCCTTATGTCTCCCAGGCCTACCACACCCCTTCACTTCGTTCTCCTCCGCATATACATTTGGAGGGCGTCAGTGGTTGGGAGCTGAGACGGTGCAATGTCTATTGGAAACATATTGATTTCATCGACGGAGCAACAAGAGATGTGGCGTGCTTTGCATGTCATACTGGATGACTGGACGACTAGAAAGTGCTGTGGGAGCAGTACTTTGCTTTCGCACGGGACCTCGCACGGGATCTACGTCAAGGGAGCATGATTCTGGGTGAGAATACAGATTACATGCAAGAGAATATAAAGATACGAACGCCTTTACGCCCTAGAATGATTTTAATTCAAGGGTGTTTTGCAATAAGACCTTTCCTCCGTCGTTTGAAGTTGCTTTGCATGATTTTATATCCAACAGGTACGAACTGATGATTGGATGCTGACTTGATAAGCTTTCGTATTATACTGGGTGTCGAGAGCACGTCTCCGACTACCACGCGAGGGGGCTTTCCTTCGAGGGGCTGAGACGGAACAGGTTTCTGGTGCGATTGCACACACGAAATATGACTTCTTGCATTCTCGAGAGGTTTGTTCCTTGCACGCGTCACATGTGGTAAAAGATTTAGCTTGTGCCTTCTTTTCCCTGCAACCGCCCCGGCCGCGAACCCCATCGGTGATATCTGGCCCTCCCCCCGACCGTGCTTACTTCGCCGAGTTCATTGTGGAAATCAACCATCCCCGACTGAAGCTCCCTGCTCGGCGATGGTGGATTGGATTCCCTGACCGGTGGGTATCGGGGTACGGCAAAGCGGGTTTACGGAGAGATTCTTGATATCACCTGGACGGTTGCTGGAGACGGTACATGCATCGGAGAGTGGTAGAGAATGGAGGCCTGAATTCTTGCAAGGTACGAGTGGCTATGCAAGAAGCGATCTACGGGAAATGTGGCATGCGCTCAGAAGTGTTGAGAACCATGGAAGTGAGAAAGCCCTGGTGAAGTCCTGGTAAAGCCCTGGTAAAGCCCAGGCGCTCCGCTCGATTGCTGTCCAACCGGGGCTACTGAACGGGCGGCGGAGCCCGTTCAGTGGATGTCAGCGAGCGAGGGTTGGGTGTGAACGTAGGGGTTATTCTCAGTGCTTCTCTGCCTCGTCTGCCTCGTTTGACGGAGGCGAGTTGCTGTCAAGAACGGATCCAGCTCTCTTCTCTCCCGCTTTGTAACCCACTCTCCTTTCCACCAGCTTCCCGCAGCCCCTCTGCCGTCTGCACTCTCGTAAACGGTTTTGCGTGCTGCCCAGGCAAACGAGGACTGCGACGACGACGGCTGAGCCGACGCAAGCGGCCATGTCGAGCACAATTCACGACTCTAAACCGCAACTGGCTAGCTTTCATTCGGAAGTCGTCGATGGGGGGTTTGTCATGTCCGTCGTGGGTCTCCAGACAGAGGCCATGATGGAAGACTACGAGGATGAAGAGGACTCCCCGTATGAAGAGGTCCGCGCCAGTGTTTCCAACATGGATGATCCAGAAATGCCCGTCCTCACTTTCCGAATGTGGTTCATCGGGTTATTCCTGACCATTGGAAGTGCCGCCGTCAACACTTTCTTCAACTTTCGCAACCCCCAGATATATGTTATTTCGCTCCCAGTCCTGTGCGTCAGGAATTGTCCGGTGGCGCCTACCCACGCGAGACGCTGACGTCTCGCTCGTGGCTTTGTTTAGCCTAGTCGCTTATCCTTTCGGTCGGTTCGCAGCAGCCGTGCTGCCAATTCGACGATACCAACTGCCAAAGTTCCTTGGTGGGGGCGAATTTTCCTTCAATCCAGGTCCGTGACATATCTAAGACACGATTATTTTCATCGACTGACAACTGACATCACGTCCCACCAGGTCCGTTCAATATAAAGGTCTGCCATGCCGGTTGCCCGGCTATCTCCAGGCTCATGTTCATGACAGGAACACGTTTGCATTTACATGATGGCAAATGTTGCCATCTACCCGGCATACGCCCTCAACGTTATCGTCGTCAACGAGTATTTCTACAAGACCCACTTCGGGATTGGCTTCAACTATTGCGTCGCGCTCGCAACACATTTGACGGGCTTCGGCCTCGCCGGCATCTGCAAACGTATGCTTGTTCGACCCGCGTCGCTGATATGGCCCCAGACTCTCGTCACGTCCACTCTCCTTAACACGCTCCATGCTGAAGAAGATCTAATGGGAAGCTCTGGAGGTGGAATCACACGATATCGGTGGTTCGTTTACGTCGCAGTTGGTGCCTTTCTATGGCAGTGGATGCCGGGTGAGTGGGGAACCCGTACCGGGTGGAATCGGGTGGGCTGACAACCCAACAGGCTACCTTTTCACCGGGTTGTCGACATTCTCTTGGGTATGTCTGATAGCACCAAGTATGCGTATTCCTTTCGCCGGTGGTTCACTCGTGCTCATCCGCTTGCAGGACACAAGGTCGTGAACCAGCTCTTCGGGACTATGATGGGACTTGGCATGAGCTCTATTTCGTTTGACTGGAACCAAATATCATGGATCGGTTCGCCCCTTATGGTGCCGTGGTGGGCCGAAGTCCACATCTTCATCGGTTTCGTCCTCTTCTGGTGGATCCTCCTCCCGATCTTGTACTACAACAACGTACGTTCCTCTTTCCACCTCTACAACCCGTCTTCTCACGCGGAGCTCTTAGGTCTGGCACCTCGCTCACCTGCCAATGGGTGACACCGACAACTACGACCGCTTCGGCAATTCGTACAACATTTCCAGCATTCTCACACCCGAAAAGCGTCTCAACGTCACAGCATACGAAGACTACTCGGACATCTACATAACTCCGCCGTACCTTATGTTTGTTCTTATCACCTTCATGCTCTCGACGTGCATCATTACGCACACCGCACTTTACCACGGACGTACTCTATGGAACGCCATGCGGTCGATCGACCCCGAGGATGAGGATATCCACGCGAAGCTTATGAAGGCGTATCCCGAGGTGCCGAAGTTGTGGTATTGGGGCATTCTGGTGTTCTTCTTCCTCATGGCTGTTGTTGCAGTGGAGAGATGGCCTACGGGTGTACCTGTTTATTCGCTCCTTGTTGCTATCGCCGTGCCGGCTGTCTATGTCCTGCCTGGCGGCTTAATTTTCGCTGTTACGGGACAAATCGTGAGTCAAGTGTCAGAGGGTTATGGGAGTTGGCTGATGGTACCTCTTCATCCAGCTCACACTTAATTTGCTGGGTCAAATTATCCCCGGAGCTATGCTTCCTGGGAACCCCCTCGCGAACATGGCATGTCCCTGCCCTTCTTTGCCTTTGTAACGACTAACACTTCTTCAGATATTTAAAACCTACTCGGTAGAAACGATCAACGTCTCTCTCTTATTCGTGCAAGACCTCAAGCTGGGGCACTACCTCAAGATCCCACCACGGGCATCATTCATGGTGCAATCCATCTCAACCATCCTCTGCGTGACATGTCAGATTGCGGTAAAAGAGTGGATGTTCAACACCTTGCCCGACATTTGCGAGCGTGGTCAGAAGGATCATCTCACCTGCCCACGGAACCGTGTATTTTACAGTGCTAGTACCATCTGGTGCGTCCTCTCTTTCCCATTGCCCACCAGACGTACCACCCCACCAGTACTGACGACCAATCTGCGTTTGTTGGTGCGTGTGTGAACAGGGGTCTCGTCGGCCCCACGCGGCAGTTCGGGCCCACTGGCGTGTACAAGTTTTTCATGTACGCAATGGTCGTCGGCGCGCTTGCGCCGATCCCGTTCTGGCTATGGCAACGCCGGTTCCCCGATACCCGGCTCAAATTTATCAACCTACCCGTCCTTCTCAACGGCCCCACACTCGCCCCACCCGCGAATGGGATCAACTACGCGAGTTGGTTCATTGTCGGGTTTATCTTCCGTACGTATTCAGTTATTTTTGTTCTGAATCTAGTCTATTTTCCGGTCGGGTTGATGGGGTGTGGATGAGCGCTTGGAGAGACGCTGAGCTCCCTGGACGAAGTCTGGAGCGAAGCCTGGAGCAAAGTCTGGAGGATTAAACTTTGATAGGGCGCTGGAGAGAAAGTCCCCTGCCTCGTGCGCGATTTTGGCAGACTTGCGCAGAATCTTCGGGGGTTTTATGCGCCACACGTACGGCTCGCGGACAATCAGAGCTGGAGGTCTACTCCCACCAATTGGGGTTGAGCCCCTTGCGCAGCTATGTGTACCACAGCCTCCAGCGTTTAATAGGCGTTGGCCGTGACTCGGTTCCTTGTGCCTCGCTCCAAGGATACGGCTGGATCGGGGTTGGAGAGTGGCAGTTTGACGGGTTCGTGCGTGCCCTTGGCTTGCGCTTGCGACCTGTCTGTCTCGGTGTGTCTACTGTGTCCGCTTACGCAGAGGCAGAAGCCGTCCCTGTTCGTAATCCCTGTTCGTGATCACCTTCTCCCCCCCCTACACTTCTAGCGCCCAGAGCCTTGGGGGTGGCTTTGGTGGCTTTGGTCGTGAATAGGATTTAACGCTCGCGAAGTGCAACAGTGGGGGTGTCGTGAAAGTGAAGCGTGTTAGAGGGTGACTGGCCGATTCAGAGCATTGTGCCTGACGGGCTGCCGAGTCGTTGGGGGCTTCAAGGGCTTCAATCCGGAGACCTTGGCACGGTCTGGATGTCGCAGGTCTTTATTATAAGGAGGGCTGGACAGAATATGAGGCCGCCACCTGCAGCGGACGTGTCGACGTTCGAAAGTGGCACCTTTAAGGTCATTTGACCCTACATAAGTTTCTATCACACGACGATGCCCTTCAACCCAGCTATTCAATATGGTACTGACATGCTGGCAGAACGCGTTATCCGCAAGCGCAATTTCCGGTGGTGGTCAAAGTTCAACTATATCACCTCGGCAGCGGTGGACAGCGGGACAATTATCAGTGTGCTACTGATATTTTTGTCGCTGCAGATTAATGGGCAGAGTCAGCTGAATTGGTGGGGGAACCAGTGGTTTTCGAACAGTACGTTTGGGCCTTGTTTTTGTTGCTTGTGGGGTGGTAAACACGCGTGCTGACTAGTGGCTGTAGCGCTGGATCAGATAGCAATGGACAGCGAGTCGTTCGCACTACGGGACACGCCACCTGAGGGGTTTGCGCCATCTCCCAAGGAGCGGTTAGGACATTAAAGGGTTCGGTGTAGCAGATATAGCGGACGATGATCTGTGACCAGATTACTGTACACTCATTGCGTATTTTTTTTCTTGTTATTTGTGTGGAATTCATTATTTGTGGGGCTGGGGAACAAAGAGACATGTGGCGGCCGGAAGATTTATTTTCAGGTCAGGAACGTAAGTTGTGAGAATGATGTTGCCTGAAAAGTGAAGGACAGTGAAGGACAGTAGCTGCTGACTTTGTGCCTGGATGCACACTCCTCGGTGGACACACTCGGTGGAACAACCCCGGTATTTTTGTTCTCACTCTGTTCTGGCTCCTGCCGCGCTCTACCACCCTCCTTCCCTCCTCGGTCTCTCCCTGTCACCGCGACGACGCACCTAGCCCAGCCTCATACACCGACACCCAACACAGCAAGGCGGGAGTTGTCTTTGAGCTGACACCCTCCCACCGATAATCCCGGCCAGCGACCCACAACGCTCGACCGGCGACGGCAAAACCCCATAGAGCGTTCGGCAGACGTCCTACCCAGACGCTGAGATCCCCGACCAGCACCCGGACGGACAGAACGCAGGGGAATCTACATCCTTGGCGTCTTATTTTCAGCAGTGCGCTTGCCCGTGACCACCAACCTCGCTCCGGAACATGTCTGGGCGACCCACAACGAGTACATCGTCACGCCCCTATACCGCCAACCAAGATGGGCGGCCGATGACAGGCTGGTCAGAGTCGGACGCGCCCTCGACATCGCACGGTCCAACGAGCTATGCTTATCCGGCTCACTATTATCAGCAGCAGCAGCAACAGCAACAACATATGCTACAGCAGCCCCCTTTGTATGCCCAGCAGGAGGAGAGCTACGATGACGACGACGACGACGACGACGAGGAGTCCGACGACGGGGACGTTTTTGCCTACGGGCCCCCGTCGACAGCAGACCAACCCCCGCAACCACACCAAATGCACTATTCACAGCAGCAGCAGCAGCAGCAGCAACACATGTCCCAGCACGAGGATTTGTCTGCCGCACAGCTACACAATCTCGTAGCAGCCGCTGGCCTCTCAACCTCGGCTCCACCGCCGCCCTCTGGCCTCTCGTCGATACCTGAATTCCCAACTGCACCAAATTCACATGAGTCCCATGCACATGAGTCTCACAACTACCACCAACACCTGCCCGAAACCGCCTCCTCTTATGAATACGAGCCAGGTCCAAATTCCTACTCGATGCGTCCCATCCCCGTCAGCCCAGGCATACTCGATACACAGCACACCCCTGCTCTTGATTCTATCACCTACTCCAATAGTACCGCCCGTGAGCCCGTTCAAGTCGCTCTGCCCGCCACTGCGAACTCATACGACTCCTCTGTCGTCTCTCCAGCGCCCCTCAAACGCGTCCCCTCCGACCCCAATACGTCTGCCCTCGACCTAGGCTCCCAGACCCTCACCATGTCCTACAAGCTCAACGACGTTGACCCAGAGGAAGACGAAGAGGACTCGCCCTACGCCGAAGTCCGTGCGAGCGTGAGCAACATGGACGACCCAGAAATGCCCACCACGACCTTCCGGATGTGGTTCCTCGGCCTCATATTAGTCCTCCTAGGGTCCTGCGTAAACACGTTTTTCAACTTCCGCTACCCGGCACCATCCCTCCTGCCTTCCATCGTGCTCCTCATCGCATACCCGCTGGGAAAGGCACTCGCGTACACCCTCCCCCTCCGTGTCTGGGTGCTGCCCCGGATCCTCGGCGGCGGGACGTTTACCCTCAACCCAGGGCCCTTCAACGTCAAGGAGCATGTGTTGATCTACATGATGGCCAACGTCGCCATCTCCCCAGCGTACGTGATGAATACCATCGTCGTCGCGGACCTGTACTACGGCCTCGATTTCGGCCCTGGGTTCGAGATCCTCCTCGTCCTCGCCACCACCCTCACCGGCTTCGGCCTCGCGGGCGTCTGCCGCAAGTTCTTGGTCAAGCCCGCGAGCATGGTCTGGCCGCAGAACCTCGTCAGCTGCACGTTGCTCAACACGCTCCACGCAGAGGACGACGGAGATCAGAGGACGGGCATCAGCCGCTATCGGTTCTTTTTGTACGCCATGATAGGAGCCTTTTTCTGGTCGTTTTTTCCGGGCTTTTTGTTCGTCGGCTTGTCATATTTCTCGTGGGTGTGCTGGATGGCGCCGAGTGCGTACCTTTATTTCTCTCTAATTTGGGAATGGAGCGACTAACAAACGCGTCACGTCGCAGAAAACATCGTCGTCAACCAGCTCTTTGGGACTGTGTCTGGCCTCGGCATGGGGTTCCTCACCTTTGACTGGAGTCTGATCGCCTACATCGGTTCGCCGCTTATGGTCCCGTGGTGGGCTGAAGTACACGTCTTTGCGGGCTTCGTGCTGGTGTATTGGATTGTACTACCGATCCTCTATTATACCAACGTAAGCTTTCTCTCCCTGTCCTCCCCCGCGTGGCGCAGTCCTGACAAATAGCACCCACCACAGACCTGGAACCTTGCGTATATGCCTATAGGTGGGCGAAGCGTGTACGACCGTTTCGGCCGCCCGTACAATGTCACAAGAATTCTCGACTCTGCGGGCAACCGATTCGACCTCGGCAAGTACGAGGCTTACAGCGCGCTGTACCTCCCCGGTCCTTTCGCGATGGTCTACCTGCTCGCGTTTACGCTGTCGACAGCGCTGATCGTCCATACGGGTTTATACCACGCGCGCACATTGTACAACGGCATTAAGCGCGTGCAGATCGAGGAAGATGACGTGCACGCCAAGCTGATGCGGGCATACCCTGAGGTCCCCGATAGTTGGTACGCGAGCATTTGCCTGCTGTTCTTCATGGCGGCCATTGTCACCGTTGAAGTCTGGCCGACGGACATGCCCGTGTGGGCACTCGCGCTCTCCGTGCTCCTCCCCGCGATCTACTTGCTACCTTGCGGATTTATCTATGCGGTCACGGGCCAGCCTACGAGCATCAACCTTCTTGCGCAGATTATACCGGGGGTGCTGTTGAATGGACGTCCGTTGGCAAACATGGTGCGTCCTACCTTCCTATCACCACCATTTTTGTATTTGAAAAGGGTGGAAGATGACTGATAAGCTAATGAAAATACAATCTCTACGTGTTTGCGCTCTCCAGATCTTCAAAGGCTACGCTATCCAGACTCAGGCTTCGGCGCTCTTCTTTACCCAGGACCTCAAGCTGGGCCACTATATCAAGGTCCCTCCCCGTGCATCGTTCATGGCCCAGTCTGTCGCCACGCTCCTCTCCGGGTTTATACAAGTCGCCGTGAAAGAAGCGCTGTTCACGAGCGTGACGGATATTTGCAAGGATGGCCAGAAGAGCATGCTGACCTGTCCGCACAATCGCGTGTTCTTCAGCGCGAGTGCTATCTGGTATGTTCTTCTTTCTTCCTTGACCGTTCGGAGCTGATGGTTGTGGTGTTTGTAGGGGCCTGATCGGGCCCACGCGACAATTCGGGCCGGAAACGATATATCACGGTCATCTCTGGGCGTTGCTTGTCGGCGCGTTCCTCCCCCTACCATTCTGGTGGTGGCAGCGTCGGTTCCCAAATACGCGGCTCAAGTATATTAACGTCCCTGTGCTCTTGAATGGCCCGACGCAAATTCCTCCCGCTACCGGCATTAACTATTCTAGTTGGTTCTTAGTTGGGTTTATCTTCCGTGAGTGTCCTTCCTGTTCCTCCTCTTTGGCTTGGGGAACTCACGGTCCGCACAGAGTATCTCGTTCGCAAGCGTAATTTCCGGTGGTGGTCCAAGTTCAACTACATCCTCAGTTCAGCGCTCGACTCAGGGACAATACTTTCCCTCCTCTTTATCTTCCTCACCCTTCAGTTACCCAAGAACAATACAATTTCCTCCTCCCTCGCTTGGTGGGGGAATACCGCTCCATATTCGAGTACGTTTCTTCAAAGTAGCTGGTTGTCCGATAACTGACCCGAATGGTGTCGACAGCTCTGGACGGGTCTAAACAACCGCCTGCATTGATACCACTAGGGCCGGGCGAGTTCTTTGACGATCCTCCGGGACAATGATCTATGGACCCCTACGCGCATTCTCCCCTATCCTCAACTCAAGTACTTTCCACCCCTATTCACGGCCTCTTGAAATGCGGAGCCCATTGTATCACGAGTCATCCGAGTCATTTACAGCATTGTGTTGGTTCGAACCCCCCTTCCCCTCCCCCCCATACCCTACCGTTGTGCTATAATGTCGCCCTTTGCGGCACCGTCGTGTCCCGTTCGTCTATCTGTCTCAATCTCAACGCAAATTAGATGTGTGCCTGATGCCCTTCCCCTGGCTGCGTATGGACACTCCGTGTGTGCTCCCGAAGAGCGGAGGTGAGCCGCACGGACAGTCACGGACTCCCCGGATCTTGTCTGTCTCTCATCGCCTGCGCTGCATCATGATTCGACGTGCGCTGCAGATAGCAGCCCTTCACAGACACCCAACGAGGCAGGCCAACAGCCAACAGATGGCAGACAGGCAGACAGGCAGACAGGCAGAATTCGCGCCACACTCACACTCGCACTCACACTCTCTGACAGTCGAGCATGCTTACTGTATACCCGCTGCTCCCGTTCAGGTCAGCAGCTCTTAATCACCGCCTCC
>Ga0307513_10003539_pt1 | contig 21142 bp, 19 predicted proteins | sample 15_EM_MG_FD_202174 | JGI IMG/M metagenome (GOLD analysis project Ga0307513, IMG submission 202174) | Populus trichocarpa ectomycorrhiza microbial communities from riparian zone in the Pacific Northwest, United States - 15_EM | ecosystem: Host-associated > Plants > Roots > Unclassified | place...
CCATGAGCGCGAGGTGTTCCAGCGCGTCGATGCCGGCCAGACCGAACAGCTCGTGAAGGTTGTCGTGGGTCGCACGGTTGAGCTGGTCGTGCTCGTACAGCAGGGAGTACATGAAGGTGATCCGGTGGCAGACGGCGCCGCGGCATTCTTCTTCATCCGGGTCGGGGAAGAGGTCGAGGAAGCGGTCGTAGAGCCGGCCTGTCCATCCGGTGGTGCGGTCGGCGTAGGCGGTCAGCGAGTCGACTCCGAGGGCGTCGAGCAGGCTTGGCGTGTACAGGGCCGATTTCAGGCGGGTCATCGCAGGGGTGACCATGTGGGTGGCCACCTGGGACGCGACGATGGAGCGGACACCCTCCAGCCCGGCCAGCATCGACATGAAGAAGGTCGTCGAACCGAAACAGTGCACGATGGCCTGGACACTCGCACAGCCGGTGACACCACGGATGGTGGCGATCGCCGCGGGATAGTCGTAGCGGGCCACGTCGTCGCCGCTGTACCGGTTCGCGGCTGCCGGCAGATCGATGCTGGAGCGGTAGTCGAGCAGCCAGATGTCGTAGCCGTGCGCGAAAAGGAACTCCACCAGGTTGGTGTCGATGGTGTCGGTGGAGAAGATCTTGCTGGACACGCCGAGCCCGTGGGACAGCATGACCGGGCCTTTGTCGCCGCCCTGGTAGCGGGTCAGCAGCAGCCGCTGACCGTCCGATGTGGAGAATGGGTACATCCGCGGTGCGCTGGTGCGCAGCGGCCGCTTCTTGCGGGCGGGGGCTGTGGTGTCGAACCTGTGCAGCGGCGCGGCGATCCCGCCGTAGGTGTCGAAGAGCCGGCCGGCGAAGAACTGGCCGAAGCGGGCGGTCGCGGCCAGCCGCTCGCCTGTGTCCGCGGCGTTCGTGGCGTTGATCGTGCCGAGCTGGGTGACCAGGTCCTCCGGCGTGATGCGCAGGATCCCGGCGGCCACCACCGCCCCGTCCGTCTCGGGCTCGTGCGCTGCCTCCTGGATGGTGACCGACAGCGTCGTGGTGTCCGCCCACGCGTCCAAACCGGGGTCGGCACTGATGTTCTTGTAGCCGGACAGTCGGTATCGCCGGCCGTCGCGGGCGACCAGCGGCATCTCGTACTCCATCCGGCGGGCGGTCGCCGTCCGCGGATCGTCGAGGAGCAGGTTGAACGTTCCGCCGACCACGGTCATCGGGTCGGGGTGGATGACCGGCGCGTGGACGGTGCCGAACAGGTGGGCGGCATGGTCCGGCTCGGCCACGAAGCGGTCGAGGTCGTCGACCGCCACGGTCACGACGAACAAGCACGTCGTGCCGGCCATCTCGCCCCGCGTACCGGCCTCGACCGGGTCACCGGTGACCTCGGTTGATATGAAACCGCGCATCGTCTCGGTGAACTCGATACCGACGGGACGCCTCGTGACGGGCGGCGGCGCCGGCTGCGCGGGCGGGGCGTAGTCGATCAGCCAGCCACGGTCCGCGGCGATCAGCCGGACGCACCGTTCGGCCAGTGCGGAGATGGTCAGCAGCGGATTGACGCCCAGCGGCCGGGGAACCACCGCCCCGTCACAGACATAGAGACCGTCGTACACGCCGGTGCCGGCCGGCCCCGAGAACACCTGGCCCTTGTGGTTGACGACGCCGTGCTCGGCGTCCTCGCCCATCGCACACCCGCCCAGCGGATGCACGGTGATCAGCCGCCGCCCCCACTCCTGCTGCCAGATCGGGTTCGCCACATACGTGCCGCCCAGCGGCTCGGTGATGGCGGCGAGAACCTTGTCCACCTCGGCGAACAGTTCGGCGTCGCCGACCCCGGGCCACCGCACCCGCAGCCGGTCGTCGTCCAGCGCCAGCCGGCCGTCGCCGGCGTCGTTCGCCATCACCAGGTACGTCTGCGTGTTGTGCAGGGCGCCGTGGTACGGGCCCCGGACCAGGCTGTCCAGCCTCCGGGCCGACTCCCGCACCGCGTCGGCCACACCCCGGTCGGAGTCGACGCCGAACCGGTGCCCGGCGGCGGCCATCGCCGAGGGCAGCAGATCGCCCAGCGCGCCGGGAATGACGCCATCCTGGACTACCAGTCCGCGCTCGGCGTCGGGATGCTCGCGCAGGTCGATGACGGACGTGATGCACGGGCCCACCGGGTCGAGCTCACCCGCCGGCACCTGCCCCCACCCGATGCCGCCGATCTCCTGATCGCAGTTGTAGCTGAAGGCCATCACGTCACCGTTTCCGGTGAAACGGGTGCCCAGGGCGGCCGACACGGGCAGCCCCCGGGCCTGGGACCGCAGGAGGATCTCGGTGGAGCCGAGGGTGCCGGCGGCCAGGACGACCAGGCCCGCCCGCACCACCATCTCCGGGGCGCCGAAGGACTCCCGTCCGGTGTCCAGCGGCTGGTAGTACACCAGCCAGTCACCGTCGCGGTGCTCCAACCACCTGACGCCGACCTCGGTGAACACGGCGGCCCCGTGCCGGTGCGCGTCCGGCAGGTAGTTCATCAGGACGGTGTTCTTCGACCCACGGTTGCACCCGGCGACGCAGTCCCCGCACATCGAGCAGGCCGGCTGGGCGACGCCGGCGGCGTTGACCCGATCGGTGAACGTGACGTTGATCGGTACCCGGTAGAAGCTCCCGCCCGAACTGGCCGCGGAGGCGGCCATGGCCGCCAGCTTCGGGATCCCGGCGAGGTGCTCCGGCAACGGCGTCGGCTGAAGCATCTCGTCAGCCCGGGTGTACCCCTCCTCGACCAGCGTGTCCAGATCGGCTCGTACCCCCAGCGGCCAGCGCGGGTCGTCGAAGAGCCGGGGGTCCGGCCGCAGCGCCACACCGGCGTTCACCAAGGAGGTCCCGCCGAGGCCGCAGCCGACGAACACGTTGATGTCGTCGTTGACCCGCAGGTCATACAGCCCGGTACGCGGGCCGACATGACAGTCGGGCAGATCCACCTGGAACGTGCCCTTGGCCTCGGTGACGGTGTCGGGATACTCGCCGGGGCGGATCTCCTTGCCCCGCTCCAGCAGGCAGACCTCCCGGCCGGCTCGGGCCAGTCGGGAGGCGGCGATCGCGCCCCCGTAGCCCGACCCGACGACGACCACCTCGTATCGGTCCCGAAGCTCCGCGAGCGGGCTGGACAGCTGGCTGATCATGATGAACCTCCTTGGGCGTCGGGCGTCACCGCTGACCCCGTGACGCCATCCCCCGTATCGCTGTCCATCCCGGCTCCCGAGCCGGTCGCACCAAACCCGGCTGGTTCCGGCGCTGCCCACGAGCTCAGCGTGACCGCCGGCTCGATGAGCTCGTACCGCAGCGGGTCGTCCGGCGCGGGAACCAGTCGCGGCCCGTCCGGAGTTGGCGCCTCGCGCCACCGGCGGACGGATCGCCTGATCCCGACCGGATAGATTACAAGTGATCCGTCGGTGCGGATCCGCAGCCGCAGGAAGCCCTTGTAGTCCTCAATCGACTGGGCGGCGAACAGCTCGTTCTCATTGACTCGGCGCCGCGCGACGAGCAGGAACCAGGCGGCCAGCAGGACCGAGGCGAGCACGCTACCGACCGCCGCGGCGGCCCCCACCGCCAGCACCCGCAGCGGCAACGCCCAATGGTCCACGACGCGTGCGAAGGCCGTCACCATGGCGATGGCCGGCAGCACCTGAAGGGCGGCGAGGCCAGCCCCGTACCGCTGTCGCCGCCAACGCCCGGGCGGCTTGGCCTCGGTCAGTCCGACGCAGCCGGCAGCGGTGATCGCGAGCAGGATGACAACCCACAACCACGCGCCGGTCAACGCCGCGGTGGCGAGCAACCCGTACAGCCCGCCCAGTACGAACAGCAGCTTCCAGTTCCGCACCGGCAGCCGCCACAGCACGTGTCGGGCCTCGCGGCAGGAGTCCTCGCGCGACGGCCACGTCTCGCCCTCCCGGACATACGTGTCAGGCTCTTCGTCAGCGGCGTCGTCGACATCTGGGCTGAACACGCCGGCCGGGCAGCTGATCCGCTCCTGAATCCGGTGCGTCCCGGACATGTACGCACCACCCATGCCGGCGGTTACGAGTATTGGCTCCGCGCCGCCTTCCCGCTGGTAACGGGAGTAATGGTGCTTGTCACCGGACAACATCAACCGAACCTGTGCGGCCTTGGCACCCAGGCTGCACCGAAGGAAATGTGAAAGTCGAGCCATCGAGCTGCCGGACGCGGGGTACCAGCTCGGGACCGCCGTACAGACAATGATCGACGCGCCTTCTTCGATATGGGCGGCGATCTGTCGGAAATATTCCAGCTGCGGTTCGTCGATATATGTGTCGAGCTGAATGTCGATCGCCAGCAGCCACCACTGCCGGGGCATTCGCAGCGCGAAATAGGAGCGCTTCTGCCGGGTGCGCCAGTCGCCGATGTCCCCTTCCTGGGAAAAGATACGCAGGAAAGCGGTCAGCCCGTCATACCAGTCGTGGTTTCCTGGAATCGCGTACAGCCAGGGCCGGTCAGTTTGTCCGTCGGCGTTGTCCGGGGCAGGGCACGCCGCAGCGTAGGGCCTCGTGGTGCGTCGTTCATACGCCTCGGTGCTGGCGTACGGGTACACCTGGTCGCCACCCATGATCAGCACCTGACCCCGGCGCAGCGTCTCGCCGCCGTCCGGCAGCGCCACGTCACCGGCGAGCAAACTGGCCACCGAGTAGGTCGCGTTGAACCCGTCGCCGATATCGCTGACGTAGTCGAACCAGAAATCGCCGTCGCCGCTATGCTGAAAATAGGACTGCTCGAACAGCTGACCTTGCTGCATCTCTCGCCGGTCGGCGTATTGGCCGAAGGTGTGTGCCAAGGTCGCCATGACCCCGGTGCGGAGCAAGGCGGACGGCGAGAGCCAACGCACGGGTCTCAACCTGAGCAATTTTTTGTCTTCTGTCATTTCCTCGCCCGTGCCCCGTGTCGTTACACGGTCAGACTAGAGGAACCTCCACCGTGCCACCTGAAATCCTCTTTCGCCACGCCGATAAGAGACCCGAAAGGGTAAGCCGCCGAATAGTCAGAACGAATCACCCGAAACCCACGGCCTAGATGCCGGCTCTGGTGCCTATCAGGCGGCGGAGGGTTACCGGGTCGCCGAAGAGCTGGCGGTTTGTTGTCGCGCGCTTGAAGTAGCGGTGGGCGTCGTGCTCCCAGGTGAAGCCGATGCCGCCGTGCAGCTGGATCGACTGGGCGGTCACCGCGTAGGCGGCCTCCGTCGCGACCACCTTGGCGAGCGGGGCGGCGACCGGCAGCTCGTCCGGGTCGGCGCGTAGGGCGTACCAGACCGCGGAGGTCGCGGCCTCGACGCGGACCGCGAGGTCGGCGATCCGGTGGCGGAGGGCCTGGAAGCTGGCCAGTGAGACGCCGAACTGGGTCCGGGTGTTCAGGTAGGCGGCCGTCGCCTCCAGGCTTGCGCGGGCTACGCCCAGCGACTCGGCGGCGAGCGCGAGCAGGTGCAGGTCGACCGCGCGGGCGGCGGCTCGCTCGTCGCCTACTCTCAACGCCCGCACGCCGTCGAAGGCGACACGGGCCTGAGGGCGGGTCTGGTCCAGTGTGGAGTGGGCGGTGCGGTTGGTGTCCTCGGCGCGGACCAGGAAGAGGCCGGCGTCGGCGACGACCGCGAACAGGTCAGCGCCAGCGCCGTCCAGGACGTACTCCTTGACGCCGTCGAGCCGCCAGCCGTCCGCGGTCTCCCGGGCGGTCGTGGTGAGGGCGTCGAGGCGCCGGGCGGTGCCGGGCTCCGCGACGGCGAGGGTGGCGACCGTGGTGCCGTCGGCGATGCCGGGCAGGACGTCCGCCGCGGCGTCGCCGAGGGCCGCGGCGGTGGCGACGGTGGGCAGGTACGGGGCGGCAAGCAGTACTCGGCCGGTCTCCTCCAGCGCGATGCCGACCTCGGCGAGGGTGGCGCCGAAGCCGCCGTGGCGCTCGTCGACCGCGAGCGCCGTAAGGCCCAGCTCGCCGGTCAACCTCGCCCACACATCCTCGCCACGCCGGCTGAGGAACGCCCGTACCGTGTCGCGGAGCTGCTGCTGCTCCTCGGTGTACGTCATCGCCGCCCCACCTTGCCCAGCAGCGCGTCGGCGATGATGCCACGCTGGATCTCGTTGGAGCCGCCGTAGATGGTGTCGGCGCGGGTGAAGAGGAAGAGGCGCTGGGCGTCGGAGAGCTCGTACGGCTCGCCCTCGGTGAGCATCGCCCCGGGCTCGTCGACGGCCAGCTCGCCGAGGTGCTGGTGCCAATCGGCCCAGAGCAGCTTGGCGATCGAGGCGGTCGCACCGGAGCTTGCGCCCATCGTGCGCAGCGCGTGGTACCGCAGCACCCGCAGGCCGATCCAGGCGTCGACGAGACGGTCGTAATGGACCGGGTCGTCCAGCCGCCCGTCCGCGCGCGCCGCGGCGATCACCGCGTCCAGCTCGCGGGCGAAGCCGACCTGCTGTCCCAGCGTGGCGACGCCGCGTTCGAAGCCGAGGGTGGCGAGCGCGGCCCGCCAGCCGTCGCCCGGCTCACCGACGATGTTCTCCGCCGCGGTCACCGCGCCGTCGAAGAACACCTCGTTGAACTCGGAGGTGCCGGTGAGCTGCACGATCGGCCGTACCTCGATGCCGGGCTGGTCCATCGGCACCAGCAGGTACGACAGGCCTCGATGGCGGGGCGCGTCGGGATCGGTGCGGCAGAGCACGAAGCACCACTGCGCGAGGTGCGCCAGCGACGTCCACACCTTCTGCCCGGTGATCCGCCACTTGTCGCCCTCGCGAACCGCGGTGGTGCGCACGGAGGCGAGGTCCGAGCCGGCCTCGGGCTCGGAGTAGCCCTGGCACCACAGCTCCTCGGCGCGCGCGATCGGCGGCAGGAAGCGGCGTTTCTGCTCCGGCGTGCCGTACGCGATCAGGGTCGGTGCGAGCAGGTACTCCCCGATGTGGCTGAGCCGCCCGGGGCCGCCGGCCCGCGCGTACTCCTCGAAGAAGACGACCTGGCGGGCGATGTCGGCGCCCTTCCCACCTACCTCGACCGGCCAGCCCAGCCCGATCCACCCGGCCGCGCCGAGCTCCCGCTCCCAGGCGATCCGCAGGTCGGTCCGCTCGTGCTCCCGGCCCGGGCCGCCGGCGCCGACCAGCGGCGCGAACTGACCGGTCAGATGGTCGGCCAGCCAGTCCCGCACCTCGGCGCGGAAGGCCTCCAGGTCGTGGTCCACGTCAGGCTCCGTAGACCGGTGCCGGCTTCGGCGCCGCCGCGAGGAGGTCGCGCATCACCGGGCCCAGCTCCTCGGGCCGCCAGCGGCGTCCACTGTCGACGGTCTCGCCGTGCTGCCAGCCGTCGGCGACGCTGACCGAGCCGCCGGAGGCCTCGAAGACCCGCCCGGTGACGCCGGCCGAGTCGGTGCTGCCCAGCCAGACGACGAGCGGGGAGACGTTCTCCGGGGCCATCGCGTCGAAGCCGCCCTCCGGCGCGCGCATGTCGTCGGCGAAGACCTCCTGGGTCATCGCGGTACGTGCGGACGGGGCGATCGCGTTGACCAGGACGCCGTACCGGGCGAGCTCGACCGCGGCCACCACCGTCATCGCCGCGATGCCGGCCTTGGCGGCCACGTAGTTGATCTGGCCGACGCTGCCCATGAGACCGGCGCCGGAGCTCGTGTTGACGATGCGGGCGTCGGCCGGCTCGCCCGCCTTGGCCCGATCCCGCCAGTAGGCGGCGGCGTGCCGCATCGGCGCCACGTGCCCCTTGAGGTCGACCCGCAGCGCCTCGTCCCACTCCGCCTCGGTGAGGCTGACGAGCATCCGGTCGCGGACCAGGCCGGCGTTGTTGACCAGCACGTCGAGCCGCCCGTATGTGTCGACGGCGGTCTTGACGAGCGCTTCCGCGTAGGCCCAGTCGGCCACGTCGCCGGCACTGCTCACCGCCTCGCCGCCAGCGGCGCGGATCTCCTCGGTCACCTTCTCCGCACCGGCGCCGACATCGTTCACCACGACCTGGGCGCCGGCCGCCGCGAAGGCGAGCGCGTGCGCCCGCCCCAGCCCCTGCCCCGCGCCGGTGACGACGACGACCCGCCCCTCGCAGAAACTCATTGCGCTGCCTTCTTCATCGAGCGGGCGTCGTGGCCCGCTAGGGAGTCCTTGCCGACCTCGGCGTTGTGCGCGTGTGCCAGGTGGTGCAGCCCGAAGACCGAGTCCATCCCGGCGCGCAGCCCCATCAGGTCTTCCGCCTGGTTGACCGCCTTCTTGGTCAGGGCGAGCCCGAAGCGGGGCATCGCCGCGATCCGGCCGGCGATGTCCATCGTGGACCGCTCCAGCTCGTCGGCCGGCACGACGCGGTTCACCATGCCCAGCTCCAGCGCCCGGCGGGCGTCGACGCGCTCGCCCAGGAAGAGGAACTCCTTGGCGAAGCGGGGACCCATCACCCACGGGTGCGCGAAGTACTCGACGCCGGGGATCCCCATCCGCACCACCGGGTCGGCGAAGAACGCGCCCTCGGCGGCGACGACCAGGTCGCAGCACCAGGCGAGCATCAGGCCACCGGCGACGCACGCGCCCCGGACCATCGCGATCGTCGGCTTTGGCAGCTCCCGCCAGCGCCGGCACATGCCGAGGTAGACCTCGGACTCGCGGGCGTACCGGCTTTCGCCGCCCTCCTTGCCGACGTGGTCCCACCAGAGTGAGGCGCGCCGCTCGAAGGTGGTGTCGACGTCCCGCTCGGGGGTGCCGATGTCGTGCCCGGCCGAGAAGTGCTCACCCGCCCCGGTCAGCACGATCACCTTCACCGCGTCGTCCTCGGCGGCCCGGTAGAACGCGGCGTCGAGCGCGTACGTCATCGCGGAGTTCTGCGCGTTGCGGTAGCGGGGGCGGTTCATCGTCACCACCGCGACGCCGTCCTCCACTTTGTACAGAACTATTTCGTCGCTCATGCGGCTGCCCCTTTCAGGTCGAGGGCCTCGGCCAGGCGGGCGAGGTGGGCGTCGGTGTCGCAGGTGGCCGCGACCGCCCAGGCCCGCTTGGCGTACAGGTGCAGGTCGTACTCGACGGTGTAGCCGATCGCGCCGTGGCACTGGATCGCGGTGCGCGCGACGCGTCCGGCCGCCTCGGTGGCCAGCAGTACGGCGGCGGAGACGTCCCGGCCCCGCTCCGGGCGGCGTCCGGCCAGCGCCCAGGCGGCCGCGTGCACCGCCGGGGCGGCGAACTCCAGCTGTACGAGGGCGTCGGCGAGGTGGTGCTTGACCGCCTGGAAGCTGCCGACCGGTACGCCGAACTGCTTGCGCTCGCGGACGTAGGCGACGGTCATGTCGAGCATCCGCCGCCCGAGCCCGACGAGCTGCGCGGCGTTGCCGAGCGCGAGCCGGTCGGCGGCGAGCCCCACCCGCACGGGGTCGTCGATCAGCGGCGGGCCGGTCGGCTTCGGCACCCGGATAGCCGCGCGCGAGCCGTCCACGGTGGGCACATCGACACCTTGGGGAGCGGACAGCCAGGCCGCACCGCCGTCAAGGTGGAGCACGTGCGAGGCGCGGCGGCCGTAGGGGACGAGCCCGTCCGCGCTGGCCACCGCGACGCGTGTGGGTCCTTCCAAGCCGAGCAGCGGGGCGGCGACCGCCACCGTCTCCACGACAGGGAGGGGCACCGCCGCGTAGCCGATCTCCTCGAAGACGGGCACCAGGTCGACCTCGTCGAGGCCCAGCCCGGCGGTCGCGTCCGGCAACCCCAGCTCGACCAGGCTGGTCCACAGTGACTCCACGGTGGACTCGTCGCCGCCGGGCCAGGCCGCGCGCACCACGGCGGGCGGGCAGGCGCGGGTCAGCAGGTCGCGTACCGCCTCGCGGAACGCCACCTGGTCGGCCGTCCACCCGAACCGCATCTCAGGCTCCTCCGCGCGGCAGGCCGAGCACCCGCTCGGCGACGACGGTGCGCTGGATCTCGTTGGTGCCGGCGTAGATCGGCCCGGAGAGCGAGAAGAGGAAGCCCCGGCTCCACGCCGTGTCCAGTTCCGCCGAAGGCCCGAGGATGTCCAGTGCCGCCTCGTGGATGTCGACGTCCAGTTCGGACCAGAAGAGCTTGTTCATGCTGGAGCGGGCGCCCGGGGGGACGCCGTCGAGCAGGGCGTCGACGTCCCGCAGCGTGTAGAGCTGGTACGCCCGAGCACCCAGCCAGGCGCGCACGGCGCGTTCACGCTGCCTTTCGGACGGCGCCTGGGCTCGGGCCAGCGCGAGCAGGCGGTCGGCGGCGGCCAGGAAGCGGCCGGGCGAGCGGAGCGTGAGCCCGCGTTCGGAGCCGGTGGTGGCCATCGCGACCCGCCAGCCCTCCCCCACGCCGCCGAGCACGTCGGCGTCGGGCACGAAGACGTCGGAGAACCACACCTCGGCGAAGCCCTCGTCGCCGTCGAGCCGCCCGAATCCGCGTACGGTCACGCCGGGCGCGTCGAGCGGGACGAGGAAGTAGGTCAGGCCCCGGTGCCGGGCGGCCGCCGGGTCGGTGCGGAAGAGCCCGAAGACGTGGGTACAGAAGGCGCCGCGGGTGGTCCAGGTCTTCTGGCCGGAGAGGCGCCAGCCGCCGGCCTCCTCGTCACGTACCGCCGTGCTGCGGATGCCGGCGAGGTCGCTGCCCGCCTCCGGCTCCGACCAACCCTGGCACCACAGGTCCTCGGCCGCCGCCATCCGGGGCAGCAGCTGGTCGCGCTGGGCCTCGGTGCCGAACTCGAACAGCGTCGGGGCGAGCAGGAAGATGCCGTTCTGGGTGACCCGCTGCGGCGCGCCGGCCGCGTAGTACTCCTCCTCGAAGATCAGCCACTCCCAGAGCGAGGCGTCCCGCCCGCCGTACCGCTCGGGCCAGGAGACGACCGACCACCGTGCCTCGTGCAGCCGGCGTTCCCACTCGACGTGCCGGGCGAAGCCCTCCCGGGTGTCGCCGGAGGGCAGCGGCTCGGCCGGCACGTTGGCGCGCAGCCACGCGCGGGCCTCGGCGCGGAACTCGGCCTCGCTCCCGGTGTCGGTCAGGTCGGTGGTCACTTGCCGAACTCCTGCCGCACCTGGTCGGCCACGCCGGAGAGGTTGAGCTCGAAGGTGAACCCCTGCTCGTACCGGTAGCTGCGCTTGACGTCGACCGGGTCGATACCGTTCAGCGACTCCTTCGCGGCCCGGATGACGACCGGGTCCTTGGCGGCGATCTCCCGGGCCACGCCGAGCGCGGCCTCCCGCAGCTCGTCCCTGGGCACCACCGCGAGCACCGAGCCGTACGCGTGCAGCTCGGCCGCCGTCGCCGTGGCCGAGGTGTAGACCATGGCGCGCATCCGGTGCTGCGGTACCAGCCGGGACAGGTGGGTGGCGGCGCCGAGCGCGCCCCGGTCCACCTCGGGCAGGCCGAAGGTCGCGTCGTCGCTGGCCACGATGATGTCCGCGTTGCCGGCCAGGCCGATGCCGCCGCCGACGCAGTGGCCCTGCACGGCCGCGATCACCGGTACCGGGCAGTCGTACACCGCCGCGAACGCCGCCGCGCAGCCCCGGTTGACACCCACCATCGCGGTGAAGTCGGTGGCCCGGTTGAGCTCCTTGATGTCGACGCCGGCGTTGAACCCGCGCCCCTCGGCCCGCAGCACGACCACCCGTACCTCGGGGTCGGCGCCGGCCGTCTTGAGCGCCTCGGCCAGTGCGAACCAGCCGGCCACCGGCAGCGCGTTCACCGGGGGGTTGTCCATGACGACCTCGGCGACGCCGGCCGAGGTGGATGTGCTGATCATGTGGGTGCTCCCTGGGTGACGAAGGTCGCCCACGCGCGGGCGGCGACCGTCCCGGCCTGGGTGGTGCAGGTCAGCTCCAGGTCCACTCTGGACTCGCCGGTTTCCTCGTACCGGCGCACGACCTCGCCGGCGCAGGAGAGGGTGTCGCCGGGGAAGACCCTCGCGGCGAAGCGGACCCGGAACCGGCGGACCGCGTCGGCGCCGAGCCAGCCGGTGGCCCAGCTCGCCATCAGGCCGGCCTGGAGCATGCCGAGCGCCAGCGGTGCGGGCATGCCGGCCGCGCGGGCAAACGGCTCGTCGTGGTGGATCGGGTTGAAGTCGCCGGAGGCGCCCTGGTAGCGCACCAGGTCGGTGCGGGTGAGCGGGCCGACGACGAGCGGGGGCGGCGGCGTCACGACGTCTCCACCCCGGTCTGCCTGGCCTCAGCGACAAGCCGCCCGGACATGTCGCGGAACTCGGTGACCATGATGACGAACGTCAGTGTGCCGCCGCCCCGGCTCTGCTTGGTGTAGATCTCGGTGATCTTTGACTGAGCGGTCAGCCGGTCGCCGGCACGCGGCGGCGGCCCGTGGAATACGTATTCTTGCTCGGCGTGCAGGCCGCGCGACTGGTCCATGGCGACCCGCTCCCACGGGTCGCAGTCGCCGTGCTGCCAGAAGAACGCGGTGGTCAGGAACGTCGGCGGGATCACCCCGTCCGCTGGTACGGCGGAGAAGACGGCCCGGGCGAACTCGCGTACCTTCCCGCGCTCGATCTCCATCTCGAACGGCGCGCCGGTGGCGCCCAGGGCCTGCGTGTCGACCATCAGGACCTCCCCGTCACGGATGCTGGCTGCTCACCGAGATGACCTCGCCGACCAGGTACGAGGCGAGGTCGCTGGCGAGGAAGACGATGACGTTGGCGACCTCGTCCGGCTCGGCCGCCCGGCCGAACGCCTCGCGGTCGGTGAGCGTGGCGAGCAGCTCCTCGGTGGTCACCTTGGCCAGGTGGGGGTGCATGGCGAGGCTCGGTGCGACCGCGTTGATCCGCACGCCCGCCCTCGCCGCCTCCAGCGCTGAGCAGCGGGTCAGCGCCATCACGCCGGCCTTGGCCGCGGCGTAGTGCGCCTGGCCCTCCTGCGCCCGCCAGCCGATCACCGAGGCGTTGTTGACGATCACGCCACTCTCGCGCGGCAGCATGTGCCGCAGCGCCGCCCGCGTGCACCGGAACGTGCCGGTGAGCGTCACGTCCAGCACCGTGCTCCACTGCTCGTCGGTCATCTCCACGACGTTCGCGGTGCCGCCCAGCCCGGCGTTGTTGACCAGCACGTCGAGGTGCCCGTACCGGTCCACGACCGTGTCGACCATCCGCTGCACCTGCTCCTCGACGGTCACGTCGCAGGGCACGGCCAGCGGCTCCTCGCCGGTGACCTCGGCCAGCGCCCGCGCCGCCTCGGCCAGCCGCCGCTCGTGCCGGTCGCTGATCGCCACCCGCGCGCCCTCCTCGGCGCAGCGGCGGGCGGTGGCGAAGCCGATGCCGGTACCGGCGGCCGCGGTGACCAGCACGGTCCGTCCTTTGAGGAGCCCGTGACTCATCCGGCGGCCCTCCGTGAATCGCGCAGCGGGACAGCCCTGTGGACCGGCAACTGTGGACGGTCCGGCTCGGGCGCGGTGAGCGGGACGACCGGGCGGAGCGTGGCCGCGCTGCGGCGGGCGAGCTGCTGGTACACCCGGGTCCCGTTGGCCTTCCAGGCGACCTCGTCGTCGGTCAGTGCCCGGGTGACCGTCGCCGGGTTGCCGACGGCCAGCATGCGCGGCGGCACCTCGAAACCGGCGGGTACGAGTGCGTGCGCGCCGACGAAGGCCTCCGCGCCGACCCGTGCCCCGTCCATGACCACCGCGTTCATGCCGATCAGCGCGCCCCGCCCGACCCGGCAGCCGTGCAGGACCGCCCCGTGCCCCACGTGCCCGTCCTCCTCGACGACCGCCTCGGTGCCGGGGAACGTGTGGAAGACGCAGGAGTCCTGCAGGTTCGAGCCGGGACGCAGCACGAGCCGCCCGAAGTCGCCGCGGAGGCTGGCCAGCGGTCCGACGTAGCAGCCGGCGCCGACGTGCACGTCCCCGATGAGTACGGCCGTCGGGTGCACGAACGCCGCCGGGTCGACGACCGGCACGACGCCGTCGATCTCATACGCCGGCATCGGTACTGTCCCCGGCCAGCTTGGCGACCGCGCCCGCCGCCTGCGCCATGATCCGCTCGATCAGCTCGGCGCAGCTGGGCAGGTCGTCGATCATGCCGACCACCTGCCCGGATGCCATGACGCTCAGGTCGGTGCGACCCTCCACCATGGACGAACGCAGCAGCGCCGGCGTGTTGGCGGCCAGCAGCACCTGGCTGAGCCGCAGCTCGTGCGAGCGCCGCATGGACAGGCCCTCGGTGACCATGTCGCGCCAGCTCATGCCGGTCTGCTTGCGCAGGGCCGCCGCGCTGCCCACCGATCTCGCGAGGCGGCGCGCCCGGCCGGTGCGGGCCAGCCGGTCGACGAACGGGGTACGCAGCAGCCGCTGCGGCACTCCGTCGAGCACGTCCGTCCACACCGTGTCGTTCACGCCCGCGGCCAGGTACGCCTGCTTGACCGGCTCCGGCACGTCGCTGTCGCTGGTCAGCAGGAAGCGGGTACCCATCGCGATGCCGGCCGCCCCGTAGGCGAGCGCGGCCACGAGCCCGCGCCCGTCGAAGTAGCCGCCGGCCGCGATGACCGGGATGTCCACGGCGTCGACGACCTGAGGCAGCAGCAGCGAGGTCGCCACGCCGCCGGTGTGGCCGCCGCCCTCACCGCCCTGCACGACGACGGCGTCGGCACCCCACGCGGCGACCTTCTCGGCGTGCCGCCGGGCGCCGATCGAGGGTACGACGACGACACCCTCCTCCTTCAGCCGCGCGATCAGCTCCGGCTTGGGTGCCAGGGCGAAGGAGGCGACCTTGACGCGCTCCCGGATCAGCAGCTCGACGCGCTGCTTGGCGTCGGTGGCGTCGGCCCGCAGGTTGACCCCGAACGGCTCCGAGGTGCGCTCCTTGACCGCCCGGATCGCCGTCTCCAGCTCGGCGAAGCTCATCGTGGCGCTGCCGATGATCCCGAGTCCGCCGGCGGCCGAGGTCGCGGCGGTCAGGCGGGCGCCGGAGACGTACCCCATGCCGGTCTGGACGATCGGGTAGCGGACACCGAACAGGTCGCAGATGGCGGTGTGCAGGCTCACGACTGCGGCACCTCCCGGGAGCGCAGGTCCTGCGGGTCGATGACCGTGCGGATCAGCTCCAGCTCGCGCGGGGTGGGCAGCCGGGTCTGCGGCACGTCGCCGGCCACCACCAGCTCGAACCCTGTCGCCGAGATCACCTGCTCGACGGTAACGCCCGGGTGGACCGAGGCCAGCCGCATCCGGCGATCCGGCGTGGCGAAGTCGAAGACGCCGAGGTTGCTGACCACTCGGCGGATGTCGTGAAAGCGGCGTGCGGAGGGGCTGGCGGCGGCCGCCCGGTCGTACCCGATGCCGGAGACCATGTCGACCGACTCGACGAAGGCGCGCGGGAGGTGCCGGCCCACCCAGTAGCTGGTGGGGTGGTGGACCGTGTTGCCCGGCGCGCCGCGCACGCCGAGCAGCTGCCTGGTGGGGCGCTCGAAGGGGCCGATGGCCGAGATGTTCGCGTTGCCGTACCGGTCGACCTGGCTGGGGCCCATCATGACGTGCCGGTGCCCGGTGAAGATCAGGTCGAACATCATCCGGTACGGGATCCAGCCCTCGATCACCGGCGGCTTGTCGCCGATCGCCCAGACGCCCTGCACCAGCTGCGCCTCGCCGTCCGACAGCAGCAGGTCCGGCTCGAACGTCGCGCGGGCCAGCCGGGCGCCGATCGCCGGGATCACGCCGAACGGGCTGGCCAGGATCTCGCCGTCGCCGCGCCACACCTCGGCGCAGGCCACCACGCAGACCTCGGCGCGGGTCGGGGCGCTCATCCGCCCACCACCCCGACCGCGGCGCGGTACGCCGGTTCTTCGACCGCGAGGTAGCGCTCGGTGAACTCGGCCCAGGCGGTGGGGTCGGCCGCGGCGCGGGCGTACTCGCGCTGGAACTGCTCGTCCCGCCCGTAGTCCGGGTCGCAGGAGGTGAAGTGCGCCCCGCCGGGTGCCTCGACCACGCCGCTGACCATCCAGCGCTGGACGCGGATCGTCTGTACCGGCGCGGTGGCGGTCAGCTCCTCGGTCGGCACGATCCGCTCGCAGGACAGGTAGGCCCGGTCGGCGGCCATGCAGAAGAGGTCGTCGAAGTACGGGTCGATGCCGAGCACCTGGCCGTTGCCGCCGGCGTCGGCGCGGTTCAGGTGCACCAGCGCGGCGTCGAGGCGCAGTGCGGGCATGGCGACGAATTCCTCCCCGTCCTCGTACGGTGAGCCGACCGTACGCAGCTCCGGGTTGACGCGCATGACGTCGGAGCCGAGGCCGGCGCGGGTGGGCAGGAACGGCAGGCGGCACGCGGCGGCGTAGAGGCCGAGCTGGAGCATCCCCTCGTCGTACTCGCTGACGGCGAGCGTGCCGGCCTCCCGCGCGGCCCGGAAGTGCGGCTCGAGCGCGATGCTGTCCAGCGAGACGAAGCCGTACACCAGGCGGCGGATCTTGCCGGCGGCCAGCAGCAGGCCGACGTCCGGGCCGCCGAAGCTGATCACGGTCAGGTCGGTCAGGTCGGATCGGAGGATCGCCCGAACGAGCGACATCGGTTTGCGCCGAGAGCCCCAGCCTCCGATGCCGATGGTCATCCCGGAGCGCAGCTCCGCGACGACCTGGCTCTCGGTCATGCGCTTGTCTGCCATTGCCGCCTCTCGCTGGTAGGCCGCCAAGATAGCAAGCGCTTGGTTGGTTACGCCATACCTCGCACTATCGCGGGTCGACGCCTCGCGTCGCACCGACCGGGCACCGGGCAGTACACTCCACTGTCCCTATCGATGTAAGCCCCCGACGTGGTAGGTGAGAACGGTGGCGCGTGAGCCCGTGGACCGCCGCGAGCACATCATTGCCAGCTCAGCCAAGCTGTTCGCCCGCAACGGGGTGGCGGCGACGACGGTCCGCCAGATCGCCGACGAGGTCGGCATCCTCTCCGGCAGCCTCTACCACCACTTCGACTCCAAAGAGGCGATCGTCGACGAGGTGGTCTCGTCGTTCCTCAACGACCTGCGCGCGCGGTACGAGAAGATCCTGACCAGTGACCAGGACGCCCGTACGCGGCTGCACGACCTGGTCGTCACCTCGCTCGAGGTGGTCGAGGCACACCCGCACGCGACCGAGATCTACCAGAACGACGTCAACTACCTGAGCCAGCTCAGCCGCTTCGCGTACCTGCGCAAGGCGGGCCGCGACGTGCAGAACGCGTGGCTGCGGGTGATCCAGGCGGGCATCGCCGAGGGCGTCTTCCGCTCCGACATCGACCCCAAGATCCTGTACCGCCTCATGCGCGACTCGGTGTGGATGTCGGTCCGGTGGTTCAAGCCGACCAAGGAGTACACGCGCGCCCAGCTGGCCACGGACTGCACGTCGATCTTCCTGGACGGGCTCGCCAAGCCCTCGGCGTAGCGTCCCTCACCCTTGACCTCGCGCTCTTCCTCGACCTAACGTGTAGCAAGCGCTTGGTAGGCAGGCGCCGTTAGGGGAGGGGCTGGAGTTGAGCGCACCTTCCGCGGTCATCGTCGCCGCCGCGCGTTCACCGATCGGCCGCGCGGTCAAGGGCTCGCTGCGCGACATCCGCGCCGACGACCTCGCGACCACGATCGTCACGGCCGCGCTGGAGCGGGTGCCCGAGCTCGACCCGCGCGACCTCGACGAGATCGTCATGGGCTGCGCCCAGCCCGCCGGCGAGCAGGGGTACGGCATCGGGCGCGCCGTCGCGGTGCTGCTCGGCCTGGAGAACGTCTCCGCCGCCACCGTGCAGCGGTACTGCGCGTCGAGCCTGAGCGCCGCCCGGTCCGCGTTCCACGCGATCGTCGCCGGCGAGGCCTCGGCGGTCGTCGCCGCCGGCGTCGAGTCGGTCTCCCGCTACGGGGCCGGCAAGTCCGACGGCATGCCGGACACCCGAAACCCGCTGTTCGAGGCCGACGGGCTGCCCGACGTGTACATGCCGATGGGGCTCACCGCCGAGAACGTGGCCCGGCTGCGCGGGGTGAGCCGCGTCGAGCAGGACGCGTTCGCCGCGCTGAGCCAGCAGCGGGCCGAGCGGGCCAGGGAGAGCGGGTTCTGGGCTCGCGAGATCACCCCGGTGAAGGCTCCCGACGGCACGGTCGTCAGCCAGGACGACAGCCCGCGCGCGGGCGTCACCGAGGCCGGCCTCGCCGGGCTGAAGCCGGTCTTCCGCGAGGACGGGACGGTGACGGCAGGCAACTGCTGCCCGCTCAACGACGGTGCGGCGGCACTCGTGATCATGTCGGACCGCCGGGCCGCCGAGCTGGGCATCACACCGCTGGCCCGGATCGTCTCCACCGGCGTCTCCGCCCTCTCCCCCGAGATCATGGGGCTCGGGCCGGTCGAGTCGTCGCGGCGCGCGCTGGCCACCGCCGGGATGACCATCGACGACATCGACCTGGTCGAGATCAACGAGGCGTTCGCCGCGCAGGTGCTGCCCTCCTGCGCCGACCTCGGCGCTGACCTTTCGAAGGTGAACCCGTTCGGCGGGGCGATCGCGGTCGGCCACCCGTACGGCATGACCGGCGCCCGCATGATCGGCACGGCCATCAACGGACTGCGCGAACTGGACCGCGGCGTCGCCCTCGTGACGCTCTGCGCGGCCGGCGGCCAGGGCCTGGCGATGGTGCTGGAACGGTGCTCATGAGCGGTGGCGGCACGCCCCCGCTCGACGTGCTCGACTGCCACCACCACGTGGGTGAAACCGGCGACATCCCGGGCCTTCCCGACTCCGCCGACGAGAGCGCCGAGCCGGCGGCGCGGCTGTCCATCATGGACCGGGCCGGCGTCGCGCAGGCCGTGGTCATCGCGGCGCACGGGTACGACCGCGCCGACGGGATCGCCGCCAACCGCGCGCAGAACGACGCCGTGGCGCGCTTCCGGGACGCCTGCCCGGAGCGGTTCCCGTACGCCGTCGGCGTCGTCGAGCCGTACGGCGAGCGGGCACTCGACGAGCTGCGCCGCTGCCGCGACGAGCTCGGCCTGCGCGGGATCAGCTTCCACCCCCGCTTCCAGGGCACCGCGCTGGACAGCCCGTGGGTGCACACGGCCGTCGCGCGGGTCGCGGAGCTGGGCATGGTGCCGGTACTCCACGCGATCAACGAGACGCCCGACGAGGCACTGTGGAAGGTCGCGCAGCTGGGTCGCGCGCTGCCCGGGGTACCGATGCTCGTCCTCGACGCCTTCGCCACCTTCGAGAGCGCCAAGCAGGCGAGCTTCGTCGCCGAGCTCTGCCCGGACCTGCTCTTCGACACGAGCCTGAGCCACGGCTTCGACATGCCGGCCCTGTTCGCCCGGCGGTTCGGCGCGCGGCGGCTGCTCTTCGGCACCGACCTCTACCCGCCACCGGTCGGGCGGCGGATCAGCCACGTGCTCGACGAGATCCGCGAGTGGGACCTGCCGCCGGACGAGAAGGCGGCGATCCTCGCCGGCAACTGCCGCCGGCTGTTCGGCCGCTAGGCGCCCGGGTTGCGCACCGCGAACGGTACCGCCCGCCAACGGGTCACCTTCGTGGTGCTGGCGTGCGCGGCGGCCGCGTTCGCGATGCTCCAGTCGTTCGTGATCCCGGTGCTGCCGACGTTGCAGGCGGCGTTCGGCACCACGCAGGGGGCGGCCACCTGGATCCTCACCGCCTGCCTGCTCTCCTCCGCCGTCTGTACCCCGATCATGGGTCGGGTCGGTGACCTGGTCGGCCGCAAGCGGATCCTGGTCGTCACCCTCGTCGTGCTCGTCGCCGGCTCGCTGCTGGCCGCCCTCGCCGACAGCATCGGCATGATGATCTTCGCGCGGGTGGTCCAGGGCGTCGGCGGTGGCGTGCTCCCGCTCTCGTTCGGCATCGTCCGCGACGAGTTCCCGCCGGAGAAGGTCGCGCCCTCGGTCGGCGCGATCGCCTCGCTCACCGCGGTCGGCGCCGCGCTGGGCGTGGTCGCCACCGGCCCGATCGTGGCCTCCCTCGGGTTCCGCTGGCTCTTCTGGTTTCCGCTCATCGTGATCGGCCTGACCGCCATCGCCGCCTGGCTGTTCGTCCCGGAGCCGCCCATCAGCCGCGACGGCGGCGGTATCGGGTGGGTGCCGGCGTTCTTTCTGACCGGGTGGCTGGTCGCGCTGCTGCTGGCGCTGAGCTTCGGGCCGGAGTACGGCTGGCTCTCCCCCGCGATCCTGGCCCTGCTGGCCGGCGCGGTCGTCGCCGCCGCGCTGTGGGTGGTGGCCGAGTCGCGGGCCCGGCGCCCCCTCATCGACCTGCGCATGATGCGGATGACCGCGGTCTGGACCACCAACCTCGTCGCGCTGCTCGTCGGCGTCGGGCTCTTCGCGACGTTCGGCTTCCTGCCACAGCTCGTGCAGACGCCGCCGGAGCTCGGCTACGGGTTCGGCGCCACCGTGGCCCAGTCCGGCATGATCATCTTTCCGTCGTGCGTGACCCAGGTCACGGTCGGACTCCTCAACAGCCGCCTCGACCGCTGGTTCGGCGGCAAGACCCTCGTCGTATCCGGCTGCCTGGCCTGCGCCGCGTCGATGACCTCGATCGCGTTCGCGCACGACGGCGTCTGGCCGCTGTACGCGGCGAGCGCGGTGCTCGGCTTCGGGGTCGGGCTCTCCCTCTCCGGGCTCGCCGGCCTGATCGTCACCGCCGTGCCGGCCGGACAGATCGGCGTCGCGAGCGGCATGAACGCGAACGTCCGCATGATCGGCGGCAGCATCGGCGCCGCGCTGATGGCCAGCATCGTCCAGTCCAGTGTGGACTCGACCGGGCTGCCGCGGGAGTGGGGGTACACGACCGGCTTCGCCGTGCTGGCCGCGAGCTACCTGCTGGCGGGCGTCGCCGCGCTGATGATCCCGACCCGCTCGGTAAACGTCGCCGCGCTCAAAGCTCCCCTCTTTCCATGATCAAAGGACCGTTCAAGTCGCTAGAACTACTTGAACGGCCCTTTGATCACGGTCCGTGCCCCTCCACGGCGCCGCGGCGGCGCTCGAGCCGATCGCCAGGCTTGCGATGATCGCCGCGGCGACAAAACGCTTCACCGCTCATGGAAGCCGAACGGCGACAGATCCCACAAGAAAGGTCATCCGTTCAGGATCAGCCGACGCGCTGACCGCACCTACGTGATCACCGCGCCACCGGTGAGCTTCGACCGGATCGCCTCGGCGTCGGGGTGGTCGAGCTCCTCGAACACGTCCAGGGCCGCACGCCAGGCTTTGTGCGCGGCGTGGGAGTTGCCCGCGGCGGCGTGGA